>Ga0136846_1221215_pt1 | contig 105716 bp, 75 predicted proteins | sample HopSoiMetagenom2_FD_96841 | JGI IMG/M metagenome (GOLD analysis project Ga0136846, IMG submission 96841) | Grasslands soil microbial communities from Hopland, California, USA - 2 Assembly 2016 (version 4) | ecosystem: Environmental > Terrestrial > Soil > Grasslands | place: USA: Hopland... | reverse complement strand
CTTCGACGTCGAGACGATCTTCCTCTTCCCGTGGGCCGTGATGTTCAACCGGCTGGCCCGCGGCGGCGGCAGCGGCTTTCGCGGCGGCGGCAGCCTTGGCCTTCTCCAGAGCCGCGGCCCTGGCGGCGGCCTTCGCTTCGGCGTCCGAGGCCGGAGCGGGCGCCGCGGCGGGAGCGGCCGGCTGCTGGACGTCGCCCACCGCGGCCTCCGAGCCGGCGGCGGTCACCGCGGCGTCGGTCTTGGCCTCGGCGACGTCACGAGCCTTCTGCGCCTCCTCCGACGGCACGGGGGAATCAGGCGCTCCTGCGGCGGGCTTCTCCGGCTCGTCGCTCATGCGCGGACCTCGGCCGCAGCCGGGACGGCCTTGGGCTTCGCCACCGTCATGCGGTCGATCTTGCGTTGCAGATGGAGGAGCCCCCAGAGGAGGGCCTCGGGGCGCGGCGGGCAGCCGGGCACGTAGACGTCGACCGGGATCACCCGGTCGACCCCCTGGGTGACGGCGTAGGTCCGGTAAGGGCCGCCGCAGGTGGCGCAGGCGCCCATGGCGAGCGCCCACTTCGGCTCCGGCATCTGGTCCCAGAGGCGGCGCACGATGGGCGCCATCTTCTCCGTCACCGTGCCGGCCACGATCATCAGGTCGCTCTGGCGCGGTGTCGCGCGGAACACCTCGGCGCCGAAGCGGGACATGTCGTGCCGCGGGTCGAGCACCGCCATCATCTCGATGGCGCAGCAGGCGAGGCCGAACTGCATCGGCCAGATGGCCGAACGGCGCGCCCAGTTGAAGATCTTGTCGTACGTGGTGGTGAGGACGTTCGCCTCGACCGAGTCCATCAGGCCCAACGCAGCGCCCCCCGATTCCAGATGAAGACGTAACCCGTGATGAGGATGACCAGGAACACCGACATCTCGATGAACCCGAAGAGTGCCAGGCGGTCGAACATCACCGCCCATGGGAAGAGGAAGATGGTCTCGACGTCGAAGATGACGAAGAGGACGGCGATGAGGTAGTAGCGGATGGAGAACCGGTGGTCGTGGGCCAGGGTCTCGGGCTCGTTGCCGCACTCATAGGGGTCCAGGTTGGTGGCGACCGAGCCGCCATGGCGCAGCAGCTTGGCCGCCAGCAGCGAGACCACCAGGAAGCCGATGGCCACCAGCGTGAATACGAGAATCGGCAAATAGCTCGTCATGATTGACCTGCCTTCACCTGCTTAGATACGACCAGGAAGCTCCTTTCGCTGACGCGGGCGTATTCTTACCTGCGGGATGGGGCGTGTCAAGGAAGGGGGAGGGGCCACGAGAGGCCGAAAGCTCCTGGAGACCGCGGGACGTGTCTATCGCCTGAGGACATGCCGTGGTATACTTGAAGCGGGAGGAGGACATTCCAATGAACGACGGACAGGTGATCCGGGTCGTGCAGTTCAGAGAAGGGCCGTGGCTCGTTGCCCAGTGCCTGGAGGTCGATATCGCAGCCCAGGGCAAGACCGAAGACGACCTCCTCTACCAGTTGAACCGCCTGCTGGTGGGACGGATCCTCGCGAGCGAGAAGCTCGGAGTCGATCCCTTCGCAACCCTGCCTCCGGCACCGCAGCGGTACTGGGACATGTACTCCGAGGCTCCCGCTCAGCCGGCCAAGATCCTGGTCTAGCCTGAGCTACATAGACTCTGAGGGCAAAGGTGGCTACGGGTCGGCCATCTGCTTCAATCCTTGCGCTGCCAAGAGATCACTTGCTGCAATGAACGACTCCGCGAAAGATGAACCCTTTGTGATCCTACGCCCCCGGAAGCTATCAGACATCCTACCCCTAGGGTCCATTGTCGCGCCATCTTCCCAGAATTCTTCTAACACTTGTGCCAGCGAGACCCCTTCCGATGCTGCTATCTCAACCGCTAATTCAAAGCTTTCTATCGACATCACGCAGTAAATCCACGGATAGCTCCGAAGCCGGTGCCCAGGGTCAGTGCGCGCCCTATAACGGATAATTTCGTTTAACATGTATACCGATTCACCGACTACTGCTATACATATTGGCGATTTTTGTTTCGTTACATCTATCTCTACTTGATAAGAGGCGTACTCTGGAAGTCCTGCATACAGATCTTTGACCTTATCCGGGAGACGAAGGAGCAAGTCATAGACCTGAGCGAAATTAGCGTCAAAAATGTTCTCCTCCATTGTGAACCGCGTTTCTGCCAGGACTCTACGAGCTTTGGCTTCCACAACTATAAGACAACCGCTAATCTCTTCTACTATGGTGCAATCTGGTCCCTTCTTCTCTCCCTTGGGGGAGCGATACGGGATTTCCGGTATGACGATACACGATGGTAGGCGGCTTTTTACTAGCTCCCTGATATATACTTCTTGCGAAAGGCCCCTTACCTCATTATACAAATTCCCGAATCTCTCTTGAAGAGTAAAGTGTATGACATCAGCGAAACTCCGCATAAATGTCCTTACATTTGGAATAATGAAGTAGCTGGATTGTACATTAGCACTGTCGAACCTCACAAGTGGGTAGCGTTCCAGGGGGCTGAGACGCCATCCTACAGGGCCAATTTGATAAACAGTATTCTTGGCCTCGTCGCGGATGCCTCTGATTGGCCTAGAAAATAACCCAACGAACGCAATGAAGGCTGCTTCTGACAGAGGAAGGTTTGGCAAACTGTTTAACAAAGAGTTGCCAGAAAATGGCATGTATTTTTTAAGACTTGGCAGTAGTTCATATAGCCTGTACATCATCCAGGCTTGGCGTTCACTTTCTGTCTTCCCTGGTATCGTTGGAGGACGCACCTCCTGAAGTAACCTCATGGCAATGCGGTCTAATCGCTGATACCATAAGGATAGCAGCATATAGATTGTGGCAAGATCCCGTAGACTTGCACCCAACACTTTCGGTACTTCCTCTGCAAATTGTCGCACAGTATTTTGCGAATCACGATCAAACTGACCTAGATCCCGTTGCGGCAAGACCTCCAGTAGCGCAAGCAGCCGGCCAACTGTGGAACTGGACCTAATCTCCTGTTGTCTAATTTGGATGTTTGCCATTCGCGCGAAGAATTTTTGCATGGCATAGAGCGTCTTGTCCTGAGATCCCTGACTTGCCACTTCCTGGGAGAATCGGGGGTCGTTGAGAGCCTCGCCCACTCCATTAAGCACATAGGCGAGATCGTCGCGTGTTAGCAGAGCCGATTTATATGATGCAGCTTTGCTGGCGACGATCGCTTCCGAGAAAAGACGGCACTTCTCATTGTTGAGAAGCGGAAACAGGGGCGAGTTCATACCGCCATAGAACTCGATGCAAGAGAGCAGACAGCTAGTCTCAAGGAGAGTATCGAGATTCTTTGAGTTGAGGCGAAGAACCGCGTCCTCAAAAGTTGGTCTCTTGCCGTTCATCACACATTCAAGACTCGAAATGCCGGAATGACTCTGGAAGATCTGTCTCCGAGATTAAACGGCGACGAACTGAGAGAGGCTGAGGGATTCTCTCTGCTCCCACCTTCTTAAAGTAGAGGATCACCGGCGATCTCGGATGACCGTCTCCGACACGGGTTCTCCGCATACCACGATGCCCCGGAGCCCCTTCGGTTTCCCGCCATGCCACTCTACTTCCCCCGCCTCGACGAGCTTGGCCAGCGCCCGCCGCTCCGGGGTGAGCGGGATCAGCTCCGCGACCGGTTCTCCCCTGTCTGTGACAAGGAAGCGCTCTCCCTCGCGAGTCCGGTCCACGTACTCACTGAGCCGTGTCTTAAGCTCTTTGATGCCGACGACAGCGACTGCGCTTTTGGTGGCCACGTTTCCAGGATACAAGAGACCACCTCTGGCGGCAAGGCCTGAAGGCGCCCGGGCGCAGCGCCGAAAGACTTGACTAAGGATGCTATCCTTGTTACCGTAAATACATGTCGAAGGTCACGAGCAAGCTCCAGGTCACGATCCCCAAAGTAGTGGCGGAACGCTACGGCATCCGTCCTGGAGACGAGATCACCTGGGAACCTGCGGGAGAGGTCATCCGAGTTGTCCCCCCACGTCCCCCATCGCCACGCCTGAGCCTCGAAGAGCGGCTCCGCCTGTTCGACGAGGCCACGGAGCGACAGCGGGCACGGGAGGCGGGCAGACCCCCGATGGGCAGGGTGACGGAGCGGGGTTGGCGGGCGGGAGGACCTCTATACCCGTGGCAGCCCTCGTTGACCACCAACGTCCTCGTCTATCGCTACGACTTTCGCTATCCGGACAAGCAACGGATCGCCGAGCGTTTCCGGCGTTCCCGGAAGCTCACGAAGCTCGGATCGTGGATTACCATCGCGGCTAAGAGGCAAGGACATGCTACCCGAAAACCGTATCCCAAGCCATCCAGGAGAGATCCTCCAAAAGCAGTTTCTTGAGCCTCTGGGACTCACCCAGGTTGCACTCTCCGAGCACCTTGGAGTCCCGGTCCAGCGGATCAACGAGATCGTTCGCGGCAAGCGCGGCGTTACCCCCGAGACCGCTTGGCTTCTGGCCCAAGCTTTCGACACGACCCCGGAGTTCTGGATCAGCCTTCAGGCGAACCATGATTTGGCTATGAACCGTCCCAGGAAAGCGATCCCGCCGTTGCGGAAAGCTGGCTAGGGCCGGGATGAGGCCCCTGATTCCTGGACATCCCTTGGGAATGAAATGAACCGGCTGTTCCGGGCCGAAGGTCCGGGCTCCCTCAGCCCAGCCCAACGGGCTGGGTCTAGATGGCCTACCCTTGCGTGCGCCCAACGGGGCGCGCTATTCGGTCCTCTGCCACCGCGATTCGCAGGACCATTCCGCCCTCCTAGCGCGGCCCTTCAGGCCGCATCGGAATACCCACGTTCTCCCACCCAGGGCGTTGCCCTGGGCTGAGGGAGGGCGGCCCTTTGGGCCTCAAGAGGCGGGACGGAGAAACCCGGAACGAGCTTCGGGGACATAGGACTGGTCTCGTCGACTCTGTGCGCATCCTCGCCAACGAAAATTCCCAGGCCGGTCGGCCCACAGCCTGCCGATGCTGGAAATGAAGACGGCTGCGTAGAGCTTGAAGGAGACGTATTATACTGGCTGGGATTTGGGTCTGGAGGCAGTATGGCGAGAACCAGAAAAACGCAGGTTTTGCTGAGATCCGACGAATACGAACGGTTGGAAGCCATTGCGGCTCAACGCAGGACCTCCGTCCCGGACTTGATCCGCGAAGCCGTTCGGGACCGGTACCTGCCGCTCGCTGAACGACGGAAGAGGGCGGTCGAGGCGATCTGTCAGCTCCGCATTCCAATTCCAGATTGGGACACGCTGGAAAAGGAGACCGCAGAAGGGAACTACACAGAGGACCGGAAAGAGATCTATGCCGGAATGACTCTGGAAGATCTTGTCTCCGAGATGAAACGGCGACGAGCCGAGAGGGTGCTTGGAAGTCCCGAAGGGACGAAAGCGTAAAGCCTGGGGCGTCAGCCCCAGGCAGGGAGCCCCCAACATTTACCAAGCCCCGGTAGGGGCGGCAGCAGACCGCCGGAACGAAGACTGCTGCCGCCCCTCCGGGGCTATAAAGATTTTTGCATCGCGTACCTGGGGCTGACGCCCCAGGCTATATTCTGTCGTCCCTTCGGGACTTTCCAAACACTCTGTTCCCACCTGCTCAAGGTAGAGATCACCGGCGGTCGCGGATGATCGTCTCCGACACGGGTTCTCCGCGCACGGCGATGCCCCGGAGCCCCTTCGGCTTTCCGCCGTGCAACTCGACTTCCCCCGCCTCGATGAGCTTGATCAATGCCCGCCGATCTGGTGTGAGCGGGATGAGCTCGGCGACTGGTTCTCCCCTGTCCGTGACAAGAAAGCGTTCCCCTTCGCGAGTCCGGTCCACGTACTCACGGAGCCGTGCCTTCAGCTCCTTGAGGCCGACGGGGCGAACAGAGCCGTACGAAGCAGCACGTTCCCAGGTACCTCGGAAAGCCTCAGATTGGTGGTCAGGATTACGGCGAGGACGGTCCTGATCTCGCTCCGATTGAAGTCATCGGACTGGACGATCACGATTGGGCGTCGATATCCAGGCTCGGAGGCGACCGGTTCCGGCAGGGACGCCCACCAGATATCCCCCCGCTGGATTACCATTCGTCCCGGGGCAAGGAAGCGGCTTGAATCGCGGAGATCACCGGATCCAGCTTCGAGGGTTCTTCCCGGTAAATCCGATTCAGAGTCTCCGTAATTCCTTCGCTCCGGTGCGACCTGAGATATTCTTCGATGGCTGTCGCATAGAGCTCGCTTCGCGACATCCCCAGCCGCTTGGCGAGTTGATTGGCAGCTTCGAAGAGCGGGTCAGGAAGAGAGACGGCCGTTTTCATGAAGGGCAGTATAACCGGAGTCGTACCGCTCATCAACCCTGGATTGGGCAGCCGGTCGCGTCAATGGCGGAGAGGGCGGGATTCGAACCCGCGTGGCGACTTGCAAGCCGCCGGCCTCCGGGTAGCAACCGGGCACCTTTCCGGGCTCAGTCACCTCTCCATGGCAAAGAACGAAATGGCGGAGGGTGAAGGAGTCGAACCCTCGCCGGGGATCGCCCGGCGCCCCGGTTTTCGGGACCGGTTGCCGCACCAGCGCAGCGGCACCCTCCGGTACTCTCCAGAATGCAAAAAGCCCCCGCGGCTCATCACCGGGGGGCTTTCTGGCGCATCGGCTGAGTGCTCTTCAGGCTACACGTCGATCCCCCTGGCGATCACCAGCGAAAGGTAACTTGAAGAGAGTTGCAAGCCGCACATAACGGGATGAGTAAACCATGCCACAGCGTGGATGTCAAGAGGGATTTTCAAGTCTCTGGCGCAGCGGCCGGGAATGATCCGGGAGGCCGCGGCGTTCTGGTCCTCTGCAGTTCAGTAGAGTGCCAGCACGGGAGGGTCTTCCATGAAGGACGAACCTGGATTTCACGTCGTGCAGCTTCGGAGAGGCTCGGGGCGCATCTGGCTGGCGCTCCTGGTGCTGGGGGTCGCGGCGGCCTCGGTTTCCGGCTGCGCCGCCGCCTCCTGGCTCGGTCCCCTGTATGCGACGGTGAACAACCTGTCAGACGAAGCGTGCTCCCGTTCCTTCTCCGCCGCGGTGGCCTCGTCCCTGGAACAGCAGGGCGAGACGCCGGAGGACGCGAGCGCCGCGGCCGCCCGCACGCTCCGCCTGCTCCCCTTGAGCGCCGAGCCGTATCATTTCGAGGCGGCCTCCAATTCCGGCGTTTCCTACGCGTTCCTCCTCCAGCCGCGGAAATCCAGTCGCTGTGTGCTGAGGCTGTACGAGCGACAAAAAAACGGCGCCACGGTCTCGAACACCTTCACGTACTTCGCCACCCGTGACGTGAACGATTGCTCCTGCGATTGGATCGTGGACAATTCGAAGACCACCTACTACGACTGAGATCTTCGAACCCGCGCGGTGTGTCATCGCCGGGCGCCGATTACCTTCAGGTCGAGCACCTCTCCCGGATCGATTCCCTTGGATTGGACGAGGACGCGGATCTCCTCGCCCATGCCCTCGCCGTCCAGCAGCGCCATGGCGCCGTGGCGGGTGGCGAGGTCGGCGCCCTGGAGCTCTTCGAAGAGGCCGCAGGCGGTGAGCCAGAGGGCCTGGCGGGTGAGGGCCACGGTGGCGAGGCCGGCGGCCTCGCCGGCGCGGAGGAGGGTGGTGAAGTCCACATGGGCCGTCAGATCCTGTTCCCCGACTTTGACGAAGGGGTTCCTGTGGACCCGCTGGCGGGTGTAGCAGGCGAGCGTGCCGTGGCGCCGCACCCGGGGATCGAAGAGGCGCTCGCGCTCGAAGCCGTAATCGCACGTCACCAGCAGCCCCCGGCCGAGCCGCCGCGCCAGCTCGCCGTAGAGGGGACCCCACCCCGGAGCCACGTCCGCCACCTGCCCGGGTTGGAGGGAGACGTCGGGGTTCTTCAGCAAATCCAGGAAGGCCAGATCGGACACCTCCCCCTCCCGCCAGACGAACGTCCCATCCTTTTCCATGTCCACCCACATCTCCCCGACCGATCCATCCCCCCGGCCGACGAGCCGGTGGACCGGCAGCGCGTCGAACAGCTCATAGGAGAAGATCAGCCCCGCGACCTCCCCGTCCCCGACCGCCTCCAGGCTCCCGACCCGCTCCACTCCCGCCGGCACCCGCCGGGCCACCCGGTCCCAGGCTCGGATGCGCCGGCCGGCAGACGCGGCCACCACGTTCTGAAGATGGACCCCGGTCCCGAACCCCGCCTCGAACGTCTCCGCCGGCTGTCCCAGCGCCCCGTCGAGCCGCGCCAAGAGCCGGGCCGTGACCCGTCCGAACAGAGGCGACAGCGAGGCGCCGGTGACGTAGTCTCCGGTCTCGCCAATGGGGACGCCCTCCCGGCTGTAGTAGCCCCCCTCGCCGTAGAGGGCCTCTTCCATGAAGGTGGCGAAGGGGAGAGGGCCTTGGGCGCGGATGAGGGATTGGAGACGGGGGATGGGGGACATGGGATGAGGAGCTTATCTCGCGCGCTCATAGCCCTGTCGTTCCAGGTGGCATATCATCAGACAGGAGGTCCGAGATGCAGATTCAGCTCACAGCCGTCTACCGCCGTGTCCCTGGGGGCTATGTCGCCTCGTGGAGGAGTTGCCTGGGGCCAACACTCAGGGCGCGACCCTTGACGAGGCACGGACCAACCTGCAAGAAGCCGTGGAGCTCGTGCTGGAGGCCAACCGGACTTTGGCGGAGGAAGAGCTCCACGGAACGGACGTGATCCGTGAGCCTTTCAAGTTGACGGCGTGAAGAGAATCGACCTTATCCGGCACCTCGCATGGCTGCCAATTGCTCCGCGAGGGCGGCAATCATTCTGTCTACGTCAATCGAAACGCTGGGAAAAGCTCCGCCATCCCAAGACACCGGGAGATCGACGATTTCCTGTCACGCAAGATCTGCAAGGATTTGGAAGTACCCATCTCGACGTAAGAGCCTATGAACATCATCAATCCCCACTCCCTCCACTCCGACCCCGGCAGCCCGGACTACTTCGCCTGCGCGGTACTACCCGTGGCTGATCCGCGCCCACCAGCTCCTGCGGCGGCACGGCCAGGAGACCTGCCGGCGCAGCGCTCCGCTCTGCGAGGCCTGCCCGCTGACAGGTGTCTGCCGGTGGTTCCTGGAGCGCGGGGGTGAGGATGGTAGAATTCCTTCGAGGTGGCATATGACTCGGATTCTGACAAAACTTGGCGAAGGTGGCAGGCTCGTCATCCCCGCGGAGTACAGGAAGGCCCTGGGCGTGGAGACAGGGGATGATCTCGTGCTGGTCCTCGAAGAGAACGACATCCGAGTCTTGACTCCTCAAGAGGCGATCCGCCGCGCCCAAGCCCTGGTCCGGAAGTATGTGCCGGAAGGGCGACGGTTGTCGGACGAGCTGATTGCAGATCGCCGCCGGGAAGCGCGGCGTGAGTAGCGTCATCCTGGACGCCTCGGCTCTCCTCGCCCTACTCAATCAGGAGCCTGGAGGCGAAGCTGTAGCCGAGGTCATCCCTGGAGCAGGCATCAGCGCCGTCAACCTCTCGGAAGTGGCAGCCAAGCTCGCCGAGCAAGGCACGCCGTGGGAATCCATCCGGCCGGCGCTCGACGATCTCGGTCTCGAGGTCCATACCTTCGATGTCGAGGCTGCTTACCAGACAGGCGCTCTACGCGAGCCGACGCGGAGCCTCGGCCTCTCCCTTGGCGACCGTGCCTGTCTCGCTTTGGGCCAGCAGCTCACAGCTTCAGTTCTCACCTCGGATCGGAACTGGCGTGAGCTCGACCTGGGTATCGACATCCGGGTCATCCGCTGACGCTCGCCATCCGGTACCATCCGGCCTCATGCAGGTCCAGATCCTCCCCACCACCGACCGGCTCCTGCGCCTGGTGGACGCCATGGCGGGCCGGCCGGTCGTCCTGCTGGCGGACCTGGTGGCGGACGTGTTCATCACCGGCGTCCCCAAGCGGATCAGCCGCGAGGCTCCCGTCCTCATCCTTTCGTATCAGGACGAGCGCCTCACACCCGGCGGCGGGGCCAACGCCGTGGCCAACGTGGCCGCCCTCGGTGGGCGGCCCCTCCCCCTGGGCGTGGTGGGCGACGATCCTCACGGCCAGCAGTTGCTCAGGCATCTGGAGGGCCGGGGGGTTTCCATCGACGGGATCGCCGTGCGCCCCGGCTATCGGACCCCCACCAAGGTGCGCATCCTGGGCGGCGGCAAGCATTCCATCAAGCAGCAGATCGTGCGCTATGACATCGAGGAGACCCTGACCCTCAACGGTGAGGAGCGCGGGCGCTTCGCGGACCTCCTCGCCCGCTGGGCCGGCGAAGCGCGGGTCGCCATCCTTTCGGACTACGGCTACGGCGCCGTCGAGCCGGGGATGCTCCCGCAGGTGCGCGCCGCCCTGGGCGAGCGGGCGACTCTCGTCGCCGACAGCCGCTACCGGCTGGGGGAGTTTTTAGGGCTGGACGGGGCGACGCCCAACGAGGAGGAGGCCGAGGCGCTCCTCGATGCCGCGATCAACGACGATCCCGATCGCCTGGAGGCGGCCGGCCGGCGGCTGCGCGAAAAGCTGCGGGCGCGCTTCCTCCTCATCACCCGGGGGAGCCGGGGGATGAGCCTGTTCCGGCCCGAGCTCTCGGCCCACCTACCGGTCTCGGGGACGGATCAGGTGGCGGACGTCACTGGCGCCGGCGACACGGTGATCGGCACCTTCGCCCTGGCCCTGGCCGCCGGCGCGGACCCGCTGGAGGCGGCGCTGCTCGCCAACTATGCCGGCGGCGTGGTGGTGATGAAAATGGGAACGGCCACCTGCTCGCCCGAGGAGCTGAAGCGGGCCGTCCAGAGCGATCCCCGTCCTTTGAAGGAGCTGCGGTGGGGATTGTCCTGACCATCCCGGAGCTCAAAGGACGGATCGCGGCCCTCAAGGCGCAGGGGAAGAAGGTCGCCTTCGCCAACGGCCACTTCGACCTTCTTCACGTGGGGCACCTGCGCTACCTCCAGGCCGCCCGCGCCGAGGGGGACGCCCTGGTGGTGGGCCTCAACGACGACCCCTCGGTGTCGCGCCTCAAGGGCTCGGGCCGGCCGGTGGTGCCGGCGGCGGAGCGGGCCGAGCTGCTGGCCGCCCTGGAGCCGGTCGACTTCGTGGTGGTCTTCGACGGCGACTCCCCCGCCCCCCTGCTGGCCGAGCTGCAGCCGGACGTCCACTGCAAGGGGACGGACTACGGCACGCCGCAGCGCGTCCCCGAGTACGGCGTGGTCCGCGCCTACGGCGGCCGCACGGCCCTGGTGGGCGATCCCAAGGACCATGCCACGAGCGATCTGATCTCCAAAGTGAAGGCCCTGCCTTGAGGATCCTCCTCGTCCGCACCAGCGCCCTGGGGGACATCGTCCACGCCCTGCCGGTGCTCACGGCCCTGCGCCGGCAGCTTCCGGAGGCGAAGATCGGCTGGGTGGTGGAGGAGTCCATGGCTCCCCTCCTCCAAGGGCATCCCGATCTCGACGAGCTGCTGGTGGTGCGGCTGCGCCACTGGCGCCGGTCTCTCGGCGTGGAGAACCTGCGCGAGCTGCGGGCCTTCCTCTCCTCTCTCGACCGCTTCGCTCCGGACGCGGTGCTGGACCTGATGGGCAACCACAAGGCGGGGGTGATCTCCGCCCTCACCCTCGCCGACCGGCGGATCGGCTTTGCCCGTTCTGCCCGGCGTGAGCCGTCGAGCGCGATCTGGATCAGCCAGCCGGTCGTCCCCCGGGGAATCCACGCCGTGGACCGCATGCTCTCTCTCCTCGACGCCCTGGATCTGCCGGCCGAGCCGGCGGACTTCGGTCCGGAGAAGCTCTTCCGGGAGGAGACGGCGACGGAGAGGGACGTCGCGGCGGGCGAGCCGTTCGTCCTCCTCCACCCCGGGGCGGGCTGGGCCAACAAGCGCTACCCGCCGGCGTGGTGGGGAGAGGCGGCCCGGCGGCTCCACGCGGCGGCGGGCGTGCCCACCTGGGTGGCGGTGGCGCGCGGCGAGGAGGAGCTGGCCGCCGGGGTCCAGGCCGCCGGCGGCGAGGCCGTCCGCACCGTGCCGGCGCCGGACCTGCCCACACTGGCGGCGCTCATCCGGCGGGCGCGGCTGATGCTGGGCGGCGACTCCGGCCCCACCCACCTCGCCCACGCCATGGGCACTCCGGTGCTCATGGTGATGGGTCCCACGGACCCCGAGCGCAGCGGCCCCTACGGCGCTCCGGACCACGCCCTCTACCGTCGCCTGCCATGCAGCTTCTGCTACAAGCGCTTTGCGGAGACCAAGGCCTGCCTGCTGGAGGTCCCGCCGCGCCGGGTGGCGGAGCGGGCGGCGGAGATCCTCGCTCATTGACCCCCTTTCCCGGCGGCTGGTAGACTGCGGCCCGGTTTCTCACAGGCAAGAGGGATATCTCTCCCTACCTGGCTGCATGGGCCCGCAGCGGGCTCGATAAGGGTAGCGCATGGCACAACCGGAACCGATACGCCGGCCGCAAGCCGTCACGCAGGTCCCCGACAAGCTCGGAGAGCTGCTGATGCGGACCGGCAAGATCAACCAGACGCAGCTCAACGAGGCGCTCGGCCTGCAGAAAGAGCAGGGCGGGCGGGTGGGGACCAACCTCGTCAAGCTCGGATACCTGACCGAGAAGCAGCTCGTCGACTCGCTCGCCCAACACTTCAAGGTTCCCGCGGTCGACCTCAACGGCATGGAGATCGACGAGGCGGTCCTCAAGATCATTCCCGCCGACATCGCCCGCAAGTACACCATCCTGCCCGTCTCCAAGTCCGGCGCCACGGTGACGGTGGCGATGATCGATCCCACCAACGTCTTCGCCATGGACGACGTGAAGTTCATGACCGGCTACCGGGTGGAGCCGGTGGTGGCTTCGGAGACGGCCATCCGGGTCTCGATCGACCGGTACTACGGCTCGACCCACGCCATCGAGCTGAAGAAGGTGATGTCGGACCTCTCGGAGGAGGGCTCGGGCACCGACCTCGAAGTCCTGGACGAAGACCAGGACCTCGACCTCGCGGCGCTCGAAGAGGAGTCCGAGCAGGCGCCGGTCGTCAAGCTGGTGAACCTGGTGCTGACCGATGCGATCAAGCGCGGCGCCTCGGACATCCACATCGAGCCTTATGAAAAGGAATACCGGGTCCGCTACCGGATCGACGGCATCCTCTACGAGATGATGCATCCGCCGCTCAAGCTCAAGGAGGCCATCACCAGCCGCTGCAAGATCATGGCGCGGCTCGACATCGCCGAAAAGCGGCTGCCCCAGGACGGACGCATCAAGATCAAGACCAAGATCTCCGGCCGGACCAAGGACCTCGACTATCGCGTCTCCGTGCTCCCCACGCTGTTCGGCGAGAAGATCGTCATGCGCCTGCTCGACAAGGACAAGCTCATGCTCGATATGTCGAAGCTGGGCTTCGAGCCGGAGTCGCTGCGCAAATTCGAGGCGGCGATCCTCAAGCCCTATGGCATGGTGCTGGTCACCGGTCCCACGGGCTCAGGAAAGACGAACACCCTCTACTCGGCCCTGCAGCGCATCAACACTCCGGAGGTCAACATCATGACCGCCGAGGACCCGGTGGAGTTCAACCTCTCGGGCATCAACCAGGTGCAGACGCGCGAGCAGATCGGCCTGAACTTCGCGGCGGCGCTGCGCTCCTTCCTGCGCCAGGACCCGAACATCATCCTGGTGGGCGAGGTCCGCGACTTCGAGACGGCCGAGGTGGCGATCAAGGCCGCCATGACGGGCCACCTGGTGCTCTCGACCCTCCACACCAACGACGCGCCGTCCTCGATCAGCCGCCTGATGAACATGGGCATCGAGCCCTTCCTGGTCGCCACCTCGGTGCACATGATCGTGGCCCAGCGGCTGGTGCGCCGCATCTGCACCTTCTGCAAGGAGCCGCTCGACGTGCCGCCGGCGGCGCTCGTCCAGGCCGGCTTCTCCGAGCACGAGTCGCGCACGCTCAAGCTCTTCAAGGGCCGCGGCTGCGAACGGTGCAGCAACACCGGCTACAAGGGCCGCGTCGGCCTCTACGAGGTGCTGGAGGTCGAAGACGAGATGCGGGAGATGATCCTCTCCGGCGCCAGCGCCTTCGAGCTGCGCCAGAAGGCCGTCCAGAACGGCATGATGACTCTGCGCGGCAGCGGCCTGCAGAAGATCCGCGACGGCATGACGACGCTCGACGAGGTCGTGCGCGAGACGGTGCTGTAAGGGGCGTGAGCCCTTGGACCTCCCCGTCCTCATCTCCGCCGACGGCCCGGTCCGCATCTTCCGGCTGAACCGGCCGGCGGCGCGCAACGCGATCGACGCGCGGACTGCCCGCCTCCTGCGCGAGGTGTGGCTCGCCTTCGACGCGGACCCCGGAGCGCGGGTCGGCATCCTCACCGGCGGCGGCCAGGTCTTCTGCGCCGGGGCCGACCTCAAGGACCTCGAGGCGCTCGCCGCCGAGGTGGATGGCGAGCACGGTCCCCTCGGCTTCACCCGCCTCGCCGTCTCCAAGCCCACGATCGCCGCCGTCGCCGGCTACTGCGTGGCCGGCGGCCTCGAGCTCGCCTGCTGGTGCGACCTGCGGATCGCCGACGAGACGGCCGTCTTCGGCTGCTTCGAGCGGCGCTTCGGCGTCCCCCTGGTCGACGGCGGCACACAGCGCCTCCCCCGCATCGTCGGCCTCGGCCGGGCCCTGGAGATGATCCTCACCGGCCGGCCCGTCCGCGCCCACGAGGCCCGAGCCATGGGCCTGGTCAGCGAGGTGGTGCCGGAAGGGCAGGCCCTGCGCCGGGCGACCGAGCTGGCCCACGCCATGGCCGCGTTTCCCCAGGCGGCGCTGCGCAACGACCGCCAGGCCGTCTACGAGGGACTGGGGCTGCCCTTGTCCGAGGGCCTCAAAGTAGAAGCCCGGCTCGGGGCCGACACCCTGGCGAGCGGCGAGGCCGCCGCAGGCGCCCGCTCCTTCGAGCTCGGCAAGGGGCGCGGTGGGGCTTTCGAGTAGGAGGCGGCCAGAGCCGTCGAGCCCAGCAGCAGGAGCGCGATCCAGAGCAGGTCCGCCAGCAGCAGGTGGACGACCTGGAGCCACACCGGTGCCAGCAGCAGGACGTTCAGCAGCCCCGCCAGGAACTGGAGGAAGACCAGCGCGCACGTCCAACCCGCGAGCCGGTCCGCCGCCGGCGAGAGGTGATCGCGCAGCATCCGCAAGGCGAGGAAAAGGGCGAGCAGCCCCACGGTGATCGCGATCCCGGGGTGAAAAAGCCGCAGCCGGATGAGCAGGTGGGCCGTGGGCGACAGGTCCGCCTCCAGGGCTCGGGAGAGGGAGGTCGCCGGGAACAGCGTGTCCCCCAGGGCGGCCACGGCGCCGCTGACGCTGGAGAGCAGGATGCCGAGCAGGACCAGGACGATCCCGCCTCCCAGCACGCCCTGGCCGCGGACACGGAACGGCGCCCCGCCGCTGGCGAAATGCGCGGTGAGCGCCAAGGCGCCGAGGAGCAGGAAGGTGTTGACCAGGTGGGTCGCCATGAACATCGCCCGGGCCATGGACTCGTTGTCGGCCACCAGCTTAAAGAGAACCAGTCCGGCTCCGACGGCCGCCTCGCTGAGCATGAATCCCAGGGAGAACAGCGCCGCCTTCCGCGACGCATGCCCTCGCGGCCGGGCCCGGAACGCCCACACCGCGAGGCCCACCACCAGCAGCAAAGCGGCGCCGCTGGTCAGGCGGTGGGAAAACTCGATGATCGTCTCGATCTTCGGCGCCCGCGGCACCATCACCCCGTTGCACAGTGGCCAGTGGCTGCCACACCCCGCCCCGGAGCCCGTGGCTCGCACGATCGACCCCCAGAGGATGACGACGACATTCCAGAAAAGGGTGATCCAGGCGTAGCGGGCGAAGCGGTCCATGGCGGACCGATGATATCTCGAGGGCCGCGGCCTTTGTGGTAGCTTCTGCGGGTTTCTTTTTCCGAGAACAATGCGTCGGAGGGCAAGTGAGTCATCTGGCCCGAATTCTGAGAAAGCGGCAGACGCCTGCCGAGAGGATGATGTGGCGGGTGCTCCGAGACCGCCGGTTGCGAGGTCTGAAATTCCGGCGCCAGTTCCCCATCGATCCTTTCATTGCGGACTTCTGCTGCTCCGAGATCAGGCTGCTGATCGAGCTGGACGGAGAGGTCCACGCAGACGAACAGGGCGCAGCCCGAGACCGGGAACGGGATGCGTATCTTCGCGGCCTCGGCTTCACGATCCTCCGGTTTCCCAATGATCGGATCTTCGGCGACACCTCGGGGGTGATCTCCGAGATCCTGGCCTTCGCTCGGCGGAAGACGTGGATCTGAGGCTGCCGCCCGCCCAAGCCCTCACCCCTGTCCCCTCTCCCACCGCACTCCCCCCGACCGGGAGAGGGGAACGTGACTTCGCCGGTGTTGCCAAAACGGATCTTTATGGAAGAGGTGTCGTTGATTGAGCCCTCTTGATCTGTCTTCTGAAACCGCCCAGAGTCGAAGACTTTCTGAGTCAGCAAAAGGGCCGGGACCGCGTTCCCCTCTCCCGGTCGGGGGGAGTGCGGTGGGAGAGGGGACAGGGGTGAGGTTTTGGGCGGGGGCTACGCCGGCCCCCTCCGCCGCAGCCCCAGATTCCGCCGCCGCTCCTCCTCCTTCCGCTTCTTCGACGCCGCCCAGGAGCAGATGGGGCAGCCCTCGAGGTCGTGGTAGAGGGCCGGACAGTACTGGCGGCCGAAGTAGATGATCTGGAGGTGGACCTTCCCCCAGGCCTCCTCGGGAAAGAGCTGCTTCAGGTCGCGCTCCGTCTGCTCCACGTTCCTGCCGCTGGACAACCCCCAGCGGGCCGCCAGCCGGTGGATGTGGGTGTCCACCGCGAAGGCGGCCAGGCCGAAGGCCTGGTTGAGCACCACGGAGGCCGTCTTGTGGCCGACGCCGGGGAGCGCCTCCAGGGCGTGGAGGGTCCGGGGCACCTGGCCGCCGTGCTCAGCCTCCAGGATCTTGGAGAGCCGCTGCAGGTTCTTCGCCTTGGTGTCCGTGAGGCCGATGCGGCGGATCAGCCGTTTGACCTCGTCCACCGGCAGGGCCGCCAGGGCCGCGGGGGTCGAGGCGCGGGCGAAGAGGGCGGGCGTCACCTCGTTGACCAGCTTGTCCGTGGTCTGCGCCGAGAGCACCACCGCCACCAGCAGCGTGAACGGGTCCTGGTGCTGGAGGGGGATGTCCACGGCCGGGAAGAGCCGGTCGAGGATCTCGGAGATGCGATGGGCTTTTTCTCTTTTCGTCATGATTTTCCGCATTATTTTCCGCCTTGGGGATCTTATCCCGTCCGGTCGCCGTGGCGTAGGTGACGGGCCGAGTCACGCCGGCGTCACGCCACCCCTTGCAATTCAGAGCAGATGGCGCATACTTTGTCCCAGCGAACCTGTTTTCTGATTTACCAGGGGAAGGGCTGACGATGAAAGTCTGTCCGGACTGCAGTACTACGTATCCCGACGAGTTCCTCTTCTGTCCGCTGGACGCGAAGGCGCTCCTGCAATTCCAGACCGCAGCCCGGGAGGCGGCCGCCGAGGCCCGGGAACGGGCGGCCGGGGCGGCCCACGAGGATGGCGCCGAGCGCGAGCTGCCGAGCCCCGCCACCGCCGTGTCGCCGCCGGAGGACGAACCGGAGACGACGGCGGACCCGGAGATCCGGGTGGGCGCCACGGTCCACGGCCGCTATGGGCTGGAACGCCGGCTCGGCGGCGGTCCCCTCGGCGAGGTCTTCGAGGCGGTGGACCTGGAGGAGCAGAGCCGCTGGGCCTTCAAGGTGCTGCGGCGCGATCAACTGCAAGACCACCTGCCCCCCGGGCGCTTCGCGCGCCAGGCCGAGCCCCTCACCGCGCTACGGCATCCGGGGCTCGCCGGCGTACGCGAGGTAGGTGAGACCGAGGACGGCTCGCCGTTCCTGGTCCTGGAGCTGGTCCGGGGCACGGACCCCTTCGAGCTGAGCCAGCCGGTGTCCCTCGACAAAGTCTGCGGGCTCGGCCGGGAGGTGGCGGAGGCCCTGGCGGCCCTCCATGCCTTCGGCACGATCCACGGCGACCTCAAGCCGCGGCACATCATCCTCACCCCCCAGGGGAGCTGGAAGCTGCTGGACGTCGGGTTGACGCCAGTCCTGGAGGCCCTGGCCCCGCCGGACGCGGTGGCCGGCACTCCCGGATATCTGGCGCCCGAGCGCCTGCGCCGCGACTGCCGCGATCAGTGGGCCGATCCGCGCTCGGACCTCTACTCCCTGGGGGTGGTGCTCCACGAGCTGCTCGCCGGACGGCTGCCGGCGACGGAGCGTCCGGCCATCCCCGTCCTCCGCCCCGGCCCCCGCATCCCGGAGAGCTTCCAGCGGCTCGTCCTCGCGCTCCTGGACCCCGATCCGGAGGCGCGGCCGGGGAGCGCCCGGGAGGTGGCGGAGGTCCTGGCGGCCGTGCAGGAGGAGATCTCCGCGCGACCGGCCGTGGCCCTGCCCACGCCCGAGAGACAATATCCGCGACATCCGCGGCGCGCGGCCTCTGGACCGGTCGACTGGCCAGCGGCGCGGCTCTTCAGCCGGCGGCTGGACGTCCAAGGGAAAACGGTCGGGTGTGTCGCGTTTTCGCCCGATGGCCAGGTGCTGGCCGGCGCCGGCGACGACGGCGTGGTGCGGCTGTGGGGTCCGGGGAGCGACCAGGCGCTGGCGGAGCTCGCCGGGCACGACGGGCCGGTCCACGCCGTGGCGTTCTCTCCGGCAGCCCCGCTGCTGGCGAGCGGCGGCCGGGACGGCACCGTGCGCCTGTGGGACCCGCGGACGAGCTGTCTCCTCGCGACTCTCGCCGGTCACACCGGCGCGGTGTGCACGGCGGCGTTCTCTCGGGACGGCCGGACGCTGGTGACGAGCGGCTCGGGCCAGGAGGTCTGGCTCTGGGACGCCACCACCGGCCGGCCGCGGCGGACGCTCGGCAGCGCCGAGCCGGTGACCGCCGCCGGCCTCTCCCCAGGCGGCCGGGAGGTCGTCTACGGCACCGCAGGCGGGATGCTGGAGATCGTCGACCTCGAGACCCTGCGCACCCGCATCGGCTTCCGGGCTCACCGTCAGGCGGTGACGGCGGTCGTCTTTTCGCCGGACGGCTCCCTGGTGGCGAGCGCCAGCGTCGACCGTACCCTGCGGATCTGGAGTGCCGAGACCGGCGAGCGTACGGCCGTCCTCACCGGCCACCCGCAGGCCGTCTCCGCTCTCGCCTTCCATCCCGCGGGCACGCTGCTGGCGACCGGCGGGCTGGACGGCGCCGTGCGGCTGTGGGACCCCGAGGCCGGCAAGCTCCAGGAGACCCTGCCGGTCGCCTCGTCCTGCGTCACCTCGGTGGTCTTCTCCCCGGCAGGGGACGCCCTGGCGGCGGGGACGGACCGGCCGTCGGTGGAGATGTGGGGGGTGGCTTAGAACGGAGCCCTGTCATATCCCACCACGCGATGGTGGATTTTGACAGGGCACCGGTTTGTCGTCGTAGATTTGTCTTCGTTGATTGTCTTCCGAAAAAAATGAAGGGCGGCCTGCGGTCGCCCCTTCCACTCCCCACGCCCTCTCGCCCACCCCGCTCCACCCCGTCCCGCCCACGCTCCCGTCCGAGAGGGCGACCGCTGGCCGTCCAACTTTTGAAAAACTTTCCCTAGTATCGGGGTGGTGGCGGCGTGCCTCCCGTCCCGGCGCGGCCCTGGGTCTTCTTGACGGCACTCAGAATGCCGAGCCCCACCAGGCAGATCACCCCGACGCCGATCCACATGGACGGAACGTGCATGAGATGGGCACCGATCGCGAGGCCGATGATCACGATGATGAAGCCGATCAGGTAGATGCCGAACGAAGAAGACATGATGCCGCGCTCCTCTTGGAGTCGAGGGACCAGACGGCCTGAAGGCCGGCCGCCGCTCGCGCCTGGATTGATTCAAAACCCGGGCCAACTTCGGGAGAGAGGAGGCCTCAGGCCCGGGAATTCCAGAGGACGTCCGGCACGCCCCGCTTGAAGTTCTCGGCGCGCGCCATGACGAAGAGGGCGTCCGAGAGGCGGTTGAGGTAGCGCACGACCCAGGGGCCGACGGGCTCCTGACGGGAGAGGTGGATCACCTCCCGTTCGGCCCGGCGGCAGACCGTGCGGGCCACGTGGAGCTGGGCCGCTCCCGGCGTGCCGCCCGGCAGGATGAAGTTCTCCAGCGGCGTGAGCTCAGCCTGGAGCTCGTCCATCAGCCCCTCCAGAGCGTCCACGTGCCGCTCCTCCACGACCGGCACGGGCATCGCGACCTTGTCCTCCTCCAGGATGCAGAGGTCGGAGCCGACGTTGAACAGCTCGTTCTGGATGCGCGCCAGCGCGGCGGCCAGCCTGGGATCGAGCCCCAGGGCGATGGCGACGCCGATCGCCGAGCTCAGCTCGTCCACCGTGCCATAGGCCGCGATGCGCGCCGAGTCCTTGGGCACCCGCTGCCCCCCGCCGAGGCCTGTGGTTCCATCGTCTCCGGTCCGGGTGTAGACCCGGGTGATGCGTGGCATGGGAGCAGCCTCCTTCTGCGATATCGTACCCCCATGAGCGAGCCGACCGGCCATCACGACGAAGAAGTCCTGGGCAAGGCGTACGACGCCCGCCTCATGCGCCGGCTCCTGGGCTACATCCGCCCCTACAAGGGGATGACGGTAACGGCCCTGGCCCTCATCCTGGTGTCCTCCCTCTTTCAGCTCGTGGGACCGCTGATCACCGCCGTGGCCCTCGACCTCTTCATCCGGCCGCAGGGGGGCGAGTCGCAGATCTCGGCGCCCAGCGTCTTGATCCGCGGCCAGCTCCTGGCGCGGGGGATCGATCCGGCGCGGATCGCCGTGCCCGGCCTGACCGTCACCTCCCTCATCTACCTGGCGGCCCTGATCCTGACCTTCATCTCCCTCTATGCTCAGAGCTACGTGCTGCAGCTCATGGGGCAGTACATCATGAACGATCTGCGCCGGCAGATCTTCGGTCATCTCCAGCGCCTGCCCCTGGCCTTCTACGACCGCAACCCCATCGGCCGGCTGGTGACCCGGGTGACCACCGACGTCGATGCCCTGAATGAGATGTTCACGGCCGGCATCGTCACCATCTTCGGTGACGTCCTGGTCCTCGCCGGCATCGCCGGCGTCCTGTTCTGGCTCGACTGGCGGCTCGCCCTGGTGTCGTTCTCCATCGTTCCCCTGCTGCTGCTGCTGACCTCCTGGTTCAAGGCCAGGGTGCGCGAGAGCTTCCGCCAGGTGCGGGTGAAGATCGCCCGCATCAACGCTTTCCTCCAGGAGCACATCACCGGCATGCCCGTGGTGCAGCTCTTCAACCGCGAAGCGCGGGCCTACACCGAGTTCGAGGAGATCAACGGCGCCTACCGCGACGCCAACGTGCGGTCGATTTTCTACTACGCCGTCTTCTTCCCCGGCGTGGAGCTGATCACCTCGCTGGGCGCCGGACTGCTGATCTGGGTTGGCGGCGGCCGGGTGCTGGTGAGCGCCCTGTCGATCGGCGGCCTGATCGCCTTCCTTCAGTATGCCCAGCGGTTCTACCAACCGTTGTCGGACCTGTCGGAGAAGTACAACATCCTGCAGTCGGCCATGGCCAGCTCCGAGCGGATCTTCCGCCTGCTCGACACGGTGGCGACCATCGCCACCCCGCCGCAGGCCTACAGCCCGGAGCGGGTGCGGGGAGACATCGACTTCGACGACGTCTGGTTCTCCTACAAAGAGGACGAGCCGGTGCTCAAGGGGGTCTCCTTCCGGGTACGCCCGGGCGAGACCCTGGCGGTGGTGGGGCATACGGGCGCCGGCAAGAGCACCCTGGCGAGCCTGCTGCTGCGCTTCTACGACGTCGACCGCGGCGCCGTGCGGGTGGACGGGGTGGACGTACGGGAGTGGGATCTCGCCCGGCTGCGGCGCAGCGTCGCCATGGTGCTGCAGGACGTCTTCCTCTTCTCCGGCAGCGTCGGCGCCAACATCCGTCTGGGGGAGGAATCGATCGACGACGAGCGGGTGCGCTGGGCGGCCGGTGAAGTGCACGCCCTCCCCTTCATCGAGCGCCTCCCCGGCGGCTTCGACGCCGCGGTCCGCGAGCGGGGCGCCGGCCTCTCGGTGGGACAGAAGCAGCTCATCGCCTTCGCCCGCGCCCTGGCCTTCGACCCCAGCATCCTGATCCTCGACGAGGCCACCTCCTCGATCGACACCGAGACCGAGCAGCTCATCCAGAAGGCCCTCGACCGTCTCCTCGTGGGTCGCACCAGCGTGGTCATCGCCCACCGTCTCTCCACCATCCAGAAGGCGGACCGCATCCTCGTCCTGCACAAGGGAGAGGTCCGTGAGTACGGCACCCACCAGGAGCTCCTCGCCCTGCGCGGCATCTACTATCGCCTCTACCTGCTCCAGTACAAGGATCAGGAGGGGGCGGAAGTGCGGGCGGCAGTGGGGTCGTAGCGTTAGCAAGACGTCGCGATTGATGCTGGGATTTGTTCGGCTGTCAACCCGGCGATCAATGCGAGCTCTGCTCAACGGACGGAGACTTCACCCTTTCCCAGGACTACATTGGACGAATCCGCTGGCGGCAGAGCGGTAGGGCGTCGAGCGCCACGATTCCGCTTCATCCCGGAGACTTTCCCGACCTGTCCGCCAACACCGCCCGCCCGACCAGCCCCACGGTCAGCAATCCAATCGCCTTGACCGCGCTCGCCGTGTCGTTCACGAGAACACCGGCGAGAAACACGACCGCGCCCACGACGACGATGGCGGCCGACCAGGGATATCCCCACGCGCGGAACGGCCGGGCGACGCCGGGCTCCCGTCGTCGCAACACGACCAGCGCGAGACAGCAGACGCAGTAGTTCGCGGCCAGGAAGACCGACGCCAGCGCGATGAGGTTCTGGAAGGTGCCGGACGCGATGAGGAGGACCGCCACGCCGGTCGTGACAACGGTCGCGACATCGGGTGTGCCGCCCGCGTTGACCGACGCCGCGCGCCGCGGGAGGAGCTTGTCGCGCCCCATCGCGAACAGGATCCGCGTGCCGATCATCAGGATCGCGTTGAGCAACGGCAGGAGCGAGAGGACCGAGAGCACCGTAAGGATCTGCTTCCCACGATCGCCGGCAATGATCGCCGCCACATCCGCGCCCGGCAGCGTGGACTTCGCTATGTCCGGAATGGGCAGCACGGCCAGGAGCGCGAGGTTGACGAGCAGGTAAACGGCGATGACCGAAAAGACGCCGCCGATCATCGCGCGCGGGAGGTTGCGCGCGGGATCACGATCTTCTTCGGTGAAGTAGAGCGCGCTCTGCCAGCCGCCGTAGGCGATCACGACGGCTTGCAGCGCGAGGATGATGCCGGTGAACGTGAGGCCGGGCGCGTCTCCCGGAGCCTGAAGACCCCGGGCTCCATGTGGACTCATCGGCCCCATCGTGAACGCGGCGACGACGAGCGCGAGAAACGCGAGGAACTTCACCGCGGTCGTCCATTCCTGGAACCGCGCGCTGACCTTGAGGCCCGCCCACTGGAGCGCCACCATCGCGAGGAGCGTGACGACCGCGATCGGCCGCACCCAGCCCGCGAGCGCCGGCAGGAGCACGCCGCTGAATTCGGCGAGGCCGATCGAGGCGTAAGCGAGCACCGTGCAGTAGGTGAGCCAGTCTGTCCAGCCGACGGCGAAGCCGACCCAGTTGCCGAACCCGCGCCGCGCGTACACGTAGTACCCGCCCGCCTGCGGCATCATGGTGCCGAGCTCGGCCATGCACACCGACCCGAGCAAGGTGTAGAGGCCGCCGACCACCCAGGCAACCAGGATGGCGGGCGAGCTGAGCAGGTGGCCCGCGACGAGCCCCGGCGTGCGCAGGATGCCCACGCCAATCGTGCTGCCGACGATGACCGCGAGCCCGAAGCCGAGCCCGAGCAGGCGACGGAGATGGCCGACGTGAGAGCGGGCGCCCTCTCTCACGTCCGGCGTGACTCCACTCGTTCGCCCTTGCATTTCTGCCTATGCTAGCCCGCCGGACCGGCCTGAGGCAAACTCCTCCAAGACTACATATCGAACTTCACGTCAACGAAGAAGTTGCTACAGCTACCGGTGGTGGGGAAGGTGTCGCCGGCCTGCCAGAAGCCGGCGAGGGCGGTGAGCCTCTGGTTGGTGATTCCCCCGCCGATGCCGCAGCCGGTCTTGGCCTGGGCGGAGTTGGTATTGACCGTCACGCGGTAGACGGTGCCGGCGGAGATGGCGATGGCCGGAGAGATGTTGCCCCAGCACCAGCCGCCTCCTGAGCAGAAGGGCGTGACGCTCGCGAGCTGGACGCCGTTGTCGGTCCACAGGCGGAGGGTGTTGGTCCCGCTCTCGGACGGCGCGCGGTAGAACCCAAGCTGAGTGACGTAGCCGCTGACGCTCGAGCTGAATTGGGTCGCGACAGTATAAACCTGGCCGCCGGTCGAGAGGTCGGGGTCCTGCGGCGCCAGGGAGGGGAACATGGAGAGGCCGCAGACGACATTCCTTGGCGACCCGGGCAGGTCGGTCGACGTCCCCGGGTAGCGCACGTGGACGTCGTGCCCCTGGCCGTCCTGCCACCCGGTCGGCGTGTAGACGAAGGCGTGATAGCCGTTCCCCTTGCCCGCCGAGTAGAGATCCGAGCGGAAGAGGTTTGCCGGGATGGTGGCCGCCAGGCTCGAGTCGCGGTAGACGTCGACATTGATCGGCGAGTTGGGAGAACCCTGGTTCCACGCCCAGCCGGAGACGGAGCGGCAGTTGGCGGCCTCGTCGTTGCCCTCGTAGACAGGCTGGGGCGCCTGGCAGTGACCGTACTTCCGGGTGGCGTTGGTCTTCTTCACCAGGTCATAAGAATCGGGGTAGTTGCTGGATTTTGCGATGTCGCCCGGAACGTAACTATACGAATCGGGGATTGTGATGACGGCCTGGCCCGCGACCGCGGTCGGGGTCCAGGGGTCCAGCGCGAACTCCACGTCCGTCATCCGATGGTTGGCCCAGTCGGACTCGTCCTGCGTCGGGGCTGGAGGCGTGCCGCCCCAGGAGGCGAAGTGCCACTTGCGGTTGTCACGCGTGCAATCGCAGACGCCACCAGTCGGGCCGAACAGGAAGCAGGCAATGATTTGATCCGCGATGCCGTTGGCCGTCTCCCAGGCGAGCCCGTTGCAGTCGACGGGACAGGGGAGCCCTCCCGGAGGACAGAAGACGTGCTTGCAGAGCGTCACGGCGCTTTCGGTCTGCGGCATATGCCGGACCTGGCGCCGGATCACTTCGTACGCCGCCTCGGCGGTCGCCTTGATCTTCGTCGCCTCCAGCAACGTCAGCGGAACTGCCGGTGTGACGCAGCTCATGATCGCCGACGCGCAGGTGGTGCCCGGTCTGCCGTTGCTGAACGTCCTCATCCCCTTGGCCTCATCCAACGCGGCGTTGAGCGAGTAGTAGTCATCCCTCGCCACCATCCGGTTGGCGACGTCTTCGCCAAGAGTGCGATTGGCCGCGACGAAGACCTTGGTGCGCACGACGCCATTCTCCCAGAAGAGCGTGCCATCTCCGTCCAACTCCGTGAGGATGTCCGCCGTGTGCGTGTTGGGCACGCCCGGGGTGAACTGGCCGGGATCGAACAGGGTGGCGGGGTCCAGCTTCGCGGACTTGCAGTAGGCGGAGCTCTTGTTGAGCGATAGGGCGCTCAGGATGCCCTGAAGCAGGCTCCCCCGGACGACCGATTGGCCGAGGCCGTCCAAGTTGATCGCCTGGTGCCGGACCAGTTGCGCGTTGGAGCCTTGCTGGGGCCCCAGGAACACGCCGATATGGGTCCAGTTGGTCCATTGGGAGACCAGCATCTGGGTCAAACCCGCCGCCTCGTGCACGATGACGTCGCCCTTGCGGGGAGTATAGCCGCTGCAGGTCTGCCATTCCGCGGGGAGGGTCGCGGTCGAGTCGATCACGCAAGGCTTGCTGGCGTCGCAGCTTTCGCAGCCGATGGGCGTCGGCGCCGGAACGGTCTGGGTCGCGCAATCCGGCGGGACTCCTTCTGCTATGACGGGCGGAGGCGTGTAGCAATTCCCCGAGCTCTGGCAAGTGCCCCGGCTGCCGCACCGAGCGCCGACCTTGACGGTATAGCTGCAGCTTCCATTGGCGGTGCTGCAGGTGCCCAGGGTGTTGTAGCACTCGCCAGGCGGGTCGTTGCAGAAGACCTGCGCGGGCTCGCAGGTGCTGGTCCCGTTGCAGGCGGTGGTGGAGCAGGCGTTGCCGCCGCCGCAGGTGATGGCAGTGCCGCCGCAGCTTCCGGCGCCGTTGCAGACGTCGTTGTAGGTGCAGAGCGCGCCGTCGTTGCAGGCTACGCCGGCGGCCGTGAACCCGTTGGCCGGGCAGGCGGCCGACGAGCCGGTGCACGCCTCCGCGGGGTCGCAGGTGCCGGTCGAGGCGCGGCACGTCGTGCCCGCCGCGACGAAGGTGTCAGCCGGGCAGACGAGCCCGTTCCCGGCGACTGTGTACTTGATGTCGGCCATGCCGTAGTTGGCGCTCCCGATCAGGCCGCTGTAGGCGCACGGCTCGGCGGTGGCGGAGAGGCGGTAACAGGTTCCCTCGATGGTCGCGTCCGCGCGTACCGTGGGCATCGCGATGCCCGTCCGCTGGGCGCCGGCGGTCCCCGCCCCCAAATAGACGGCGACGGTATACGACGTCCCGGCCGTGAGCGTGATCGGTGTGATCCTGCTGTACACCCAACTGTTGGCGGACGCGTTGGATACGCTCGCGAGCACGGCGCCGGTCGAGCGGTTGTACAGATAGACGGTCCGGGTCCCGTTGTAGAAGCCGCCGAGGTGGGTGATCGTCAGATCCTTGTTGGGGGTGAAGGCGTACCCCGCGGTGTAGTCCCCGGCCAGGTCCGTGGAGAGAGAGCCGTCAGTCGGCTGATACAGCGCGGTGGCGGGCAGGTACTTGAAGTCCGCCATGCCGTAGTTGACGCCCGCGATCAGGCCGCTGGAGGCGCACGGCTCCGCGGTGCTCGCATAGCGGTAACAGCTCCCGTCGATGGTCGCATCCGTGAGCGACGTGGGCATGGAGGTCATGCTAGCGCGATAGGCACCGCCGGAGCCGGCAAGATTGACGCCGATGGAGTAGGGGCTTGACTTCGTCAGGACGACGGGGGAGATCGGGGCGTAGCCCCAACTGTTGGCGGCGGTCGCGGTCGCGCTCGCGAGCACGGCGCCGGTCGTGCGGTCATACAGGTAGACGGTCTTGGCCCCGTTGAAGAAGCCGCCGAGCGCCGTGACCGTGATCGTCTTGTTGGGGGTGAAGCCGTATCCCATGGTGTAGGGCCAGGCGACGTCGGTGGCGAGGGAGCCATCCGTCGGCTGGTACATCGGTGCGCCGGTGTTTCCGCCGGCCGCGACGCAGGTCTCCGCGACGTCGCAGGCGCCGGCCGACGGCCGGCAGACGTCGCCGGCGACCTTGCCGGCGCAGGATTGTGCCTGCGCCGCTCGGGTACCGAGGACGAGCACCAAGAGAACGAGGATACCGGCCCACAAGACGCGCGGCGATCCGCTACGCCGGCGTACTGCCGCCGGAAGGGTCTGACCTGCAAAATGCGATCGAGGAGTGCAGCCCATAACTCGCTCCTTGCTGACGATCTTCTGAGGCGGCTCAGATGACTCGACAACGAAGCGGTCAGTCCAGGTTGGGCTGACCTCCGCCACTCTCCTAATGCGCTATCGGCAGCGAATCTCCGTCATCGGAGCGTGAGGGTCAGAGACCGGCCGAAGGCCGCATGATCGATCACCTCGTCGTCTCAGGAGCCTGTCCATTTGGCTATCCCGCCAGCAGTGGCGCTGATAGGGTAGGGGTTGACAGACCAAGAAGCTCCGGTCACCGCCCGCCAAGGAGGCCGCCATCGACGACCCGCAGCCGCATCGAGTGTCCGCTCCCGAGGTGACGCCTGAGCCGGGTTGGCGGCCGATCGAGCCGCCGCGCCTCGAGCGAGGCACTCCCGGGGGCCGGTCGTTCGTCTCGGGAGACCCGCAGGGGGACCGGCTCCGCGTCTGCTACTTCTGGCGCGGCGGCGAGCGGCCGCTGGTCGGCCGCGCCTGGTTCGGTCCGGGAGCCGAGGGGCCGCCGGGTTACGCCCACGGCGGCAGCATGGCCGCGGTCCTCGACGAGGCCATGGGCGCCGCCGCCTGGACCGCCGGCCACAAAGTCGTCGCCGTCCAGCTCGACACCAGCTTCCGGCGCATGCTGCCTCTGGGGACGGACGCCCTGCTGGAGGCCTGGGTGGAGGGGGTGGAAGGGCGGAAGGTACGGACGGCTGGGCGGCTGGTGGGAGAGGCGGGAGAGGTTTTCGCGGAGGCGAAGGCGTTGTTCGTGACGCTGGACGCGGAGCGGTTCGGAGGCATGCTGGAGAAGGCGGCGAGGACTGCAGGCTCGTAGAGCCTTTCCCCCCAGAGGACGTGGCTCTGCTAGACTCGGAACGTAGCCACATGGGAGGTGTCAGCAATGGAGGCATACAAGACGGCAGCCAAGCTAGAACAGCAGGGTGAGCTGCGTCTCTCAGATCTGCCCTTTCAAGCCGGTGACGAAGTCGAAGTCATTCTCCTTCGCCGCGAGCCAGATCAGACAATCGAGAACCCTTACCCGTTGCGCGGGTTGCCCATTCGCTACGAAGACCCCACTGAGCCGGTTGCGGAAGGCGACTGGGAAATTCACCAGTGATCCTTCTGGACAGTTTTCATCGTGATCCGGCGGATCAGTTGATTGTAGGAACAGCCCGCGTTCATCGCAGCCCGCTTGCTACGGCGGATCGCAAGATCCTGGCCTATGGCGGAGTTGAGACCATAGATCTGCAACCCTAGCGGTGTGGGACTTCCCTTCATCATGAACATCCTCCTCTTCGGCTCGAGCGGATCTGCCGGCGGCAGTGTCCTGCGCGCCTGTCTTGCTTCTCCTCTCGTCGAGGAGGTGCGCGCCATCGTCCGCCGGCCTCTTCCGCTCGTCCATGACAAGCTTCATGTGTTCGTGCATGGGGACTATCTGGATTACACCCAGGTCACGGACGCTTTCATGCACGTCGACGCCTGCCTCTTCTGTCTCGGGATCTCGGCGACCCAGGTTTCGGGCGAGCCGGAGTATCGCCGGATCACGCACGACTTCGCCCTCGCGGCCGCCAACACTTTGCGCGCGCACAGCCCCACCGCGGCGTTTCACTACATCAGCGGCCAGGGCACGAGCTTGAACAGTCGCTTCATGTGGGCGCGGGTGAAGGCGGAGACGGAACGCGAATTGATCGAGGGCTTCGATGCGGTCTGCTGGCGTCCGGCGGCCATCGACGGCGAGGCTTCGGAGAGCGCACCCTGGGTGTACCACTTCATCCGCCCGATGTTTCGACTGTTGAAGCCCTTCCGCAGCCTGTACGTCGCGGGCGAGGACCTGGGCCGGGCGATGTTGCAGGCCACTGTCGAGAACGTCCATGGACGGGTGATCGAGAACGCGGAGATCCGCGACATCGCCGAGCGTGCTCGCACGGCCACCCGCTAGCGCAGCCGCGCGCAGGACTCTTCGTGGCCGCCTTTACAGGCCCGCTGGTAGAACTCGCGGGCACGGACGGGGTCGGGGATGATGCCGTCTCCCTTCTGGTACAGGTCGGCAAGGCTCGCGCAGGCCAGCATGTCGCCGCCGTCGCAGGCCTGGCTGTAAAGGCGGGCGGCCTGGAAGGGATCTTTTGCCACGCCGAGGCCGCCCGCGTAGCGCGCCGCGACGTTGTAGCAGCCCCTCGGCAGCCCCGCGTCGCAGGCCCGCTGGTAGAGCGCGAGGGCACGGGCGTCGTCCTGCGGGACGCCGGCGCCATTCGCGGACATCACGCCGAGGTTGACGCAGCCGCGGGGCTCGCCGATGGTGCAGGCGCGCTGGAAGTAACCGGCGGCGCGGGCCGGGTCCGAGGGGACGCCGTGCCCATCGTCGTAGAGGGTGCCCAGATCGTAGCAGGAGGCGGCCTCGCCATTCCGGCAGGCCTGCTCCAGGCGGTCCAGGGCGTGCGCGGTCTCCTCCGGGTTGCCGGCGGTGGCCCGGAGGCTCAGCGCATTGCGGCAGGAGAGAGTGTGCCCGCCTTCGCAGGCTTGGCGGAACAGGCCGGCGGCCCGTTTCTCGTCCCGGGGCACGCCGTCGCCGGCGTAGAGCAGGTCGGCGAGGTTGGCGCAGCCGAGAGCGTTGTGGTGGGCACAGCTCCGATCGAAAAGGTCGGCCGCCTGCTTCTTGTCCGCAGCCACTCCCTGGCCGTCGCGATAGAAGACTCCGAGGTTGAAGCAGCCCAGGGGATCTCCCGGCTCGCAAGGGCTCCCCTCGCAGGCGCGGCGATAGAAGACGGCTGCTTGCGCCCGGTCGCTGGGGGTTCCCGTGCCCTGCTGGTGGAGGAAGCCGAGGTTGGTGCAGCCGAGGGCCTCGCCGAGATCGCAGGCACGGCCGTAGGCGACCAGGGCGAGGCTGCGGTTTTCAAGGCTCCCGCGTGCTTTTTCGAAGTGGAGGCCGACGTTGTAGCAGCCCGCGGCATCGCCCCACTCGCAGGACTGCTGGTAGAGGCTGAGCGCCCGGCCGTCGTCCTTGGGGACTCCCCGGCCCATGGCGTAGAGAAACGCCAGGTGGGCACAACCCGCGGCGCTGCCGACGTCGCAGGCCCGGCGAACCAGATCGTGGATGCGGGCGTCATCGGCGGTGCCGCCGAGGCCCGCGAGATAACGGCCGCCGAGCTCGGCGCAGGCGGTGGCACTGCCGCCCCGGCAGGCCTCGTCGAAGAGCTGATTGGCGTGTTTCGGGTCGGCCGTCACGCCCTGCCCCCGGACGTAGAGGAGGCCGAGCCGAAAGCACCCGGCGGCCCGTCCGGCCTGGCAGGCCTTGCCGTGGAGCGCGAGGGCACCGGCCAGCTTCACCGATCTTTCGAGGATGTCCCGGCCGCGCCGCACGGCGACTCTGACCTCCTGCCCGGGGCGCTTGACGAGAAGCAGGCGCTCGAGGGTACAGGAGCCGTCCACGGCCGTGCCGTCCAGGGCCAGGAGCCGGTCGCCCGGACGGAGCCCGACGCGGGCGGCCGGACCGTCCGGATCGAGGTCTTGAAGGAACGCTCCGCCCTCGCGATCCCCCGCGCTTCGCAGGTCGGCGCCCAGCGCCACGGGGCCTGCCGGACCGCTGTCCTGCGTGCAGCCGAGCGCCAGCAGCAGGCAGAGGACGAGGCCTGAATGGATCCGTGGCATCAGCCGCCATTATAGATGCCGGCCTCAGGCATCAGGTTTATGGAAACCCGAGAAGACCGCCCGTCAATCCCGGGCGAGGACTTCGCCGTGGGCGTTGACCAGGACTTTCTTCGGAGCCTTCGGGAGCTTGAGCTTCACGTCGATCGGCACGGTGACCTCCCCTTTCATGGGTACCACACCGATTCGAGCCACCTCGTTCTTGCCGAAATCGACCTGGAGCGGGACCAGGACGCGGAAGTCGTTCGCCACCCCCTGCTGCGTGACCTGGCCATGGATCCGGTACTCGTCGCCGTCCGCCTTCTCCACCTTCAGGTCTGACACGTAGCGGGGAACGTCCATGCCGTAGACCCACTGGTTGAAAAACCAATCCATCTTGCCGTCGCCCGTGAGGTTCAGGGTCGGCACCATGTGCTTCTCCACCACTCGCTGGAAATCGGCGGTGGTGGCCGACTTGCCGCCGTAGGTGGCGGTGAAGTCCTTCATCATGGCGATGAAGTTGGCGTCCGGCGTCTTCGATTTCTGATCCCACATCTGGGTGCGCAGCATGTGGAGGACGTAAGCTCCCTTGGAATAGATCATGGCCTGCGGCGCCGAGCGGGTGTGCGCCGTGCCCAGCCGCCAGCCCTGGCTGATCGGTCCCACCTTGTCGTGCGAGATCATATTGCCCGGGTACTTCCCGAAAATGTTTTTGCGTGCGCTGCGCCAGAAGTCGTGGTAGCCGTCCCACCCTTGAGTGTGCTGCACGGCCAGGGCTGCGGAGAATTCGGCGAAGCCCTCTTCCAGCCACTCGTCGCGGTAGGTGGCGGCGCCCACCAGGTGGCCCCACCACTGGTGGGCGAACTCGTGAAAGCCCACTTGGTTGATGAAATCGGTCGCCTGGAACAATCCCAGGGCAGCCCGCTGGGTGCCGGTCAGGAAGGACATGTAGGGCAGGAAGATCAGCGACGGCCAGGACTGGCCGAAGGACCACTGCGCCTGCTGGGTGATGGCCACGTGGGTCTCGGGCAGGGCGCCGAAGTAGGTGGTGAAGATCCGCGCGGAGTTGAGCCCGTCCACGGCGGCGCTGTCGGCCAGCCGGGCTGCGGAGACCAATCCCACCTCGGGTCCCAGGTCGGGGTGGTCCTCACCGGTGAAGACCTCGACCTGGATGCCGCTGACGTCGTCCTTGCGCTCGAGACGTCCGAACTTGCCGTAATTGAAGCCGGCAACCTGGACCGGGCTTTCGGTCCGCCACACCGAGATCCGCTGCTTGCCCTCGGTGCGCTCCTCCACCTTGTGCCCCACGGAGACGAGGTCGAAGTTGGTGGGGATCCGGTAGACGAGCTCGAATTTCGCCGGGTCGGAGAAGGTGCCGAGGTTGGGGTACCAGCTCTCGCGGGCACCGACCACGAAGGTCTTGCCACCGACGTTCCGCAGCACCTCGCCCCCCTGGTAGGCGAGCCGGAGCCGGACGGTCGCGCCCTTGGCCAGGGGCTCGGGGAAGACGACCGCGGCGTCGGCGTCCCTGTTCTCGTCCTCCTGGACCCAGGCGAGCGGTTTCCAGGCGGGCTCGGCCCCGGCCGCCTCGACGGCATAGGAAGCGTCGCCGATGCGGAGCTTCGACAGCAGGTGCACCGGCAGGACGCGCAGGCCCTCCACCAGGGGCTGGAAACGGACGGTGGCCTGGCCGACGAGGTCGGAGTCACGCTTGACCTCGGTCTCGATCCGGTAGTCGAGGGCGTCGGCCAGCCGCTTTTCCGGCGTGGGCTGATGGCGCGCCACCTCCTCCTTGCGATCACAGAGATACCAGAGCCCACCCTTGTCCAGATCGGCGACCCAGAAGGCGGTGCCCTCTCCGCCCAGACGCGAGGAGATGCCGAGCGCTCCGGCGCCGTCGGGGTCCACGGCCGCCAGCGCCGGCGGGTTCCGGCGGCCGTCGATCAGGGCCAGGAAGACGCCGTCGGTCCGCCCCGGGGTGTTCAGCAGGTCTTCGAGGATCCGGAGGTGGAAGTTGGTCCTGAAATCCTTCTGCTGCCGCTTGAGCCATTTTTCCTGGACGTCGACGGCGTGGGGGTCGGGAGCGCCGGTCTGCACCGCGGCATGGTGCTCCAGCTCGGCCAGGGTGCCATCGGTGAAGAAGAGGAGCAGGTTCTCGAACGTGTCGGTCAGCGCCTCAAAGCCCTTGTCGCTCCCGGAGGAAAGCGCGAGTTGCCGCAGCTCGTAGGCCGTGGCGGGGGTCAGCCGATAGCTCCCCTTGCCTACGAAGACCGCCCCAATCGTGTGCCCTTGGACTGGGGCGAGCAGGTAGAGGGCTCCGGAGTCGAGCTGGAACCGGAAGGCGTCGCGCTCCAGGACCAGGTTCTGGACCGGGATCTTCCGCCCATCCGGCCGCGCGCCGCGGAGCGCGGCATAGGTCGGATCGGTGGCAGCCTGGAGGGGCGCGCCAAGCGCGGCGGTGGCCAGGATGCCGAGGGCGAGGACGCCGCTTAAGGCGAGACGCGAGGGAGTGGACATCGGGAACACCTCCTGGGGAGCCGAGCGGTCAGCATATCAGGAAGTGCTTTCAGGCTCCGATTCATTTCCTTCAGACCGGCAGCGGCGAGCTGTGGTAAGGTGGCTACGGCTCGCCTACCTGCTGTGCGGTCGACGTTCAAGCGGGCTGCTGGAATAAGACGAGAGAACGGATAGCATGTACAAGATCGTGCTGGAAATCGAGCAGTTGCCTGAGGGCCCATACCTCGGCACGAGTCCGGACCTTCCCGGACTTGTGGTCCAGGCGGACAGCGTCCAAGAGGTGCTCCGACTGGCACCCGACGTGGCCCACGACCTCATCACGGTAATGGTCGAGACCGCCCAGCAACTGCCGCCAGGCGTCGAGACGGTCACCGCCCCGGGGCGTGTCTCGGTCTTGGTACCCGCTTGACGTATCGAGAGCTGACCCGCCACCTCCGGCGGCTCGGTTGCGAGTTGAGACGCCAGAGCAAGGGGAGTCATGAGATCTGGCACAACCCACGCCAGAATCGATCTACGGTCATTCCCAAACACCCAGGCGATCTCCCCGCGGGAATGCTTCGGGCCATTCTCAAAGGTCTGGGCATCTCCCCAGACGATCTGATCTCCCGGTAGAACCGCTCTATAACCCTTCGAATACTACCCAATAAAGGAGATGGGCCCATGAGCGACGAGGTCGAGAATGCGATCGAGGCACGGTACAGGAGGTCGTTTGGGCAGATCGCCGGTTATCTGCCGAAGAACCGGGCGGCGGTCGACGCGTGGCAGAGAAAACTCAAGCGGGAGATCGCCGAGCGGCGGGCGAAGGGGGATCGAATCGTCAGCCCGTCCGTGGCGGCGCTCGCGCGGCTGATCGAGAGCGACGGGATCGTCCGCATGTATGTCAATCAGATGATCGACCAGGTCTGGCCGAAGTACAAACAGATCGACGACATCCCTGAGTTGCTCGCGGCTCTCGAACAGATCACGACCACTGCGCCAGAGTACCGCTGGAATCCCGCGGACCAGAACTCCTTCCCGGTGTCGACCCTGTTCACCTACATGATGATGACGCCGGCCGGCGAGGCCGTGTTCCGCAACGAGGCGTTCAACGGCGCGATCCGGACGATCCTCCAGGAGTGGTGCGCCTTCCTGGACAGCGCCGAGAGCCGCTACGTCCTGAACGAGGGCGAAGACGGCTGGCTGTCGCAGCCCGCCTACGAGCAGAACAAGCTTTATGAATTCGAGATCCCCGACCGCAAGACGCCGCACTGGGGCTTCGCCTCTTTCAACGCCTATTTCCATCGCCAGATCAAGCCGGAATTCCGCCCGCTCGCCGCGCCGGACGACCCCAAAGTGATCGTTTCGGCCAACGACGGAACCGTGGTCACCTGGGCGCAGGACGTCCGGGCGCAAGCGAAATTCTGGCTCAAGGGGCAGCCTTACTCGCTGATCGACATGCTGAACGGCAGCGAGTACACGGAGCGGTTCATCGGCGGTGACGTGTTCCAATCATTCCTGTCCGGCGCCGATTATCACCGCTGGCACTCACCCGTCGACGGCGTCGTCCGCTGCGCGGAGGTCGTCGACGGATTGATGTTCAGCGACGCGGAGTCCGCGGGCTGGGACCCGACCGCCGCCACGTACTCGCAGGGGTACGAGTCCTCCGTCAACACCCGGGGGCTGGTGTTCGTGGAGAGCGCTGACCCGGTGATCGGCATGGTCTGCGTCATGCCGATCGGAATTACCGAGATCTCGTCGGTCAAACTCGAAGTGAAAGCCGGAGACCAGGTGAAGAAGGGCCAGGAGCTCGGCTACTTCAGCTACGGCGGCTCGAGCATGTGCCTCGTGTTCCAGCGCGGCGCCATCGATCGCTTCACCGTGCCGCCGAACCAGAGCGGAAACCAGGACGACGGCCCGCCGATCTTCGTCAACGCGCGGATCGCGATCGCCAGGTAACGGTTTCAGATCTTGACGAAGATCCGCCGCCGGTACAGGACGGCCATCAAGCCCCACTAGAGGGCCACGTACGTGAGAGCCCAGGCGAGCGAGGCGACGTAGTCCGGCAGCCAGGAGGCGAAGAGGTGGCCGTAGAGCCACGCTTGCAGGCTGACGGGCGCGCCTCCCGCCGCTCGCAATTTGGTGAGGATCGCAATCTTGGCCAGGAGAGTGCTGCCGAAGAAGGCGACGATGGCGTTGGTGCCAAAGACGGAGAAGGGCCGCGCCCAGGCTTCGTGATGCTTCATGTCGACGAGGTGGTAGATCGCGGCGAGCAGCAGCAGCGCCATGCCGGCGGTGAACAGGACGTAGGAGCTCGTCCAGAGATTTTTGTTGATCGGCAACCAGCGATCGAGGACGAGCCCGGCGAGCGTGGCGACGCACCCCCAGAGCAGCAGGCCCTGGAGCTTCTTACCTTGGGTTCGCGCCGACCGCAGCCAGTCGCCGGCAGAGAGGCCGATCAGGGCCGTGGCAATGGCGGGCACGGTGCTCAGAATGCCTTCGGGATCCCCGGGGCCCGGCGCTTTCTTCCACGTGTGGTGACCGAGAAGAACGTGATCGATCCAGGCGGCCAGGTTGCCGTCCGGGCTCAGGTCCCCGGCGCCGTGCCCGGGCACCGGGATCAGCATCATCGCCAGCCAGTAGGCGGCGAGCAGTGCCAGCGCCAGGAGCGCCCGCGACCGGGCGCTGAGATGGAGCCACGCGAGCGCGGCGACGAAGTAGACGACGGCGATCCGTTGCAGGACGCCGGGAATGCGGGCGCTCGGCCAGTCGACGGTGTAGAACGGGAACCAGCTTAAGGAAAGGCCGAGGGCGAAGAGGATGACGGCCCGCCGGACGATCTGCCGGTGGAGTGGACCGCGGTCGCCGCCGGACCGCGCGAGGCGCCCGGCGAAGGCGTACGGAATGGCGACGCCGACCGCGAAGAGGAAGAAGGGGAAGATGAGGTCGGTCGGCGTCCAGCCGTGCCACTCGGCATGGAGGAGGGGGCTGTAAGTCTTGTCCCAATCCCCGGCGTCGTTCACCAGGATCATGGCGGCGAGGGTCGCTCCCCGGAAGACGTCGAGGGAACCCAGGCGCTCCGTCCGCGTCTGCGGCGCCGGGGCCTCCCGGCTGGGATGTTCGTCGCTCGTCGGGGTCATCGCGGTCATGGCGGTCAACGCCAGCCTCCTCTCGCGGAATTGAGAAGCCTATCGTAGCGCCTCCGGCGCGATATCCTCACCCCATGGCGGGCCACTTCAAGGACGACATCCTCGACAAGCTGGCGCGACAGGGGAACGTCGCCCAGTTCGTCAGCTTCGGGCCGGACCTCGTCCAGCGGCATGCCTGGATCCGCGGGTTCCCCCCGGGCCACCGCTTCGCCTCCCCCGAGGAGGCCGTGGCCGTCCTGCTCGCCGCCTCGCCCGAGGGGTCGATCAACATCCGGAGCTGGCAGCCGGACAATCCCAAGAGCCGCTCCTTCCTCTATGGCCGCAGGGAGGCGGAGGAGATCCTCGGCGAGCTGCGCCGGCTGGCCGGGGAGGGGCTCTACACCATCCTCAACGAGACCCTCGACGTCGAGGACGGCGGCGTCTCGGGCGTGGCCTTCGGCGACCTCCTCGAATTCGCGCCGGGCGATACGCCGCGCTGCGTCGAGAAGCCGGGGACGTGCGCGCTCCCCCGGGACCTCGGGATGCGGGTCCTCGAGACCGTCTACGGCTTCCAGCCGGCTCTGCCGGAGCGGCGGGAGGCGCGGGTGGAATTCACCCTCCACCCCCTGCGGCGGGGCTACCGGCGGGAGCACACCACCCTCTGGGAGACGGAGACGCCGGGGCCGCCGCCCGTGGCGCCACGCATCGATTGGCCGCACCGGTTCAGCCGCCACCTGGGGGACAAGGCGTTCGGCCTGGTGATCGCGGACGCCCTGGGGCTCTCCGTCCCCCGCACGCTGGTCTTCCCCCGCCGCCTGGCCCCCTTCACCTTCGGCACGGGGACGGGCTCGGCCGAGACCTGGCTGCGCACCTGCCCGCTGGAGCAGGTGCCGGGGCGCTTCACCACCCACCGCGGCTGGCTGGACCCGTTCCAACTGCTGCGCGAGGAGGACCCGAAGGGAGACGCCATCGCCTCGGTGCTGGCCCAGGAGGGGATCGACGCCCGCCACTCGGGCGCCCTGCTCGCCGGTCCGGACGGCGAGCCGCTGGTGGAGGGCGTCGCCGGCCGCGGCGACGATTTCATGCTCGGCCGCCGGCCGCCGGAGGAGCTGCCGGCCACCGTCGAGTCCTCCCTGAAGGACCTCTACCGCCGGGCCGCGGGGCGTCTGGGCACCGTCCGCTTCGAATGGGTCCATGACGGCGCGCGGCCGTGGATCGTGCAGCTCCACCGCGGGGCCGTCCTCTCGGCCGGCCGCGTCATTTTCCCCGGCGACGCGGAGTGTTACCATTCTCTGGAAATTTCACAAGGGATCGATGCCCTGCGCGAGCTGATCGCGAACGTGCAAGGCACGGGGGACGGTATCGTCCTCCTGGGCCGCGTGGGAGTCACCAGCCACTTCGGCGACCTCCTCCGCCGGGCGCGGATCCCCTCCCGGATTGAAGAGCCGGTCGGCTGAGGCGGGAAAAATCCCGCCCCCGGCCGTCTCTGACGGGAGAGCCGATTCCGCTCCGGAGGTGTTTTCATGCGTGGCAGAATCTTCGTCGTCCTGATCCTCTTCCTTCTCCTTCTCACCTGTGTCGCCTGCCAGAGCCCCGATGAGAAGCCGGGGGTGTGGTTCGTCCATGCGACGGACCCGCATCTGTACTACGACGATGAGAAAGAGGAGAGCATCCGCCTGCATCAGGAGCCGCTCAATCGACAGGCTTTCTCGGACCTGATCCAGAGCCTGCGGTCGATCCCGGGCACGGATGGGAATCCCCGGTTCCTGTTGTTGACCGGAGACCTCGGGCTCGACCGTTTCGCGGCTCAACCCGCCCTTCGGGAGAGCGCCGTGGCCTTCGTGGCGGAGCAGTTGAAGGCCAGCCCGGTGAAGAACGTCTATCTGGTCCTTGGGAACAACGACGTGAAGGGTGAGGCCCCCCAAGGGGCGGCCGTGGACGCTGCGGCCTCTTTCTTTGGCGACGTCCAGAGCCGGCTGGCTGGCTCCGGCGTGGTCCTGCACGACCTGACCTCTTGCTACCGGGACAAGTCGGTCCTCCCCTCCGGCTGCTATGCGGACATACCGGGGACTTCCTTTCGTCTGACGGGCTTTTCATCGTACTCGTTCAAAAACGCGAATGGCGTCGCCGCCAATCAGGCGGTCCAGGAGGTCCAGGTGAGGCAGCTCGCGACTCTGGTCAAGGAGGCAGCGGCCCAGGGCAAGAGAACGCTGGTGGCGACTCACATCCCGGAGTTGGACGACCCGTACCCCTTGGGTTTGAGCCGCTGGCAGGGCAAGCCCGCGACGACGCTGCAGCGGCCGCAGTGGGCGCCCTTCTCGGCCTGGAACGTGAGCCCGGCTGTCTATCAGACCTGGAAAAACGTAGTGGACTCCGGGGACGTCGCCGGAGTCCTCGCCGGTCATCTCCACGACTCCCACAAGGAGATCTATTACCCACCCTACCGCTGGTCGACATCGCCGTCCGAAAGGGCGGACCTCCATAAGCTTTTCCTCGCGCCGCCCCTGTCGGTACGCTTCCAGGACACCTCTCCAGTCCAGGCCCGTGGATTCGCTCTTTTCCATCTGGAAGGCGATCAGATCGATCGGCGGCTCTTCTGGTACGACCCGGTGAAACGAAATTTCCGGGGAGACCCGGCGCTCGTGAAGCTCTCCCGCACGCCTCCGGGCTCCTTCTCCCAAGCCGTGGGCTGGCTGTGGAGCACTCCTCTGGCCAACCGAGACCTGGCGCGGGCGGTGGTCATCGCCATCGCTTTCCTGGCGGCGTTCCTGACCGTGGTCCAGCTCTGGGACATTCCGCCCCCCGAGAGCCGGTTGGCCACTCCGGGGAGTGCACCGAGCCCGCCACCAGCTCAGTCCGCAACCACCTGGGCCCTGACGAGCAACTTCGCCAAGACGGTGCTCGCCGGTCTGGGTGGCATGCTCGTCCTGGACTTCCTGGCCTCCATCTGGTCCCTCCAGGACATCAACGGCAAGAGCTACTACGTCCTGCTGTTCGTCATCTTTTTCTTCCTGTTCCTCTTCTTCTACGCGCTGCTCCAGAGCGCGGTCGAAGCCCTGCGGAGCCGGATCGCCACCCGGCAGCAGGCGGCGCCGCCGCGTCCTGGATTGACCAGGCGGCATGGAGGACCTCATGTCGGGGTACGTTTCTGGGCCTGGGCCGCGTACTGGCGCAACCGGATCTGGCGCTGGCTCCTTTCCCTGCGCGCCTTCGCGCTGATTTTCCTGGATACGTTCTTCAACGTGATCCGGGGCCGGAACCAGCTCCACACCAAAGTCTTCGAGGACACGATCATCGACCTCCACCTGTCCGTCGTCCGAGCCGCGGATCGCATCCGAGAGGACGTGGACGCTGTCGTGACTCGCGCCGTGCGAGACCAGTTCAAGGGGGAGGAGATCGCCGACACGGATGTCCGCGTCAGCATCACCCTCCTGTCAGAAGATGAATCCGTGCTTTATTACCTCTCGCGGGAAAGGGGCAGCCTGCCGGTGCCGTTTGAGAAGCGTTCCATGGCTTGGGTCTCGGTCTACACAGGGGAGGCGCGCTGGTTCAAGCAGTCATACCTGGCCAACAAAGAGATCCTCCTCCTGGACAACTCCAACCAGGCTTACCCGGCGCTACCGAAGGACAAGCTGACGCTCGTAAGCTATTTCCAAGCCCGGTTCTCTCCCGACTACGAAGCGTTCCTCGTCCTGCCGGTCCCCTGGGGGCAACGCGGCGCTCAGGCCGGCTACCGCAAGGGGGCGATCCACATATCCTTCCTCAAGGCCAAATACTTGGATGCACTCTGGACAGGGCTCGACAAAGAATCTCCCCCTGAGCACTACGACCACTGGCAGCAACTGCTCACTCGTCCCAGCGAGAGCTCCTCCCTGGGTCTCGAGAACGAGGAGTTGCGGGTGGTCCTCCACGAGGCTCTGCAGGTCTTGGGAGAGCTGCTGCGATCGTTCAACGACACCGTCTTCGAGGAGTACATCAAACCGAATCCCCGCTTGACGGCCTGAGGGGAGATCTCACGGAGAGTTTCCGGTAAGATCTCCCGGCCCATGCGCTTCTACAACTTCCATGGGGAGCTGAACGCCCTCCCCCACGCCCGGACCTTCGGCGAGGAGTCGCGCATGGTCCTCCTGGCGCTGGACTGCATCCTCAACGGCGAGAAGGCGGTCTATGCCAGCAGTGAGCTGACCACGGGGCCGCGGCTCTACAGCCTGCTGCGCGAGCGGGGCCTCAAGGACGTGGCGGCCCTGCGGAGGGTCCTGGGGGAGGAGGAGTTCCAGCGCCTCGTCTGGGATCCCAACGCCGCCGAGGCCGACGCCTTCGCCCACGAGCTGCGAAGCCGGATCCCCGGCCGGCCCATGGTGGTCACCCCCGCCCCGTTCCTCGCCCCGAAGTGGAGCCAGGAGGAGTACCTGGCGTTCTGGGAGACGGCCATCCGCACCCGCTTCCGCGCGCTCTATTTCAGCGACGACTGGGAGTGGAGCCACGGCTGCACCTTCGAGTTCGCCGTAGCCTGGGACGCCGGCCTCCCCACCTACACCCAAGCCGGGCAGATCCTCGATCTGGACGAGGGGATCGCTCTCATCGTCCGCGCCGTCGAGGCGCTGGACGCCGAGGGCTTCGACTCATCGGGGCTGCGGGAGAACCTGGCGCGGCTGGGCGGCCGGCGCTGAGCTCAGGTACAGTCACCCCTGCGGCGGCGGTCACTCCCGCCGAGGTAGCAGTCATTCCTGCCGTGGCGGCGATCACTCCTGCGGCGCCGAAACTCCTTCACCTCTCCTAAAGGCTAAGGAGCTTCCTTGCGCCTGTGTCCGCTGGGCTTCGGGACTTCCGCTGCCGGGTTGCTCCAATGGACCCGCAGGTACGCTCGCGCCTCAGACAAGGCCTGCGTATCCACCGCCTGACGTTGCGTGGCCTCCAGGAGTTGCGTCCAGACCACACTCAGTTGCTCGTTGAAATCGATCATTGCGAGCTGACTCAACGCTCGCCGGCAGACCTCGGCGGCCCGCTCCAGGGAACCTGCCTTGAAATGAAACTCGAACAGGTACAGAAGGTCCAGAAAGGCATCCTTGTACAGCTCCTCCTCGAGCTCGCCTGCGATGACTTCTTCGAAGACCTTCTCCGCTTCCTTGCGTTTCCCGAGTGCCTCCAGAAGCTGGGCGCCGGTGAATTTACTCTTGAGCTGAATCCTTGGCTGGCGGTGAAGAGCCCGCAGGGGTTCGGCTTGGCTGAACACCCGAAGTGCTTGATCCAGTTGCCCGGTTCCAATGAGGCACTCCGCCCGGAGACTTTCTGCCTGTAGCCTCAAGAGTGTGTCATCTCTTGGTATGAGAGGAAGGGCCTGGGCGAGGGCGGTCAATCCTTTCCCGGGCTCGGCCTCTGCCCATAGGTTTGCAGCCTGAACCAGGGTTCGAGCCAGCAGGGGCCAGTCTTCAAGCTCTGCGTAGAGAGCCTTGCAGCGGTCGAGGATCTCGATCGCCTGCCCGCCGTGCCCCTGGTCGGCGCGAACGGAGGCCTGGATCGAGAGCAGCTTCCCCTGGAGAAGAGGGTCTCCGGTTCCCTCCAGGAGAAGCCGCTCCGCCTGCTGGAGGGCCGCCTCGGCCCGCACCCATTCGGCGGCGATCCGGCGAACGTTGGCCACCTCGATCCAGACCGTGCCCGTCAGGTCGTTTCGGAGATCCTGGGGGTACCTCTCTGCCTCCATGCCCTGGATCCCCAGGAGGGCCAGGGAGGCGATGAACTCGGATTCGTCTCGCGATCCTGCTGCGCGGACCTCGGACAACAGAACGTCCAGGAACGCCCAGGTGTGACAGGCCTTGGACATCCTCACGTGATCTCTCTGGCTCCTCCTCGAAGAGTTCCGGCGCAGCTCCGCCCACTCTGCCCCGGCGAGCAGAGCCTCAACCACCTTCTGCTGCTCCAGCTCGTAGACCTGCCTCAAGACGCCGAGGGGAGCTGATCCTGCGGGTCCTTTGGGCCGAACCGAGCGGCTGTCGCGATCCGGGACACGGCCCGCAGCGAGCGTCCGGCAGCGACCGCATTCCAGAAGGTGCTGGACGACTCGCCCGGTCTCCGCCTCGCCGCCCTGACCAGCCAGCACTCTGCCCAGTACCTCTTTGACGACATGGGGCATTTCCCGCTCTCCTTAAGCACGCCTCTTTCCGCTATTTTTCAGCGTACAGCTAAAGATCCTCCGGTGTAAAGTCATCGAAGAAGAGGTGCGGGAGACCTTCCGAGTCTCTAGCCGTTCGGGTCCCAGCCTCCCCTGGCGTCCTGGCTGGGTGGGGGAGGGGCGGACTGAGGAGAGGGAGGAGGGGGCTGCGACGCGAGCCTGAGCGAGTCAGGACTTGCGGTCATATGGAGATTGAGGACGAGACAGATGACCAGCCAGAGGGCGTGAAGCATGGCTTCTCCCTTCTCAGGGGGGGTCCGGATGCACGAGCGCCATTGCTCGTGAGGAACCTCCTCGGTCGAAGTGTGTGCTTCGGCACCGGAAAGGACAAGGATGGAGTACCTTACAGAACAGTTACTGCGGCAGTTGTTGCCCTTGGCGATCACGACCGAAGCCGAGGCCGTCGCGCAGGCGCAACTCCAGGTCATCGTCGGCGTCCTGGAGGTGCTCCGCGATAGGTTGCAGAGAATCGTTAACGCCCTCCCGCTGTCACCCCGGGAGCTGTCGAAGGAGGACCTGGAGGGGGGCGACCTTGATGTCACGAGCGAGATCCGCAGGGTCATCCAGTGCGTTCTGACGGACCGCATCGCAGCCGCCATCACGGAGCTGCGTGGCGCGGCGATCTACAAGGCAGCCTGATCCGGCTTGCCACGGCGCGCCCGGTCCGAGCCTCGGGAAGCCCGTCACAGGCCTCGCGATCCCTGGTCCGGGCTTCGCGAGGCCGCCGCTGGGCTTCGCGAAGCCTGCAACGGGCTTCGCGAACCTTGCAGCGGGCTCGCGAGGCCGCTGCCGGGCTTCGGGAGGCCTGTCGCGGGCATCGGGAAGCCTGCGATTGGCATCGCGAAGCCTGCCGCGGGCTTCGCGAGGCCCGGACCGGGGCTCGCGAGATTGCAGCAAAAAAGTCGCGCCGCGGAGAGCCGGCCTCCCCGCGATATCCTTCCCCCGTGCCGCAGCAGCTCAGCCTCTTCGACGTCCTCCCGGCTCCGCCCCGTCCTCCCGGCCGCGTCCTGATCGCCCAGGGGGCCCGGGCGGCTGAGCGGACGCTGCTGGAGCGGCTCGACTCTCTGCTGGAGGAGACGCGCAAGGATCCCGCGCTCCTCGTCCGGCCGGTGCGGATCGTGGTCCCCTCCCGCAGCCTGCGGCTCCACCTCAGCGCGGCCATCGTCCGCCGACGGGGGCGGTCGGCCGCGGGGGTGATCCTCCAGACCCTCTTCGGCCTCGCCTCCGAGGTGCTGGAGCGCTCCGGCGAGCCCGCGCCGCGGGGGGCGCTCCTGTTCGAGGCCCTGGCGCAGCGCGCCGCCCGCGCCGAGCCCGTCCTGCGCCGCGGCCTGGAGGATCTGGTGGACGGCTATGGCGCCGTCACCGGCACCCTGCGCGACCTCCTCGACGCCGGCTTGGAGCCGGTCCACGCCGAGGCCGCCGAGGAGGCGCTGGCGAGCGACGGCCTCCAGGTGGCCTCGCGCACCGAGGTGGAACGCGCCCGCGCCCTGGTGCGCGCCGCCGCCCGGGCCGAGGAGTGGATGCGCGGGCTGGACCTCGGCCGCGTCGCCACCCTCCTGCGGCGGGCCACGGAGATTGTGGAGGGCGATTCCGAGCGGGCGCTCCCCTCGCGAGCCATCCTCGTTCATGGCTTCGCGGATGCCACGGGTGTCGCCACCGATCTGATTCAGGCGCTCCTCTCGCGGTGCAGCGCCTGGCTCATCCTCGATCATCCGCCGCGTCCGGAGGGGGGCGGGCCGGAGCGGGCGTTCCCGGCCCGCTTCCAGGAGCGGCTCTCGCTCGCGGTCCGCGTCGAGCCGGCCAAGGGCGATCCGCCGGTGCCGCCCCGGCTCGCAGCCGTCGAGGCCGTGGGGTGCGAGGCCGAGGTGCGGGAGGTGGCCCGCCGGGTGCGCGTGCTGCTGGACGGCGGCGCCCGGCCGGAAGCCCTGGGAGTCGTGGCCCGCGATCTGGCCCCCTATCGCTTCACCCTGCGCCGCCACTTCGGCCGGCTGGGCATCCCGTTTTCCGGCGTCGGGGAGAGCGGCGGCCTGCAGCCCGCCGGCCGCCGCGCCCAGGCGTTCCTCGAGCTGCTGCGCCAGGGCGAGGCCGTCCCCTCCGACCGCTGGCTGAATTCCATGGCCGCGCTGCCCGGGGGGAGCCGCTCGCTCGTGGACCTGCGCCTCGCCTTCTACGCTCTGGGCGCCGGCCGGCTGCGGGACGTCACCGAGCTGCGCCTCGACGAGGTGCTGCGCGAGGGCTCCTTCCCCCTGCCGATCCGCCAGGGGCTCAAGACCGCTCCGGCCGGCGGCGAGGAAGAGCCCGAGGAAGAGGGACGGGAGACCGAGGCCGCCGAGGTCTATGCCAACCGCCGTCGGGTGGCCGGCCCGCTGCTGGAGGCCGCCCAGCGGTCCGCCCGGAAGGTGCGGGACCGCCTGTCCTCCTGGCCGGCGGAGGCCGCCGTGACCGACCATCTGGCGCGCCTGCGCTCTCTGCTGACCCGGGACCTGGGGTGGCGGCTCGATTCGGACGACGCCCGGCCGGTGGCCGCCGCCCTGGAGGAGATGGCGAGGGAGTCGCCGCCGGACCTCGTCCTCTCCCGGAATGAGCTGCGCCTCCTCCTCGAGGACCTTCTGGACGGCGCCGGCGCCGCGCCCCTGGGCGGCGAGGGGGGCGGCGTCCAGGTGCTCACGGTCGTCGAGGCCCGGGCGCGGACGTTCGACCAGCTTTTCCTGATCGGTCTCAACCGCGACATCTTCCCCCGCACGGTGCGCGAGGACCCCCTGCTGCCGGACGACCTGCGGCGCATCCTCCAGCGGGTGCTCCCCGACGTGCCCGTCAAGCGCGCCGGTTTCGACGAGGAGCGCTACCTCTTCGCCCAGCTCCTCTCGGCCGGGATCTCGGCGACCCTCTCCTGGCAGGCGGCGGACGACGACGGCAGACCGCTCGCGGCGTCGCCCCTGGTGGAGCGGCTGCGGGACCGGATCGAAGTGGCCAAGGCGCCGTCCCTCTGGGCGCTGCCGGCGGCCGGCCCCCTCCCCGGGCCGCGCACCGCCGCCGAGCACGCGGTGATGGCCGGCCTCCACGCGCCCCGGCGCTGGTGGGGGCGGGTCCTGCCGCTGGCTTTGGCGGAGGCGCGCGCCGGGATGACCCCCGCCGCCGGGTTCGATCTCTCTCCCGACGCCCTGGCCGCCTCCCGTCTCGCCGTGCTGGACGAGCTGGACCCCGACCTGCGCACCCCCGAAGGGCGGGCGGCGCGCTCCCGGCCCGGCCCCTACTTCGGCTATGTCGGGGCGATGGGCCGGCTGGGCGGCCCCGGATCTGAGGAGGGCGAGCCCCGCCGCCGCGATCTCTTCGTCACCCTGCTGGAGAACCTGGCCGCCTGCCCCTGGCAGGTGTTCCTCGGCCGGCTGCTCCGCCTCGAGCCCACGCCGGACCCGGTGGGCGCCCTGCCGGGGATCGACCCCCTGCTCCTCGGCAACGCCGTCCACGCCGTGCTGGAGGGGATCGTCCGCGCCGCGTCAGGGACGGAGTCGACGGGGCAGGTCCGCGCTCGGGAGCCGGTCCCGATTCCCTGGCCCCCGGCAGAGGACCTCGACCGTATCGCCGTGGAGGCGGCCGAGCGGCTGCTGGCAGCGGAGGGGATCTTCCTTCCTGGCCTCGCCCGGGCCCTCGCGGATCGCGCCCTTCCCCTCCTCACCTCGGCGCGCGATCTGGACTGGAGCGGCGGTCCCGTGCCGGCCGTGGGCACCGAGGTCAAAGGCGAGCTGGCGGTCTTCGACGCTGCCGGGGAGCGCCGGCCGCTGCATTTCAAGGCCGACCGCGTGGACCGCGCGGGCCGGCTCCTGGTGTGGACGGACTACAAGACGGGCAAACCCCTCTCCGACAAGAAAGGAGCCGGAACCCGCCGGCGGCATTTCCTGGAGCGGGTCCGCAAGGGGACCCACCTTCAGGCCGTGGCCTATCTCATGGCATCGGAGGAGAGCTCCCTGGGTCGCTACCTCTATCTTCGCCCCGGATTCGACGACCCGGCCGAGCGGGCCTTCGAGGTGGGGGCCGGCGACCGGGACTTCACCGAGACCTTCGCCGCAGCCGTGCGCTCTCTCCTCGGCGCCTGGGACGCGGGGGCCTTCTTTCCGCGACTGGTGGAGACGGACGGCCGCAAGGAGCCGGGCCGCTGCTCCTTCTGCGGCGTGGCCGAGGCCTGCCTGCGGGGGGACTCGGGAGCGAGGACACGGCTGTTTGAGTGGACGGCGCGGGAAGAGCCCTCCCTCCCTGCCCCCCACCCAAGACCCTCATCACCCCGGCCCTCTTCTCCCGCCTCCTCCCAACCCCCCTCACCGGGAGAAGAGGGAGACCAGCAAGAGGGCTCCAACCGGGTTCCCCTCTCCCGGGGAGGGGGGTGGGAGGGGGCGGGAGAGGGGACAGGGGTGAGGGCCCTTGGGCGGGGGCGCTCCGCCGAGGAGGCGTTGTTGGGCGTCTGGCGACTGTGGGCCAAGGCATCGGGAGAAGAGGAGTGATCGAGCCTCTCCGCCAAGCGGACCGCGACGCCCGCCGGGCCGCCCAGACGCGGTTCGACCGCCCCCTGGTCCTCCAGGCCGGGGCGGGGACGGGGAAGACAACCACCCTCATCGGCCGGCTGCTCTCCTGGACCCTCGGCACCGGCTGGGAGCGGACAGAGCGGCGCCTCGCCCAGCGGGCGGCGGCGAAGCCCTTCGGCCGTCCCGAGGAGGTCACGACGGACCGCATCGCCGCCGAGGTCCTGGGCCGCGTGGTGGCCATCACCTTCACCGAGGCGGCGGCGGCCGAGATGGCCGGCCGGACCGCCCGCGAGCTGGCCTCCCTCGCCTCGCTGGGATCATCGGGTGAGGTCCCTTCGTGGCTCGACGCCGGGTTGCTGCCGCCCGCCGCGGAGCGCACGGCCCGGGCCCGGGCCCTTCTGGGCACCCTGGACCATCTCGCCGTGCGCACCATCCACGCCTTCTGCCGCGGGTTGCTGGCCGACCACCCCCTGGAGGCGGGGGTGCATCCCGATCTGGTGATCGATGCCGACGGCCGCCGGGTCGAGGAGATCGTCCAGGAGATCGTGGAGGACCGGTTGCGCGAGGGCTACGGCGCTCCCGGCGATCCCCATCTCCTAGCCCTGGCCGCCAAGGGCTTCGGCCCCCAGGAGATGGTCGAGGCCCTGATCGCCCTGCTGGGCTCCGGCCTGCCCGCGGCCGAGCTGGGGACAGACCCCTTCGGCACCGCCGCCGTGCGCGCCTTCCGGAACCGCCTGACCGCCGCCTGCCAGGCGGTCCACGGCTTCGTCGCGCCGCGGCTCCGCAAGACGCGGGGCCAGAACGTCCGCAGGATCGAGGAGGGGCTCGCCACCCTGATCGCCCGTCTCGGCGAGTCCGGCGAGGGCGAGGTCCCGGTGGCGACCCTGAAGGAATGGGGGGCCGAGCTCCTCCCCGAGAACCTGAGAGACCATCTGCACGAGTGGTCGCGCAAGAGAAAGGACGTCGACCTCTTCGGCGACGTCCTGGAGGAGCTGGCCGTGGCCGCCGGCGCCCTGGATCAGGTCCTCGAGCACCTGGCGTGCCTCGATCCCGAGGTGCTGGAGCACGGCCGGCTCGCCCTCGGCTCCCTGCTCGCCGCCGTCCAAGGCGAGTTGCGGGCCCAGGGGGTCGCCACCTTCGACTTCCTCCTGACCGGCGCCGAGCAGCTCCTCGCCCGCCAGCCCGAGGTGCGCCGGCAGGTGCGGCGGCGCATCGACCAGCTCCTGGTGGACGAGTTCCAGGACACCGACCGCATCCAGTGCGAGCTGCTGCGCTGGCTCGCCCTCGACGGTCCCCCGGAGGAGCGCCCCGGCCTCTTCCTGGTGGGCGATCCCAAGCAGTCCATCTACGGCTGGCGCAATGCCGACCTGCGGGCCTACGACGGCTTCGTGGGCAGGGTGCGGGAGGCCGGGGGCGAGGTGATGTCGCTGGTCGAGAACTTCCGCTCCGTGCCCGTCATCCTGGAGGAGGTGGCGCGGGTGATCGAGCCCGTCATGCTCTCCCGCACGGGCGTCCAGCCCCCGTTCGAGCCCCTTCTCGCCTGCGAGCGGCGGCAGGGCGATCCGGGTTTCGTCCGCGGCGGCTGGGCCCCGGTCGAGCACTGGGTCTCCTGGAAGAGAGAGGACGAGAAGGGCGCGGGCCGGACGGCGGTGGGCGAGGCCGCCCAGATCGAGGCCACGGCCCTGGCCGCCGACGTCCGCGCCCTGCACGAGGAGCACGGTGTGCGCTGGCGGGAGATCGCCCTCCTGCTGCGCAGCACGGGGGACCTCGACCTCTACCTGGAGGAGCTGCGCCGGGCGCGCGTCCCCTTCGCCGTGGGGCGGGACAAGCAGTACTACCGCCGCCGCGAGGTCATCGAGGCCGCGGCCCTGGTGCGGGCGATCCTCGACCCGGGGGACCATCTCGCGCTGCTCACCGTGCTGCGCTCCTCGACCGTGGGCGTGCCCGACGCGGCCCTGATCCCCCTCTGGAACCGCCAGCTCCCGAAGCGGATGACCGAGCTGGCCGGCCCGGACCCCGGCGCCCTCGCCGCCCTGCGGGAGGCGATCGAGGGCGCGGCCCAGGCAATATCTCGGGAAATAATGCGGGAGATCCCCGGCATCGAACGGGTCCACGGCTGGGAGCGCAACCTCCTCGTGGCGGTCGAAAACCTGGCCCTGCTGCGGCGCTCCTTCGCGACCGAGCCGGCGGACCTCTTCGTCGAGCGTCTGCGGGGGCTCACTCTGGTGGAGGCCACCGAGGCGGCGCGGTATCTAGGTCCCTACCGGCTGGCCAACCTGGAGCGCTTCTTCCGCCAGCTCCTGACGGCCATGGAGGAGGGGGGCGGGGACGTGACGGCCATCCTCCGCGCCCTGCGCCGGAGTGTGGCCGAGGCCCGCGAGGCCGAGGAGGGGCGGCCCACGGAGGGCTCGGAGGACGCCGTCTCCGTCCTCACCATCCACGGCGCCAAGGGGCTGGACTTCGAGCACGTCTACCTCCTCCAGCTCCACAAGGCGCCGCCGGGCGACCGCGGCCCGCGCACCGAGGCGGGCCGGGTGGACGGCGGTTTTGAATACCGCCTCTTCGGCGCGCCCACCCTGGGCTTCGACCGCGTCGAGGCCGATCGCCGGCAGGTGGAAGCCGCCGAGCGCGTCCGCCTCCTCTACGTGGCCATGACCCGGGCCAAGGACCGCGTGGTCCTGGCCGGCGCCTGGCCCGACCGGCAGGACCGATGGGCTGCGAAGCCATGGGACCAGGCCCGCACCCTCATGGAGCTTCTTCTCTCCCGCCGCGACCTGCCGGACGACCTTCACGCCCGCTGGTCAGAGGCCCTGGCGGGCGGCGACACCCCGGCCTGGACCTTCGCGGACGCCACAGGCGCCCTCTGGAAGTTCCCCGCCCTGCGTCCGTCCGGGGACCTCCGCCTCGCCGCCGAGCCCGAGCGGCCCTCCCTGCCCGGGCCGGAGGAGATCGCCCTCGTCGCGGCGGGCCTCGGCGCCGAGCGCGTCCGGGCCGCGATCCGCAGGGCCCGTCCCTTCGGCGGCGCCGCCTCCGAGGAGGCCCACGCCCTGCTCCGGGAGCAGCAGACCGAGCGCCTGGCGAGCGAGAGGCCCGAGCGGCGGCGGCCCGTCGTGGACCGGGCCGCGGCCATGGCCGCCGGCGGCGCCATCCACCGCGCCCTGGAGGAGTGGGACCTCGCCGCCGATCCGCGCCAGGAGGCCGGCCGCCAGCGCTCCCTCCTCCCCGCCTACCTCGCCGCCCTGGTGGAAGGGGACGAGCTGGAGCGCGCCCTCCCCGTGGCCGGGTCCCTCCTCGACACCTTCGCGGCCGGCCCTCTACTGGGTCGCCTGCGAAGATTGAAGGATCACCTCCTCGCCCGCGAGCTCCCCGTCCTCCTGCCTCCAGGAGAGGGCGATCACTCGCCGGTGGGAGTCGTCACCGGAGCGATCGACCTCCTCTATCGCGATCCCCGGGACGGCAGGATCGTCGTGGCCGACTACAAGACGGACGAGGTGAAGACGGATGAGGAGATCCAGGCGCGAGCGGCCGTCTACGCCCCCCAGGGGGAGCTGTACACGCGGGCGATCCGGGAGGCGTTGGAGCTGAAGGAGGCGCCACGGTTTGAGGTGTGGTTTTTGCGGGTGGGGCGGGTGGTGGGGTGAGACGTACGAACCTGGGCCTCGCAAAAGCAAGGACCTAAAGGACCTAAAGGACACAAAGGACGCCAAGGACATCAAGGGATTTGAGGAAGACATGGGCTCCTCGTCCTTGGTTGTCCTTGAAGTCCTTGGTGTCCTTATTGTCCTTGCCGGGTTGTCCTGCCCGCCCCGCGGTTGACTTCCTCGCACTTGACGGGATACCCTCCCACCAGACTCAAATCCGTTCTCGGATCACCGGTTTCCGCCTCGAGGGTGAGCGGGGACCTCATCCCCGAGCCGCCAGGGTTGGCGCGCCGAGGTGGGCCGGTGCAGCGGAGGAGGCTGATAAACCCCGTGATTTCCCGCCGCCTGCCGGGCGGCACGATGACGATGCCGTGCTTCGCGTACTGATCCTCGACGACGAGTCGATCGTGGTCGACACCCTGGCGGCCTGTCTGCGGCTGCCGGGTCTCGACTTGACCACCTGCATGGAGATCGAGGCGGCCGAGGCGTTGCTGCGCTGTTTTCGCTTCGACGTCGTCATCACCGACCTCTCCGTCTCCCAGCTCGGTGGCCTGGACGGCATGCGCCTGGTCCGCTTCGTGACCGCCAACTTCCCCGACACCGCGGTCTACGTCCTCTCCGGCTACGTCGATCAGGCGGTGCGCGACCTGTGCTCCGTCCTCGGCGTGACCGCCGTGCTCGAGAAGTCCGAGGGACTGTCGCGCCTGCGCAGCTATCTGCTGGACCGGCGGGACGCCCAGCTCGTTCCCGGTGCCCCTCTGGAGGGCGACGGCGAGGTGCAGCAGGTGGAGCTGCTCGAGGACTTCATGGCCGCCAACCCCATCCGCGCCGTGCTGCAGCCGGTGGTCAAGCTGCGCGACGGCGCGCCGCGCTTCGAGGTCTTCGGCGTCGAGAGCCTGGCCCGCGGCCCCGCCCACTCGGTGCTGGGCAGCCCGGCGGTCTTCCTCGCCTACGCCGCCCAGAAGGAGCTGCTGTTCGAGGCGGACATGATCTGCATCCGCGCCGCCCTGGCCGAGGTGATCCACCTCGGCAACACGGTGGTCACCTTCCTCAACGTGCAGCCGCGCTCGCTGACCAACCCGGAGTTCGCCGACAAGCTGTGCACCGCGGTCCGCGGCGCCGGCATGGAAGAGAAGAGCATCGTCCTGGAGCTCACCGAGCAGCAGACGATCGTCAATCCCCGCGCCTTTGCCGCGACGCTGCAACGGCTGCGCGAAAGGGGATTCCGGATCGCGCTCGACGACTTTGGCGAGGGCTCTTCGAATCTAAACCTATTCCAAGATCTGCATCCGGACTTCCTGAAGATTTCGGGCACCTTCTGCCGCGGCCTGGCCCACGATCCGTTCAAACAGATCATCGTCCAGAGCACGGCCGAGATGGCGGCGCGCGCCGGCACGGCGACGGTGATGGAGGCGGTCGAGACGGCCGAGGATGCGGAGGTGCTCCGCCTGCTCGGCATCGATTACGCGCAGGGCTATTTCTTCCTCAAGCCGCTCCCCGGCCTCGAGCTGGCGCAGTTGCTCCAGGCGGACGCCGCCCGCCAGGATCACTCCGGTGTCCTCGAGCCGCTCGGCGCCGTGCCGTCGTCTCCGCCGTGAGCGCGGCACGGCTCATCAATAGTATTCACAAATAGATCTATTTAGTTTCGCCATCTGGCTTCGGGTTTTCGTGTCATCTGCCGTGTCATCGCCAAGTCAGCTTCGTGTCACTGTCACGGTCTGACAGGGCTCGCCGCACCTTAGGGTACGGACACGCGCGTGCTCTGAAGTCCGTTGCCGTACTTTGCTACTTTTCTATTGGGGGGAATGCGACTCGTGGCCACCACCTGCCGAGTGTAATACCACTGTAGTTTCTAAAATCGTTTGTAGGTTTGTACGGGTTAAAACAAAAACCGTGGGGAGCCTTTCGGCTCCCCCTACTAGGGGAGAGCTACGCCGATGCATATTCAAGAGTTTTACCGGAAGTTTATTTCCGTTGGCGAGCAGGGCAATCTTTTCGCGGCGCTCCGCAAGGTCAGCCAGATCGAGGACGCCAAAGCCCTGCTCAACGGCCATGCAGAAAGCGCCCTTACCGATTGGGGGCAGTGGCCTGTAATGGCCGCGCAGTAGAGCGGCGGAGTGACCGGCACGAAACTCGCTTGATGGTTGCGTGCCGTTGGTGAGTGTGTCACGGGTCCGGGGGGCCGGCCCCCCGGGCTTGGTCTCGACGGCCTTCAAGGAGGGCATGTGGGAATGGACTTCGAGGACCTGAGAAATAGAGTCCGCAGGATTCCGGAGGTCTCCTCCTGGCCTTTGATGCTCGAGTTGATCGAGCGGCCGATCCATCGGGAATTGACCTCCGTCTGGGAGTATCCGGTGGCGGCCTGCAAGGCGGTGGGGGGCTCCGAGGAGGACGCCATGCCCGCGGCGGCCGCCGTCTTCTGCTCGGTGATCAGCATTCACCTCGTGGACGACATGCTGGACGACGATCCGCGCGGCGACTTCCACCGCCTTGGCCCCGGGCCGGTGGCGAACGTGGCCCTGGCGTTCCAAGCGGCGGGGCAGCTCCTTCTCGACAAGGGGAGCGCGCCGGTGCGGGCGGCGCTCCAGAAGAGTTTCGCCACCATGTCCCTCGCCACGTGCTACGGCCAGAGCCTCGACTCATTGGAGCTCGAGACCGAGGCGGACTATTGGCGGGTGGTGGAGGCCAAGTCCCCGCCGCTCTTCGGCGAGGCGCTGCGCATGGGCGCGCTCCTGGGCCGTGCCGACGCCGCCACGGCGGAGCGGCTGGCCCACCTGGGGCGCCTGCTCGGCCGCTACATCCAGGTCAACGACGATCTGGCAGACGCCCTGGAATCGCCGGCCTGCGCGGACTGGAAGCGCCGGCACAACAATCTGCCGATCCTCTATGCCCTGACCGCGGACCATGCCGGTCGCGGCGAGTTCGCGCAGCTTTCGACGCGCGTCGACGAGCCGGAGGCTCTGGCCGCCGCGCAAAAGATCCTCTTCCGTAGCGGCGCGGTGAGCTACTGCGCCCTGAAGCTGGTCGAGCTTTCGCGGCAGCTCCGGGAGCTGCTCGCCGACGTATCCCTGACCGATCCCCAGCCGGTGGTGAAGCTGGTCGAGCTGCACATCAAGCCGCTTCACCGGCTGCTCGAGATCGCAGGCGTGGAGGATCCCGCGACGCTGACGCTTCCCTGACGGAGGAGACGTTCTATTGGCCCCCAGGAATCATTGAGGTGTAATTTAGTGTTACACTGATTTTCGCCCTCCACGCCAACGGCAGGCTGCTGCAAGAGGGAGTCGTAACATGCTCAATGCAAGGTTGAGCATTCAAATTGAAGTCTCCCGGTGTAAGCCGGTCGAGAATCCTCCTGCGGTCTCCGCAATCTCCTATCGAAAGCTCCGCCCGGCCGCGCGCAGCCCCCCGGCGCCCCTTCAGGAATCGCCGCTGATCGAGCTTCGACCTTATCAAAGGACATTGCCTTTCCGATGGAGGAAAAGACCATGAACATTCAGGAATTCCGGTCCCTGTTCATTTCCCGAAATGAAAAAAGCGTGCTGTTCGATGCGCTGCGCCGCCTGAGCCGGATGAACGATCTGAAGGCTCTGGCCGGGGATGCGCCGGCGTGGGGGGAGTGGCCCAGCGACGGCGGGCCGGTGGGGGGAGGGTGCGCCTGGGGCGGGAGGGCTTGAAAATCCCCGGCCCCCGGCACACCCGGCAAGCGAAGATTCCGGTCCTGCTGCAACGCGCCCGCGCGGCCCTCGCTCTCCTGGGTCTCGCGGGCGCATCCGTCTGCGCAGCCGGGATGGACTGGCGACGGCGGGCCTGCTATAACTATGTCCGGACTGACCCATGGACACCCGGCATCCCGCTTCGTGGAAGGCGTTGGATTTCTTCCTGATCCTCGCCTGTCTCGTGATCCTCGTCCCCTGCCTGTACTACCCCTATGCCTTCTCCTCCCCCGACCTTGGCTTTACCCTCAGCTCCGCCAACTGGAAGGTGATCTCCGCCTACCCGTGCGCTCCCGAGGCTCCCTGTCTGAAAGTGGGTGACGAGGTGCTCCGGGTCGAGGGCGTGGACTTCCAGCAGTTCAACCGCAATCGCTGGCTTTCGCTCCAGGGGATCTTCGGCTCGAGGGGAGCCGCCCGCTTCGACCTGATCCGCCAGGGCAGGCCCTTGACTCTCACGGTTGGAATCCTCAAGCCACGGATCGACCTGCCGCAGCTCGTCTTCGACATGGTGGCGCCGCTGGTGTTCTGGCTGATGGGCACGGTGGTGGTCATTTTCCTGCGGCCGCGCGACGAGCGCTGGCTGGTGCTGGTGCTGTTCAGCTACGACACCGCCCTGTGGATCGCCACCGGGATTGGAGCGCGGGTTTCCGGGTCGTGGTTCCTGTTCCATGCCGTGATCTGGTTTTTCGCGCCGCTGTGCCTGCACCTGCACCTGATCCTGCCCAATCCTCTCCTGGGCCCGCGCGCGCGCCTGGCGTCTCTGGGCGGTCTCTATACGCTGTCGCTGGCCCTGGCGATGGCGGACTTCGCGCTGCCGCGGGCCGGGATCTCCTACCTCAAGTACATGCTGGTGGGCACCGGCCTCTCCATCCTGCTGCTGGTGGGACGCCTGGTCTGGCCGGTGAGCGCCGCCGCCAGGGTTGCGGTGCGTATCATGCTCTTCGGCATCACCCTGGGCCTGGTGCCGTTGCTGCTGTTTCAGGGGGTGCTGCCGCGGCTGCTCGACGCGACGATCCGGGAGGGGCAGAGCCTGCGCTGGGCGTACGACTACATCCTCGGCCTGTCGATCCTCTCCATGCCGATCCTGCCGATGGGCTACATCTACGCCATCTACAAGCACAATCTGGGGGCCCTGGAGTTCCGCGCCAACCGGCTGCTCGGCATCTACACCTTCTCGGTGCTGCTGCTGGCCTCCTACACGATGATCTTCTTTCTCCTCAGTCGCCGGTGGGAGACCATCCCCGGTGGCTTCATGGCCACCGTCCTCTTCGTCTCCCTGCTCTTCGTGGCCTTGGCGCCGTTGCTGCGGGATCGCTTCCAGGCGCTGGTGGACCGCCGCGTCTTCGGCATCAAGCACACGGCGGAGGAGGTGATCGGCCTCGTCTCCGAGCGCATTCCCACGGCCTTCGACCGTGAGGTGCTGGCGCGGGTGATCGCCAACGAGATCCTGCCCACCCTGCTCATCCGGCAGTCGGCCCTCTATCTCTTCGAGGAGGGGCGCAAGGAGACTCTCTACGAGCAGGCGGTCCCCGCTGGGGCGCCGGAGCCCACGGTGCAGGAGCTGCGGGACCTGCTGGCGACGAGCGGGCGCTACCTGCGGCCGCAGGACGGAGACCGTTCGCCGCGCGCCTGGGTGCGCCTGGTCATCCCCCTGGTGGTCCAGGCCCAGCCCATCGGCGCCTGGCTCATCGGCCGGCGCGATCCGGACGACTACTTTCCGGCGAGCGACGTCCACCTCCTGTCGACCGTGGCCAACCAGATCGCCCCCATGGCGGAGAACGTCCGCCTGTACGAGAAGGCGCAGCAGGAGATCGCCCAGCGCAAGGCCGCCGAGGAGGAGATCCGGCGCAGCGAGGAGCGCTTCCGCACCCTTTTCGAGGCCACCCTCGAGGGGATCGCCATCGTCCGCAACGGCGTCATCCTGGAGGTCAACAGCGCCCTGCTGGCCATCTTCGGCTGCCGGCCCGAGGAGATCATCGGCCGGCCACTGGCCGACCTCGTGGCGGGCGAGGTGGACCTCGAGGGGGTGCCGCGGGAGAGCCTCGGCTTCAAGAGCGACCGCAGCCCGGTGGACATCGAGGTCGCGGGCAAGCGCTACCTCTTCCAGGGCGAGGAGGTGTCGGTGGTGGCGATCCGCGACATCGCCCAGCGCAAACACGACGAAGCCGAAAACAAGATGTTGCAGCGCCAGCTCCTGCACTCGCAGAAGATGGAGGCCATCGGCCGCCTCTCGGCGGGCGTGGCCCACGACTTCAACAACTGCCTGCTGGCTATCTTCGGCTACAGCGACCTGCTGCTGGAGCGTTACGGCGACGACGCCTTCCTCGGCCGCAACCTGACGGGGATCAAGGAGGCCGGCCAGCGCGCGGCGGCCCTCACCAAGCAGCTCCTCGCCTTCGCCCGCCGCCAGCCGATGGAGACCCGGGTGATGAGCCTCAACCCGGTGGTCTCAGGCCTCGAGAAGATGCTGCAGCGGCTGCTGGGGGAGGACATCCAGCTCATCACGCAGCTTCACCCCGAGCTGGGCAAGGTGAAGATCGATTCCGGGCAGATGGAGCAGGTCATCGTCAACCTCGCCGTCAACGCCCGCCACGCCATGCCGTCCGGCGGCCGGCTGACGCTGCGCACCATCCCCCTCGACGTCCGCGACGGCGGCGCGGCGCCCCATGCCAACGTGCCGCCCGGCTCGCACGTCCTGCTGACGGTCACCGACACGGGCACCGGCATGGACGCCGTGACCCAGGCCCGGGTGTTCGAGCCGTTCTTCAGCACCAAGGGCGAGGGGACCGGGCTCGGCCTCTCCACCGCCTACGGCATCGTGCGGCAGAGCGGCGGCCACATCTTCGTCAACAGCGCGCCCGGGGAGGGGGCGTGCTTCTCGGTCTACCTGCCCGTCACCCGCGAGGCGGAGGTGGTGCGCGGCGGGGCCTCGCCCGGCGCCTCGGGCCGGGGCTCCGAAACCATCCTGCTGGTGGAGGACGAGGACGAGGTGCGGACGGTGCTCAACCAGATCCTGGTCAGCAAGGGCTACCGGGTGCTCCAGGCGTCCTCGGGCGAGGAGGCGCTCATCCTCTCCCGCCTCCACCGCGGCGCGGTCCACCTGCTGCTGACCGACGTCACCATGCCGGAGATGAAGGGGCCCGAGCTGGCCCAGCGCCTGCGCGGCGAGCGCCCGCAGACGCGGATCGTCTTCATGTCGGGCTACAACGACGAGCAGCTCTCGGACGGCGGCCCGGACTCTCCCATCTGCCTGCAGAAGCCCTTCTCGCCGCAGGTACTGGGCGAGACCCTGCGCACCGTCCTCGACACCGCCGAGGACCTGCGGGCCGTCGGCTGAGCCGCGGCCGTCCCCGGCTGTCCACCCGGGGGGTCCACCGTCAGAACCGCGCTCCCCCACCTCTCGGGTCCCAGGGCCTCGACGATCACGGCCAGCCGGCGCGCCTCGGCCGGCACCGCCAGCCGCTCGACGCGCCGCCAGCCCTTCGCCAGATCGCCGGCGGGGACGCTCCCGGGAACCGTCTCGTGGTGGATTCCCGTGACGCCGTCCGGGCCGGCCCAGGCCCAGGAGATCCGGAGGGGGCCCGGCGGAGCGCTCTCCGGGAGCTGGACCGGCCCTACCTCCAGGCGCAGCTCCGGACCGGCGGTCGTGGTCGCCACGGCGGCGGTGAGAAGCAGGCCGCCGTCCATGGGCCTGGCCGCCAGGAGGTCCTCCAGACGGACCTCCGCGATCTCCTCCGGCGTCGAGGAGCGGAGCCACTGCGGTGCCCGCACCGTCTCCCGCTTCCCAGGGAGCCCCACGGCGAGCGGGTGGAGGCGGCCGTCCACGGGCGTGTCCGGCTCGGCGAGCCACAGCCGCCAGCGCCGGGCCAGGGCTCCGAGAGCTTCGTCGAGCTGCACCTCGAAACCGATCACGGTGCCCGCCGTGGCCCGGGCGAGGGCCCGCAGAGCCGCGGTCCGCGGCGCGATCATGAGATCGATCACTCCCGAAAAAGCGAGGGACGTGGCCTTGGGCGGGCGGAAGGGGATGATGGGCGGCAGGGAGCCGAAGTACGATCCGCCGGTGCTCTCCCGGAAGGTCTCGATCTCGCTCTGCGTGGAGGCCGGGAGGCCCGCCCCCTCCTTGCGCAGGGGGACGGGGATCGCCACCCAGCCGTAGGCGGCGAGCAGGCGGGCCGTCCGCTGGAGGGCGGCGGCGGCCGTCTGCGGCGCTCCTGCGGCCCCGCGGTCGAGGTCGGCGATCTGCTGGTCCGGCAGGTCGAGGCCGTCGGCGACCAGCAGGACGGCGTGGGGGCCGGTGGGCGGGTGAGCGGTGAGGAACGCCAGCAGCTTGTCGAGCTGGCGCCGGAGCCGGGGCGCGTCCGGTCCGCCGGGAGGCGCCGGCCTACGGTCCGCCCGGTCCCGTTCGACCCGGGCGGCGGCCGCCAGGTCGGTGAGCGCCCGCTCCAGGGGCCGCGCTTCTCGGGTGGGAGCGAGCGCCGGCCGGGGATCGGCATCCGCCACCACGATTTCGACGCTGCCCAGGCGGGTGAGCTCCGCCGTGCGCCGGGAGAGGGCGAGACCGGAGTAGAAGACCGTCCCCGGGCTCGCGAGGATGCGATCGACGTAGACGACGATCGTCCATGGCAGCTCGCCGGCCGCCGCCGGCGCGGCCATCGGCTCGGCGCGGGTGACCTCGCGCGGCTGGCCGTCCACCAGCACCTGGAAGTCGCCGGGCTTGAGCGACTTCTTCTGCAGGAAGTCCGGCAGGTCGACGAGAACCTCCCGCTCGCGGATGGTGAGCCGCTCGGTGAACCTCTGGGTCTGGGCGGTGAGGTGGAGGGGGGCCACCGCCGCCAGCCCGAGGACGATCCAGATGCGTGCGCGGGTCATGGCCGGTCCCCCCGCTTGCGAGAGGGGGCAAATCCCGTGCCGCGGCAGGCTCCGAGGGCGGGCGGGAAGTCACGGCGCCGCCGGCGTCAGGAGGAAGGGACGCCGGCGTATGGGAAAAGGTACTGGCCCCGGCTATGCCGGCTATGGATCGGGGTCCACCACCCCGCCTGAGCCCGAGCCGCGAGGGTCCGAGGCCGCCTCCACCCGGCCGCCGGGGAGGCGGTGGACGGCGTGGACCTTGGCCGTCGTGGTGCTGACCTGGAGGGTGTGGCCGCGGCGCTCGAGCTCAGCCCCAGTCTCGGGCGCGAGGGCGTCGGGCTCGGCTTCGAGCCGGTCGGGGAGCCACTGGTGGTGGAGCCGCGGCCGGTCGAGGGCGGCCTGGAGGGGATCGTGGTCGACCAGCAGGTTGAGCAACACCGCGATGGTGTGGGTGGGGATGCGCGAGCCGCCCCGGCCGCCCAGGGCGTAGGCCTCCTCCCCCTTCCAGGCGATCACCGGGCTCATCGAGGAGAGCATCCGCTTGCCGGGGCCGACGGCGTTCGCCTCCCCCTGGATCAGGCCGAAGAGGTTGGGCCGGCCCGGAGCGGTGGCGAAGTCGTCCATCTCGTTGTTGAGGAAGAAGCCGGCGCCGGGCACCCAGAGGCCGCAGCCGAAGAGGCCGTTCAGGGTGGTGGTGAGGGCCACCAGGTTGCCGTCCCGGTCGACCACCGAGAGATGGGTGGTCTCGGTGCTGCCGGACACGGCCGCCGCCGCGGTGGCGCCGGGCCAGGACTGCACCTGGGCCGACGCCGTGGCGTGGCGGAGATCGATCTCCGCCGCCCGGCGGGCGATCCAGGCCGGAGCCAGGAGCTGGGCCTCGGTGGCCTTGGTGGTGGCCGGGTCACCCAGCAGGAAGCGGTCAGCGAAGGCGTGCCGGAAGACCTCGGCCAGCAGGTGGTCGCGGTCGGCGCTGAAGCGGGGGAGCTTCTCCCAGCCCAGCTTTTCCAGCATGCCGAGGGTCTGGCCCAGGATGACGCCGCCGGAGGAGGGCAGCGGCATGGAGGCGAGCTTCCAGCCGAAGGCCTCGGCGGTGAGCGGCTGGCGCCAGGCCGGCTTGTAGGCGGCGAGGTCGGCGGCCGTGAGGACGCCGCCATGCGCCCTCGACGCCTTCTCGACGGCCGCGGCCACGGCGCCGGTGACGACCCCCTGGGGCCCGTGCTCGGCGTAGCGGCCGAGCGTGGCGGCGAGGTCCGGCTGGCGCAGCACGCTGCCCAGGGCCGGCGGCTCGCCGTTGGGGAGCCATACCCGGGCGCTCTCGGGGAAGCGCAGCAGGAGCTTGCGGTTCTCCTCCCGGCCCAGGCCGTCGTGCAGGTAGCGGCCCACCCGGAAGCCGTCCGCCGCCAGGCGCCGGGCGGGCTCCACCACCTTGGGCCAGGGGAGCCGGCCGAAGCGGCGCTGCAGCTCCCACAGCCCCGCCGGCGAGCCGGGGACGCCGGCGGCCAGGGGTCCCACCAGCGAGGCGTTCTCCACCGGCTTGCCCTGGGCGTCCAGGTACATGTCGGGCCGAGCCCGGGCCGGCGCCGTCTCGCGGAAGTCGAGCGCCGAGAGCTCGCCGCCCATCCGCACCAGGGCGAAGCCGCCGCCCCCCAGGTTGCCCGCCTCCGGATAGACCACGGCCAAGGCGAGGGCGGTGGCCACGGCGGCGTCCACGGCGTTGCCGCCGCCGCGCAGGATCGCGAGGCCGGCCGCGGTGGCGAGCGGATCGCCCGAGGCCACGGCGCCGCCGGTGCCGGCCGGCGCCGGCGTCGAGGCCGCGCCGACGCCTCCGGGGGTGACGGCGGACATGGGGACGAGCAGGGCGAGGACGAGAGGCAGGGCCTTCTTCATGGGGGGCCTCCGGCAGAGTTACCGTTTCAAAATGTCTTCCCGCTCGGCCAGCACCCGCTGCAGGTGCTCCGCCTCGCCGGTCTCACGATATCGCGCCGCGGCCAGCTTGAGCAGGGCGGCCGCTTCGCCCTGGCGCCTCTGGCCGCGCCTCACCGCCGCCTCGAACTCCAGCAGCCGGGCCTCCACCAGCAGATCGCCGGTGCCTTGGGAGAGGCAGGCGGCGGCGGCGCGCAACGCCTCTTCCGCCCCGGCGAGGTCCGCGGCGCGGCGGCGGGCCTCGCCGAGGGCGGCCCAGGCCCGCGCCTTGAGGTCCGCCACCACGGCGGCGGCGTGCCGCGACGAGTCGAGCCGCTCCGCCCCCGCGAGGGCCAGGGCGGCGAGGCGGCCGGCCTCGCCGGTTCCGCCGGCCCCGGCGCTCTGCGCAAGCAGCAGCTCGCAGAGGCCCCAGGTCTGGAAGCGGGCCTCGTGGCGGATACTCTCCAGGGCCGTCTCGGCCGGCTGCGCCAGCAGCTCGGCGCAGAGAGCCGGCGCCTCCGCGCGCTCCCGGTCGAGGGCCGAGCGGGCCCGCTCGAGCACCGCGAGCAGCGGATGAGTGGAAGCGGATTCCGGTTCGGCGATCTCGAGCCCGCGACCGCTGCGGTCGTCTTCAGCCATCGGCTACCCTGTTTCCACGAGTGCGGACTCGGCACGGAACCGGGACGGCGGACCCGCACTGCCGCCGTCCCGACCGGCCTACGCCGGCACCTCCTGCGGCTGGAGCTGCTCAGCGGTCGCCTGGTGGAGGACCTTGCCGCCATGGGTCAGGAGGGAGCCGGCGACGATCTCGTCGTCGAGGCTCGGGGCGACCTTCCCCTCCTTGTCGACCACGAGCTGGAGCAGGGAGTGGACGTTGCGGGCATAGAGCAGGCTCGCGTCGTGGGGCATGGCGGCCGGCAGGTTGGACGGCCCGAGGATGACGACGCCGTTCTCCACCACCTCGGAGTCGGCCCTGGACAGCTCGCAGTTGCCTCCCTGCTCCACGGCGAGGTCGACGATCACCGATCCCGGGCGCATGGCGTGGACCATCTCTGCCGTGACCAGGCGCGGCGCCGGCCGGCCCGGCACCAGGGCGGTGGTGATGACGGCGTCGGCCGCCGCCAGGTGGCGCTGCACGATCTCCCGCTGCCGGCGCAGGAAGTCCTCGCCCATCTCCCGGGCGTAGCCCCCCTGCCCCTCGCCGCTCTCGGCCTGGGGGAGCTCGATGAATTTGCCGCCCAGCGACTCGACCTGCTCCTTGACGGCGGCCCGGATGTCCGAGACCTCCACCACCGCCCCCAGCCGCTTGGCCGTGGCGATGGCCTGCAGACCGGCGACGCCGGCGCCCATCACCACCACCCGGGCCGGCTTGATGGTCCCGGCCGCCGTCATCAGCAGCGGCAGGTACTTGGGCAGACGCCAGCCGGCGAGGAGCACGGCCTTGTAGCCGGCGATCGACGCCTGCGACGACAGGGCGTCCATGGGCTGGGCCCGGGTCACCCGGGGGACGAGCTCGAGCGCCAGGGAGGTGACGTCGCCGGCGGCGAGCGTGCGCACCATGTCCAGGTTGCGGTACGGGGCGAGGAATCCGATGAGCACGGCGCCGGGCTTCAGCCCCTCGGCCTCGTGCCCCGGGAGCCCCTCGAAGTGCCCGGGAGGCGTCACCTTGAGCACCACGTCGGCGCTCTCCCACGCCGCGGCGGGATCTGCCACCAGGCGGGCTCCGGCGGCCTCGAATTCGGCGTCGGAGAACAGGGAGGCCAGGCCGGCCCCCCGCTCCACCGCCACCTCCAGCCCCTGTTTGACCATCCGCTTCACGGTTTCGGGTGTGGCGGCGACGCGGGTTTCCCCGGGCCGCCGCTCGCGTGGGATGAAGACCTTTGCCATATGAGCAAGACTCCAATTCTTGTTTTCCGGACGCTGATCCTACTTCGCCTGCTCCTCGATCTCCAACTCCCGGGCCGCCGGGGAGTGCTCGAAGTCCCCCGCGATCTCCAGGGGATCGGGCAGGGAGGCCTCCTCCGGCGGCGCAGGGATCAGAAGCGAGAGGGCGACCGCCACCGCCAGGATGCCCAGCACGATCGCGAGCGACAGCTCGACGGGGATCTCGAGCCAGTCGTGGATCAGCATCTTGGCACCCACGAAGATCAGCACCAGGCCCAGGCCGTAGCTCAGGAAGCGGAACTTGTGCATCAGACCGGCCAGCAGGAAGTAGAGGGCGCGCAGGCCGAGGATGGCGAAGATGTTGGAGGTGAAGACGATGAAGGCGTTGGTGGTGACGCCGAAGACGGCGGGGATGGAGTCCACGGCGAAGACCACGTCCGTCGCCTCCACCACCACCAGGACGAGCAGCAGGGGGGTCGCCTTGAACCGGCCGCCGTCGTCGCGGATGAAGAAGTGCTTGCCGTGATAGCGGGTGGAGAGGGGGACGAAGCGCCGGAACAGCCGGAGCACCGGGTTGTGCTCCGGATGGACCTCCGTCTCCTTCTCGAGCAGGATCTTGATCCCGGTGTAGACCAGGAAGCCGCCGAAGACCAGGATCAGCCAGGCGAAGCGGGCGAGCAACGCCGTCCCCATGCCGATGAAGAGGCCGCGCGAGATCAGGGCGCCCAGGATGCCCCAGAACAGCACCCGGTGCTGGTGCTCCGCCGGCACGGCAAAGTAGTTGAAGAGGACGACGAAGACGAAGATGTTGTCGAAGCTGAGCGACCGCTCGATGACGTAGCCGGTAAGGAACTCGAAGCCGGTCCTGGTGCCGAAGCGATAGTAGATCCAGCCGTTGAAGGCCAAGGCGACGAGCGTCCAGACGACGCTCCAGAACACCGCCTCCCGCAGGCCGACGCGATGCGCCTGGCGGTTGAAGACGCCGAGGTCCAGCACCAGCATCCCCAGGAGCAGGGCGAAGAAGACGCCCCATTGCAGGGGGGTGCCGGCGACGGCGGCGTGCATTGGAGAGAGGGGACGGCGGGGCGTCCGGCGTGGACCGGCGCCCCGCGCAGCGCCTTGTTCAGCCCTTCTTGAGGTGGCCGTTGACCAGCTTGGTCAGCTCGAACATCGTGACCGAGTCCTTGCCGTCGAGGACCGCCTTGAGCTTCGCATCGGCCTTGATGGTCCGCTTGTCGTTGGGGTCCTGGAGCTTGTGCTCCCGGATGTAGTCCCACACCCGCTTGGTGACCTCGGTGCGCGGCAGGGGGTCCTTGCCGACGATCGCCGCCAGCGCCGCGTCCGGCGTCAGCGGGGCCATGAAGCCGCTATTGGCCGCTCCGCCCTTGGAGCCCGATTTCCCACTCGACTTCTTCTCCGCCATGGATCGCTCCTCCACTTTATCTGAAGATTAGGGGTGCAAGCACCCCGGTGCCCAATGCAAATCTCCGGCCGTCTGGTGGCCGCGCTCTCGACTCCGTCCCCTCTATGGTACCCGGTTCCGCGGGCTCGCGCGCGGCGGGAAGCATACGGACTTCGCCGCGGAAGGGAAGCCCCCCCTCTCCTTCGTGGTAGTTTCCCCTGCCATGCCGGGCCTGTTCATCACCTTCGAGGGGCTCGACGGCAGCGGCAAGTCGACCCATCTGCGCCGCGCCGCCGCCTGGCTCGCGGAGCGGGGCGTCCCGCACCTCGTGACCCACGAGCCGGGGGGCACGCCCCTGGGCGACGCCGTGCGGTCCCTGTTCCTCGATCCCCGCTGGGGCACCCTCGACGGCGTCGTCGAGCTGCTGCTGGTCTTCGCCAGCCGGCGCCAGCACCTGCTCCAGGTGGTCGAGCCGGCCCTCCGGGAAGGCAAGCACGTGCTCTGCGACCGCTTCACCGACTCCACCCGGGCCTACCAGGGGTATGGCCGGGGGGTGCCCCTCGCCGTCATCGACCAGGTCGACCGCCTGGCCACCGGCGGCCGGATACCCGACCGCACTCTCCTCTTCGACCTGCCGGCGGCGGCGGCCCGGGGCCGCGGGCACTCCCTGTCGCGCCAGGAGCGCGGCGCCGCCGACCGTCTGGACGCCGAAGCCCTGGACTTTTACGAACGGGTGCGCCGCGGGTTCCTGGAGATGGCCGCGGGTGATCCTCGCTTTCACGTCATCGACTCCTCGGGCCCGCCCCAGGCCACCGAGCCCCAGGTGCGCCGGGCGCTCTCCGATCTGCTGGAGAAGGAGGCGTGAGCTTGGCGGCGGCCTTGACCTCGGCCCGCCAGGGGCGGCTCTACCCGGCGGTGATCCTCGACGGCGGCGACGCCGAAGCCCGCCGCCAGGCCGCCCTGGAGCTCGCCCGCACCCTGCTCTGCGAGGTCTCCCCCGCGGCGCGGCCGTGCGGCGTCTGCCGCCACTGCCGGCGCATCGTCTGGCCCGGCGCGGGCGAGGGAGAGACGGCCTTCCACCCCGACTTCCAGGTGCTGGAGCGGGACCTCAAGGCCTCCACCTCCGTGGACGCCACCCGCGAGCTGCTGAAGACGGCCCAGGTCTCCCCCTTCGAGGCCCGCGGCCAGGTCTTCGTCATCGCCAGCGCCGAGAGCCTCACCGGCGAGGCGGCCAACGCCCTGCTGAAGAACCTGGAGGAGCCCCACGTCTCGGCGCCGCGCCACTTCCTCCTCCTCGCCCCGTCGCGCCTCGACCTGCTGCCCACCCTGCGCAGCCGCTCCCTGGCCGTCTTCCTGGGGGCGGCCGTGCCGGTGGATGCGGCAACCGTCGAGCCGCTGGCCCGTTCGTTCACCGCCGCGGCCGCCGCCTACGCCGGGAGCGGCGCGCCCATCTACCTCCTCGGCGCCGCCTCGGCGCTGGCCGCGGCGGGCGGCTGGGAAGACCCGCGCTCGAGCCGGCCGTGGGCCCTGGCGGCGGCGGCCGTCCTGCGCTCTCTGGAGCTGGAGCCGGGGCCGGCGATGATGACGGCGCGGCGGGCGCGCCTCGCCCTGGCCGAGGCCCTCCTCGAATCCCCGGCCCTGCGCCTGCGGGGGATCGCCGCCGACCGCATCCTGGAAGGGCTGGTGGCGCGCCACCTGGCCTGAGACGCACCTGAATGAATGGGGAGGAGCCCTCGAGCGCCCCTCATGCTAAAATACCAACCCGATTTCAGGAATCTGGTCCCGTCGCGATCTGTTCCAGCCTCTGAAAAGAACCGTCCACCAAAAGGAGTAGACCCATGATTCGAATTCGTAAACCTCTGATCCCGGGCGCGCTGGTCCTCTTTCTCGCCCTGGGCGCCTGGCTGCCGGCCTGCTCGGCACAGGACAAGGGAGCCAAAGGCACCGGCTCGGGCGGCGGGAACACCGTGCTGGCCGTCGTCAACGGCCAGCCGATCACCGAGGCTGACGTCCGCACCAGCGCCGCCGACCAGTTCAAGGGCCTGCAGCGCGAGTACGAGAAGAGCTCCCGCGACCTGCTCGAGAGCTCGCTGCAGACCGTCATCAACGATCGCCTGGTCGAGGCCGAGGCGAAGGCCAAGGGCGTCTCCAAGGATCAGCTCCTGGCCGGCATCAAGCCGGCGCCGGTGACCGACGCCGACGTCGACGCCTTCTACGAGCAGAACAAAGCCCAGATTCCGCAGCCGAAGGCCGAGATCGCCGGCAAGATCAAGAACTACCTCGAGCAGCAGGGCCAGCAGAAGGCCCGCTCGGCGTTCTACGAAGATCTCCAGAAGAAGTACAAGGTGGACATGAAGATGGAGCCCGTGCGCGTCGAGGTGGCCGCCACCGGTCCCGCCGAGGGCCCCGCGACCGCCCCGGTGACGATCGTCGAGTTCTCCGACTTCCAGTGCCCGTACTGCTCGCGGCTGACGCCGACCCTGAAGCAGGTGAAGGAGAAGTACGGGAACAAGGTCCGCATCGTCTTCCGCCAGTTCCCGCTGCCGTTTCACCAGAATGCCCAGAAGGCGGCCGAGGCCGCCCTGTGCGCCAACGACCAGGGCAAGTTCTGGCAGCTCCATGACGCCATGTTCGGCAACCAGTCCGCCCTCGGCGTCGACCAGCTCAAGGCCAAGGCGGCCGAGCTGGGCCTGAAGGCCGACGACTTCAACAAGTGCCTCGACTCCGGCGCCAAAGTCGCCGCCATCGAAGCTGACAAGAAGGCGGGCTCGGAGGCCGGCGTCAACGGCACCCCGGCCATGTTCGTCAACGGCCGCTTCATCTCCGGCGCGGTGCCGATCGAGCAGCTCACCTCGGTGATCGACGACGAGCTCCGCCGCAAGGGCGCGTCGTAGAGCCCGATCGACGGCAGCGTTGGACCAGGGCGGCCTGCGGGCCGCCCTTTTCGTTGCGTCGATATCGACTCGCCGAAGGTTGTAGGGGCGCAATTCATTGCGCCCTCGCAGGCCGGCACCGTTGAGGGCGCAATGAATTGCGCCCCTACGGTCTCCGCTGAACGTTCTCGCGAGGATCAGGAGGGTAGGCTTTCCTATAGGCTTATCCCATGTCCCGCGACCTCCCGCCCGACGAATTCCGCGCCGCCATGCACCGGGTGGCCGACCTGGTGGCCGACTACCTCGAAGGCGTGGGGGACCGGCCCGTGCTCCCTGCCGTCTCCCCCGGCGACGTGCGGCGCGCGCTGCCGGCCTCGGCCCCGGAAGGGCCCGAGCCCCTCGACGCCATCCTCGACGACTACCTGCGGCTGATCGAGCCCAACGTCACCCACTGGAACCACCCCGGGTTCCTGGCCTACTTCTCCATCACCGGCTCCGGCCCGGGCATCCTGGGCGAGACGCTGGCCGCCACCCTGAACGTCAACGCCATGCTCTGGCGCACCGGCCCCGCACCCACCGAGCTCGAGGAGCGGGTCTGCGAGTGGCTGGCCCGGATGATGGACCTGCCGCCGGACTTCCGCGGTCATATCAACGACACCGCCTCGTCGAGCAGCCTGGTGGCCCTCGCCGCCGCCCGCCACCGTCTGCCGGGGCTCGACGTGCGTGTCCAGGGGCTCGCCGGCAGGCCGGACGTACCGTCGTTGACCGTCTATTGCAGCGACCAGGCCCACTCGTCCATCGACAAGTCGGCCATCGTCCTCGGCGTGGGTCAGGAAAACGTCCGCCGCATCGCCAGCGACGGCGCCTTCCGCATGTCCGTCCCCGCCCTCGCGGAGGCCGTCGCCCGCGACCGCGCCGCCGGACGGCTGCCGATGGCGATCGTGGCCACCGTGGGCACCACCTCCACCACCAGCGTCGACCCCATCCCGGAGATCGCCGACCTCTGCGCCCGGGAGGGGATCTGGCTCCACGTCGACGCCGCCTACGCCGGCGCCGCCGCCATCTGCCCCGAGCACAGGGCCCTGATGCCGGGGATCGAGCGGGCGGACTCCCTGGTGGTCAATCCCCACAAGTGGCTGTTCACACCGGTCGACTGCTCGGTTCTCTTCGTGCGCGACCTCGATCTGCTCAAGGGGGCCTTCTCCCTCGTCCCCGAGTACCTGCGGACGGGGGAGTCCTCCGAGGTGACGAACCTCATGGACCTCGGCTTCCAGCTCGGCCGCCGCTTCCGCGCCCTGAAGCTGTGGCTGGTGATCCGCGCCTTCGGCGTCGAGGGTCTGCGGGAGCGCATCCGCCTGCACTGCGCCATGGCCCGCGACCTCGCCGCCCGCATCGCGGCCGACCCCCGCTTCGAGCTGGCGGCCCCGGTGCCCTTCAGCACCGTCTGCTTCCGCGCCCGTCTGCCGGGATCGCCGGGATCGCCGCAGGACCAGGACCGCTTCAACGAGCGGCTCATGGCCCGGGTCAACGCTGCCGGCCCCTTCTTCCTCTCCCACACCGGCCTCCAGGGGCGCCACACCCTGCGGGTCGCCATCGGCAATCTGCGGACCGAGCCGGCGCACATGACCGCCCTGTGGGAGCTGCTGAGCAGGTCCAGAGACGAATTGGTGGCTTAGCTGACAGAACGCCTGGGGATGGGGACCAGCCACGCCGCCACCCCCGTCAGCGCCAGCGCCGCCAGCATCAGCCCCGGAATCAGCCCCGGCGCCCGGTAGATCGCCTCCACCCGGTGCTCCCCCGCCGGCAGCCACGCCGCGAGGAAGGGGCCGTTGGCGACGAGGGTGGGATGGGGGCGGCCATCCAGCAGCAGATGCCAGCCCTGGTCCTGGTAGATGCTGGAGGCGAGGAGCCGCTCCTCGGCCAGCAGGGCCCGGGCGGAGAGGCGGGCCGACTGCTGGGCGAGGATCTCCAGCGTCGACTCCTCCGGGCGCGAGGCGGTCCACGCCGCGGGCCGGCCGGCGACCGGCGGGACGAGGGCGCGGACGTCGAAGCGGGGGTTCCTGGCGATCCAATCCTCCCAGGGCACCGTACCGGGAGCTTCCGCGGACTGGGGGAGGAACAGGAGCTCCAGGGTCCTCTTGCGCTCGAAGATCCGCATCGTCGAGTCGTGGAGCACCTGCCGCAGGCCGTGGACGGCCCGCAAACCGGGGGGCGCGACAATCCAGCGTACCCCCAGGAGCTGGTAGATCGGGTGCTCCTCGACGACGAGCGTCTGCTCCGTCGCCAGCGGCTCGGCGCTCACCGGCGCCACCGCGGCAGCGTAGAGCCGGGGCTTCAGGGGATTGGAGACGCGGAGGTCCGCCAGGCCGTAGACCGAGGCCGCGTTGGGCAGCAGATGCTCCCCGAGCCCCGCGATCCGCGACCCGGCCGCGTGCTCCTGGAGGAAGGCGATGGCCGGCGTGACCGGGTAGAAGTCGCGCCGGGGGAGCGACGGGTTGGCCGGGCCGTGGAGGATCAGGAGCTCGGCCGCGAGGACTGCGAGCAGAGCGCCCAGGCGCCACCCTTTCACGCCGAGCATCAGGACCATCCCCGCCACCGCCACCGTGGCGAGCTGGAGGTGGAGCCAGAAGGCGCGCAGCGATTCGACGTCCGCCACGCCGGCCGGGGGCGGCGAGCCGCGGTAGCTCCAGGCGATGAGGCCCAGGAGGAGAAGCGCGACGGCGGCCACGGCGGCCACCTCCCATCGGCGCGACGCCTCCTCCCCGGAGCGCCAGCGCTCCACCGTGCAGGCGGCCACGTAGGCCAGGGAGAAGGCCAGCACCAGGAGCAGGCGCCGCTGGCCGCTGATCGACTGATCGAGCACCGGCACCACCGCCGTGAGCCAGGGCAAAGGCGGGAGGCGGAGCGTCACCGCCAGGCTCACCACGGCCGCGCCGAGGAACAGCCTCTCCTCCCGGATGCGGCGGGCGGCAGGGAGGAAGGCGAGCAGGGCCGCCAGCAGGGCCGCGCCGCCCACGAAGCCGCCGGCGTCCTCGTTGACGTTGGCGTCCCCCCAATAGCTATCGTAGCGGTCGTCGCCGAAGGCGTTGGGCGCGAAGACCGCCACCAGGCGCTTCCTGAGGCTCTCCAGGCTCCGCTGCCGCTCGTCCGGAGTCCGCCAGCCGGCGAGGGGACCTTGCGTCCGGAGGTCCTGGTTGCGCATCTCCACCTGGACGCGCCGCAGGCTCTGGGGGACGTAGCGCGCCGCCGGCACCAGGGCGGGCGCGACAAGGCCGAGGGCGATCCCGCCGGCGAGGGCCCAGCGGGCGAGAAGGCGGCCGCGCGCGCCTCGCTCCCTTCGCAGGAGACGGGCCGCGGCGAAGAGGCCCCCGACGGCCAGGACGTCCAGGATCGTCTCCGGGTGCCCCGCCACCAGCAGCATGAAAAGGGCCGCGACGAGCAGCCCGAAATCCCTCCTCTCCCCGCGATCGTCCGTCACCGCCAGGGCATAGAGCACGAGAGGTAGGAGCGCCGCCGGCGTGGCCAGCGGCCAGTTGAGCCACAGCAGTACGAACCCGGAGAGTCCGTACGCCAGACTGCCGAAGAGCGCCGCCCCCTCCGACAGCCCCTGCCGTCGCATCAGCAGAAAAAAGAAAACCAGGGCGATCAGCACCTTGAGTCCCGCCGTCACCCCGATCGCCTGCCACAGCGGCAGCGGCAGCCCGGCGAGCACCAGAGGCTGGAACGCCTGCGCCTGGGGGTCGGCCAGGAGGGGAATTCCCGCTCCCACGTCCGCGTTCCAGGCCGGCCACGTCCCGGCTGCCAGCGCGCGGCGGACCTCGACCTGCAGCGGCACGATCTGCGTCACCAGGTCGAGCTGCAGCGTGTTGCCTTCGGGGGGCGCCCGCATCGCCTCCGGCGTCTGTACCCACGGCAGGATGTCCGCGGGCAGGAGCACCCGCCCCAGGAACAGCGCCGGCCCGAAGAGGATTACCACCACGGCCCCGAACACCGCCCAGACCCGGACCGGCACCGGGTCCCACCACCGCCGGAGGGCCCGGGCGAGGAGGAACGCCAGAACGGCGAGAACCAGGCCCGGCAGAGGATTCATGAACAAGCCGGGGGAACCCGAGGCCGCACCAGCCACGCGGCCAGCGCCGTCAGTGCCAGGGCGGCCAGGACGAGCCCGGGGATCAGCCCCGGCGCGCGATAGATCGCCTCCACCCGGTGCTGGCGGTGCTCGCCGGCGGGCAGCCACGCCGCGAGGAACGGCCCGTTGGCGACCAGAGTGGGAAGGGGCCGGCCGTCCAGCAGCAGATGCCAGCCCTGGTCCTGATAGACACTGGAGGCGAGGAGACGGTCCTCGGCCAGCAGCGCCCGGGCGGCGAGGCGGGCCGGCCGCAGGGCGAGGATCTCCAGACTGGACCCCGCCGGCCGTGCCGCGCTCCAGGTCCCCGGCCGGCCCGGGGCCGGCAGGACGAGGGACCGGGCGGCGAAGTCGGGGTTCGACGCGATCCAGTCCGGCCAGGGCACGGTGCCCGGGCTCTCGGTGGACTCGGGGAGGAACATCAGAGGCAGGGCCCGCGTCCGCTCGAAGACCTGCGACGTCGAATCCCGAAACGCCAGTCGCTGGCCGGAGGGGACGACCCGAGCCCGAGCTGGCGCGAGGACCCACCGTACCCCCAGGAGTTGGTAGAGGGGATGCTCCCGCGAGACGACGACGTGCTCCGTCGGATACGTCCAGGTGGCGCTCACCGGCCTCACCGTCTCGACGTAGAGCGCGGGCTTCAAAGGGCTGGAGACGCGGATGTCCGCCAATCCATAGACCGAGGCCGCGTTGGGCAGCAACATCTCCACGAGCCCGACCATCCGGGACCCCGCCACATGCTGCTGGAGGAACGTGATCGCCGGAGTCGTCGGGTAGTAGGCGCTCCGGGGGAGGGAGGGGTTGGCGGGTCCGTGCATGAAGAGAAGCTCGATAACGACGATCCCGATCAACACCGGGAGCCGCCACCGCGTCATCACCATCATCACGACTCCCGCCCCCGCCACCGTGACGAGCTGGAGCCAGAGCCAGAACGAGCGGAGCGCCTCCACGTCCTTCACGCCCCCGGGAGGCGGCGAGCCGAGATAGCCCCAGGCGATGAGGCCCAGAAGGAGGACCGTGACGGCCGCGACGGCCCAGCGCCTGGGGGCGGCTTCCTCGCCGGAGCGCCAGCGCTCCACCGTGCAGGCGGCGAGGTACGACAGGCAGAAGGCCACGATCAAGAGGACGCGCCGGTGGCTGGTGAGCGACTGGTCGACCCCCGGCAGGACGGCCATCAGCCAGGTCACCCCTGGAACGCGGATCGTCACCGCCAGACTCGCCACGGCCAGCCCAAGGAACAGCCGCTCCTCTCGAACCCGACGGGCGGCGGGGAGAAAGGCGAGCAGGGCCGCCAGCAGGGCCGCGCCGCCCACGAAGCCGGTCGCGTCCTCGTTCGTGTTGTCGTCCCCCCAGGAGCTCTGGTAGCGGTCGTTGCCGAAGGCGTTGGGCGCGAAGAGCGCCACGAAGCGCTTGCGCAGCCCCCCCTGGCTTCGTGGCCGCTCCCCCGGAGCCACCACGTCGGCGACGGTGGGCCCCCTCTTTCCGAGATCCTCGTTGCGCTGTGCCACCTGGGAGCTGCGCAGGCTTTGGGGGACGTACCGGACCGCCGGCACCAGAGCCGGAGCGGCGAGGCCGAGGGCGATCCCCCCGGCGAGCGCCCACCGGGCGAGGAGGCGGTCCCGCGCGTGCCGGTCCCCGCGCCAGCGCCGCAGCAGCCGGGCCAGCGCGAAGAGTCCCCCCACGATCGCCACGTAGACGATCGTCTCCGGGTGCCCTGCCGCCAGCAGCGAGAACAGGGCCGCGACGAGCAGCCCGAAATCCTTCAGAGCTCCCCGGTCGTCCGTCACCGCCAGGGCATAGAGCACCAGGGGGAGAATCGCGGCCGGCGTGGCGAGGGGCCAGTTGAGCCACAGCAGCACGAACCCGCAGAGTCCGTACGCCAGACTGCCGAAGAGCGCCGCCCCCTGCGACAGCCCCTGCCGCCGCAGCAGCAGAAAGAAGAAGATCAGGGCGATCAGCACCTTGAGCCCCGCCGTCACCCCGACCGCCTGCCACAGCGGCAGCGGCAGTCCGGCGATCACCAGGGGCTCGAACACCTGGGACTGGGGATCGGCCAGCAGGGGCATCCCCGCCCCCGCGTCCGGATTCCACGTCGGCCATCGCCCGTCCTTCAGCGCCCGGCGCACCTCCGCCTCCCAGGGCACGATCTGTGTCACCAGGTCGAGCTGCAGCGTGTTCCCCGCCGGAGGCGTCCGCATCGCCTCCGGCGTCCGCACCCAGGGGAGGATGTCCGCCGGCAGCAGCACCCGCCCCAGGAACAGCGCCGGCCCGAAGAGGATCACGAGCACCAGTCCGAACACCGCCCACACCCGGACCGGCACCGGGTCCCACCAGCGTCGGAGAGCCCGGGCGAGGAGGAAGGCCAGGAGGGCGAGATAGAGGCCGGGGAGGGGGGCGGTGAGGAGGCTCATGGGGGTAGTACGCTCTTTTCGTCTGTTGATACCCTCATTAATACCCTCTTTTGAGGGGGGACATTACCCTCTTTTCTCCTCGGCTCCCAAGTCCACCTCGTCCCAGCCTTGCGGCGGGGTACGTCAAGCTTGCGGAGAGAGCCGGCAAGCCCGTGGCGAGGTGACCAGGCTTGCGTCGCTAAATCCCTACATCTCATTCCACGAGCCTGCCGCATCGCGCTACACGCTTGCCATGCTCCGCTGCAAATTTGACCCAACTCGCCGCAAGCTCAATCGAAGCGGCGCAAAGCTTCGGACGTGCCAGCTCAATCCTGGGAGAGGCGATGCAAGGCTCGGATGCGAACACGGCAGGCTTGAAACGTCGCGTCGCGACTTTGCAAGGAGGCGAGTCGCGCGCTCGGCTGGGACCTCAATTCTCTTCCCGTCCCGGCCGAGATCCTGGTCTATACGCGCCAGGAGTGGGAACGGCTCCAACAGCAGGGCGGCCGCTTCGCGCGGACGCTGCAGCAGGAAGCTTGCTGGCTGCAGCCCTGAGACAGCGCGAAGCCCCGCCTCACGCCGGGTTCGCCGCCGCCCGCGAATGCCCGATCGCCGTGGCTACCGCCCGTTCCATCGTGCGGTGGACGGCGATCCGGTCCCGGTGCTCGCGGATTCCCGAGCGGGCGAGGACCCGCAGCGGCTGGCCCTGGACGCCCCCCAGCACCACGAACATCCCGAGCTGATGCAGGCGCGCCACGGCCGACTCCAGGCTGACCAGTCCGGTGCCGTCCATCGCCGGCACCGAGGAGAGGTCGAGGAGGACCACGCTCACCCCCGTGGGCACCCGCTGGAGCGCGCTCATCGCTTTCTGCGCCGCGCCGAAGAAGAGGGGGCCCGCCACTTCGTAGATCAGCACGTCCTTCGGCAGCCCCTGGGTGGCGATGGGGTGCTGATCCACCAGGCGGACGTTCGAGACCTCGGCCATGCGCCGCATGAAGAGGAGCGCCGCCAGCAGCACGCCGGCTGTCACCGAGACCACCATGTCGAAGATCACCGTCAGGCCGAAGCAGGTCAGCAGCACGACGACGTCGCTGCGCGGCGCGACCCGCATCGCGTGCGCGAAGTGCTTCACCTCGCTCATGTTCCAGGCCACGATCAGCAGCAGGGCAGCAAGCGAGGCCATGGGCAGGTAGTTCAACACCGGCGCGAACAGCAGCACGGCGAGCAGCACGAACCCCGAGTGGAAGATGGCCGCCAGCGGCGAGCGCGCGCCGGAGCGGACGTTGGTGGCCGTGCGCGCCAGGGCGCCGGTGGCGGCGATGCCGCCGAAGAACGGCGCTACGAGGTTGCCCACCCCCTGGGCCACCAGCTCGGCGTCCGGATCGTGGGAGCCGCCCGTCATGCCATCCGCCACCACCGCCGAGAGCAGCGACTCGATGGCGCCCAACATCGCGATGGCAAACGCCGAGGGGATCAGCGCCCGCACTAGCGCGAAGGAGAGGCCGATGGGGTGGCCGTCCGGCCCGGGCAGGTGCCAGGGGATCACGGGCTGGGGTGGGAGCTGCGGGATGCCGTCCACGAACCGGCTGTGGATGGTCGCCACCTGGAAACCGGGGACCCAGAGCGTCAGCAGGTGGGCGAGGACGCCGCCCAGGGCCAGGGCGATGAGCGGGCCCGGCACCTTGCGCGTCACCCGCGGCCAGAGGATCAGGATCGCCAGGGTGAAGAGGCCGATGCCCAGGTCCTGCCAGCGCAGAGTCGGGAGGGCCCGCGCCAGGGCCGCCACCTTCTCCAGATAGGTCTCCGGCATGTTCGCCACCGTGAGCCCCAGGAAGTCCTTGAGCTGCAGAGTGGCGATGACCACCGCGATTCCGGCCGTGAAGCCGGTGGTCACCGGATACGGGACGAACTGGATCAGGCTTCCCAGCCGCCCCGCGCCCATGGCCACGAGCAGGACCCCCGCCATCAGGGTCGCGAGGATCAGCCCCCCGAGGCCGAACCTGGCGGAGACCGGAGCGAGCAGAACCACGAACGCCGCCGTGGGCCCCGAGACCTGCACCATGGAGCCGCCCAGGGCCGCCACGGCGCTCCCCGCCACGACCGCCGTGTAGAGGCCGTGCTGAGGCGCCACCCCTGAAGCCACCGCCAGCGCCATGGAGAGAGGCAGGGCCACGATCCCCACCACGATGCCCGCCAGCAGGTCCGCCCGCAGGTCCGCCCGGCTGTAGCCCTGATGCAGCCGGGCGAGCAGCGCCGTGCCGAGCTTCAGGGGCAGGGACGGGACCACCGTCCCGGGTGGAGCTTCATAGCGGCGGGGCACCGAGGGTCTCCGTCAAGGCCCCGGAATCGCCGACGTGTCCCCCTGGCTGCCGAACCGCCCCTGCGGGTTGTGGTACATCTTGACGAACCCGGTCTGCGTGTCGGTCACCTTCAAGGTGTACTCCAGGTTGGAGAGGGCACCGTAGAAGACCCAGAAGCGGTTGTTCAGCGGCCGGCCGTCCAGCACCTTGACGATCACCTCGACGTTGTTCGCCGAGGTGAACCAGAAGTAGCCGGTGTCGCCGCTCAGAGCCACAGCCGTGCCGACGCCGGAGTGACCCTGGCCGTCGTTCCAGGTCAGCTCGACGCGGAAACGGGCGGCGTTGAGACAGAGGGCGGTCTGCCCCGCGGCGCAGGCCGTGGCGGCAGCCGTCATCGCCCCGACATCGCCCAAATCGCCAACGTCCCCGGCCTCGCCGGCCGTCGCTTGAAGCGAGGACGCCCTGCCTCCCGGAGCCGGGAAGGCGGTGGTGTCGCCGACGCTCGCGAACTGGCCCGAGGGGTTGAAGTAGGTCTTCACCGCGCCGGTCACCGTGTCGGTGACCGTCAGCGTGTATTCGAGGTTGGAGAGGGCGCCGAAGAAGACCCAGAAGCTGCCGTTGAGGGTACGGCCGTCGAGCACCTTGACCATCAGCTCGACGTTCGCCGGATCGATGAAATAGAAATATCCCGTGTCGCCCGAGAGGGACACGGCCTGGGCGGCGCCCCCGAGGTTGCCCGCCTTCCAGGTCACCTGGGCGCGGAAGCGATTGCCGGCGAGACAGAGGACCGGGCCCGCCGTGCACGTCCCCGTGACGTTTCCCGTGGCGACCGGCACCCCGTCCACGCTCAGCGTGTAATTCCCGGGCCCCACCTCCAGCAGTCCGTCGGGCTGCGAGAGCCCCACCCCGGCGACCGACGCGCCCCCGCCGCTCCAGGCGTAGGCGAGGAAGCCGTTCTGAGGGGCGGGCGCGCCGGCCCCCACCGCGTTGGGCGAGGGGACGACCACCAGGGCCCCCTCGTGCGGGTTGAAGAGCCGCACGTTGGGGGCCGCGATCCCACCCCGCGCCGACATCAAAAAGTTGAGCTGGTCGACGTTGGCGCCGGCAGGCATGCGCAGGCTGTCGACATAGACCGTGTCGCCGAAGGCCACGGGTTTGAAGCGGTTGCCGTCGTAGCGCACCCGGTTCTGCGGTCCGCCCTGGTTGACCACGTCCCAGATCGGGATGCCCTCGTTGTCGCTGAAGCTGGAGCCGGAGACGACACCCGTCACGTCCCGTGTATCGGACGGGGTCGCGAGGATGGCGGCGCCGTGGGAGGCCACCTCCGGCGACGAGAAGCCGTTGGCCACCCGGTTGTGATAGAAGCGGCTGCCGCTCACCTCGACGTTCGAGCCGATGACCAGCAGGGCGCCGCCCCAGAACTCCGCCGAGTCGCGGGCGAAGGTGGTGCGGACGATGCGCGCCGTCGACTCCTGCACCAGGCTGATGCCGCCGCCACCGGAGCCGGGCCCGCGGGCATCCGAGTCGAGGACCATCGAGTCCTCCAGGTCCAGGTCGATCAGATTGCCGGCGATGGCGCCGCCATTGCCGTTGCCATCCGCCACCGCGGTCGTCACGTCGCAGTCGAAGAAGACCGAACCGTGGATCACCACCTGCGCCCGGTTGTCGGCCAGCGAACCGGCCAGCGGGACCCCGGTGCCCCCGTACATCCGCGCCGTGTCGCCGCTGGCCAGGACGCAGGCACCCATGGCGGAGAGCGTCTCCACCTCGCTGCCGCCCTGGATCAGCGACTGGTTGATCACCAGCCGGGCCGACCGCCGGTTGATGGCGCCGCCCTGCGTCGACGAATCGGGGAAGTCGGGGGACAGGGCCGAGATCGCTCCGCCCGCCTTGCCCGCGGATCTGGCCCGCGTGGACTGGTTGCCGCGCAGCACCGAGCCGTCGACCTCCACCACGGCCCGATAGTCGTCGATCGCGCCGCCGAGGTCGGCCCTATTGACCAGGAAAAGGGACTGCTGGATCCGCAGGTTGGTCAGGTCCTCCGCGTGGATCGCTCCGCCGGTCGTGGGATCGGGGCCCGCGCAGCAGGGGTCGGCCACCGCTTGGTTGGCCTGGAAGGTGGAGCCGGTCACCTGCACGTCCGAGCCCTTGCTCCAGGTCCCGATGGCATAGATCGCCCCGCCCACGAAGCCCGCCTCGTTCCCCTGGAAGCGGGTGCCGGAGATCCGCAGCGTGCCGTCGAGCAGATTGATCGCTCCGCCGGCGGAGTTCGGCTGATGCCCGGGGAGGTTCACGCGGTTGCGCAGGAACTCGCCCCCCAGCACGGTGACGTCGGCCGACCGCTCGACGAGGGCGCCCCCCGTGGTGGCCGAAGAGTTGTCGCGGAACGAGCAGTTGACGAACGCGGCGCTCGATCCCTCCAGGACTCCCACCGCGCCGCCGCCGGTGGACGTCGCCGCGGCCCGGTTGCCCACGAACGAGCAGTTGTGGAACTCGGCATGGGCCTTCGAGAGGGTGACGCCGCCGGAGCCGACGACGTCCCCCGTGAAGCCGTTCTGGAAGGTGAGCCCTTCGAAGATCACCAGCTTGCCGTTGTTCGAGGTGATGCGGACCAGGCTGTTGCCGCCGCCGCCGTCCAGAGCCACCGCGGCACCGGCCGCCGCCCGGATGGTGAAGCTCTTGCGCGCATTGGCGTTCTTGATCGCGAAGCCGCTGGGAGGCGTGGGGTACGTCCCTGCCGCCATCTCGATCGTCCCACCATCGGCCACGTTCTGAATGGCCACGTCGAGGGTCGCCGCCTCCTGGGGTACGTGGATCAGGTTGGAGGCCGCCAGCAGCGGCGAAGCGGCGAGAGAGACGGCCAAGGCCAGCGCGACGGACAAGATGCGCATCGAAGACTCCTTCTCCATTCCCCCAAGTACGACCACCTTGGGGCGGCACGACAGGCGAGGGACTTTGTTCTATTGAGATTTTAGCATACTGGAGTGTCCGGGGGCGAGGCGGCGTCCAGACCGCAAGACAGCCGCCCCGCCACCTCCGGCGGGACCCGGTCAGCCGGCGGGGATCAGCAGTTGTAGACCTGGGTGCACTGGATGTCGCTCGTGGGCTGGCAGACCTCCTGGCCATTGATGATGCAGCACTTCAGCGGCGCGCCCGAGCACGAGCATTTATACGTGTACGATGCGCAGAAGGCCGCGCCCGCCCGCGGCGCGGAGGCGAGGGCGGTGAGGGCGAGGAGCACGAGACAGGTACAGAGCTTACGCATGATAGAGACCTCCGGGTCTGAAGTTGAGGATGGACCCGCTGCATCTTACCGCAGGCTCGAAGGTCATCGGGCCCTCTCCGTGGCCTGCGGCTTGCAGCCTTTTTCTACATTCTCACAAGGAGGCCAGCCATGCTCCAGAACCTCACCAAAGACCTTCAGCGCTGTATCACCCTCTGCCGCGAGTGCCACGACGTCTGTCTGCACACCGTCCCCCACTGCCTGGGCAAAGGAGGCCGGCACGCTGAGGCGGCCCATATCGTGCTGCTCCTCGACTGCGCGGAGATCTGCGACACCAGCGCCAACTTCATGGTCCGCGGCTCGGATCTCCACGCCGCCACCTGCGGCGCCTGTGCCGAGGTCTGCGACTCTTGCGCGGAAGATTGCGAGCGTCTGGGAGACGACGAGGCGATGCGCTACTGCGCCCAGACCTGCCGCCGCTGCGCCGAGTCGTGCCACCAGATGGCGGGAGCCCTCGCGGAGGTGCGGTAGGGCCGCGATTGAGGAGCTCCAGACGCCTCTACCCGGAGGAAGGCGCAGGCGCTTCGAAGCCTCACCCCCGGCCCCTCTCCCGGGGGGAGAGGGGGGACTTGGCTGGCAGTTTACAGCTTTGTAGGCTGCGCTTTCGCACCAGCACCAGTCGTGGAGCGTAGAGTCCACCCCTAACAGCAATCCCCCTTCGCACTCCCCCATTTGCACCTCCTCCCGGCGAGGAGTAGTATCGCTTCATGGTCATCTCTCCAGGCCCTCGCGCCTCCACCGCGGCCTATAGATCTCGTAGATCTGGCGCTCTCCTCCTTCCGATCCGGAAGGACGTGGCGTCGGCCGGCGCGGCTCGCCAGGACCCTGGGACCGGAGACGGCCATCCCGCCCGCGTGCGGACCTCGCGGAGAGCATTCCCGCAGGCTCCGCCGCACGATCCTGTAGACGCCGCGCAGCCAACTCGCGCGGCCGTACCGGTCCCCGGGCCGGTCCGGGCCTCGTTCTCGTGGCCTGGACCGGTCGCCGCGCCCGCGGCGATTCCGGGGGCCGGTTTGTTCCATTCTTCCCATTCCTCATGATTCGGTCCAACCTGCTTCGCCTGTCGCTGCTCTCCCTGGCCCTGCTGCTGCCAGGACCCGGCTTTCCGGCCGGCGCGACGGCTCCCCCCGGCCAGCCCGCCGGCGCCGCCCGCACAGTCGGGGCTGCAGCCGCGCCGCGGGAGAAGAGCGACGCCGAGAAGCAGAAGCAGACCGTGGCCGACATGCGCAACCTCGGCACGGCCCTCTACAGTTGGCTCACCGACCAGGTCAATACCACGGCCGGACAGCAGGCCCAGGGCGCTCCCCCGGCCGGATCGAAGACTCACCGCGTCCCCACCGCCGGGCAGCCGCCCAAGGAGGGCGCCAAGCCGGAGAAGACCTTCGACGTCGAGAGCTCTCCCCTGATCTCCCTCCAGGACCTCGAGGACTACCTCATCCCCAAGTACATCGAGGTGATCCCGGAGGTCGATGGCTGGGGCAGCCCCTACGAAGTGCGGCTCAACACCGACAACCTCATGGGCAAGACCGTCATGAGCATCCGCAGCCCGGGGCGGGACGGCCGCTACTCCTCCGATGTCTACACGGTCGAAGGCTGCGATCCCACCGATTACGACCAGGACCTCGTCTGGGCCGACGGCTTTTTCGTCCGCTGGCCCCAGAAGCACTAAGAGCGCGCCGGGAGAGGGGCGCCGGGCCGGTGCGGGGCCACCCCCCGCGCCTCCAGGATCAGCCGCGTCTTCAGGTCGAAATATCCCAGCTCCAGGCCCACCGGATAGCGGTGAGGATTGACGAAACGCTTCACACCGCCGTGGAAGCGGGCGAGCTGCTCCCCCACCCGCCGGCGGATCTCCTCAAGGCCCGGCGGCTCGTAGACCCGCCGTCCCTGGCGAAACACCGGCACCAGCAGGTCCTCACCCTTGGCATCGGGCGGGATCACCTTGCGCCGCGTCATGTCCAGGGGATCGACCATGACGGGCGACTCCGGCAGCCCGCTCGGCTCGTCCCAGATCAGATCGCCGATCAGCTCGCCGTGATGCGTGTAGCGCCGCACCTGCTGCAGGCCCGGGTTGGTCGTCTTCACCGCCTGCTCCGAGAGCTTCACCTTGTACTCCCAGGGGCCGCCGGGATCGCGCACCGCCGACAGCTTGTAGACGCCGCCCAGTGCCGGATCGCCGTGCGCGACCACCAGCCGCGTGCCCACGCCCCAGACGCCGATCTCCGCTCCCTGCTCGTGCTTCAGGCTGGAGATGATCGTCTCGTCCAACTCGTTGCTGGCCAGGATCGAGGCGTCGGGGAAGCCGGCCTCGTCGAGGATCCTCCGCGCCTCGCGGCTCAGATAAGCCAGGTCCCCCGAGTCGAGCCGGATGCCGATCATCTCGTGCCCCTGGGCGCGCAGCCGCCGGCCCACCTCCACGGCGTGGCGCACGCCCTCCAGCGAATCGAAAGTGTCCACCAGGAAGACGCAGTTGTTGGGCATGGCCCGGGCGTACGCTTCGAACGCCTCCGGCTCGGAGTCGAAGGCGAGCACCCACGAATGGGCATGGGTGCCCTTCACCGGAATGCCGAGCACCTTGCCCGCCAGCAGGTTCGAGGTGCCATCGCAGCCGCCGGCATAGGCCGCCCGGGAGGCGGCGAGGCCGCCGTCGATTCCCTGGGCGCGGCGCAACCCGAACTCGACGATCGGATCGTCCCCGGCCGACAGCCGCATCCGCGCCGCCTTGGTGGCGACCAGCGTCTGGAAGTTGATCAGGTTGAGCAGCGGCGTCTCCAGGAGCTGGGCCACCAGGATGGGACCGGTCACCCGCAGCAGCGGCTCCTGGGCGAAGACCACCGTCCCCTCGGGGATGGCGTCGAGATCGCAGCAGAAGGAGAGCTCGCGCAGATGATCGAGGAAGCCTCGCTCGAAGAGGGGCGCGCCGTCGTTGCCCTCCAGGCTCCCCAGGTATTCGACGTCGTCCTCGCGGAAGTGGAGGTTCTCGACGTACTCCACGGCGAGAGCGAGACCGCAGGCCACGGCGAAGCCGCCGCCGAAGGGGTCCTTGCGGAAAGAGAGGTGAAACGCCGCCTCCTTCGCCGCCGTGCCCTCCTTCCAATGGGCATAGGCCATGGTGAGCTGATAGAGGTCGTTGACGAGCGACAGCGAGTCCTTGTAGACGCGGTCGAGAACGCTCAAATCGGCCTCCTCTGAAAACTGCCCCACGATGAACGGCGCCGATTTCCCGGAGCAGGTCGCGCCCACTCGGGGCGAGCGAGCCGCCCCGGCTTTGCGGTCTCCGGATGCGCGGAGCAGGGGACTCGCCCCGCGAATCGGATGACTCGATTCGCGGAGCGGGCGACTCGAATCCCGAAACCGGACAGGGCCAACCCTTCGGCTCTGCCGGCCGTCGACCCGCTAAGATCTCAGCTCTATGAACCACGTCAGCCGTCTCCCCATTGTAGCCGTGATCGGCTCCGGCGATCCGGACCACGGCAATCCGGAGCTGGCCGCGGCGGTCGGCCCGAACCGCGCCGGCCGGACCCTCGGCATCATCCCACGATCTCCGGCCGTCGACGAAGCTGACCGCCTCCGAGCCGCCGAACGACCAGAAGGATATGCTCTCGACGGGAGGGAGCGATGAAGCAGTCCGATCTCGAAATCCTGCTCCAGGAAGGCGACCGCAAGGACTTCGCGGGCGGCGTGGTCGCCGACGTCGAGGAGAGCCTGCGCTTCATCGAGCGCAACACGCGCACCGCCTATCGGATCGAACGCCTGCAACGCGACGAGATCCCTGAGTACCCCGTCGCCGCACTGCGCGAGGCGATCACCAACGCCGTAATGCACCGGGACTGGTTCAACGAGGGCGCCAACGTCTTCGTGGAGATCTACGCCGACCGCATCGAGGTCAGCAGCCCGGGCGGTCTACCCAAGGGAATGCGGCCTGCCGATCTCGGCCACAAGAGCGTGCGGCGCAACTCCCTCATCGCCGATCTGCTTCACCATATCTCTTTCATCGAGAAGGCGGGAACCGGCATCAATCGGATGCGGGACACAGCCCGCGAGCAGGGCTGCCCAGAGCCGTCCTTCACCGAGGACGGCTTCTTCACAGCCGTCTTTTTCCCGAACCCTGAGGTCAGGGCCCAGCTTGCGACTCGACCGGAGGAAGCTACCCCGGAAGTTACCCCGGAAGTCACCCCGGAAGTTACCCCGGAAGTCACCGGGGAAGTCACCTTGCTGACGGCACTCAAGGGCGAGCTCGACCGGCGAGCCCTGCAGGCGTCCCTCGGCCTCAAAGACGAGGAACATTTCCGCAAGGCTTATCTACTCCCAGCCCTCAACGCAGGCTTGATCGAAATGACTCTCCCCGACAAGCCGCGTAGCTCCAAGCAGCGCTACCGGATCACTCCGCGTGGACAAGAAATCTTGAAGAAGCATCGAGAGGACCAGAATTGATGGCAAACGATCGACGTCACCAAAACCGAGATGGTCTGGCCTGGCAAGACTTCGACCGCGAGAAGGACAACTCCTCCCCCGGAAGTCACCCCGGAAGTCACCGGGGAAGTGCCGGGGAAGTGACTGGGGCCGCTTGGATCTGAGCGCTGTCTGGCGGTTCCCGCCCGGGAAAGCCGAGGGGTGTTGATCGGCCCTATAATAGGTCGATGAAACTCCTCGCTGAAGACGATGACCTTCGGGCTGAGTACGACTTTGACTTCTCCAAAGGAGAGAGGGGTCGATACTACAAGAGGCTGCTGAAAGAAGGCTCGAATATTGTCGTCTTGGAATCGGACATTGCCGAGGCTTTCCCTGATCCCGCAGCGATCACTTCTGACATACCCTTCACCTGGACGCAGTAAGAAACGCGCATCGAGATGACGCCTGGAGCCACGGCGTGATGGCAGATGTCTGCCGCGGCTTCACATCTGTGGACGCGGATTGAAGCAGCGCCTCACCGAGAATCCCGGCGTTCACAGGGGGCGGGTCGTCCTCGAGCGAGAACCTCGCCGCATCGGCGCGGATCTGGGTCTTGGTCTCGACGGTGTAGACGAACGAGTTGATGTAGACAGTGACCCGATGGCCCAACCGGTCACTGAGGGGGATCAGTTTGGGAGGGCGCACTTTCCAGTCGAAGGGTCCGCTCGCCAGCGTCCTCTGCTCCCAGCACGACGAATCCTTCAGGCTGCAGGTCGGATCGATTCTGATCTTGTTTTCCCCTGCTTCCAGTGTGAAGGCCACGTAGACGATAGGCGTGGCCTTGCAGTCATTGTTCCCGGCCAAGTGCAACTCCAAATCCAGCGATTCCCATTGCCTCAGGGGCACGGCGCCCGGACAGATGAGCTGGGCATGGAAGCATTTCGTCCAGTCTTCCGGGGAATGTCTGAACCCGTCGAAGGATGTCTTTACCAAGCCCGTGAGGGTGATTACCGCGCCGACGATCGTGACGCACAAGGCGACGATCTTGCCGACTCTGCGGTTGATCTTGTCGACCCTGCCGGTGATCTCGTCAGGGGTGCCGGAAGAAGGCTTCGGGTCGTCGGTCATTGTCTCTCTCCCACTGCGAACGAGGTGAGCCGCGGCGGTCTCGTTCGCTGCTAGTGTGTCGAGCCGCCCCCGACAAACCCCGCGGCGTCGACGATTGCGGTGTCTTGGAGGACCCTGCGAAGGAAGACTCTCGTCTCGGGAAACCGGACGGTTTCGACGCGGTACTCGAGGTCGTCCTTGGAACCCATCTGGGTCCAGTAGGTGGTGGTCCACTTCGACACGTTGGTTGAGCCGGCGTTGTGCTTCATGACCGCGACTGCCAGATCGTCCTTGCCGAGCTCGGTTCTCCACCAGTCTGCCCAAGTCGCAATGTTCCGCTGCGGATCGAGCAAGTACTCGACGTCAGATCTAACTCCACTCGTCTCCAGCAGCTTCGATTTCTTGTCGAGATTCGCGAAGGTCTCAGGCATCATCTGGAGGAGTCCCAGCGCACCCACCCGGGAGATGGCGCCCGGGTCGAAGCTGCTCTCCCGGCGGATCATTGCATACATCAGGCTTTGCGACAGGTCGGTCGAGCCGCGCATCGGCCACGCCGCGGCCGCGAGCGACGCCTTGAGCTTTAACATGGGCAGGTCCGCTGGATCCGGGTAGACGGTGGCGAGGTAGCGCCGATCCGCTTGCAGCTTTGTGAGGCGCTCGAGCGGCGCAGCGGCGGGCACGCTGGTGACCTCACCGACGGTCGGCCAATCCTGGAGCTGGTGTCCGAGCAGGCCCGCCAGCCGCAGGCAGTTGTCGGCCGTCAAATCGGAGTCCTTCGCGGCCAGCGCATCCTGCCGCAAGGCCAACAGCAGCGCGACGGCTGGCGTCAGACCGCTCTTGTCGAGCTCTTCGAGAGGGATGTCGTCCAAGCGCTTGCCGAGTAATTCCGTCGCGAGGAGCCGCGCGTAGAGTCCTGTGCTCGCGGCGGCCCGCAGACGCACGTGATACGGCGAGCGCCCGGCGAGATTGGTGTCGACCCGGCTGTCGCGATAGGCCTTGTTGAGGGCGGCCCGGGTGGAGGAAGCGACTGCGGGCACGTCTTGGCTGATGGCCTTGACACCTTCGTCCAAGTGCAAGCGCGCGCGCAGCCCGAAATAATCGTATGGGGCTTCGTCCATCACCTGCTGGAAGAAGGGTCGCGCCTGCTCCGGGTGGCTTTTCCGCTCGGCGATTCGCCCACGCCAGAAGAGCGACTGCAGGCGGAAGGCACCGGTCGGGTAGCGCACCAGGTAGTCCGCGAGGAGCCGGTCGGCGGCGTCCAGGTCACCATCGCGGTCCCGGCCCACGAGGCCCAACGCCGGCAGGTAGTAGGCTGAGTCCTGACGATCGTTGGGGTCCTTGGGGCCCCGCAGCTCTTCGTAGTAGGGAAGGGCCTTGTCCAGGTCGGATCTGAAGAGATAGTCGGTGGCCAGTTGGAAGCGCGCCTCGTCGGCCAGCGGGCTCTTGGGAAAGCGCCGCTGGAGCTCGAGCATGTCGGCGATCATTTTCTCGCCGCCCTGAATCATGCCCCGGCGATAGAGGGCCTTGGCCGCGACCGGCCCGCTGCCGGCCAGCGTGATGACGTCGCTCAGCACCCGGACCAGCTCCGGATTCTCCTGCCGGCGCTCATAGTTCGCCCACTCGTACCCGGCCTCGGCGCGGACGTCGTTAGGTGCCTGCCGGTCGTCCCACAGCTTCTTGAGGGTTCGGGCCGCCTCATCCTTCTGCGCCTTTGTCTTGACGAGCGCGAGCTGCCGTCGAGCTTGGAAGAGGTCCAGGCGCTCGCGTGTGGCCAAGCCCAGTTCCAGAAGCTGCGCCTGAATCTGTCGATCGATGTCGTCGCGCTCGCCGCGGGAATCGATGGCCAAGAAGTCGAGGTAGAGTGATCGCGCGCGATCCTGCCGCTGGTTCTTCCACGCCACGTGCGCCAGCCGGGCAGCCACGTCTTCCGCCACGAGCGGAAGGCCGGGCAGCACCCCGCTCTGCGTCATGCCCCAGTAGAGACGTGTATCCCGGAGCTTGGCCGCCACGTCGAGCGCGCGATCGACTTCGTCGGACGCGGCGGGGCCGTGCTCGTCCAGGATTTGCAACCAGCGCCAGAGCCCGATGGCGGCAAGACCACTGCCTCCCCAGGTGTCGCCGTAAGGGCCACCGGTAGGGTGGCTTGAAGCGGCCCACGACGCGAGCCCACTGAAGGCTGCCCGCGCGCGCTCGGTGTGCCCGCGCTGCCGGTTGATCTCGCCCACGAGAAAGGTGAACGTAGGCCAACTGGGGTCGTCCCGCGAAATCTGCCGCCCGCCGGACACGAACTCCTCGATTTCCGGAGGCGCGTTCCGGTTACCTGCTCGTAGCGTGTCGAACAGGCTGCTCACCGTGCCCGCTGCAGCGGAGGAGGCAGGCGAAGCCGGCGGGCCGGCGCAGGCGACACCCAGGAACAGGAGGAGAGAGCCAACACCCACCCGCGACGAACGCCAGAGCGATCGAATCGACTGCTGGTTGAGCATAGAAATCTAGTATAGCATGCTCTTACCTATTTTGGGCTCACCGCGACGGCGGCAGGTGCCACCATGGTACTCTCGGCCGGGCGCCGAAGCGCCGCCCGAAAATCCTGTCGCTCATAGGTGGATTTCAATATTTATTTGAGACGAGGTCGGTCGTTTGGAAGCCCTTCCTCTTCAAGAAGCCCAGGCACTTGTTCGAGGCAGCGACCTGCAAAGACTGGGGCGCCGATGCCACATCTATGGCAAACCCACCCCAGGAATTCCACCTTCCGCCCTCGCCGCAACGGCCGACAGCAACCGAGCCAACTCTCTGATTCCTGGCAACTTGCCCTGCCTCTCCGGCACCACCCGGGGAGTTGGCACTGCCGTTGCCCTTACAGGGGTCAGATGCATCCGAACCACTCACCCCTGTCGAGGAGCGAACGATGAAAAACCTTCAGATTGAATTGCGAAAGAGACCGCCTCATACCCGCCGAAGCATGAAAATGAATCCCTGGCGCGCCTCGCTCCTGGTGGCCACGCTGCAACTCGTCCTCTTGGCCGCCGCGGGTGCACAGACGATCAACGCCACGATCACCGCCGACAACGCCTACAGGTTCGCCTATGGCACCGCTTCCGGCATCACGAGCTTCTTTGCCAACGTCGAGAACACCACCGCCGGACAGATCTTCGCTTGCGGCAACGGGCCGGAGATCTACCCCAACCTTCCTTACGTGGCGAACGGCTATCTTTATATTGTCGCCTATAGCGACAAGTCCTCAACTCAAGGGGTCCTGGCGCAGTTCGTCTCGGGTTCGAAGACGTCCTACACGGGGAGCTCGGCGTGGGAAGTCTACGCCACCGGGATGGACTTCAATCCCGGAAGTGGAGGCCCGAGTGTCGCCGTGATCAATTCCCAGATCGCCATTGCCAACGCCGGCACCGGCGGGGGAGGATCAAGCCACGGCTGGGTCGGGCTCACTGGCGGCCCAACCGGAGCGGGCTACGTGGGCAAGCTCGCCATCGGCGAGGACAACAGCAGCGCGGCTGGGGACTTCCAGCAAGTCTGCCCGTCGGCCATCGGTCCCGCGGCGAAATGGATGTGGTACAACCCGTCGGGTGTCACCGACCCGTTCTCGGGCTTCGTCGCCGGCGAATTCCTGATCTTCCGCCTGCCTTTCAGCGAGGTGGTCAACCCCAGGCGGGTCATCGTCAACAAGGACATTTCGAATCCCACCGGCCAGACGGCGACGGGGGTCGACATCCTCATCGCCGGGCACCACAGTCAGATCAACGACATCTTCCACGGCACGACGCCGAACTTCACCGTCGTCCCGATCGGCCCGAACGACCTGCTGAGATGGTCCGGCGGGAGCATTCCGCCCGGCGCCGTCGTCCACGTCGGCTTCAACCTGCCGGAGCAATCGGTCGACATCCTGGGCGTCTTCATGACGAACAACGGCGTGAACATTGGATGCGCACACCAGTGCAACAGCAACCTCCACCTCTACGGTTTCGGCGGCAACATCACCTACACCAACAGCGTATCGGCCTGCGAAAGCAAGCCTCTGTACGTGGGTAACATCACCGTCCAGTACTTTGAGAACGAGCTGGACCTGGCGCTGATGAATCCGTCCTCGGTCCTGTCGCCGATCCACGTCGACCGCGTCGGGATTCCGCCCGTCCTCGTCAACCCCGGCGACAGTGCCACCGTCTCGATTCCCCCGGCGCCTCGCGGCGGCAACTGGGCCCTCCTGCGCTACACCGTGAGCGCCAGCCCGACGCTGGCGGGCCCCGGAAACACCGAGGACTTCGTCCAGTTCCCCGCGCCGGTGCCCGCCGCGACGGGGTCTTGCGCCTCCTCCACGACGGCCCTGTGCCTCAACGGCGGCCGGTTCAAGGTCGAGGTCGCATGGAAGGACTTCTCGGGCAACAGCGGCGTCGGCCAGGCGGTGCCGTTGACCGCTGACACCGGCTACTTCTGGTTCTTCGGGCTGGAGAACGTCGAGCTCGTCATCAAGGTGCTGGACGGCACGTCGCTCAACCAGCACTGGTGGGTATTCTATGGCGCACTGTCGACCGTCGAGTACAAGATCACGGTCACCGATACCGTGACCGGTCTGCAGAAGACGTACCTCAATCCGAGCGGCAACCTGGGCAGCGTGGCCGATACCAGCGCGTTCCCCAAGTAGGGCTTCGCCCCAGTCCTCCAGACCCGGTTGCCCTGCCAGGCGGCGGGCCGGCATCCGCCGGCCCGCCGCCGCTTATCTTTTCAAGGCCCGACCGTGATCGTATCGAACGAGCCCGCGTCCACCGCTCCCGCGGCGTCGTCGATCACGATTCGCATCACCTTCCGGCCGGCCGACAGAGTGACGCCGGTCCTGGTGACGGTCTGGAAGGCATTCCAGCCGCCGGTCGCGGGCATGGTGAGGGGACCCGTGACGTCGACGCCGTCGAATTCGACGTGGAACCTCGCGCCGCCGGTCTCGGAGGCGACGCGAAGATTGATCGAATAGGTCCCGGCCGTGACGTCCACCGTGTACTTCAGCCACTCGCCGGTGCCGGTCTGATAGACGATCGTATCCCAGCGATCGACGTCCGCCGTGCGGTAGCCGCAGCTTCCCGCGCAGCCGGCGGTGTTGTCGTGATAGCCGACCATCTCGCCGCCGTCGTCGAAGTCGGCGGCGTTGACGGTGCCGGGGAGCGTCCGGGCGCTGCCGCCGAATGGCGTCTCCGCCACCGCGGTATTGACGATGCGCAGCGAGTAGAAGCCGTCGAAGCCGCTGTCGACCGCGAAGCGCAGCACGTGGGTCCCGGCGGACAGGGTCACTCCGGTCTTGATCGCCGATCCCCAGATCGCCCAGCTCCCGGTGACCGGCACGGCGAGCGGCCCCGTCTTGTCCACGCCGTCCACCAGGACGTGGAACGAGCCGCTCGTGGAGATTGCGCTCACCTGCGCCACGATGGCGTAGGTCGAGGCGGTGGCGGCGACGTTCACTGTATATTCGAGCCATTCGCCGGCGGCGAGCGCGACGACGCTGTCGTCGTAGAGATCGACGTCGCTCGTCCGATACGTGGAAGTCGAGGAGTTGCCGGGCGTCGTATCGTGATAGGTCACGCCCTCGCCGCCGTTGTCGAAGTCGGCGGCCTTGATCGTTCCGGGCACGGCGGCCGGAGTGCCGTGGAACGGCGACCGCCCGGACGGCGGCGCGCCGTCGATCGCATGGGCCGTCGCCGAGGCCACCGCGTCGATATCGGCGCCGGGGTCCTTGCCGTCCGTGCCCTGGCCCTTGTAGGGGCTGCCGGCCGCGAGGTGGTAGTCGCCGCCGGCGCGGTTCACGAAGCCGACGTCGTCGAGCGTCGCGGGATAGAAGTTGTCCGTGGGATAGGAGCTCGCCGGGGCCCCGGGGATGACGTTGCGGCGGAAGGTGCCGCCGGGAAAAAAGGTATTGATCGAGTCGTTGCCGCCCGCGTGGTCGTCGCCATGCACGCCGTAGGTGTTATGCGGCGCGATGTTGTTGGTGAAGACGAACCGCGTGCTCGGCGTGCCGCCCACCGAAATGAGGTTGCTGGTCTGGAAGGCCGTATTGTGATCGACGGTGAAGTCGACCATGCCGTCGGTCATTTCGAGGAACCAGCCGGCGCCGTTCCACCGGGCGTAGTCGATGTCCTCGAAGACGTTGTTCGCCACCGTGACACGCTGCTCCTGCTGGCTCGGGAAGTCGTAGTCCGTGCCCAGGGTCTGGATGGCGGAAGCCGAGTGGCGGACGACGTTGTGCGTGAACTGCACGTCCTGCACGGTGCTCCACGGCGCGTGACCGTCCTGGTTGCGCACCGTGAAGAGGATGGCGTAGCCGTCCTGCGCGTCTCCCCAGCAATTCTCGAAGACGTTGCCGTCGATCGTCACTCGCTGGGCGTTCTTGAGCTCGAGCAGGTTCTTCACCCCCCAGTGGGTGCCGGCGTAGCTCGGATCGTTGAAATACCAGGAGAGCTTCTTGTAGAAATGGTTTCCACGGATCACGATGTCGGAAGGTACGAGGTTCTGGATCGAGGGATCGGCGCCGCCGAAGATCAGGTTCTCCCCCGCTCCTTCCAGGTAGTTGTTGGTGATCGTGAAGGGGCCGGGGCCGTTCCAGCCGGCGATCGCCTGCGTGTCCTGGCCCACCTGTTTGAAGTCGGCGATATAGCTGTTGACGACGTCGGTCGCGGCGCTGTTGAGCTGGATGCCGCGCTTCACCCCCTGAGTCGGAAAGGCGTGGATGTAGCAACGATCGACCACCAGGTGGTTCGGCACCTGGGCGAGCGTGTTCTGCTCGGCGTCGGTCGAGCCGAGCACGAGCAGGTCGTAGACCACGGCCTGGGCGTCCTGCGGCGCGATCTCGAGGCCGATCAGCTTGTAGTGATGGGCCTGGGGCTCGGTCTGGAGCGCGTGCTCGCCGCTGCCCGGAGAGACGATCTTCGCCAGTTTGCCCGCGTCGGCGGGCGAGACGCGCTGGCCCGGCGGCAAGCTCGAATCCGCCGTCGCGGTGCGGAGGGTGATCCAGTCGGCGTCCGTGCCGGTGCCCGCCTTGTAACGCAGGGTGATGGGGCCGGTGAAGGTCGCCCCGGCGGCGAGGAGCAGGGTGTCGCCCGGCTGCGCCGCGTCGATCGCCGCCTGAAGGTCGGCGCCGGCAGGGACGTTGATCATGGCGGCTTTGAGACCGGGCGCCGCCGCGAGGATGAGGATGAGGAAGACCCAGAGCCATTGGATCCTCCGTGGATGGCGAGGAGAGAAGGTGTGCGCGGGAGTGCCTGCACGCGAGTCGATCATGGGCATACCTCCTGTGGGGGATGGGCGTTTTTACTGGGCGTCTTCCTCCTGTCCTCGGAGGCCGGCGAGGGCCTGCCGAAGAAATGGACATCGGAATTTCGCTATATGCAAGAAAGACGCCGATGACGGCTGCCGCGAGCTGGCGCTACAGAGAATCCAGGAACTCCCGGGCCTCGCGCAGGTCACCGCTCTCGAGCTCTCCGGTGAAGCCCTGACGGGCCTGGGCGACGAGCTCGCGGGCGGCCTGCGTCCGGCCCTGGCTCTGCCAGAGTCTCCCCAGGCTCAGAGCGGCACGCAGCGCCAGCGCTCTGGAGCCACTGCGCCGGGCCTGCTCCAGGGCCGCCTGGAACAATCGCTCGGCTTCGGCCGGCCCGCCTCCCTCCCAGAGATCCGCAGGGCTCTTCGCGTGCAGCAGGATCTCTCCCTGCAAGCGATAGATCTCTTCGATGCAGAGCGACACTCCGCGCGTCTGGGAGAGACGCAGGCCCTCGTCCAACGCCCGCCAGGCGTCCCGGGGACGCTCGCACAAGATCAGGACCTCCGCGTGCAGGCAGAAGAAATAGGCCATGGTTCCCCCCGCATACTGCGCGATGGCCCGCTGCGAGCTGTCGAAATCACCCAGCGCGATGGCGGGCCGGTCGCCCACCGGCGCGTACAGGTCCGACCACGCGAGGAGCAACGTGGGCTGCCAAGCCAGGTAGGAAAAGCCCAACTGCACGGCGAGGTCGTGCATTTCCCGGGCCGCCCGGCGGACGGTCTCCACGTCGCGCAGAGCGTGAGCGAGCACCGCGGCGTGAAGGCTGGCGGTCGCCAGTGTGAACGGACAACTGAGCTCGCGGGCGAGTGCGACGGCCTGCTCTGCCCGCTGCCGCGCGGGGCTGGGCTGGCCCAGGTGCAAGAGGCAGTGCGAGATGTGGGAGAGGGCCAGCACCCGCTGGTCCGCGCCGGTGCGGATCCGGTGGGAGTCGTCGTCCGGCGGGGCGAGCTCATAGGCCCTTTCCAGCTCGGAGGCGGCCCGGGCGTAGTCGCACTGGTAGAAATGGTAGATGCCGAAAGAGAGCCAGGCGATGGAGAGGAGGGAGGGGCGCCGCTCGCTCTCGGCGATCCGCAAGAGGCGCTCGGAGAGGTCCAGGGCTTGCACCAGATTGCCGGAGACGACATGATGAACGTGCAATCCAAGCACGGCCCAGAAGCGCTCTTCGGCTTCCGCGAGACGCTCCGCCAGGACCTCCGCCCGGGCGTAGGTCTGCTCGACCTCCGGATCCAGGTACCCTCTGCCGGTGATGATCGCAGGCGCCCGGAAATTCTGAATCCTCAGCTCCCGGCGGTCGCGCTCGGGGCTTTCCGGGAGGCTCTGGAGCAGCCGCAGAGCGCGGTCCAGATGGCTGATGGCCTCGGCACCGGCCGACCGGCGGCTGGCGAGCCCGCCGGCGCGCACCCAGAAGTCGATGGCCGGCTCGTTCAGCCCGGCCTCGGTGTAGTGATGGGCGAGGATCTCGGGAGTCGTCTCCACGGTCTCGGGGAAACGGCTGGCCAGCGTCTCGGCGATCCGCCGGTGGATCTGCTGGCGCTCGCGCTTGAGCAGCGACTCGTACGCCGCGTCCCGGACCAGGGCGTGCTTGAACAGGTATCTCGCCCTGGCGCCGAAACCCTTGCGATAGACGAGCTCCGCCTGCACCAGACGCCGCAGCTCCTGCTGCAGCCCCGCCTCGTCGCAGGCGCAGACGGCCGCCAGCAGCTCGAAGGAGAAGACGCGGCCGATCACGGCCGCCATCTGGGCGATCTCCTTGGCCGTCCCCAACCGGTCGAGACGCGCCGCCAGCGAATCGCGCAGCGTCGTGGGCATCGTGGGCAGCTCCTGCCGCTCGCCCGCTTCGTGCGACTCCACGACGGTCTTGGTCAGCTCCTCCAGGAACAGGGGGACGCCGTCCGTCCGCGCCACGATCTGCCGCCGCACCTCCGCCGGCAGGGACTGCTCGCCCAGCACCCGATCGACGAGCGTCGCCGCTTCCGTCTCGTTCAGCGGCGCCAGGGTGACCTGGGTCAGGTGGGAGCGAGGCTCCCACCGGGGCTCCAGGGTCTGGAGACGCAGGGTCAGGAGGAGGAGGAGAGGCGAGCTCGCCATCTGGTCGATCAGGTGGCCGAGGCAGTCGAGGGTGGTGGGGTCCAGCCAGTGCAGGTCTTCGATCAGCAGGACCAGGGGCTGCCGCTCCGCCATCTCCAGGACCAGCGTCACCAGCGCCTCCAGCGTCTTCTCCCTCCGTCGCTCCGGAGACAGGGGAAGGGCGGGGTGGCGTTCGTCGAGCGGCAGGTCGAGCAGCGGGGCGAAGAGCGGCACGGCGTCCGCGAGCCCGAGGTCCCCCAGCGTGCTGGCGAGCTGGTCCAGGGGCGAGGCCCCTTCCCGCCGCAGGAGGACCTGCCGCAACAGGTCGACGACCGGCTGGAGGGGTGAGCCCTGGGTGTAGGGAGAGCCGAAGCAGGACCACCATTGCGCCGTGCCCTGCTCCAGGCGTTCCCGCAGCCCGAGCACCAGGCGCGACTTGCCCATGCCGGCTTCGCCGCTGATGAGGACGACCTGGCCGTTCCCCTCCCGGGCCCGAGCCCAGCGGCTCAGCAGCAGCTCCATCTCCCCCTGGCGGCCCACCAGGGGCGGGAGGTCCGCGAAGCTGTCCTCCGGCGATTCCAGGAGCGCCAGCACCCGGTAGGGGATCGACGGCGCCGTGCTCCCGGGCACCTGGACGGGAGGCAGAGCCGCGAGCGCGAAGCTCTTCTCGACCAGGGAGCGGGTGGCGGGGCTCACGATCACCTGGCCCGGCGCCGCCAGGGACTGGAGCTCGACCGCCAGGTCGAGGGTCGTGCCCAGGGTCATCGGCTCCTGACCTTGCGGCGAGACCGCCACCACCGCCGAGCCGGTGTGAACGCCGGCCCGCAACGCCAAGCTGATCGGCCTCCCCCTCTCGGAGCCGGCGCTCGTCTGCGCCACCTGGTCCGCCAGCTCGAGGGCGGCGCGGACCGCGCGCTCGGCGTTGTCCTCATGAGTCTGGGGGTAGCCGAAATAGATCAGCATCCGAGGGCCACCCAGGATGCCTCCAAGTTGGCCGTCGTAACGCCCCGCCACCCCCTCCGCCAGGGAGCGGAGCTGGAGCATCAGCTCCTGGAGCGACTCGGGATCGAACGCCAGCGCAGGACCGGACGGGCCGTCCGTGCCCACCAGCTCGCAGCACACCACCGTCACCTGCCGGCGCTCGCCGGTCGGATGGGAGCCGGCGGACGGCTGGACGCTTTTCTCGCCGCGGTCCTCTCCCACCGCCGGCGCCTGGCGGAGGAGGTCGCGGATCTCCAGCGCCAGGGCGGAGAGGTGCTTTTCGATCTGCGGCTTGCGGCCTTCTGAGAGCGTGCGGCCCTTGCCGGGCCGGCCCTGGAGGGCGGCGAGCCAGTCGACCGCTTCCCAGGCGCAGGGGTGCACGAACACGGGGATGACCCGCAGACCCTCGGTCTGCCGCCGCGCGAGCAGGCGCGGGACCTCGGTGCCGCGGATGAAACCCGAGGTGAGGAAGTCCTTGGAGATCAGCAGCACGGCCACCGCCGCGCGGTTCATGGCCCCCTCGATCTCCGGCCACCAGTCCTCCCCGGCGCCGATCCGCTTGTCGTCCCAGACCGCCAGCTCGCCCTCGACCTCCAGGACTTTCAGATGGCTGACGACGCGGTCCTTCCAGGCTTCATCCTTCTGGCTGTAGCTGATGAAGACCGTCGGGCGGCCCGGAGAGTCCCCTGTTGTCGGCGGCATTCAAAAAGATTATATCCCCTTCTCCCCGGCCGGGCAGGAATCCAGGAAGGCCCGGGCCGCGCGCAGCTCAGGGCTCGCGTCTCCGTCGAAGCCCTGCCGGGCCTGGGCCACGAGCTCGCGGGCGGCCTGCGTCCGGCCCTGGCTCTGCCAGAGCCTCCCCAGGCTCAGAGCGGCACGCAGCTCCAGCGCTCTGGAGCCATGGCGCCGGGCCAGCTCCAGGGCCGTCTGGAGCTGGCGCTCGGCTGCGGCCGGTTGGCTGCCGTCGTGCAGCAGCAGCTCTCCCTGCAGGCGGTGGATCTCCTCGATCCAGATCAACACTCCGCGCGCCTGAGAGAGGCGCAGGCCCTCGTCCAACGCCCGCCAGGCGTCCTGAGGGCGCCCCTGCAAGATCAGGATCTCGGCGTGCAGGATGAAAAAGTAGGCCATGTTGCTCCCCGCCTGCTGCGCGATGACTCGCTGCGAGCTGTCGAAATCGCCCAGCCCGATCCCGGGCTGGCCGCTCCCTGCCGGCGCGTACAGCTCCGACCAGGCGAGGAAGAACGGGGGCTCCCAGGCCCACTGGGAGAAACCCAGCTCCACGGCCAGACTCTGCACCTCCCTGGCGACCCGCTGGGCGGTCTCCGCGTCGCCCAGGAGGTGAGCGAGCACCGCCTCGAAGATGCCGGCGAACGCCAGCGTGAACGGGGAGCCGAGCTGGCGGGCGAGAGCCATGGCCGCCTGGGCCCGGTGCCGCGCGCGGTCGAGCTGGCCCAGGTGCCAGAGACACAGCGAGGCGTACGAGAGGGACAACACCCGCAGGTCCGCGCCGTTGCGGATGCGATAGGAGTCATCGTCCGGCGGGGCGAGCTCGTAGGCGCTCTCCAGCTCGGGGAGGGCGCGAGCGAAGTCGCCCTGGTAGATGTAGCAGTTGCCGAGAGAGAACCGGGCGATGGAGAGGAGGGCGGGGCGCTGCTCGCCCTCGGCGATCCGCAGCAGGCGCTCGGCGAGGCTCGGGGCCTGCGCCAGGTTGCCGGCTGCGATATGGCAGATGTGCAGCCCGAGCACGGCCCAGAAGCGCTCCTCGGCTGCCGCGAGACGTTCCGCCAGGACCTCCGCCCGGGCGTAGGTCGGCTCGACCGCCGGATCCAGGTACCCTCGGCCGGTGATGATCGCAGGCGCCCGGAGATTCTGGATGTTCAGCTCCCGGCGGTCGCGCTCGGGGCTTTCCGGGAGGCTCTGGAGCAGCCGCAGAGCCCGGTCCAGATGGCTGATCGCCTCCAGGCTGGCCAACCGGCGGCTGGCGAGACCGCCGGCACGCAACCAGAAGTCGATGGCCGGCTCGGTCAGGCCGGCCTCGGTGTAGTGATGGGCGAGGATCTCGGGCGTCGTCTCCGCGATCGCGGGGAAACGGCTCGCCAGCGTCTCGGCGATCCGCCGGTGGATCTGCTGCCGCTCGCGCCTGAGCAGCGACTCGTAGGCCGCGTCCTGCACCAGGGCGTGCTTGAACAGGTATCTCGCCTGGGCGCCGAAACCCTTGCGATAGACGAGCTCCGCCTGCTCCAGACGCCGCAGCTCCTGCTGCAGCGCCGCCTCGTCGCGGGCGCAGACGGCCGCCAGCAGCTCGAAGGAGAAGTTGCGGCCGATCACGGCCGCGATCTGGGCGACCTCCCTGGCCGTCCCCAACCGGTCGAGCCGCGCCGCCAGCGAATCGCGCAACGTCGTGGGCATCGCCGGCAGCTCCTGCCGCTCGCCGGAGTCGTGCGATTCCACGACGGTCTTGGTCAGCTCCTCCAGGAACAGGGGGACGCCGTCCGTCCGCGCGACGATCTGCCGCCGGACCTCCGCCGGCAGGGCCTGCTCGCCCAGCACCCGATCGACGAGCGTCGCCGACTCCGTCTCGTTCAGGGGGGTCAGGGTGAGCTGGGTGAGGTGGGAGCGAGGCCCCCAGGGGAGCTCCAGGGTGTGGAGGCGCAGGGTCAGCAGGAGGAGGAGAGGAGCGCTCGCCATCTCGTCGATCAGGCGGTCGAGCCAGTCGAGGGTCGTGGGATCCAGCCAGTGCAGGTCTTCGATCAGGAGCATGAGCGGCTGCCGCTCCGCCGTCCCCGCCACCCAGGCCACCAGCGCCTCCAGCGTCTTTTCTCTCTGCCTCTCGGGGGTCATGGGAGGCGCGGGGTGGCGTTCGTCGAGCGGCAGGTCGAGCAGCGGCGCAAAGAGTGGTACAGCGTCCGCGAGCCCGAGGTCCCCCAGCGCGCTGGCGAGCCGGTCCAGCGGCGCGGCTCCCTCCCGCCGGAGGAGAACCCTCCGCAACAGCTCGACGACCGGCAGGAGCGGTGAGCCCTGGGTGTAGGGAGAGCCGAAGCAGGACCACCACTGCGCCGCGCCCTGCTCCAGGCGTTCCCGCAGCGCCTGCACCAGGCGCGACTTGCCCATGCCGGGTTCGCCGCTGATCAGGACCACCTGGCCGCTCCCCTCGCGGGCCAGAGCCCAGCGGCTCAGCAGCAGCTCCATCTCCCCCTCGCGCCCTACCAGGGGCGGGAGGCCCGCGGAGACGTCCTCCGGCGACTCCATGAGCTCCACCACCCGGTGGGGAATCAGCGGCGCGCCGAGCCCCGGCATCTGGACGGCGGGCAGAGCCTCCAGCGCGAAGCTCTTGTCGATCAGGCAACAGGTGGCGGGGCTCACGATCACCTGGCCCGGCGCCGCCCGGGACTGGAACTCGACCGCCAGGTCGAGCGTCGTGCCCAGAGTCATCGGCTCCTGGCCCTGCGGCGAGATGGCCACCACGGCCGAGCCGGTATGGACGCCGACCCGCAGCGCCAGGCGGATCGGCCTCCCCCCCTCGGAGCCGGCGCTCGTCTGCGCCACCTGGTCCGCCAGCTCGAGAGCGGCGCGGACCGCGCGCTCGGCGTTGTCCTCATGAATCTGGGGATAGCCGAAATAGATCAGCATCCGAGGGCCGCCCAGGATGCCTCCGAGTTGGCCGTCGTAGCGTTTCGCCACCTCCTCCGCCAGGGAGCGGAGCTGGAGCATGAGCTCCTGGAGGGCCTCGGGGTCGAACGCCTGCGGCGGACCGGAGGGACCTTCCGTGCCCACCAGCTCGCAGCACACCACCGTCACCTGCCGGCGCTCGCCGGTCGGGTGGGGGCCGGCGGATGGCTTGGCGCTTTTCTCTCCACGGTCCTCTCCCGCTACCGGTGCCTGGCGGAGGAGGTCGCGGATCTCCAGCGCCAGGGCGGAGAGGTGCTTTTCGATCTGCGGCTTGCGGCCTTCCGAGAGCGCCCGGCCCTTTCCGGGCCGGCCTTGAAGGGCTGCGAGCCAATCGACCGCTTCCCAGGCGCAGGGGTGCACGAACACGGGGATGACCCGCAAACCCTCGGTCTGCCGCCGTGCGAGCAGCCGCGGGATCTCGGTGCCGCGGATGAAGCCCGAGGTGAGGAAGTCCGTGGAGATCAGCAGCACGGCCACCGCCGCGCGGCTCATGGCCCCTTCGATCTCCGGCCGCCAGTCCTCCCCGGCGGCGATCCGCTTGTCGTCCCAGACCGCCAGGTCGCCCTCGACCTCCAGGACTTTCAGATGGCTGACGACGCGGTCCTTCCAGGCCTCATCCTTCTGGCTGTAGCTGATGAAGACCGTGGGACGGCCCGGAGAAGCCCCTGTTGTCTGCGGCATTCAAGAAGATTATATCCCCTTCTCCTCGGCCGGGCAGGCCTCCAGAAACGCCCGGGCCTCGCGCAGGTCACGGCTCTCGAGCCCTGAGGTGCAGTGAAGGGACGAGCCGACGAGCTCGCGGGCGGCCTGCGTCCGGGCCTGGCTCTGCCAGAGTCTCCCCAGGCTCAGGGCGACACGCAGCTCCAGAAACCTGGAATCATGGCGCCGGGCCAGCTCCAGGGCGGTCTGGAACAGCCGCTCGGCTGCGGCCGGGCCGCCTTTCTCCCCGAGCGCTTCCTGGCCTTGGGCGTGCAGCAGGATCTCTCCCTGCAGGCGATAGAGCTCTTCGAGCCAGATCGACACTCCGCGCGCCTGGGCGAGGCGCAGGCCCTCGTCCAAGGCTCGCCAGGCGTCCCCGGGGCGCCCTTGCAGGATCAGGATCTCCGCATGCAGGCAGAAAAAATAGACCATGGCGCCCCCCTTCTGCGCGATGGCCCGTTGCAAGCTGTCGAAATCGCCCGGCTCGATCGCGGGCCGGCCGCCCACCGGCGCGACCAGATCCGACCAGGCCAGCAAGAGGGAGGAGTCCCAGGCCAGTTGGGAGAAGCCCAGCTCCATGGCGAGGTCGTACGCCTCCCGGGCCATCCGCCGGACGCTCTCCGGTTCACGCAGAGCGTAACCGAGCATCGCGTGGATCACGCAGGCGAACGCCAGCGTGAACGGGGAGCCGAGCTGGCGCGCGAGCCCCACGGCCTGCTCGATCCGTTGCAGCGCGTGGTCGAGCCGGCCCAGGTTCCCGAAACATTGCGCGGCGAACGCGAGGGCCACCATCCGCAGGTCCGCGCCGGTGCGGATGCGGTAGGAGTCGTCGTCCGGCGGCGCGAGCTCGTACGCTCTCTCCAAATCGGAGAGAGCCCGGGTGTAGTCGGGCTGGTAGTAATGATAGACGCCGAGAGAGAGCCAGGCGATGGACAGCAGGGCGGGGCGCCCCTCGCTCTCGGCAATCCGCAGCAGGCGCTCGGCAAGGTCCAGGGCCTGGGCCAGATTGCCAAAGAGAACGTGATAGGTGTGCAGTCCGAGCACGGCCCAGAAGCGCTCTTCCGTTTCCTCCAGACGTTCGGCCAGGACCTCCGCCCGGGCGAAGGTCTGCTCGACCTCCGGATCCGTATACCCTCTCCCGGTGATGATCGCAGCCGCCCGGAAATTCTGGATTCCCAGCTCCCGGCGGTCACGCTCGGCACCTGCCGGGAGGCTCTGGAGCAGGCGCAGAGCCCGGTCCAGGTGACCGATCGCCTCCGCGCTGGCCGACCGGCGGCCGGCGAGGGCGCCGGCGCGCACCCAGCAGTCGATGGCCGGCTCGGTCAGGCCGGCCTCGGTGTAGTGATGGGCGAGGATCTCGGGCGTCGTCTCCGCGGTCGCGGCGAAGCGGATCGCCAGCGCCTCGGCGATCTGCCGGTGGATCTGCTGGCGCTCGCGCTTGAGCAGCGACTGGTACGCCGCGTCCTGCACCAAGGCGTGCTTGAACAGGTATCTCGCCTGGCCGCCGAAACCCTTGCGGTAGACGAGCTCCGCCTGCACCAGACGCTGGAGCTCCTGTTGCAGCGCCGCTTCGGCGAAGGAGCAGATGGCCGCCAGCAGCTCGAAAGAGAAGACGCGGCCGATCACGGCGGCGACCTGGGCGACCTCCTTGGCCGTCCCCAGCCGGTCGAGCCGCGCCGCCAGCGAATCGCGCAGCGTCGTGGGCAGCTCCTGCCGCTCGCCCGATTCATGCGATTCCAGAACCGCCTTGGTCAGCTCTTCGAGGAACAGGGGGACGCCGTCCGTCCGCGCCACGATCTGCCGCCGAACCTCGGCCGGCAGGTCCTGGGCTCCCGCCACCCGATCGATGAGCCGCTCCGCCTCCGTGCCGGTCAGCGACGTCAGGGTGATCTGGGAGAGGTGGGCGCGCGGTCGCCAGAGGGACTCCAGGGTATGGAGGCGCAGGGTCAGCAGCAGCAGGAGGGGAGCGCTCGCCATCTGGTCGATCAGCAGGTCGAGACAGTCGAGGCTCGTGGGGTCCAGCCAGTGCAGGTCTTCGATCAGCAGGACCAGAGGCTGGCGCTCCGCCGTCTCCAGCACCAGCGCCACCAGCGCCTCCAGCGTCTTCTCCCGCTGCCGCTCCGGAGACAGAGGGGGTGCAGGGTGGCGTTCGTCGAGCGGCACGTCGAGCAGCGAGGCGAAGAGCGGCACGGTTTCGGCGAGCCCGAGCTCCCCCAGCGCGCCGGCGAGCTGGTCCAGCGGCGGGACGCCTTCCCGCCGCAGGAAGACCTGGCGCAGCAGAGCGACGACCGGCTGGAGCGGAGAGCCCTGGGTGTAGGGGGAGCCGAAGCAGGACCACCATTGCGCCGAGCCCTCTTCCAGGCGCTCCCGCAGCGCGCGCACCAAGCGCGATTTGCCCATCCCGGCCTCGCCGCTGATCAGGATCACCTGCCCGTTGCCCTCGCGGGCCAGAGCCCAGCGGCTCAGCAGCAGCTCCAGCTCCTGGTCGCGGCCCACCAGCGGCAGCAGGCCCGCGGCGCCGGCCTCCTGCGAGTCCACGAGCTCCAGCACCCGGTGGGGGATCAGCGGTGCGCGGCCCGGCGCCTGGACGGCCGGCAGGGCCGCGAGAGCGAAGCTCTTGTCGATCAGCGAGGCGGTGGCGGGGCTGACGATCACCTGGCCCGGCGCGGCCAGCGACTGGAGCTCGACCGCCTGGTCGAGGGTCGCTCCCAGAGTCATCGGCTCCTGAGCCTGCGGCGAGACGGCCACCACGGCCGAGCCGGTATGGATGCCGACCCGCAGCGCCAGGGAGACCGGCCGCCCCTGTTCGGAGTCGGCGCTCCTCTGCGCCACCTGCTCCGCCAGCTCGAGAGCGGCGCGGACGGCGCGCTGGGCGTTGTCCTCATGGCCCTGGGGATAGCCGAAATAGATCAGCATGCGATGGCCGCCCAGGATGCCTCCGAGGTGGCCGTCGTAGCGCCCCGCCACCCCCTCCGCCAGGGCGCGAAGCTGGAGCATCAGCTCCTGGAGGGTCTCGGGATCGAACGCCTGCGCCGGTCCGGAGGGTCCCTCCGTGCCCACCAGCTCACAGCACATCACCGTCACTTGCCGGCGCTCGCTGGTCGGGTGAGAGGATGGCTTGACGGAGTGCTCGACGGGGGCGCTTTTCGTTCCTCGTTCCTCTCCCGCCGCTCGCTGGCCGAGCTGGCGGAGCAGTTCGCGGATCTCCAGCGCCAACGCGGAGAGGTGCTTTTCGATCTGCGGCTTGCGGCCTTCCGACAGCGTGCGGCCCTTTCCGGGCCGGCCCTGGAGGGCGGCGAGCCAATCGACCGCTTCCCAGGCGCAGGGGTGCACGAACACGGGAATGACCCGCAGACCCTCGGTCTGCCGCCGTGCGAGCAGGCGCGGGACCTCGGTGCCGCGGATGAAGCCCGAGGTGAGGAAGTCTTTGGAGATCAGCAGCACGGCCACCGCCGCGCGGTTCATGGCCCCCTCGATCTCCGGCCACCAGCCCTCTCCGGCGGCGATCCGCTTATCGTCCCAGACCGCCAGCTCGCCCTCCACCTCCAGGACTTTCAGATGACTGACGACGCGGTCCTTCCAGACCTCATCCTTCTGGCTGTAGCTGATGAAGACCGTGGGACGGCCCGGAGAATCCCCTGTTGTCGGCGGCATTCACGGAGGATTATAGATCTCATTCCTCTTCGGTCGAGCAGGAATCCAGAAAGACCCCGCGCCGCTTGCAGGTCGCGGCTCGCTTCTCCGGTGAAGCCCTGCTGGACCTGGGCGACGAGCTCGCGGGCGGCCTGCCGCCCCGAGCAGGGACGGGCCTCTCCCCAGCAGGGACGGGCCCTCTCCCCGGCAGGGATGGGCTTTCTCCCCAGCGGGGACGGCCCTCTCCCTAACCGGGATGGGCTTTCTCCCGAGCGGGGACGGTCCTCTCTCCAGTAGGGACGGGCTTTCCCCCGAGCGGGGACGGCAGCGCTGGGCCGGATTAGAAGCTGCAAGAGCAACTGGCAGGACAGGTACAGGAGGCACAACGAGCGCCGGTGCAACTCGCGGTACAGGAGGAGCCATCCCCGCAGTTGATATTGCAGGACGTTCCGCAGGAGCCGGGTCCACCGTTCGGGTTGGGGGGCGGAGTGAACTGCTTGGCCTCAGGGGTTCTGCCCTCGATGACAAGGCGCGCTCGCGGCCCTTGCGCGGAGGTGATCGCGGTGGCCGTGTCGATGCGAGTGACCTCGTAGCCGGCCAGGAGGGCGTCGAGACCTGACGCACTGCTCACCGGTCCGAGGCCTCCGGCAGCCGGCGTCAGAACTTTTCCGGGGATGAAGCCGGGCAACAGGAAGTGGATCGCCTTCCGCTCCCCGGGAACCAGCAGCAGGAGATGCCCTTGCCAGAAGAAGACCTCCGCCGATTTCGCCGAGAAAGAGCCCGGCAGCGGCATCAGACTGTTGGTCTCCACGCGGAACCAGCGGTCTCCAGCGTCGCCGGCCAGCTTCAATACGAGGATCTGTCCTTTGTTGATCACGTCCACCTGGCCGCTGAGCGTCTCCAGCACCCCGGCCTCCGCACCGCTTCTGGCCGGTTTCGCGAAGGCTCCGGAAGAGGCGAGGCAGAAGGCGAGCACTGCGATCATCGTCGGTCTCATGGACGTCCCCTCCAAGCGGATACGTGCGACCCGCCGCACGCACTATAAATTACTGTACATGCCGAATTAAAGGGTGTCAAGGCGTGTCAAGGCTCTGCTCCCGGGGCTCTGGAGAATTTGGGCGGCCCATTTCCTGGGCCTCTCCTTCCAGACTTCATCCTTCTGGCTGTAGCTGATGAAGACCGTGGGGACGATCTCCCAAGAAAGAACAGCCCCGCCGGGAAGCGGGGCTGTTTACCAGACTCGGGGTGGCCCGGCGTCCGGCGACCTAGACACACTCGAAAGGCTACCCCGCAGCCTGGCGACCTGCTCTCCCTTGCTTCATTTCTCATGAGGTATGGTGTTTCAGTCCATTCTTCCCGAAAGCATCGCCCTCCGCGGCCGTGGCGGTCGAGGAAGGAGCGATCTTGATGGAGCCCCTATGCTCAGCCCCCCTCGCCGCCGCCAGGCCGTCCTCCTTCTGATCGCAACCCTCCTCACGTCCTCCGCCGCTTGGGCCGCTCGCGGCCCGGGCGGCCGAAGCGAACAGCCGGCGAATGTCGCCAGACCTTCCCTGGAGACCATCCTCGGTCGCGCCTGGAACCTCCTCGTGGCCCTCTGGGATAGGGAGGGCTGCAACATCGACCCGTCCGGCCACTGCGTGAACGGACCCGCCCAGAATCCTCCCCCGCAGCCGAAAGCGGGCTGCGAAATCGACCCCAACGGCCGCTGCGTGAAGGTACCGGCCCAGAACACGGAAATAGGCTGCAACATCGACCCCAACGGCCATTGCATTTCCTGACCCCTTCACTCTCGGCCTCTCTCGTTGCAGTATGGAGGGGCCGAGCGCCTCACCTGCTCGATCTCGGCGATGACCTGCCGTGCCAGCTCCACCGTAGCTGTCTCCTGCCGGGCAGCGTCACAGAAGAGTCTCAGCGCGCCCAAGGCTTCGTGGTCAAACTTTTGGGCCTTGAAGATCGAGCCCATCTCAACCGCCAGCTCCCGCACCTCCGCCGT
>Ga0136846_1221115_pt1 | contig 107363 bp, 29 predicted proteins | sample HopSoiMetagenom2_FD_96841 | JGI IMG/M metagenome (GOLD analysis project Ga0136846, IMG submission 96841) | Grasslands soil microbial communities from Hopland, California, USA - 2 Assembly 2016 (version 4) | ecosystem: Environmental > Terrestrial > Soil > Grasslands | place: USA: Hopland... | reverse complement strand
GCCCCCGCGCCTGGGTGGCCCTCGCCGCCGCCGGCCCCGTGCCCGCCGAGGTCGAGGCCTTCCTCGACGCGAGCGGCGTCGCCTGCCTGCCTCTCTCCCTCCTCTCAGAGCGCCCCCGCCCGGGAGCCCTCACCCCTGGCCCCTCTCCCGCCCCCTCCCACCCCCCTCACCGGGAGAGGGGAACCCGGTTGGAGCCATCTGGCTGGTCTCCCTCTTCTCCCGGTGAGGGGGGTTGGGAGGGGGCGGGAGAAGAGGGCCGGGGTGATGAGGGTCTTGGCAGGGCGCCCCTCACCCCCGACGACCTCGCCTACGTAGCCTTCACCTCCGGCTCCATGGGCAAGCCCAAGGGGATCCTCGGCCGCCACGGGCCGCTCACCCACTTCCTCCCCTGGATGAGCGAGCGCTTCGGCCTCGGGCCAGGCGACCGCTTCAGCGTGCTCTCCGGCCTGGCCCACGACCCCCTGCATCGGGACCTGTTCACCCCCCTCTGCCTGGGCGGCACCGTCTGCTTCCCCGCGCCCGACGAGATCGGCACGCCGGGGTGGCTCGCGGCGTGGATGGCGAGCCGCGGGATCACCGTCGCCAACCTCACTCCGGCCATGGGGCAGATCCTTACCGCGCCGCCGGGCGGCGGGGCCGGGCTCGCCACCGTCCCCAGCCTGCGCTGGGCGATGCTGGTGGGCGACGTCCTCACCCGGCTGGACGCGGACCGCATCCGCCGCGTCGCCCCGCGCGCCACGGTGGTCAACCTCTACGGCAGCACCGAGACGCAGCGCGCCGTGAGCTTCCACGTCGCGGCCGGGACCGCCGCAGCCGCAGCCGCCGGCCGTCAGGTCCTCCCCCTCGGCCACGGCATGAAGGACGTCCAGCTCCTGGTGCTGCGCGCCGGCTCCGGCCCCGCGGCCCTGGCCGGGATCGGCGAGGTGGGCGAGCTCTGCCTGCGCAGCCCCCACCTCGCGGCGGGCTACCTGGGCGATCCCGAGCTCACCCGGGAGAGGTTCGTCGCCAACCCGTTCACGGCTGCTCAAGCCCCCTCTCTCCCGGCGGACGGGGGGGAGGCTGGGAGAGAGGGGGTTGGGGGAGTGAGGGCCGGCGACCGCCTCTACCGCACGGGCGACCTCGGCCGCTACCTCCCGGACGGCGAGGCCGCCTTCGCCGGCCGCCGCGACCAGCAGGTGAAGATCCGCGGCTTTCGCGTCGAGCTGGGGGAGATCGAGGCCGCACTCGGCCGGCTGCCGGGAGTGCGCGAAGCCGTGGTGGTGGCCCGCGAGGACGATCCGGGAGACCGGCGCCTCGTGGCCTACGTAGTGCCGGAGACCCAGGGGCCCGATCTCCGGGACGATCTCCGCGAAGCCCTGCGCGCCGCGCTCCCCGCCTATATGGTCCCCGCAGCCTTCGTCCTCCTCGACCGGCTGCCGGTCACCCCCAACAACAAGGTGGACCGGCGCGCCCTGCCGGTGCCCGAGGCCGCCGGGTCCCATCGCCTCTACGAGCCCCCGGCCACCGCCACCGAGCGGACCCTGGCGGCGATCTGGGCCGCCGTCCTCAGGATCGAGCGGGTGGGCCGCGGCGACGACTTCTTCGCGCTCGGCGGCCACTCCCTCCTCGCCACCCAGGTGGTGGCCCGCATCCGCGACGCCTTCCGCCTCGAGCTGCCGCTGCTAGCCGTCTTCCAGGAGCCCACCCTGAAGGGAATGGCGGAGCGGATCGACACGGCGATTGCGACAATGGGGGCATCCGGCGCGGCCGTGCCCGCGATCCAGCCCCGCCGCCGCGAGCGCTCGGCGGCCGAACCCCTCGTCTTCCCCCTCTCCCTCTCCCAGCGCGGGCTCTGGCTCCTCGACCAGTTGGAGCCGGGGAGCCCCAGCTACGTCATCGCCATGGCCCTGCGCCTCGCCGGCCCCCTCGACGCCGCCGCCCTCCACGCCGCCCTCGCCGAGGTGGTGCGCCGCCACGAGGCCCTGAGGACGACCTTCAGCGTCGTGGACGGCGAGCCCGTGCAGGTCGTCGCGCCCCCCGTTCCGCACGACCCTCCGCAGGCGTCCCCCTTCTCCCGGCGGGGGGAGGAAGGGAGACGGGAGAAGGGGACAGGGGATGAGGCTTCGAAGGGCAAATCCTCCCCTCTACCTCTACCCCTTGTGGACCTCTCAATCCTCTCCCCCTCATCCCGCGAAGCCGAGCTGCTGCGCCTGGGCGCCGCCGAAGCCCGCCGGCCGTTCGACCTCGCCCGCGGCCCGCTGCTGCGCTCCACCCTGCTGCGCCTCGGGGAGCGGGAGCACGTGGTGCTCGTGGCCCTGCACCACGTCGTGAGCGACGCCTGGTCCATGGGCGTGCTGGTGGGCGAGGTCTCCGCCCTCTATGTCGCCTTCGCCGCCGGCCGGCCATCCCCCCTGAGCGACCTGCCCCTCCAGCTCGCCGACTACGCCGAGTGGCAGCGCGACCAGCTCCAGGGAGAGGGTCTGGGCGAGCAGCTCGCGTACTGGCGGGACCGGCTGGCCGGCGCTCCGCCCCTCGACCTGCCCGCCGACCGGCCGCGGCTCGCCGTCCAGCGCCCCCGGGTGGGCCAGCTCCCCGTGGCGATTCCGAGCGGGCTCGCCGCGCGCCTGCGCGGCGTGGCGCAGGAGCGCGGCGCGACGCCGTTCATGGTCCTCCTCGCCGCCTTCCAGGCCCTCCTCGGCCGCTACACCGGCCAGGACGACCTGGTGGTGGGCGTGCCCGTCGCCAACCGGCGCTACAGCGACCTCGAGCAGCTCATCGGCCTGTTCGTCAACACCCTGGCCCTGCGCGGCGACCTGTCGGGCGACCCCGCCTTCTCCGCGCTGCTGGCCCGCGTGCGGGAGGCCACCCTGGGGGCCTGGGCCCACCAGGACCTGCCGGTGGAGAGACTGGTGGCCGAGTTGCGCCCGGAGCGGGACCTCTCCCGCGCCCCCCTCTTCCAGGTCCTCTTCCAGGTGCAGAACGCGCCGCCGCCCGAGATCGCGCTCGCCGCCGGCCTCACCCTCGCCCGCGTGCCCCTGGGCACCCCCCAGGCCGGCGACTACGACATGGTCGTCTCCCTCGTCGAGACCCCCGGCGGCCTGGCCGGCGAGTGGATCTACAACACCGACCTCTTCGACCGGGAGACGATCGAGCGCCTGGCCGGCCACTTCCTCCATCTCCTGGCCGCGGCCTGCGCCGACCCCGCCCTGCCCCTCTCCGCGCTGCCCCTCGCGGGCGAGGACGAGCTGCGCCAGCTCCTCGCCTGGGGCCGCCCCGCCCCCCTCCCGGACGTGCCCGGAAGCGGCGAGCTGCGCCGCCTCTTCGAGGCCCACGCGGCGCGCACCCCCGGACGTCCGGCCCTCGCCTGGGCCGTCGACGGGAAAAACTGCGGCCTCTCCTACGGCGAGCTCAACGCCCGGGCGAACCGCTGGGCCTGTCTCCTCCGCTCCCGGGGCGTGGGGCCGGAGACGCGGGTGGCCCTCGCCGCCGAGCGCTCGCCGGAGATGATCACGGGGCTCCTCGCCGTGCTCAAGGCGGGCGGCGCCTGGGTGCCCCTCGATCCCGCCTGGCCCGTCGAGCGCCTGGCCTTCATGGTGGAGGACTCGGGCGCCGCGCTGCTCCTCACCCAGCGCCACCTCGCCGCGCGGCTCGCGACCTCCCTCCCCATCCTCCTCCTCGACGGCGAGCCCGACCCGGCGGCCGGCTGGAGCGAGGAGGACCCGCCCGCGGACGCCGGCACCGGCCCGGATCACGCGGCCTACGTCCTCTACACCTCGGGCTCCACCGGCCGGCCCAAGGGCGTGGTGGCCGTCAACGCCGGCCTCGCGAGCTTCGCCCGCGCCATGGCGGACGCCCTCCGCGCCGCGCCGGACGACCGCTACCTCCTGTTCCCCTCCCTCTCCTTCGACGCCTCCCTGGTCTCGATCGCCGCGGCCTTCGCCGCCGGCGCCGCGCTGGTCCTGCACCCGCGGGTCGCCGAGCTCTCCATGGCCGAGCTGCAGGCCTTCTGCGCCGCGCAGGGCGTGACCCTGATCGACCTGCCCGCGGCCTTCCTGCGCGGCTTCGTGGGCGAGCAGGCCGGCAAGCCCGGGCGGCTCTTCGGCGACGCGCCCCTGCGCGCCCTGAACACGGGCGGCGAGAGCCTGTCGCGAGAGACCCTCCGGCAATGGGCCGAGCTGACGCTGGGCGAGGACGGTGACAGCGGGGATGGCGGCGACACCCTCTTCCTCAATTCCTACGGTCCCACCGAGGCCACCGTCGCCGCCGCCATCTTCACCGTCACGGCCCGGGAGGCGGCCCGCATGGAGCGGGCGACAGTCCCCCTCGGCCGCCCCCTGCCCGGAGTCGAGATCTACCTCCTGGACGATGCCCTGCGTCCGGCCCCCCTCGGCGTGCCGGGGGACCTTTACATCGGCGGCGCGGGCCTCACCCGCGGCTACCTCCACCGGCCGGACCTGACGGCCGGCGCCTTCATCCCCGACCCTCTGGGCGGCCATCCCGGCGCTCGCCTCTACCGCACGGGCGACCGCGCCCGCTGGCTGCCGGACGGCACCCTGGAGTTCCTCGGCCGCCGCGACGCCCAGGTGAAGGTCCGCGGCTTCCGCGTCGAGCTGGGGGAGGTCGAGTCCGCCCTCGCCCGCCACCCCGCCGTGGTCCAGGCCGCCGTCGTGCTCCTGGACGACCGCCTGGCGGCCTGGGTCGTCCCCACTCCGGAGTTCGCCGGCGAGCCGGACAGCCTCACCCCGGCCCTCCGGGACCACCTCCACGCGAGCCTCCCCGACTTCATGGTCCCCGCCGTCTTCGTCTACCTGGACCGTCTCCCCCGCACCCCTGGAGGCAAGCTCGACCGCCGCAGCTTGCCGCGCCCCGAGCCCGGCCGGCCCGCGGCCAGGGATCTCGTCCCGCCCCGCGACGGCGTCGAGAAGGCCATCGCCGGCCTCTGGCAGCGCCTCCTGGGGCTGGAGACGGTGGGAGTCCACGACAACTTCTTCGAGCTGGGAGGCCACTCCCTCCTGGGCACCCGGGTCATCGCCGCCCTGCGCGAGGAATTCGGCGTCGAGCTCCCCCTGCGCGCCCTCTTCGAGAAGCCCACCATCGCCGACCTCGCCCTCGCCGTGGCCCAGGCCCGGGTGGAGCAATCCGCGGCGGCCGAGGTCGACGCCCTGCTGGACAACCTCGAAGACCTCTCCGACGAGGAGGTGGAGGCGCTCCTGGCGGCGCAGGGCGGGGGGGAGGACCTCTGAACGCCCGCCTGTGGTAAATTTACGCACGACGCCCGGCCGTCCGGCGTCGTGTGCTCCTTTCACGTCCCCATCGTCTAGTGGTCAGGACTCCGCCCTTTCAAGGCGGCAACACGGGTTCGAATCCCGTTGGGGATATTCTCCAGAAAGCGCTACTTCTAATCATGTTCCGATATGCGGCGATCTCCAAGTCGTCGTTTTCTAGCACCTCCACAACCTCCGCAACAGGTCGACGACCCTTCAGGCTGCGCAGTGCTCGCCGTTGACCCTGCATAGGATTCGTGCGACGCTCTATGCATGAGAACGACGATCGAGATCGACCGCGATCTCCTTGAAGAAGCAGTGCGGGTCACCGGTGCGGCCACTAAATCGGTCGCCGTCCGGCTGGGTCTGAAAGCGCTGGTGGACGAGGCGGCCCGCCGACGGTTGGCGGCGCTACGCGGGAAGGTGCCCGAGGTCGAGGCCGCTTCACGGCGGCGGCTTCCGATCCGGAATGGCGCACAGTGACCCTGGTCGACACCTCCGTATGGGTCGACTTTTTTCGCGGCGCAGACCGTTCAGAAGGCCGGGCAAGCCTTGATGACCTTTAGCCGGCGCCAACTATAGGAGGACGTCGATAAATCTGTCAGGCTCCAATTCTGGTTTCATTCCAAGAACATCTCTCTCTCTCCAAAAAGCCGCTCTGCAGCGATCCCGCTTTCCCGGCAGTAATTGATCAGCCGATTCGAATCGACCATGGGCTTGGACTGCTCGGTGTACTTCAAGCTCATTATGTGGTTCAACCACGGCTCTTGCCCCATCGCGTACACATAAACCTCTCGGCATCGAAACTCGTCTACAATCTCTAAAGCTTGGTCGTAGTTGGATCCGGCGAGACGTCTAGATTGATCCATGGTACGCTCAAGTCCACCGCTGAGAAGAGGTCCATAAAGCCAGGACAGAGGCGCGCCGTTGCACTCCATACCCAAGAACAGTGTATCCACATCGCCGATCTCTCGATGGATGTGCTCGTACATTTTGGGTTCGATATTACATGAATCGGCGGCAAACAATAACGAATGACCGCCGATTCTAACCAAATAGGCGCTTTTGGTCCGGATGTCGATGTCCGCATGCTCGCCAAAGAACGGCAATCCCGTAATGCTACCATTGTCCACCGCGATCTCCTCCATTTCATCAATCTCGATCACATTTGTAAACCCGACGTTCTGTAACAAGAGCTTGAGTGATGGGTCCTGAAGTGTGCCGCCACTCCGAGGTACCACAATGTATCGGACTTTGTGTCTGATCTGCAGCAGCGTCTCGAACAGCACGTGGTCCTGATGATTGTGCGTGATCAAGACGTAATCAATCATTTTTGGCAAATCGAGGTATGTGTAACGAGAAATATTACTTTCGTAGGTGTAGCTGAGAACTGGGTCGAATAGCATACTCATCCGAGGGGTCTCTACGAGCACGCAGGCGTGGCCGAAATACCGCCACCGTGCAGTTGCTCCCCGATACGGCTCGTACGGTCGTGGGGCATCCGGCGTCAAAAATGACTTGAACAGAGCCTCGGACTCATCGGCCACTTCCATAAAATTGCGAATGGTGTCGTACGACTGCGGCTCACACTTCAGGCGAAACAGTGCATCGACAGACTCTTCACTAAACGAATGTTGCCAATGGTACGCCCTGTCCGACTCTAGACGCGGAGTGCTCAGAACGAATGGTCGGTCGTCGCTGGTGATTGTAGAGAGCATAAAACTCTGCAGCGAACGATCATAATATCGACTCTTATACATTAAAGATTCTAAAAGGCGGAAGGACGGATGGTTGTTTAGATCGTACACCAACTCCACGTAACCTCGGAGCGGCTGCGGCACCTTTGGGTAGAGAGTATGAAGGCTGTACCCTTTTGCATTCGACACCAGCATCGCGTCGAGCTCTACCAGTGCTTTTGACAGTTCCATCAAAGGTGTGCGCTCATTGATAGTTCGGTCTCTCAGAGCTTGAATTTCGCCCACTCGTTTACCGCCGTAGTCGATAAACGGGCCACCAAGCATCCGCGGGTTCTTTACCGCGGCAGCATGCATGTCCGGTGTACTAATATACGAATCCATAATTTTCAGATGGCGTTCCGTCATGTTCCTTGCTGCTGTCGCGGGAGGAATCAGATATGACCAAGCGTACCACTGGTCGATAAGAGGTTCAACCTGCACGTTCGGCTTTAAATACAGTCGGGGTTGCATGTTAGTTCTATTCCTCAATGTGCTTTCTTCGTGGCCTTGCGGGAAGCCCATTTGCTTTTCACGCCCTTGACTGCAGGATCCTGGGCCGTCAATTCAGCTTTCTCCTTCTAGGTTCATTGCCGGTACCGACGCCCGCTTGCCGTGGCGTGATCGCTGGCGCCGCTTCAGGCTCAGGCTCTCGCGCGCTGCGGCGGTCCGCTCGTGGTCATGCTCGGCGAGGCGTTGGCGCAGGGCGCTCAGCCGGATCTCGGGGTCGGCTGTGGCCAGGGTCAGGCAGAGCTCGAAGCTGTCGAGCAGGTGCGCGATGGTGGTTGCATAGAACAGATCGGCCCGATATTGCACCGTGCAGCGCAGTCCCACCACACTGTCGGTCAAAATGAAGGTGAGATCGAATTTGGCTACCTCCTCAGCATCCGGTAGCAGCTCGAGCGCGAGGCCCGGCAACTCGGGCGGGGCGGCGGCGGCGGTCTGGAAGTCAACCACCGCCTGGATCAGCGGCGTGCCGTCGGCGCGGCGTTCGAGCTGCAGTTCGTGCACCAGAGTCTCGAAGGGCAACTCCTGGTGGGCATAGGCGCTGAGCGTCATGGTGCGCATCCGCCCCAGCAACTGGCGGAAGCTGGGATCGCCCGTGAGATCGAAACGCAGGGCCAGCATGTTGATGAAGAACCCGATCAGCCCTTCGCTCTCCAACGAGCTGCGGTCGGCGGCGTTCGAGCCGAGGATGAGGTCCTCCTGGCCGCCGGTGAGGTGGCAGAGCACGACGCCGAGCGCCGCCAGCAGGGTCATGAAGGGGGTCGTCCCCTCGCGTTGGCCGAGGGTCTTGAACGCCCGGTCGAGAGCGGACGGCAGCGGGCGGGATTGGGAGGCGCCACGCAGGCTTGGCATCACCGGTCGCGGCAGGTCGGTCGGCAGCCGGAGCTCGCGCGGCGCCCCCGTGAGCTGACGCCGCCAGTAGGCCAACTGCTCCTCCAGGATCTCGCCCCGCAGCCATCCGCGCTGCCATACGGCGTAGTCAGCGTACTGCACCGGGAGTTCGGCCAGCGGCGAGGGCCGGCCGGCCGCGAAGGCCTGGTATAGCGCCGTGACCTCGCGCAGCAGCAGGTTCATCGACCAGGCGTCGCCGGCCACGTGATGCAAGGTGAACAGAACGGCGTGCTCCTCGGGGTGGAGGCGCAGCAGGCCCGTGCGCAGCAGAGGTCCCTGGGAGAGGTCGAACGGCTGGCGCGCCTCTTCGGCAGCGAGTCGCCGGAGCTCCTGCTGGCGCGCCGCGGCAGGGAGCCCGGCGAGGTCGACGAGCGGCAGCGGCAGCGGGCCGGGCGCCGAGAACACCTGGGCCGGCCCGTCCGCAAGTTTGACGAAGCGGGCGCGCAGCGCTTCGTGACGGCGCACTACCTCCTGCAGGGCGCCGGCGAGTACGGCGGCCCGTAGCGGTCCGACGAGGCGCAAGGCGTAGGGGATGTTGTAGGCAGCGGTGCCCGGATCGAGTTGGTCGAGGAACCAGAGCCGCTGTTGCGCGAAGGAGAGAGGGAGGGGGGCGCCGCGCGGCACCGGCAGCACTGGCGGCGCCGTGCAGCCCTTCCCCCCCTGGATCGCCGCCGTCACGGCAGCCCCCTGTGCAGCGATGGTCGGCGCGTCGAAGATGACGTCGAGCGGCAGTTCGATCGCGAAAGCATCGCGCAGGCGTACGAGCATCTGCAAGGCGAGCAGCGACTGGCCGCCGAGCTGGAAGAAATCGTCTTCGACGCCGATCCGTTCCACCCCCAGCAAGGCGCTCCAGATGTCGCACAGCAGCTCCTCGACCGGGTTGCGCGGCGCGACGTATGGAGTACCGAGATCCGCTCGCACCCCCTCGGTGGGGGCCGGTAGCGCCCGCCGGTCGAGCTTGCCGTTCGGGTTCAGCGGCATGGCCACCAGGCTCACGTACACCGTAGGCACCATGTACTCGGGGAGGCGCTGCTGGAGATGAGCGCGCAGCTCGGCGGCGCCAGGCGCTGCGGCGCCCCGGGCCACCAGATAGGCCACCAGCTGCGGATGGCCAGAGACCTCCTCGCACACCGTCACCACCGCCTGCTCGACCCTGGGATGGGTGCCGAGGGCCGTCTCGACCTCTCCGAGCTCGATGCGGAGGCCTCGAATCTTGATCTGAAAGTCCTTGCGGCCGAGATATTCGAGGACGCCGTCGGGGCGGTAGCGGATCAGGTCGCCGCTGCGGTACAGGCGCTCCCCCGGGTCGCCGCTGAACGGGTCTGGGATGAAGCTCGCCGCCGTGCGATCGGGCTGCCGCAGGTAGCCGCGCGACACGCCCGCGCCGCCGATCAGCAGCTCGCCGACCGCCCCCGTCGGGACCAGATCGAGGTCGGCGTCCACTACGAAAAGGCGGGTATTAGCGATCGGCAGTCCCAACGGAACCGGTCGGCCGGAAAGATCGGACAGACACCTCCAGTACGTCGAGTTGATGGTGGTCTCGGTCGGCCCATAGAAATTGCTCAGCTCGGCCCCGAGGCGCGCCACGAAAAGGTCGCGGAGCTCTACTGGCATCGGCTCGCCACCGCACCAGAGGACACGCAGGTGGACGCATTCGGAGAATGCCGGCTCCTGGAGCAGGAAACGGAGCATGGACGGCACGAAGAAGCAGGCACAGATCCGCTGATCGCGCAGCAGCCGAGCTAAATAGCCGCTGTCGCCCTGCCTGCCGGGGCGCGACGCAACGATGGTGGCGCCGCTCACCAGGGGGCCGAACAGCTCTAACACTGAAGCATCGAAGTTGAAGGCGACATTGTGCAGCACCCGGTCGCCGCCGCCTAGGCCGAAGGTCTGGCGTGCCCAGAGCACATGGTTGCAGACCGAGCGGTGAGTGACCATCACCCCTTTAGGGGAGCCAGTGGAACCAGACGTATAAAGCACGCAAACCCGGCTTTGGGGAGTCGCCGCGCGGTCCGGGTCGGCGGTGCTCTCGGCAGCGAAGGCCTCCCACACCGTCTCCAGACAGAGGATCCGGGCATCGCTCGGCGGCAGCTTGTCCAGCCAGGCACGCTGGACCAGTATTAGGGGGGGGCGAGCCTCCTCCAGGATGACGCGCTGCCGCTCCTGCGGATGGGCAGGGTCGAGCGGCAGGTAGGCCGCACCGGCCTTGAGCACCCCCAGGACGCCGATCACCCGCGCCGGCGTGCGGTCCACACACAAGCCCACCAAGTGCTCGCTTCCGATCCCCTGACGCCGGAGGTAGTGCGCAAGCTGGTTCGACTGCCGCGCCACCTCCTCGTAGGTGAGGCGGTGCTCACCGGCGATCACCGCTGCGTTGAGCGGAGTGCGCCGGGCTTGTGCTGCGAACAGCTCGTGCACCAACTCGTCGCCGGTGCCTTGCACCGCGGTGCGGTTGAGCTCGTCGAGCAGCCAGAGCCGCTCGGCCTCGCCGATTGTTTCAAGCCGGTACAGCGGCGACTGTGACTTTTGCGCGCCGCTGTGCAGCAGCGTCAGCAACTGACCGGCGAGCCGCTCGGCGTCGACGCGCGCCAAAAGCGAGGCGTCATAGCGCAGGCTCACCGCCAGGTCTGCACCGCGGCGCCTGCACGCCAGGTGCACGACGCTTCGCTCGACACCTCCGGCCGGCAGGTCGGCAGGTGCCTCACCGAGCTCGCAGGTGAGAGGGAAGAAGTCGGCAGCCTGCGCTCCGTCATGGTACCGCGCTTCGCCCAGGCCAGCCGCCACCCGCTGCACGAGCTCGTCGAACGCCAAGTCTGGGCCGAGCTCGACCGGCACGGGTACGAGATCGGCGTGCCCTTCGACCCCGGTAGCGACGACGATCGACGGCTGCTCGGTCAAGCGCCACAGTAGGGCATACCAGGCGGCCAACACGACCCCCTCAGCCGTCACGTTATGCTCGGCGGCGAGCGATGCCAGGCCGGCGGCCAGCTCGGGTGTCACCGCCACGGCGATCTCGCGCGGCGCGAAGGCGCCGCCTCGTTCGCCCCGCTCGAAGGGGAAGCGGTACTCGCGCTGCGCTACCGGGCTCCGGACCTCGGTCTCCGCCGCGTTCCCGCTCCCTTCCCCTGCGGTCTCGGGCGGCCGGGCAGGCCTGGCCTGGCCACCGCCGCGGAGCAACTCGACCAGGGTGTCGACGTCGGCCTCCGGATGGACGACGAGCAACTCGAGCAGCTCCACGTAGCGCTGCAGCCAGGTCCGGGTGCGTTCGGCGCTGAAGCGCCTGCGGTCGGCGAAGAGGGAGAGGGTGAGCGCAGCGCCCAACTCCACCTCCATGATGAGCGGAAAGCCCATGGCCCCGGCTTGGGAGCCATGCTCGTTCGACCGCAGGCTCACCGCTGCGGCCTCCATCTGCGTGCTCTTCCCCGGCGCAGGGCCGAGCGCCGCCGGCCGGTTCTGGAAGGTGAAGGTGCTGGCGAACAACGGTTGGCTGCGAGGCATCTCGCTCCACCCGTGCACCTCATTCAGCGAGCTGTACTCGTACTGACGCTGCTCGGCCTGCCGACTCTGCAACCCGCGCAGCCAGGCGAGGAGCGGCACCCCCGACGAACGGCGGATGCGCAACGGCAGCACGTTGACGAAGGGACCGGCCGTCACCTCAACGCCCGGCAGATCGGCCGGGCGACCGGCAACGGTGACGCCGAATACTACGTCGCGCTGGCCGCTCTCGCAGCCGAGCAGGAGCGCCCACGCTCCCTGCATGAAGGTGTTCGGCGTCAATCCATTGTGACGAGCCTGCGCCCGCAGCGCTGCGCCGGTCTCGGCGAGCTGGCGTTGCTCGAACCACTGCCGTTCACTGCCCGCGGGAATGTCACCGGGCCCGTCCTCGCCCAGCGGCGTCGCGGCGCTGAAGCCGGCGAGCGTGCGCCGCCAGAAGGACTCGGCCTGTGCGCGGTCCTGGCGGCTCAGCCATTCGAGATAGGCGCTGAACGGATAGCGCGAGCCGAGGTCGTAGGCAGCGCCCTGCGCCAGCGCACCATAGAGCTGGACGAGTTGTTCGACGAGTAGGGTCTGCGACCAGCCGTCCTGGAGGAGGTGGTGAAAGGTGCAGGCGAACTGAAAGGTGTGCTCGCCGAGGCGGTAGAGAGCGAGCCGCAGCAACGGCGCCTGCGTGAAGTCGAAGCCGGCCATAAGGTCCGCATGGATGCACTGCGCTACCTCACGGCGCTGCTCCTCTTCTGGCAGGGATCTCAGATCGTGCTCGGTGAGTGGCAGCTCCGCGCTGCGCAGCACCACCTGAACGGGGTGCTCGAGCCCCTCCCAGATGAAGCCGGTGCGCAGGATCGGATGGTGATCGAACAGCCGCCGCCAAGCGAGGGCGAAGAGTACAGGGTCGAGTTCCTCGAAGACGAAGGTCCGCTGCGAAACGTAGTGGTCGGGGTCGCGCCGGTAGAGACAATCGAACAGGATTCCGTGCTGCGCCGGCGACAGCGGATAGATCCCTTCGATCATCTCGCCGAGTTGGTCGCCCGGGCGCACCGCCGCGGTCTGTTCACTGGTCATGGCCGCCTCGTCCCCGCTTGGCGCAAGATCGCCTCCATCTGCGACGTATCGAGCCGCACCTGCGACAGATCGGCTGTGGCCTCCTTCGCTGGAACCCGGCCGTCCGGTCCTTGATGCTCCCCCCGGTTGTCCTGACCTCCTCTAGAGCAAGCGAGGTGCCGCAGTCCCCGCGAGAGGACGAGGAGAGCGCGGTGAAGCGCCTCAGGTCGTATCCGTCGTGTACGCGCCTCGTGGGCGACGATGAGGATATGTGCCATCTCACTCCGTGCGAACGTGCTGTAGCAGACCCGACTGCTTACGGCAATCTCCCCACGGGTCGCTCGGTTCCCGGCCGGAGTATTGCCGGCATTCATTATATCCGAATAAGCCCCGAATCCTCCCTCCGGCCCGCATCCAGAAGTGAGGAAGTCAACCGGCGGTTCAAGCGCCAGCGTTTCGCGGCCGGCTACGTCCCCTTCCGCGCCGCCAGCTCCTGCTGGAGGGCGGAGCGGATCATCGCCGCCAGCTCTTCGGGCGACGGCGGAGCGGCAGCGGCGGGCGCCTCGGGCGCGGCGGCGGGGCCGAGCCAGTCCGCGAGCCGGTAGGTGGCCGCGGCGCGGGTCTGCGGGCAGCCGATCCGCAGGAAATCGCCGGGCGGCACGCGCAGCAGCCGCGCCAGCGCCGTCAGGTGCTCGACCTTGAGATCGAGGCTGCCGTCGAGCAGCCGCGTCAGGCTGCCGCTGCGCAGCCGCAACGCCCGTTCGACCTCGCGGCGCAGCAGACCGGACGCCTGAATGGCGCGGGCGACGACCTGGCGCAGTAAAAGGAGATCGCCTTCGATCATGCGGAGTATCAGAGCACAATCCGGGACGGGATTCCAGAGCTCCGGGGCTCCTCACCCAATCTCGGGACCCGTGAAAGAATTGCGGTATCTGTCTATCAAATTTAGGACCTGTCAAATAAGTCTGGGACCTGTCAAGTAAATCCGGGACCTGCCGAGCAGATGCGGGACCGGGGAAGCAGACACGGGATCTGGATAGTAGAGACGGGACCTGCGGAGTCAATATGGGACTTGTCAAGCAGAACAGGGGCCGCTCAATGAGCTCCGGGATCTGCCGGGCAAAAACGGGACCCTCGAAGCAGATACGGGACCTGTCAGGTTAATCCGGGACCCACATCGGAAATCAGGGTCAGCGGGAGGAGCGCTCGTCTTTTTCGCCGGCGGCGTCCAGCTCGCGGCGGACGATGTCGCGGATCAGCGTCTGCAAGTCTTCCGCCGGCTGCCCCGGCTGCGGCTTCGCGAAGCGGGGACGCGCGGGCTCGATCCAGTCGGCGAGCGTGAGGCCCGTGGGCTGGCTCGCCTCCGGCAGGCCGGCTTCCAGGAGATCCTCGGGCGGCACGCTGAGCAGACGGGCGAACGCCAGGAGATGGCGGACCCGGAGCACCCGCTTGCCGGACAGGACGTGGTCCCACGTCCCGCGCGGCACCCCCAGAGCCTCCTCCACCCGCCGCGGATCGAGGCGGGCGGCGGCGACGGCGCGCGCGAGGACCTCGCGCAGGGGTTTGAGCTGGCGGGACATGGGGGGAGTTTACCTCTCCGCTGACCGGGATCGATTCCTCACCTCTGAGCCTTCTCTTACCTCGGGTAGCAGCAAGGGGATCTGGCGTGCCGACGCCGGGGTGAGTTGGAGGAGGGCACGGAACGCCGTGAAGTGGTGGTCCGGATGCAGCTCGGGGCTGACGTACATCTCGGCGACGAGGTCCCGCCAGCGGAGAAGCTCACGGCGCAGACCGTAGTCCCCCTGAACCTCGACCGTGAGATCCACCAGCCGCAGGACCCTCTCATAAGCCAGCAGGAGGCCCGGGCGATCGGCGAGCCGCAGCAGGCGAGTGGCGCGGTTCATCTCGTTACCGATCATCAGGATCTGCTGGTCGCGAGAGAAGGCGGCCCAGCGCTCGGGAGACAGGGACGCGTGCTGGGTCATGGGAGAGGCTCGCCTTCGCCGATCAGGGCGAACGTGATCTCCCGGATGCGCTCACGCAGGCCGGGGTCCGCAATCAGCATGCTGCGATTCCCCTGGGCGGGCCGGATGTTGATGAGCGAGGTGTATTCGACGCACTCCTCCGGTCCCCTGCCGGGATAGTAGTTCGCTCCCCAGAGGTCCGCCTGCCGGCTACCGGACTGGAGGAGAAGCTGCTCGGCATCGGCGTGCAGCTCGCCGCCGATGGCCGCGAGCCGGCGCTCGACGTCGACCACGTACTTCACCATGTCCTCGAAATGGAGAAGGACGAGCCGGGCGAGCTCAGCCGGCTCGATCCTGCGTTCGACGATGACGATGTCGGGAGCGTTTTCAGCCATGGGCTTCTCTGCAGACATCGGTCTGAGAGGCTCAGATCAGCGCCAGCTTGGCCATGTTCTTCCAGCCGGAGTCCCCGGACAGGGCGACGACCTCCCCCTGGATCCCGAGGTCGTGCGCGCAGGCGACCGCGGCATGACACACGCCGCCGGTCTGCAGCCCGGTGAAGATCCCCTGGTCCCGCAGCTCGCGCGTCCTGGCGACCGCGCTCTTTTCATCGATCTTGATCCGATGATCGAAAATCTTTTCGTCGTACCCTCGTTGGATGAACGGTGTCACGTAGTCGCCGTCGTCGAAGGCTCCGGTCCCGGGGAGGCGGGTGCCCGGGGCCGCCTGAACGGCGACCACGATGGTCCCGGGCCGCTTCTCCTTGAGGAACTGAGCGGTGCCGAAGAGCGAGCCGCCGGAGCCCAGGGAGCCGACCAGCATCGCGACGTCGGGGAACTCGGCGAGGATCTCGGGGCCGGTGGTCTCGTAGTGGGCCCTGGGATTGGCCCACGAGTGGAGCTGGTCGAGGAAACAGTACCTGTCGGGCTCGCCGGCGGCGATCTGGCGGCAGACCTGGTTGCCTTCGATCGTGAAGTCGCCGACCTGCTCCACCGCGGCGCCGAAGTAGAGCATGAACCCACGCTTGTCATCGGTCAGCTTGGAGCTGGAGTAGATCTTCGCCGGGTATCCGGCCAGGCGGCCGAAGTAGGCGATCGCACAGCCCATGTTGCCGCTGGAGGCATCCAGCAGCGTCATGCCGGGGCGCAGGCGACCGCTCTTCAGGCTGTCCTGGATCAGCCGCACGCCCGCCCGGTCCTTGATGCTGCCGGTCGGGTTATAGCCTTCAAGCTTTATATAAAGGAAGGCGGCGGACGGTTCGCCGCAGCGGACCCGCAGGTGAGGCGTGTTTCCGACCAGGGCCAGGATGTCTTCGTATCTCATTCCGCTCCCCCAAGGGGGGACTGATTGTACCCGAGGTTGATGTATGCTCCGCCAAACTTGTAAGGACCGATGCGAATGAACGCGCCCGCCGAAAGACAGAATCCTGCCGTCCATGAAAGCCCCGCTTGGGCGCTGCCCCTGGCCTTGATTCTTTTCGCGCTGGTGCTTCTGGCGGTCGGCCAGCGCTATGCGCCTCCCCCCGCCAAGGGCGAGAATGCGCCCGCCGGCGAGTTCTCCGGCGGGCGCGCCCGCGCGCTGCTGCGCGACCTCCTGGGGGACGGCTCGCCGCACCCCACGGGGAGCGCGGCCAACGCCCGGGTGCGCGACCGGGTCGTCGCGGTGCTGCGCGGGCTGGGGTACGCGCCCGAGGTGCAGGTGGGGTTCGCCTGCAACGAGCGCAACGTCTGCGGACGGGTCGAGAACGTCGTCGCCCGGCTCGACGGCCGCGAGCCCGGGCCCGCGGTGATGCTCGCCGCCCACTACGATTCGGTCGCGGCGGGGCCGGGAGTCGCCGACGACATGATGGGGGTCGCGGCCATCCTGGAGGTCGCGCGCATCTTGAAGGCGGGGCCGCCGCCGCGCCACACCATCGTCCTGCTGCTCGACGACGGCGAGGAGCTGGGCATGGTGGGAGCCCGGGCGTTCGTGGCGGACCACCCGCTCGCCCGGCAGGTCGGCGCCGTGGTCAACCTGGAGGGGCGAGGCTCCTCGGGCCCCAGCCTGATGTTCGAGACCAGCGCCGGGAACGGCTGGCTGATCCCCCTCTACGCCGCCGTCGACCGGCCGGTCACCAGCTCGCTGTTCGAGACCCTCTATAACCGCCTGCCCAACCGCACCGACTTCACGGTGTTCAGGAAGGCGGGAATGCAGGGTCTCAACCTGGCCTTCCTCGCCGGCCCGACCCACTACCACACCCCGCTGGACAATCTCGCCAACGCCTCCCCCGCCACCTTGCAGCACCATGGCGACAACGCGCTGGTCCTCATTCGCCGGCTCGCCGACGCCGATCTGCCGTCGCAGCCGCGGGGCAACGCCGTGTTTTTCGACGTCCTGAGCCTGGGCCTGGTGCACTGGCCCGAGGCCTGGACTCCCTGGATTGCCGGGCTCGCGGCCCTGCTCCTGCTGGCCGTCGCGGCTCTGCTCCTGCGGCGCCGGGCTGTCCGTGGCGGCGCCCTGGCCTGGGGGCTCGCCGCCTGGCTCGGCATGCTGGTCGCCTGCGCTGTCGCGGGCTTCGGCCTCAATGCGGTTCTGGGGATGGCCGGTGCCTCCGGCATCCAGTGGGCCGCGCACCCGTTCCCGTTCCAGGCTGCCTTCTGGGCGCTTGCCCTCGCCGCGGTCGGGACGGTGGCGGCGCTCTTCGCCCGCCGCGCCGGAGCCCTGGGGCTCTGGCTCGGCGTCTGGATCGGGTGGTCGCTCGCCGGCGTGCTGCTGGCGCTCACGCTGCCCGGCATCTCCTACTTCTTCATCGTGCCGGCGCTGGCGGCGGCGGTGTTCGCCGGCCTGGCGCTGGCCTGGCGTGGCGCGGTCTGGTGGCTGCTCGCGGTGCTCCTGCCGGCGGTGGTGGCCGCCGTCCTCTGGTTCCCACCGCTCACCATGCTCTACGATGGAATGGGGGCGATGGTCCTGGCGGGGATCGCCCTCCTGGCAGGGATCGTCTTCTCGTCCCTGGCCCCTCTCGTCCCCTCGCCGTCCCGCCTGTGGCGCCGCGGCATGCCGCTCGCGGCGGCCGCGGCGGCCGTGGTCTTCACGGTCGTGGCGGTGACGTCGCCGCTCCACTCGGCCGACGCGCCGGAGATCCTCACCCTGTCCTTCCACCAGGACGCGGACACCGGCAAGGCCCGCTGGCTCGCCTTCACCAGCTCGCCCCTGCCTCCCGCCCTGGAGAAGGCCGCGCCGTTCCGCCGGGAGAGGGAGAAGGCCTATCCGTGGTCCCCAGGGGCCAACGCACGGATCGCGGCCGCGCCGCCGCTCGACGTCCCCGGGCCGGAGCTCACCGTGCTCGCCGACACGGTGACGGGAGGCGAGCGGCGGCTCCGCGTCCGGTTGCGGTCTCTGCGGGCAGCGCCGAATGCCGCGCTCATCCTCCCCAAGGCCGCCAGGGTCGAAGCCATTTCGGTCCAGGGCCGGCCCGTGCAGCGCGACGCCTCTCTGTCACCGGAGGACTGGTCCTTCTACTACCTGGCGGCCGTACCCCCCGCAGGCCTGGAGGTCGACGTCGTGCTGGGAGAGACAGCGCCGCAGACCTGGTACTTGCTGGACATCAGCGACGGGCTGCCGGCCACGGGCGCCGCGCTGTCCGCGGCGCGGCCCGCCACCTTCACAACCTTCGGTAACGGCAACGAAACCCGCATCGGCCGGCAGCGCCGGATCTGAGACGCGCCAGGGGAGCCCGCAATGAACGAACGGCAAGAGAGCGCTCGGCCCAGATCGGTGTCAGGGGGCAATCGCGTGGTCCTCCTGGTGGTCCTGGCCCTCCTCGGCGTCTGGATCAGCCTGATGCTCACCAGCTTTCACCTGTCGCACGGCCAGAGCGGGTCGGCCATCTTCCGCCTGGGTTGCCGGGCGAGCGGCGGCGGTTGCGACCAGGTCCTGCAGAGCCCCTGGGCCACGCTTCCGGGCAACGTCCCCCTCGCCCTCGTGGGGCTGGTGTACTTCAGCGTGATCGCCGTCTGGTACCTGGTGGCCGGGCGCGCCAACCGTGCGGGGCGCCGGTGGTACCTGCCCATCTTCGCGCTGCAGCTCGCCGGCGGCCTCGTCTCCCTGCTGCTGCTCGGCGTGATGATCGGGCAGGTGCGGGCGCTGTGCGGGTGGTGCGCGCTCGCGCACGGCGTCAACCTCGTCCTGCTCGGGCTGGCCTGGAAGCTGTGGCCGCGGGACCGGAGCGCGGCCGGCGAGCCGGCGTGGCCGCCCGCGCGCCTGGGGGTTGCGGCCCTGCTCCTGGTGGTCGCGGTGGGGGCGCTCTGGGTGCTGGGGATCTCCAACCGTCAGCTCCAGGCGAGAGTGCGCTCGGCGAGGGCGGAAGTGGAGCATTTCCACGGCGACGCGGACCTGATGCGATACCTCCATCTCCGCAGCCGCCCCCAGGCGATCCCCATTCGTCCGGACGAGGCGGTGCTGGGCAGCGGCTCGGCGCCCCACACCGTCGTGGTCTTCAGCGACTTCCAGTGCCCGGCGTGCAAGAGCTTCGCCGACTTCTTCAAGCATGAGATCGTGCCTTCCCTGGGTGATCGCGTGCGGCTGGTCTACAGGCACTTCCCGCTGGACACCGACTGCAATCCCCACCTCGGGATGACCCTGCATGCCAATGCCTGCGAGGCCGCCCACGCCGCGGAGGCGGCGCGCGAGCTCGGCGGAGCGCAGGGCTTCTGGAAGATGCATGACGCCCTCTTCGCGCGGCAGGCGGACGTGGCGGAGGGACGGTGGGCGGAGCTCGCGGCCGGCGCCGGTCTGGACGGGGCGGCCGTCGCCGGGCGCGTGGCGCGCCGCAGCCACCGCGACCGGATCGCGGAGGACGTGCGGCTGGCCTTCGCCTTGAAGCTGGATGGCACCCCGAGCATCTTCGTGGACGGCCGCTATCTGGAGGACTGGACCAACCCCGAGGTCTGGAAGGCGATCCTCGCGGCCCCGGCAGCCACCCCGCAGCCGGCCCCGGCGTCAGATGCCGGGCGCCCGGCCGTCCCCGCCGGACCCGCTCCCGCTCCCGGATGATGATGCTGCCGTCCGGCATACGCCCAGGATGCGCAGCAGGTCGAGGTGGCTCACCGGCTCGCGGTCCCGCCATACGGCGGCGGCTTCGTCCTCGCTGAAGGCCTGCGCACCGTCGCGGTCGACGCCGTTCCAGAGGCAGAACGGCACCGCGTGCAGCGAGTGGGCGTCGGCCCTCCCCTTGCCCAGGAGGTGGTTGGTGTAGTGGTCGGGCGCCAGGAGCACTCCTCCGAGGTGCTCGGGATGAGCCCGGAACCACCGCAGCGCCGGGCCGAGGGTGTGCTCGTCGAACGCCTGCAGGGATTCGACCTTCATCCGCCGGTCGCCCATGTGGGAGGCCTCGTCCGGGGCGTTCACATGGCAGACGACGAGCTCGTACCCCGCCGCGAGGAGCTCGACGACCTTCTCGCCCTTGGCCCGGTAGTCGGTGTCGGGCCGGCCGTTGCCCAGACGCACGAAGTCCATCCCTCCAGCTCTGGCGATCCCCTTGAGGAAGTCCATGAACCCGACCACCACGGCGCGGCCGGTGAAGCCGGTGACCTCCGCGAACGGGGGGAGCGAGAAGGCCCGCGACGCGCTCCAGGGGAACAGGGCGTTGGCGGGCTCGCCGGCGAGCAGCTCCGCGGCCCGCACCAGGTACCGGTTGATCCGCTCCGCCAGGGCCCGGCTCGCGTCATCCACGCCCGTGACCAGACGTTCGAGGCGGAAGTCCACGCCGTGGTTCTCGTGGGGCTCCGCGCAGATCAGGCGCCGCGGGTCCACGCCCGCACCGTACACCACGAGCGTGTTGCGGAAATCGGCGTTGTGGTACAGCTTGAGCTCGGGGAATTCACGGCTCAGAATGCGGTCGATCCTCTCGACCAGGGGCGCCGAGACGGTGCTCGGAATGAATTCGGCGCTGTAGCTCTTGAGCGTCGGCCCGGCCATCTGGACCAGGTTGGCCCGGAAGGCCAGGTCACCGGCGGCGAGGTGCGTGCCCTCCAGCGCCAGGAGCTCGCAGGAGGAGCGGCCGTGAGGGTAGAAGAGGTGGGGGTCCCAGCCGAGCATGCCGAGCTGGGCGACCATGCTCTCGCGCGGGAGGTCGGGGTAGAGGGTGCGCATGAGGCCGGAGACGCCTTCGCGCGCGAGGAAGTCGGCGTGCGGCGTGCGGGCCTCGGCGAGAGGCGAGAGCCCTCCCGACCGGTCGAGGTCGGCGGCGCCGTCGGGCACGAAGAGGACGAAGCTTTTCAGCGCAGCGTTCGGCATTTCTCGCGGGTGGGGTTGCGGCTGGGTCGGCAACAGCAGGGCGGCCCATGGCGGGCCGCCCTGACGACAAGGCTAGTTCGCCAGCTTCAGATGATCCGGGAGCACGGAGCGGCCCTCCGCGATTTTGAGCAGGAGCTCCGCGCGGTGGCGGACCTCCGGAACCGTGCTGTGGAGCTCGAGGTCCTTCAGAGCCTCGCGCCTCGTCGCCTCCGGCAGTTGCATCATGGCGAGGAGAGCGGCGGAGCGGAGCTCGGGATCGTCACCTGCGACGAGCTCGGAGAGCAGCGGGAGAGCCCGGTCGCTCACCCGGCCCGTGTAGAGCAGCAGGGCCCGGCTGCGCATCGCGGCGTCGCGGTCGCCGCGGGCCGTGCGCAGCAGCAGGTCCTCGGCTCCCGGCTGCGGGCTCAACGCGACGGCGAAGAGGGCCTGCTCCCGGATCTCGGGGCTCTTCTCTTCGAGCAGCAGATCGCGCGCCGTCTCGAAGCCGAGAGGCCCGCGCGCGTTCCCGAGCTGCATCACCGCATCCTTCCGGGCCTCCGGGGGGCCGGTCCGAATGAAGCGCAGCAGGGCCTCGTCGGCCGCCGGGCCGGCATGAGCTCCGATCGCCAGGATCGTCTTGAAGACGGTCTCGCCCGAGGCCTCGGGCGTCACCAACGAGCTGAGCAGGGCCACGCTGTCCTTCGGCCGCACCTCTTGCAGCCAGAAGACGGGCAGGTTCGCCGCATCCAGGGCGCAGTCCGTCGAATACGCCCGGACCTCGCCGATGCGTCCCTGGTCGGCGCGCAGCAGGACCCTCAGGCGCGGGGCGGGGCCGTCGTTGGTGCGGCGCTGGACGGTCTGCTCCGCCTTCTGCTCCAGCTTGCACGGGGCTCCGGGACGGCAGCAGATCCCCCCGAGGTCGGAGACGAGGGGAACCTCGTAGCCGATCCAGGCCCGACCCTGTTGCGCGGCGAGCTGCCCGACCTGCTCCCTGAGGTCGCCGGACACCCGGATCTCCTGGACTCGCGCGTTGCCGATCTCTGGCGGTACCGCGGCGGAGGGGCTGAAGCTCGCTCTCCCGATGAGCAGCGCGGCCATACCCACCGCCACTCTCCATCTCTGTGTGCTCATGTCATCCTCCTTGAAGCCTGCCGGAGCTCCGGGGGATCGCCCCCCGGCCGGTAACGACTAGGGTAGTAGTTCGGCATACGTAAGTCAACGGGACGCCGCTCACGCCATGGTCACCTCGGCGATCCCTTCGAGCTGCTCGTGCAGAAAGGCGCGGGCGGGCGCCACGAGATCCTTGCGGCTCCAGTCGTTTTCCAGATCGGAGAGGATGTGTTGCTCGGCCACCAGCCGGGAGCCCTCGTAGCGTCGAATGATGGGATGGAGGTAGGCCGACAGGTGACCCGTCGCGGGGTCGGGGTCCCGCTCGATGCTGAGCGGGTCGCCGTCGAAGTGCCCGTACTCCAGGGAGACCGTGTAGTAATGGCGGCTCTGCCCCAAGGCGCTGGCGTGGACGTAGTCCTTGGGGACGTCGCGATAGTAGAGGACCTCGCCGCCGTCCTCCGGGACGATCAGGAGGTCGCAGAAGAACCCCGGCTGCAGGAACATGGCCGAGCTCGTGGTGATCCGCCGGACGATGGCTGCCATGACCTGGTCGGGGTCCGGCGGCACCGCCTCGCGGGGCCAGCCCTCCCCATGGTACTTGGCGTCGAGGATCTGGCAGAGGGCCGCGGCGTTGTAGCGGAAGCCGTGGATGAAGCCGGACATCGTGCGCTTGAAGTCGCGCATCTGGGTGATCGTGCCCGTGAAGTAGAGCCCGGGCACGCTGACCGACTCCCACTCGGCGGTCTGGACGGGGAACCGGTCGTCGAGGATCATCTCGGGCCGGCAGCTCTCGTCGAAGATGGAGGCGTCGAAGCGGAAGCCGGTGCAGGCGATGACGCGATCGTAAGGGATGCGCCGCCGCTGCCCCTTGGCATGGGTGAAGACGACGTCGACGAGGTAGCCGTCGTCCTGGCGGGAGATGCTCGCGATCTCGGCGTCGATGATGGTGTTCTTCGCCTTGAGCTGGTAGGTGTCGATGAAGGCGGCGTTGATCGAGCGCAGGTGCCCCACGAAGTGGCTCTTCCAGGCCATCGTGACCGAGTGCGGACTGCAGAGGTGGATGACCGCGGCGGTGGCGGTGAGGCTGTCGGCGGTCTCGAAGGCGGAGTTGCCCTTGCCGATGATCAGGACCCGCTGGTCCTTGAAGCTTTCCGGGTCGGTGTCGAAGTCGAAGTAGTTCTCCGTCGTCTCGATGCCGGGGATCGGCGGGACGTAGGGCTGCGATACGCCGGTCGCGACGATCAGCCGCCGGCAGGCGTAGGTCTCCCCTCGCTGATCCTCGACCCGAAACCCCTCGCCATCGCGGGAGACCTTGACGGCGCGCACCCCGGTGCGCAGCTTGAGGCCGCAGCGTCCGGCGTAGTCCGCGAGATACCGCAGGAAGCTCCCGGGCTCGGGGAAGAAATCCTGGCTGTACTCCTTGAACAGCGGCCCCTCGCCGGTTTCGCTCAGCAGCGAGTTCCAATCGAAGCGCAGGTTCGATTCCGCATCGGTGTCGCCGGTATAGACCTTGTTGAGCGAGATGAGCTTGCGGTGGCGGGGGAAGGTCTTGAAGAAAGTCCCCGGCGCTTCGCCGGCTTCCAGGATCAGGTAGTCCCGGCCTTTTTTCTCCAGACAGTAGCCCGCCTGCAGCCCGGCAGGGCCGCCGCCCAGGATCAGGGTTTCGCTCTCGACGGTTTTTTTCAGAGTCATGTTCTGTTCTCCATCTGTTCTCAAAAAAACGAAGGAAACGCGGCGCCGTTGCCCGGGCTTCAGTCGTACCGAATGGCTGTCATGGGATGAATGCTCGAGGCCCGGCGCGCCGGGAAGAACCCGGCCAGCAGCCCGACGGTGCCCAGGACCACGAAGGCCAGGACGAAAGTGCCGGCGTCGGTCGGGCTCACGCCGTAGAGCAGGCTCGAGACGACGCGGGTGGCGAGCAGGGCGACGGCGAGGCCGAGGACGCTGCCCACCGCGACGAGCCGGGCGCTCTCGGCGACCAGTTGCCGCAGGACCCTGCCGCGATCCGCGCCGATGGCCATGCGGATGCCGATCTCGCGGGTGCGCTGGGCGACCGAGTACGACATGACGCCGTACAGCCCGACGGAGGCGAGCAGGAGCGCCAGGCCGGAGAGGAGGAGCAGGAGGACCGCGGTCTGCCGCTCCTGGGCGAGGAAGGTGCCGAGATAGCTCTCCATGGTCTGGGCGTCGAAGATCGGCAGGCTGCGGTCCAGGGCGAGCACCTGCCGTTGCAGGTCGGAGAAGATCTGCGCCGGCTCGACCGCGGTGCGCACCAGCAGGTGCTTCGTCGAGTCGAACATCTCGTAGACCTGGAGGTAGGGCAGGTAGATGAACGACTGCGGCTCCTCGCGCAGGCTGCTGTACTTGCCATCCCTGGCGACGCCGACCACCTCGATGAGGGGGCCGGTGGCTCTGCCGAACCGGAGCCGCTTCCCGATCGGGTCCTGCCCGGGCCAGAAGCGCCTGGCCAGCGTCTGGTTGACGATGCCGACGCTGGGCGAGCCGGCGTCGGCGGCGCGAAAGTCCCGCCCCTGGACGAGCGGCAGGCCGATCGTCTCGAAGTACCTGGGCGCGATGAGGTTGATGCTGATCTGGACCCCCTCCGCCGCCGCCGGGTTGTCGCTGGAGAAAAACGGCAGCGCCGAGGACTGCGACTGGATGGGCAGCGAGGAGCCGAGGCTGGCCGACTCGACCCCCGGGAGGTGGCCGGCCCGCTCCAGGAGCTGCTGGTAGAAGGCTTTGCCCCGCTCTTCGGAGTAGCCCGCCGCGCCCAGGTCGATCGACACCATCGCCAGGTGGTTCGGCTTGACTCCGGGATCGACGGTCCGGAGCTGCTGGAGGCTCTTCAGGAACAGGCCGGCACCGATGAGGAGCAGGAGCGAGAGGGAGACCTGGGCGACCACGAACAGGCTCTGCAGACCGAGCCGCCGGACCTTCTCGGACCTCGTCCCCGTGTCCTTGAGGGCGGAGACGAGGTCGGGGCGCGAGGCCCGGAAGGCCGGGGCGAGGCCGACGAGGACACCGGTGACCAGCCCGAGGGCGATGCCGAAGGCGAGCACCCGCCCGTCCAGCTCGAGGTCGAGCGCGATCTTCGCCGGCAGCTGGTAGCGCGCCAGCAGCGGCAGCAGCGCGCGAGCCACCAGGAGCCCCAGGCCGGCCCCGATCAGCGACAGCAGGGTGGTCTCGGTCAGGAGCTGGCGCACGAGGCGGCCGCGGTCGGCCCCCAGGGCCTGGCGTACGGAGAGCTCACGCCGCCGCCGGGACGTGCGGGCGAGCACCAGGTTGGTGATGTTGACGCAGGCGATCAGCAGCACCAGGCCGACCACGGTCATCAGCATCGCGACCTGGCGGGAGACGGCGCCGCGGTCGGAGGGCGAGAAGCTGGCCTGGCCGGCGGGAAGCAGGACCGGCTCGCGGGGGAACCGGGCAGGGAATTCATGGTTGAGCCGCCGGGCGATCACGCCGAGGTCCGCCCGGGCCTGCTCCAGCCCCGCTCCGGGCTTCAGCCGGCCGACCAGGCGCCAGAGGGAGAAGCCGCGGGATTCGAGGACGAGAGGGCCCTGCGGCAGGACCTCGGGCGCCGCGGCCAGGGGGATCCAGACGTCGGGGCTCTGCACCATGTCGACCCCCCGGAACTGCGCGGGCGCCACGCCGACGACGGTGAACGCCTTGCCGTTCAGGCGCACGGTCTTGCCGATCGCCGACGGCTCGGACCCGAAGCCGCTCTGCCACAGGCCGTGGCTCAAAACGGCCACCAGCGGCGCTCCCCGCCGATCCTCCTCAGCCGCGAAGCCACGCCCGGCGGCGGGCCGTACGCCCAGCGCGGAGAAGTAGTTTCCGCTCACCAGGTTCGCCCGGATGCGCTGCGGGGCCGCGCCGAGGTCCAGGCTCAGGGACTCCGCCCCATAGGCGACGAGGTCCGAGAAAACCTTGTTGCCCTCCCGAAAATCCCGGTAGTCCAGATAGGAGATGGAGCCGTAGTCCGAAAACGGGGTTTTCGAGTAGACCTTGATCAGACGGTCCGGATCCTTCAGATACGGCAGGGAGCTCAGGAACAGGGAGCTCGTCAGCGTGAAGATCGCGGTGCTCGCGCCGATCCCCAGGGCCAGGGAAAGAATGGCGATGCCGTTGACGACCGGGTTCTTGAAAAGCATCCGAAAGGCGAAAAACGTGTCCTTGAAAAACATTCCGATGATTTCCTCGAAGAGTTATGGTTCAGGAGAGTACGGGCTGCTGTAGGAACGTAGAGGTTGATCCGGTCCGGATAACTCCTGTATCCTCATCGATCCTATACTCAAGGGTGTGGGGATTCAAGAGTACCAGGGAGCGCATGTTGCAGATAATGGGAACGTAACGTGAATGTTCTTAATTAACGCTGATGCATGAGTTGGTAATGAACGGGAACGTAGGGATCGAGCCGCTCTGGAGAAATCCTGTATTCTCGGCGATCCTACACTCCAGGGGTTAGGGATTCAAGGGCCACAGAGGATCGCATGGTGCCGATGAAGAAGCCGCCGGAACGGCCGCCGGACCGCCCTGCGGACCGGCGGCCGGAATTCCGCAGCCTGCAGGACGTCCTGCGCTGGAGGGCGCGGGAATCCCCGGAGGATGCCCCGTACGTCTTCCTCTCCGACGGCGAGGTGGAGGCCGGGCGTCTCACTTACCGCGACCTGGACGTCCGGGCACGAGCCCTCGGCGCGCTGCTCCAGGAGCGGCGGATGCAGGGCGAGCGGGTCCTGCTCCTCTACCCTCCGGGTCTCGACTACTTGGCGGCGTTCTTCGGCTGCCTCTACGCCGGCGCGACGGCCGTACCCGCCTATCCGCCCCGGCAGAACCGCAGCCTGGCGCGGCTGCGGGCGGTGATCGCGGATGCGCGCCCCCGGATCGCCCTGACCACGGCGGCGATCCTCGCGCGGATCGAGGGGTGGCTGGCGGAGGCCCCCGATCTCGGGAGCCTGGCCTGGGAGGCGACGGACGGCCTGGACCTCAGGGTGGCCGCGGACTGGGAGGAGCCGGCGGCCGGCGCCGCGAGCATCGCCTTCATCCAGTACACCTCGGGCTCGACCGGCAGCCCCAAGGGCGTGGTGCTCAGCCACGGCAACCTCCTGCACAACTTGGAGCTGATGCGCAGCAGCTTCCGGTTCGGCCCCGGGAGCCGGGGGGTCATCTGGCTGCCGCCCTACCACGACATGGGGCTGATCGGCGGCATCCTGCAGCCGCTCTACACCGGTTTTCCCGTGACGCTGATGTCGCCCGCCGCTTTCCTGCAGCGGCCTGTGCGCTGGCTGCAGGCGATCTCGCGCACCCGCGCCACCAGCAGCGCCGGTCCCAACTTCGCGTACGACCTCTGCGCGCGCCGCGTCACGCCCGAGGAGGTCGAAGCGCTCGACCTGAGCTGCTGGCAGGTGGCGATCAATGGCGCGGAGCCCGTGCGGGCCGAGGCGCTGGAGCGCTTCGCGGCCCGTTTCGCCCCCTGCGGCTTCCGGCCGGAGGCGTTCTGCCCCAGCTATGGGCTCGCCGAGGCGACGCTGATCGTCTCGGGTGGCTGGCGGTCGCGGCCGCCCCGCGTGCGGGAGCTCGACGCCGCCGCCCTGGAGCAGAACCGGGCGGAGCCCCCCGGGGACGGGGGCGGTCCGGTGCGCCGGCTGGTGGGTTGCGGGGAGGTGTCGCCGGGCCAGGCGGTCCACATCGTCGATCCGGAGACCCGGTCGCCCCTCCCGCCCGGCAGCGTCGGGGAGATCTGGGTCGCCGGGCCGAGCGTCGCGCAAGGCTACTGGCAGCGCCGCGAGGAGACCGCGGCGGTCTTCGGCGCGGCGGCGCGCGGCGAGGGGCCGGCGCGCTTCCTGCGCACCGGCGACCTGGGCTTCTTCGCCGGCGGCGAGCTGTTCGTCACCGGCCGGCTCAAGGACCTGATCATCCTGCGCGGCCGCAACCTCTACCCGCAGGACGTCGAGCTGGCGGCGGAGCGCGCCCATCCCGCCCTCGCGGCGGGCAGCGGCGCCGCCTTCTCCGTCGAGGCGGAGGGGGAGGAGAGGCTCGTCGTCGTCTACGAGGCGGCGCGCGGCCGCAGCCTCGACGTGGCGGAGGTCGCCGCCGCGGTGCGGCGGGCGGTGGCGGCGGAATTCGAGGTCCAGGTGTTCGACCTCGTGCTGGTGCGCACCGCCACCATCCCCAAGACCACCAGCGGCAAGATCCAGCGCCGCGCCTGCCGCGAGGCGTACCTGGCGGCGACCCTCACCCTGGTGGGGCGGAGCACCGCCGCGGCTCTCCCCCCGGAGGCCGCGGCTCCCGGCTGGCAGCCGGGCCCGCGAGCGCTCAGGGCCCTCGACCCCGGGGAGCGCCGGCCGTTCGTCGAGGAGCTCCTGCGCAACGCCCTGGCCGACGTCGCGCACGTGGACCGGCGCGGCATCGCGGCCGACCTGTCGCCGGGCGGCCTGGGGCTCGACTCCCTGATGACCCTCGAGCTGAAGCACCGCGTGGAGCTCGAGACGGGCGCCTCCCTCTCGTGGCGCGAGCTGCTGGAATCGCCGGCGCTCTCGGATCTGGCGGACCTCGTCCTGGAGCGGCTGGACGCGGCGCCGCCGGCGGAGCTCCTGCCGGATGTTGCCGAGGCCGAGGCCGGGGACGCGGCTGGCACGCAGCCGCTCTCGCCGGGCCAGAAGGGCCTCTGGTTCCTGGAGCGGCTGTCGCCGGAGAGCGGGGCCTACAACATCGCGGGGGCGGCGCGCACCGCCGGGCCGCTCGACGCCGGCGCCCTGCGCCGGGCGCTGGCCTCGCTGCTGGAACGCCACCCCCTGCTGCGCGCCGCCGTGGTCGACGAATCCGGGGTGCCGCGGCTGTGGCTGCGCGAGAGCGCGGACGTCGACCTCGCGGCGGAGGTGAGCGACCGGCGCGGCCCCTCCCTCGCGTCGCGGCTGGCCCGGGAGGCCTACCGCCCATTCGACCTCGCCCGGGACCCGCTGCTGCGCATGCGGATCTTCGACCGCGAAGGGACGGGCGTCGTGCTGCTGGTCGTGCACCACCTCGTCGCGGACTTCTGGTCCCTGGCGGTCCTGGTCCGCGAGCTCGCAGCGTTCTACCGCGGCGAGACCGCCGGCACGCCGGTCCTCCTGCCGGCGATCCCCTGTCGCTACTCCGACTTCGTCCGGTGGCAGGAGCGGCGGCTCGCGGGACCGGAAGGTGAGCGGCTGTGGGACTTCTGGCGGCAGCGGCTGGCCGGGGCCTCCCGCGTGCTCGATCTCCCGACCGACCGGCCCCGCCCGACCGCCCAGGGCCATCGCGGGGCCGCGGTGCGGATCGGCTTCGACGCCGCGCTCTCCGAGCGGCTGCGGACGCTCTCCGCCGGGCATGGGGCGACGCTCTACATGACGCTGCTCGCCGCGTTTCAACTGCTGCTGCACCGGCTCGCCGGTCAGCGGGACCTGCTGGTCGGCACCGCCACCGCCGGCCGCAACGCCGCCCCGTGGGCGGACGTGGTGGGCTACTTCACCAACCCGGTGGTGCTGCGCAGCGAGCTTGAGGGCGGCGAGAGATTTCGCGATCTCCTCGCCCGCACACGGCGGGAGACGCTGGAGGCTTTCGAGCACCAGGACCTCCCCTTCGCGCTCCTGGCGGACCGCCTGCAGCCCGCCCGCGACCCGAGCCGTTCCCCCCTCTTCCAGGCGATGCTCGTGTTCCAGCGCGCGCCGGCCGGCGAGGAGGCCCTGGCAGCCTTCGCCCTGGGCCAGCCCGGCGCCCGCCTGGACCTCGGGGGCCTGCCCCTGGAGTCCGTCGATTGGGAGGAGAGGCGGTCCCGCTTCGACCTGCTCGTGACCGCCGCGGAGCTGGACGGCACGCTGGCCGCCGCGCTGGAGTACCCGCTGGACCTCTTCGACGCCACCACCATGCAGCGGCTGGCCGGCCAGCTCGCAGCCCTGCTGGCCGAGGTCGCGGCCGATCCGGACGGCTGTGCCCTGGACCTGCCGCTGCTGTCCGCGGCCGAGCGGCACCAGCTTCAGCAGGAGTGGAACGGGGCCGCCGCCGTACCTCTCGGCCGGGAGCGCTGGCGAGAGGCGTGCCTCCACGACCTGTTCGAGGAGCGCGCCGGCGAGAGCCCGGACGCGCCGGCGGTCACCTGCGGCGCGCAGCGCCTCACCTACCGCGAGCTGAGCCGCCGTTCCAACCAGCTCGCCGGTCACCTCCGGACGCTGGGAGTGGGGCCGCAGACCCTGGTGGGGCTCTGCCTGGAGCGCTCCCCCGAGATGGTGGTGGCGATCCTCGGCGTCCTCAAGGCCGGAGGCGCCTACGTCCCGCTGGATCCCGCCTATCCGCAGGACCGGCTGGCCTTCTGTCTGGAGGACAGCCGGGTGCCGGTCCTGATCACCGAGGACCGGCTGGCCGGGAGCCTGCCCGAGACTCGGGCGCGCCGGGTGTGCCTGGACACCCAGCGCGATCTCCTGGACCGGCAGAGCGGAGAGACCCCGCGGAGCGCGACGCTGCCCCAGGACCCCGCCTACGTCATCTACACCTCCGGCTCGACCGGCCGGCCGAAGGGCGTGCTGGTGCGCCATGCCAATGTCGTCCGGCTGTTCGCCGCCACGGAGGAGTGGTTCGGCTTCGGGCCGGACGACGTCTGGACGCTCTTCCACTCCTACGCCTTCGACTTTTCGGTCTGGGAGATCTGGGGCGCTCTGCTGTACGGCGGCCGCCTGGTCGTCGTGCCGCAGGCGATGAGCCGTTCGCCCGCGGCGTTCCTCGAGCTCGTGCGGCGGGAACGGGTTACCGTCCTCAACCAGACCCCCTCGGCCTTCCGCCCCTTCGTCCGCGCCGAGTTGGCCGAGATGGCCGAGATGGAGGCTGCCGGGCAGGCGGCGGCGAAGGCGCTGGCCCTGCGGCTGGTGATCTTCGGCGGCGAGGCCCTCGAGCTGCGGAGCCTCGCCCCCTGGTTCGACCGCCACGGCGACCGCCACCCGCGGCTGGTCAACATGTACGGCATCACCGAGACCACCGTGCATGTGACCTACCGCCCCGTGCGGCGCGAGGACCTGGAGTCGGGCCGCGGCAGCGTCATCGGCCGCGCCATCCCCGACCTGCGGCTCTGGGTCCTGGACGCGCGGATGCAGGCGCTGCCCATCGGAGCGCCGGGCGAGCTCTACGTGGGCGGCGCCGGCGTGGCCGCAGGCTACCTGGACCGCCCGGAGCTGACCGCGGAGCGGTTCCTGCCGGCCCTCGCTGCGGCGACTCCCGGCGAGCGGGCCTACCGCACGGGCGACCTGGTCCGCTATCTGCCGGACGGGGACCTGGAGTACCTCGGCAGGATCGACCAGCAGGTCAAGGTGCGGGGCTTCCGCATCGAGCTGGCGGAGATCGAGGGGGCCCTGGCCCGTCATCCGGCCGTGGGCGCGGCGGTGGTGGCGGCCCGGCCGGATGACGCGGGGCCGGCACGGCTCACGGCTTACGTGGTCTCCGGCATGGTCTCCGGCGCCACGGCCCCGGTCACCGCCAGCGAGCTGCACCGGTGGGTCGCCGCCAGCCTGCCCGAGTACATGGTGCCGGCGGCCTTCGTGTTCCTGGAGTCGCTGCCGCTGACGCCGAGCGGCAAGGTCGATCGCCAGGCCCTCCCGGAGCCGGACCGGCTGCGGCCCCGGCTGGAAGGGGAGTACGTCGCTCCCCGCTCCGCCACCGAGGCCCTGCTGGCCGGCATCTGGGCCGGCGTGCTCGGCGTGGAGCGCGTCGGGGTGCGGGACAACTTCTTCGAGCTCGGCGGTGACTCGATCCTCAGCCTGCAGGTCGTGGCGCGCGCCGGCGACGACGGGCTGCGCATCACGCCGCGGCAGATGTTCCTGCATCAGACCGTCGAGGAGCTGGCGGGGGTCGCGGCGGCCGGGGCGGCGCCCGGGGCGGCGACGGACCCGGGGCCGGCGGAGGCCCCCCTGGCGCCGGTTCAGCGCTGGTTCTTCGAGCGGGAGCTGGCGGCTCGGAACCACTACAACCAGGCGGTCCTGCTCGCGACGCGGCCCGGCGTCCGCCCGGAGCGGTTGGCCGCCGCCATCGAGCACGTGGTGGCGCACCACGATGCGCTGCGGCTGCGGTTCGTACGGACCGGCCCGGAGTGGATGCAGGCCGGCGGCGGGGCGGGACCCGTGCCGCCCCTGTCGCGCCTGGACCTCCTCGCGCTCCCCCCGGAGCGCCGGACGCCGGCCCTGGAGGCCGCGGCCGCCGCGCTCCAGGCCAGCCTCGACGTCGAGCGGGGCCCGCTGCTGCGCGCGGCCTGCTTCGAGCTCGGCGGCGACGCCGGGGGGCGCCTGCTGCTGGTGATCCACCATCTGGCGGTCGACGCCGTCTCCTGGCGCATCCTCCTCGAGGACCTCGAGCGGGCCTACCGGCGGCTGGAGGAGGGACGGGAGGTCGCGCTGCCGGCCGCCACGCCGTACCGGCTGTGGGCGCGGGCGGAGGCGGCGAGGGCGGAGGCGGCGAGGGCGCGCCTGGAGGCAGCCGAGGCGGAACTCTCCCAGTGGCTGCAGCCCCGCCGGCCGCCGGCCAGGGTGCTGCCTCTGGATGGCACGGGGGGGCCCAACACCGAGGGGTCGGCGCGCGAGGTCTCGGTGGAGCTGGAGACCGGGCCGACGCGGGCCCTGCTGCGCGAGGTTCCCCGCCTCCACCGCGCGCGCGCCGACGAAGCGCTGCTGGCGGCGCTGGTCCGTGCGCTCGCGCCGCCGCCCGGCTCGGCGGTGCGGATCGACGTGGAGACGCACGGCCGGGACGAGGCTGCGGGCATCGACCTGTCGCGCGCCGTGGGGTGGTTCACCGCCATCGTGCCGGTCTGGCTGGAGGCCGCCGAGGCCGGGAGCGCCGCTGCGGCGCTGCGCGCGGTCCAGGAGCAGGTGCGCCCTGCCCTGGAGCGCGGCAGCGCTTTCTGGCGACTGCGCAACCTCAGCCCGGATGCGGAGCTGCGCGCGCGGTTGCGCGCCGTCCCCGCGGCGGAGGTGCTGTTCAACTACCTGGGCCAGCTCGACCCGGTGCTGGCCGGCTCGGCGCTGTTCGCGCCGGCGGAAGAGCCCCTGGGCGACCTCCGCGGGGGCCAGGGGGGCCGCAGCCACGCTCTCGAGGTGGAGGCCCGGGTGACGGGCGGCAGGCTGCGCGTCGCCTTCCGGTTCAGCGCGCGGCTGTGCTCCCGCGCCACGATCGAGCGGCTCGCGGAGCGGTTCGCGCGGAGCCTCCGGGAGCTCATCCCCGACCTCCCCGAGCCGGGGATCGAAGACGTCTACCCCCTGTCTCCGACGCAGGAGGGGCTGCTCTTCCACAGTCTGTTCGCCCCGGACTCGGGTGTCTACGTGACCCAGATCGTCTGCGAGCTGCGGGGCGAGCTCGACCTCCCGGCCTTCGAGCAGGCCTGGGCGGACCTTCTCACCCGGCACCCGGCGTTGCGGACCGCTTTTTCCTGGCGCGATGGCGAGGAGCCCTGCCAGAGGGTGCACGCGCGGCTCTCGGTGCCGGTCGAGCGGCTGGACTGGCGAGAGGCGGACGACGGACCGGAGCGGATCGAGGAGCTGCTGCGGACCGACCGCGAACGGGGGTTCGACCCCGCGGCCGCGCCCCTGATGCGCCTCTACCTGATCCGGTTGCCGGGCGGCGACCGCCACCTGCTGGTGTGGAGCCATCACCACCTGCTGCTGGACGGCTGGTCCGTGGCGGCGCTGGTCAAGGAGCTGTTCGTGACCTACGGTGCCCGGCGGCAGGGGAAGCGGCCATGGCTCGAGCCCCCCCGCCCCTACGCCGACTTCATCGCCTGGCTGCAGGCGCAGGACCTCGGGGCCGCGGAGGCCTTCTGGCGCGGGATGTTTGCCGGCTTCGAGGCGTCCACGCCGCTGGGGATCGACCTCGCTCCCGCCAGTGCCGCCACGGCGGGCTCGCCGGTCGCAGAGCGCGGCCTCGCCCTGGCGCCGCAAGTGACGGACGAGCTGCGGCAGATGGCGCGGCGGCACCACCTCACCTTGAGCCTCCTCTTGCAGGCCGCCTGGTCGCTCCTCCTCAGCCGCTACAGCGGCGAGGAGGAGGTGGTGTTCGGAGCGACCTTCTCCGGCCGGCCGCCGGTCCTCGCCGGCGTCGAGGCGATGATCGGGCTGTTCATCAACGCCCTGCCGGTGCGGGTGGCGGTCCCGGCCGGGGGGCGCCTCCTCCCCTGGCTGGCCGGCCTGCAGGCGCTCAACCTGGAGCTCCGGCAGCATGAGCACAGCCCTCTCTCCCAGGTGCAGCGGTGGGCCGGCCAACCGGCGGGCGCGCAGCTCTTCGACAGCCTGGTGGTCTTCGAGAACTATCCGGTGGACGACGCCCTCCGGCAGGTCGCACAGCGGGCGACGGGGCTCGAGATCGTTGCCGTGCGCAGCCGCGAGCAGACCCACTACCCGCTGACCCTCGCCGGGGTGCCGGGCGAGTCGCTGACCCTGCGCGCCCTCTATGACGGGCGGCGGTTCGCAGGCCCTGCCGTCGACCGGCTGCTGGGGCATCTGTCGCGGCTCCTGGGGGCGCTGGCCGCGGCCCCGGACGTGCCGCTGCAGGACCTGCCCATGCTGAGCGGGACGGAGCGTCACCAGGTGATGGTGGAGTGGAGCTCCGCCGCGCAGGGGGAAACCGGGGCGTGGGACGTCGTGCGGGCCTTCGAGGCCCAGGTCGACCGCACCCCCGAGGCGCCCGCGGTGTCCTTCGCGGCGGAGTCGCTGACCTACCGCGAGCTGGACCGCCGGGCCAATCGGCTCGCGCACCGGCTGCGGTCCCTGGGCGTGGGACCCGACGTACCGGTGGCGCTCCTGACCGAGCGCTCGTTGGAGATGATCGTGGCGCTCCTGGGCATCCTCAAGGCCGGCGGCGCGTATGCGCCTCTCGATCCGGCCTCCCCGCCGGATCGTCTGGCCCTGCTCCTGGGAGACCTGGGCGCTCCGGTCGTGCTCGTCCAGGAGCACCTGCTCGGCCGGCTGCCTGAGAGCGGTGGGCAGGTCGTGCTGCTCGCCGCCGGGCGGGAGGGGATCGAGAGCGGGAGCCCCGAGCGTCCGGCCGTATGGATCGACCCGGAGAGTCTCGCCTACGTCATGCACACCTCAGGCTCCACCGGCCGGCCGAAGGGCGTTGCGGTCGTCCACCGTGCCGTAGTGCGTCTGGTGCGCGGCACCGAGTTCGCCGACTTTGGCCCCGACCAGGTCTGGTCGCAACTGGCGCCGGTGAGCTTCGACGTGTCGGTCCTCGAAATCTGGGGCGCGCTGCTCAACGGCGGCCGCCTGGCGGTCCTGCCTCCGGGGCCTTTGGCGCTGGCCGAGCTGGGCTGGGAGCTTTCGCGTGGCGGGGTGACTTCGTTGTGGCTGGCCGCGGGTCTGTTCCACCAGATGGTCGACGAGAGCCTGGCCGGGCTCGCCCTGGTGCGCCAGCTCGTGGCCGGCGGTGACGTGCTCTCGCCCGAGCACGTGCGAAAGGCCCTCACGAGTCTCCCCGGCTGCCGGCTGATCAACGGTTACGGCCCGACGGAGAACACCACGTTCACCTGCTGTCATCCCATGAGCCTGCCGGAGGAAGTCGCCTCTCCGGTGCCGCTCGGGCGGCCGATCGCCGGCACCCAGGCCTGGCTGCTCGATCCGGAGCTGCGGCCGGTGCCCCTTGAAGTTGCAGGAGAGCTCTATGCCGGTGGCTCCGGCCTGGCCCGGGGCTACCTGAACCGGCCGGACCTGACGGCGGAGCGCTTCATCCCCGATCCGTGCAGCGGCGTGCCGGGAGAGCGCCTGTACCGGACGGGAGACCGGGCGCGCTGGCGCACGGACGGAACGGTGGAGTTCCTCGGCCGCATCGACAACCAGGTCAAGCTGCGCGGGTTCCGGGTCGAGCTCGGCGAGGTGGAGGCGGTGCTCGTCACGCACCCGGCGGTGCTCCAGGCGGTCGTGGTGATGCAGGGCGCGGGGGAGGACCGGCGACTGGTAGCCTTCGTCGTGGGCGAGGCGGACGACGCGGACGATGCGGAAAATGCGGAGCTGCGGGGGTACCTCGCGCCCCGGCTGCCGGCCTGGATGGTGCCCTCGGCCTTCGTCGTCCTGGAGACGCTGCCGTTGACGCCCAACGGCAAGGTGGACCGCAAGGCCCTGCTGGCGATGGCTCCGGCCGCGCAGCCCGAGACCGCCTTCGTGGTGCCGCACACGCCGGCCGAGGAGCTGCTGGCCGCGATGTGGGCCGAGGTCCTCGGACGGGAGGCGGTCGGCGTTCACGACGACTTCTTCGCGCTCGGCGGCCACTCGCTGCTGGCCACCCGGCTCGCCGCGCGGGTCCATGCCGCCTTCGGAGTCGACCTGCCTCTCCACCGGCTGTTCGCATCCCCCACGGTGGCGGGGCTGGCCCGGGAGCTGGAGGAGCGGCTGGCCGGCGAGCGCGGGAAGCAGGCGCCGCCCGTGAAACCCGCGCCGGGGAGTGGGCCGGTGCCGCTCTCCTTCGGCCAGGAACGGCTCTGGTTCCTCGAGCTGTTCGAGCCCGGCACCGGTGCCTACAACGTGCCTGTCGCGTTGCGGATCGAGGGGCCGCTCGACGTCCCGGCGCTGGAGCGCTCCTTCGGCGAGCTGATCCTCCGGCACGAGGCGCTGCGCACGGCCTTGCCGGCGGACGCCGAGGGCCGGCCGGTCCAGGTGGTCCAGCCGTGGGCGCGCTTCACCCTGCCGGTGGCCGATCTCAGGGGGCTGCCGCGGGCAGAGTCCGAGGCGCGCCGTCTCGCCGTGGCGGCGGCCCGCCGCCCCCTGGACCTCGAGCGGGGACCGCTCTTCCGCGTCGCGCTTCTGACCCTGGACGAGAGCGATCACGTCCTGCTCGCCACCTTCCACCACGCCGTTTGCGACGAAGGGTCGATGCGGCTCCTGGTCGACGAGCTCGGAGTCTGCTACGGAGCCTTCACGGCCGGTGGCCAGCCGCAGCTCCAGCCGCTGCCGGTCCAGCTCGCGGATCACGCCGTCTGGCAGCGGACGTGGGTGCAGGGCGAGACTCTCGCGGCCGAGCTGGGATACTGGCGGCAGCGGCTGCGCGGCGCCCCGGCCGTGCTGGCCCTCCCCGCCGACCGGCCGCGGCCGCCGGTCTGGCGCTCCCGCGGTGCCACCCGCCGGCTCTCCCTTGCGGGCGAGCAGGCCGCGGCGCTCGACCGCGCCGCCCGCGGCGCCAGAGTCACGCCGTTCATGTTCGCCCTCGCCGCCTTCCACGCGCTCCTTCACCGCTACACCGGGCAGGACGATCTCGTGGTGGGGACCCCGGTGGCGAGCCGCGGCCGGCTGGAGCTGGAGGGATTGGTCGGTTTCCTGGGGAACACCCTGATGATCCGGGCCCGCTGCGCCGGCGAGGAGCCCTTCTCCGGCGTCCTGCGCGAGGTGCGGCGGGCCGTCCTGGAGGCGCACGCCCACCAGGACCTCCCCTTCGAGAAGCTGGTGGAGGAGCTGCACGGCGGGCGCGACCTGAGCCACCAGGCACTGTTCCAGGCGCTCTTCGTGATGCACGAGGCGCCCTGGCGGCCGCCGGCGCTCGGGGCGTCCTCCGTCCACCGGATCGAGGTCGATCTCGGGGTCGCCCGCTTCGACTGGACGCTCGCGCTGGAGCGCCGGGAGGACGGGCTGACGATCTCCATCGAATATGCGACCGACCTCTACGATGCCGCGACGGCCCAGCGGGTCCTCCGGCACTATGCCCATCTCCTGGCGGGGGCCGCGAGCGCGCCCGAGAGCCGCGTCGCGGACCTGCCGCTGCTCGCGGAGGCCGAGCGGCACCAACTGCTCCAGGACTGGAACGACACGCGGCGGCCGGGCCGCCGGGCCACCGTCCACGAGCGCATCGCGGCCCGGGCCCGGGAGCATCCCGCGGCCGTGGCCGTGACCTTCGAAGGCGAGAGCCTCACCTATGGCGAGCTCGAGGCCGGCGCGAACGGCCTGGCCCGCGACCTGGAGCGGCTGGGGGTCGGCCCCGAGGTGCCGGTGGCGGTCTGCGTGGAGCGCTCGCTGGAGCTGCTGCCGGCGCTCCTCGGCGTCTGGAAAGCCGGGGGCGCCTACGTGCCCCTCGATCCTTCCTACCCGCAGGAGCGCCTCGAATCCATGCTCGCGGACTCCGGCGCGCCCGTCCTCCTGACCCAGCGGCGCCTCGCCTCTCTCCTGACCCCGGGAGCGGCGCAGGTCGTCCACCTGGACGCCGGCCTGCCGCGGACCGCGGCTGCCGATGCGGCGGACGCGGGGACCGCGGTGGCGGCCGGCCAGGCGGCATACGTGATCTACACCTCCGGGTCCACGGGCCGGCCCAAGGGGGTGCAGGTGCTGCACGGCGCCCTGGCCAACTTCCTGGACGCGATGCAGGGCGAGCTGGCGCTGGGCGCGGGCGACCGGCTCCTCGCCGTCACGTCGCTGTCGTTCGACATCGCCGGCCTGGAGCTTTTCCTGCCGCTTCTGGTCGGGGCCGAGGTGGCGCTGTGCAGCCGCGAGGAGGCCACGGACGGCCGGCGGCTCCGGGCGCGGCTGGAGAGCGGTGGCATCACCGCGATGCAGGCCACGCCTGCCACCTGGCGATTGCTGCGGGACGCGGGCTGGCAGGGGGACGGCCACCTGAAGATCCTCTGCGGCGGGGAGGCTCTGGACCCGGCGCTCGCCGGCGGCCTGGCCGGGTCGGGAGGCGGGCTCTGGAACCTCTATGGCCCCACGGAGACGACGATCTGGTCGGCGCTCGCCCGTCTGGACGGTGGCGACGTCACCCTCGGGCGCCCTCTGGCCAACACTGAGGTCCACCTGCTGGACCGCTCGTCCGTCCTCGTGCCGGCCGGTGTCCCGGGAGCCCTGTTCATCGGCGGCGACGGCCTGGCGCGAGGCTACCTGGGGCGTCCGCACCTGACGGCCGAGAGGTTCCTGCCGGACCCGTTCTCCGGGCGGCCCGGCGCGCGCCTGTACGCCACCGGCGACCTGGCCCGCCGGCGGCCGGACGGCCGTCTCGAGTTCCTGGGGCGCCTGGACCACCAGGTGAAGGTCCGGGGCTTCCGGATCGAGCTGGGCGAGGTCGAGGCGGTCCTCGCCCGGCATCCGGGGGTGAGGCAGACGGCCGTGACGGCGCATCCGGCCGGGGGCAGCCTGGTGGCCTACGTCGTGACGGCCGGCGCGACGGCGCCCTCGGCGTCGGAGCTGCGAGAGCACCTGCGGCGGCACCTTCCCGAGCACTCGGTGCCCTCGGCCTACGTCGTGATGGAGGCGTTCCCGCTGACGCCGAACGGCAAGGTGGATCGCAAGGCCCTGCCGGCACCCGGAGGGGCGCGGCCGGGGGCTGGGGAGCGCCGGGCGCCGCGCACGCCGGTCGAGGGGATCCTCGCCGGGATCTTCGCTTCGCTGCTCGGCGTCGAGCGGGTCGGGGCGGAGGACGACTTCTTCCTCCTGGGAGGCCACTCGTTGCTGGCCGCGCAGGTGCTGACCCGGGTGCGCGCGGCGTTCGGGGTCGAGCTGCCGGTGCGGGCGCTGTTCGAGGCGCCCCGGCTTGCGGATCTGGCGCATGTCGTCGAGCAGCGCCGGCGGGCCGGGGAGGCGTCGGCGCCGCCGCCGATCCAGCGGGCGGACCGGAGCCGCCCGCTGCCGCTGTCGTTCGGGCAGCAGCGCCTGTGGTTCCTGGACCGCCTCGAACCGGGCAGCCCGCTCTACAACATGCCGGCGGCGCTCCACCTGGAGGGGGACCTCGACGTCCGGGCGCTCCACGGGGCGCTCGCCGAGATCGTCCGCCGGCAGCAGGCCCTGCGCACCGTCTACCCTGCGGTCGACGGCAGGCCCGTGCAGCGCGTGACCGCGGCTGCGGTCTTCCCTCTGCCCGTCGTCGATCTGCGGCGCGCGGGCCCTGCCGGCGAGGAGCTCCGCCGGCTGATCTCCGACGACGCGGTCCGGCCCTTCGAGCTCTCCCGGGGTCCGGTGCTGCGCGTGACCCTGCTGCGGCTCGGCGAGCGGGAGCACCTCGTGCTCTTCAACCTGCACCACATTGCGGGCGACGCCTGGTCGCTGGAAATCCTCCTGCGCGAGCTCTCGGTGCTGTACGCGGCCCTCACCGCGGGGCGCCCTTCTCCACTGCCGGAGCTCGGGATCCAATACGCCGACTTTGCAAGCTGGCAGCGGTCCTGGCTGACCGGAGAGGTGCTGGCAGAGCAGCTCCGCTACTGGCGGCAGCGTCTGGCCGGGGCGCCCGAGGCGCTCGCGATCTCCACCGATCGACCGCGCTCCGCCCACCCCGGCGACCGCGGAGGGAGCCGGCCGGTGCGGATTCCGGCCGACCTGGCCGGCCGGCTCCGGGAGCTGGGCGGGCGGGAAGGCGCCACACCTTTCATGGTCCTGCTGTCGGCGCTCCAGGCGCTGCTCGGGCGCCTGGCGGGCCAGGAGGACGTCCTGACCGGCACGACGGTCGCGGGCCGCCGCCGGTTGGAGGTCGAGGACCTGATCGGCTTCTTCGTCAACACTCTCGTCCTGCGCACCGAGCTGTCCGGAGGGCCCGCTTTCGGCGCGCTCGTGGCCCGGGTGCGCGAGGAGTCGCTGAACGCCTTCGCCCACCAGGACCTGCCGTTCGAGCAGCTCGTGGAAGAGCTCCAGCCGGACCGGAGCCTGGGCCGGACTCCCCTGTTCCAGGTGCTGTTCGCCTTCGCGGCGGAGCCGCGGGACGGCTTCGCCCTCGGCAGCCTGCGAGCCCGCCCGCGGGCGACGCAGACCGGGACGGCGAAGTTCGACCTCTCTCTCCTGCTGCGGGAGGAAGAGGGGGGGTGGGCCGGAGACCTCGAGTACCGCGCCGAGCTGTTCGACGCGCCGACGGTCGAGCGGTTGGCGCGCCAGGTGGAGCGGCTTCTGGGGGCGGTCGCCGCGGACTTCGGCATGCGGCTTTTCGAGCTGCCGCTGCTGAGCGGAGAGGAGCGCCATCAGCTCCTCGTGGAATGGAACGAGGCGGGCCAGGACGGCGCGCCGGAAGCCTGCATCCACCATCTGTTCGAGGCCCAGGCCGGCCGCGATCCTGAGGCGATTGCGGTCCAGAGTGGAGCCGAGCGTCTCAGCTACGGCGAGCTCGACCGGCGCGCCGGCCGCCTCGCCCGCCGGTTGCGCCGGCTCGGCGTCGGGCCGGACGTGCTGGTGGGGGTCTGTCTGGAGCGCTCCTGCGAGCTGGTGACGAGCCTGCTAGCCGTGCTCAAGGCCGGGGGCGCCTACGTGCCTCTCGACCCGTCGCACCCGGCGGAGCGGCTGGGCCGGCAGCTCGCGGACGCCTGGGGGGACGGCCCTGTCCGCCTCCTCCTCACCCACTCGCGGCTGGCGCCGTCGCTCGCCGACCTTCTCCCGGCAGGCGCCCGGGTCTTGAGCATCGACGCGCCCGGCGAGCTGGCCGGCGCGGGCGGCTCCAACCCCGGCATCCGGGCGCTGCCGGAGCAGGCCGCCTACGTCATCTACACCTCCGGCTCGACCGGCCGGCCGAAGGGGGTCGTGATCTCCCACGGCGCGCTGGCGAACCTCGTGGCCTGGCACCGGCGCACCTATGCCGTGACGCCGTCCGACCGGGCCTCGCTGGTGGCGAGCCCCGGCTTCGACGCCTCGGTATGGGAGATCTGGCCCTACCTGGCGGCGGGCGCGAGCCTGCACGTCCCGGCGGAGGAGGTGCGCGCCTCGCCGGCCCGCCTCGTGTCCTGGCTCGTGGAGCGGGAGATCTCCCTCGCCTTCCTGCCGACGCCGCTGGCCGAGGCCGCCCTGGCGGAGGAGTGGCCGGCGGACATGCCACTGCGGGCCCTGCTGACCGGCGGCGACCGCCTGCATCGGGGGCCGCGCCCAGGCCTGAAGTTCACGCTCTACAATCACTACGGGCCTACCGAGAACACGGTGGTGGCGACCTTCACGCCCGTGGCGGCCACGGCGCCCGGCGACCCGCCGCCGATCGGCCAGCCCATCGCCAGCACCCGGGCCTACGTCCTCGACCGCCACCTGCGTGCGCTGCCGGTGGGAATTCCGGGCGAGTTGGCGCTCGGCGGCGAGAGCCTCGCCCGCGGCTACCTGAACCAGCCCGAGCTGACGGCCGAGCGGTTCGTCCCCGATCCCTTCGCGGAAGCCTCCGATGCCCGGCTCTACCGGACGGGCGACCTCGTCCGCTGGTCGCCGGCGGGGGACTTGGAATTTCTGGCGCGCATCGACCAGCAGGTCAAGGTGCGGGGCTTCCGTATCGAACCCGGAGAGATCGAGAGCGCGCTCGGCGCTCACTCCGGCGTTCTGGCCTCGGCGGTGCTGGCGCGTGCGGGGGCGACGGGGGCGGACAGGTCTCTGGTGGCCTATGTGGCGGTGGCGGCGGGAGGCCCCGGGGCGGAGGAGCTCCGGCGCTGGCTGCGCTCGCGGCTTCCCGAGCTCATGGTCCCCACCGAGTGGAAGCTGCTGGCCGAGCTGCCGCTGACGGCCAACGGCAAGGTGGACCGGGCCGCCCTGCTGCGCCTCCCGCCGGACGGGGAGATAGGCGGGGGATCGGCGCCGCAGACGCCGTTCCAGGAGCTCCTGGCCGGCCTCTGGTCCGCGGTGCTGGGCCGCGAGCGGGTTTCGGCCGAGGACGACTTCTTTGCGCTGGGAGGTCACTCCCTGCTGGCGGTTCAACTCGCGTCGCGGGTGCGCGACAGCTTCGGGTTGGAGCTGCCGTTGCGCACCCTGCTGGAGGAGTCGAGCCTCGCCGGCCAGGCCGCCCGGATCGAGGCGGCGCTGCGGGCGGGTCAGGGGATGGGGATCGCGGGTCCGCGACTCGAGCCCGTGCCGCGAGCCGGCGAGCTACCCGTCTCGCCGGCCCAGGAGCGCCTCTGGTTCCTCGCCCAGGTCGATCCGGAGAGCGCAGCCTTCAACATCCCCTCCGCCCTGCGCGTGGACGGGCCCTTGGACGCGCGGGTCCTGGCGCACGCCCTCTCGGAGGTGGTGCGCCGGCACGAAACCTTGCGCACGGCCTTCCTGGCGGTGGGCGGCCGGCCCACCCAGATGATCACGCCGCCAGTCCCCCTGCCGCTGCCGGTCGTCGACCTGCGGGGCCTTCCGCCCGACGCGCGCGACCGCGAAGCCCGCCGGCTCGCCACCGAGGCGGCGCGCCAGGCTTTCGCCCTGGCCCGGCCGCCGCTGCTGCGCGCCCGCCTGCTGTGGCAGGGGCCTCAGGAGCACGTGCTGTTGCTCACGGTCCACCACATCGTCGCCGACGGCTGGTCGCTGGGGGTCCTGGTCCGCGAGGTCACGGCTCTCTACACCGCCTTCGCCGCCGGCCGGCCATCGCCCCTGCCGGAGCTTCCCCTCCAGTACGCCGACTTCGCCGCGTGGCAGCGGCGCTGGCTGGCGGGGCCGACGGCGGAGGCTCAGCTCGCTTACTGGCGGCGTCAGCTTGCGGGGGCCCCCGAGGTCCTCGCTCTGCCCACCGACCGGCCCCGGCCCGAGAGCCGGACCTTCCGCGGCGCCCACCGGGTCTCCGGCTTGCCGGACGGCCTCTCCCGGGCGCTCCGCGCGCTCAGCCGGCAGGAGGGCGCAACGCTCTTCATGACGCTGCTGGCCGGCTTCCAGACGTTCCTCCACGTCCTGACCCGGCAGGAGGACGTCGTCGTGGGCACCGACGTCGCGAGCCGCAACCGCACCGAGCTCGAGGCGCAGGTCGGCTTCTTCATCAACCACCTGGTCCTGCGGACGCGGTTCTCCGGCAACCCCACCTTCCGCGAGGTGCTCCAGGGAGTCCGGGAGACCTGCCTCGGCGCTTATGCCCACCAGGACCTGCCGTTCGTCCGTCTCGTCAAAGCGCTGAGCCCGAAGCGGAGCCTCAGCCACATGCCGCTGTTCCAGGCGCTGTTCGTCCTGCAGAACGCGCCGGCGGCCGCGCCGGAGGTGGGTGGCCTGCGGTTCCAGGCGGTCGACTTCGACTTCGCGACGTCGCGGTTCGACCTGGCACTGTTCGTCAGCGAGACGGAGCAGGGCCTGGCAATGTCCTGGAACTACAGCACCGAGCTGTTCGACCCGGGGACGATCGACAGGTTCGCCAGCCGCCTGGAGGGCCTGCTCGAGCAGGTCGTCGCCCAACCGGACACACGCGTGAGCCGGCTCGAGCTCGTCGTCCAAAGAGAAAAGGAGCCCAGAAACGTGGAAACCAAGCCGCATCAGGAGTCGCCGTTCAAGAAGCGGACGCTGCAACGCCAGTCGGTCGATCTATCCAACCTGAACCCGGTCCGGAGCCGCCCCCTGCTGCCCGACCCGGGTTGGCCGCTTCTCGTCGAGCCCGCGGGGGCCGAGGTCGACCTCGCCGATTGGGCGGTGGCCCACCGCGCCGACCTGGAGGCCTGGCTCGCGACGCATGGGGCGATCCTGCTCCGCGGCTTCGGCCTGGGCTCGGTGGCGGAGTTCGAGCGGAGCGCGTCGGCCATCTGCCCGAACCTGTTCGCCGACTACGGCGATCTCCCCCGGCAGGAGGGGGCCGAGCGGATCTACCACTCGACGCCCTACCCGGCGGACAAGGCGATCCTCTTCCACAACGAGAGCTCTCATCTCGGCCGCTGGCCGTTGCGGCAGATGTTCTTCTGCGTCCAGCCGGCCCAGGCCGGCGGCGAGACGCCGATCGTCGACTGCCGCGAGGTGTACCGGCGGCTCGACCCGGCGATCACCCGGCCGTTCGAGGAGAAGGGTCTCATGTACGTCCGCAACTTCACGGACGGGCTCGACGTCAACTGGCGCGACTTCTTCCATACGGCGGACCAGGCCGCGGTGGAGGCGGCCTGCCGGCAGGCCGGAATGCAGCTCGAGTGGCGGCAGGATGGGCTGACCACGCGGCAGATCTGCCCCGCCGTGACGGTGCATCCGCGGACCGGCGAGAAGATCTTCTTCAACCAGTTGCAGCTCCACCATCCGGCCTGCCTCGACCCCGAGATCCGGGCGTCGCTCCTCGCCCTCTTCCCCGAGGAGAGGCTCCCCCGCAACGTCTTCTACGGCGACGGCTCGCCGATCGCGGAGGACGTCGTCCGCGCGGTGCTCGACCTGTACTGGCGCCTCTCGGTGAGCTTCCCCTGGCAACCCGGGGACCTGCTGCTGCTCGACAACATGCTGGTCGCGCACGCCCGTAATCCTTTCGCCGGACCCCGCAAGATTGCGGTGGCCATGGGCGAGCTCTACCCGCAGCAGGCGAGCTGAGGTCGCCCATGGAGCCGATGGCGAGCCCGAGCGTCGTGGGTTTCCGGCTGTCCCCCCTCCAGAGGCGGCTCTGGTTGCGAGCCGGAGGGTCCGGCGCGGCCGCGCAGTGCGCGGTTGCGATCGAGGGCCGCCTCCGGCCTCCGGCGCTGCGGGACGCGGCGCAACGGGTGGTGGCCCGCCATGAGATCCTCCGCACCACCTTCCAGAGTCCCGAGGGCCAGGGCGTCAAGGTGCCCTTCCAGGTCGTCCACGAGCACCTGGAGCCCGCCTGGCGGGAGCTCTCGCTGGCGGACCTCCCTGCCGCGGATCAGGGGGCGTCTCTGCGCCGGCTCCTGGACGACGAGCGCGATGCCGGGGCCGATCTGGCCCACGGCCCCCTCCTGCGCCTGCTCGCCGTCGGGCTCGGGCCGGACCGCTACGCCCTGGTCGTGACCCTGCCCGTCCTCTGCGCCGATTCCCGGAGCCTGCGCCAACTCGTGCTCGAGCTCCTGGGGGCCTGCGGTCCGGGGACTCCCCGGTCGGAGGAACCCCTCCAGTATGCCGACGTGTCCGCATGGCAGAACGAGTTGTTCCGGGCCGATTCGGAGGACGAGAACGTGGACGCCGCCCGTACGTTCTGGCGCCGGCAGGGACTCGGCGGGGGCGATCTGCCGCCGCTTCCCGGAGAGCGGCCGGCCGTGGCGGAGGGTGGCTTCGAGCCCCGCTCGGTGCGGCTCGACCTGACCCCCGACCTGCCCGCGCTGGCAAGCTGCGCCCGGGCGCACGGAGTCACGCTGTCCGACGTCCTCCTGGGCGGCTGGATGACCCTCCTCTGGCGCCTGGGAGGAGGCGACCGGACCTCGGCAGGCGTCGTCTTCGACGGCAGAAGGCACGCCGAGATGGCGGACGCCCTGGGGCTCTTTGCGCGCTGGTTGCCCGTGCGCGGGCGTTTCGATCCGCGGCAGCGTTTCCATGAAGTCCTGCGGCAGGTGGCGGACGCCCGGGCCGAGGTCGCAGAGTGGCAGGACTACGCCGATTGGGAGGAGGGAGGCCGCGACTCCCGGGAGGCGGCGTCCCATGCGGCGGGGTTCGATTTCGAGGACTGGACGGCAGCAGCTCCGGGGGGCGGCCCCGGCCGCCTGCTCGAGCGCCGGATCGCCCTCGAGCCGTTCAGGGTGCAGCTCGACTGCCTGCTGCGGCCCGACGGGCTCACCGTCGATCTCCACTACGACGCGGCCGTGCTGAGCGAACCCGCGGCGCGGGGAGTCGCCCGGCGGTTCCTCGCCTTGCTGCAGGACGCGCTGGCGGACCCCGGCCGGACCTGCGCCGAGTTGGATCTGCTGGGGCCCGAGGAGCGGGACCGGCTGCTGGTGTCGTTCAACGCGTCCGCAGCTCCCGTCGTGACGGCCCGCAGCGTCCAGGAGAGGTTCGAGCGGCAGGTCCGGCTCACGCCCGCGGCGACGGCCGCGGTGTTCGAAGGCGATGCGGTCACCTACGACGCTCTGAACCGGCGGGCCAACCGCCTGGCCCACCACCTTCGCGCCCTGGGGATCGGCCCCGAGGACCGCGTCGCCATCGGCCTGGAACGCTCGCTGGACGTCGTCGTGGCCCTGCTGGGGGTCCTCAAGTCCGGCGCCGCCTTCGTGCCTCTCGATCCGGCGTATCCCGCGGCGCGCCTGGCGGCCATGCTCGCGCAGGCCGGGGCGAAGGCGATCCTCGGGGCCGCCGGCGGCAGCCTTCCGGACACCGGCATCCCGACCGTCCTGCCCGGCGACCCCGAGCTGTCGTCCCGAAGCGAGACCGACCCTCTCCCGCTCACCGAGCCGGAGAACCTGGCCTACGTCCTCTTCACGTCAGGGTCCACGGGCCGTCCGAAGGCGGTGGCGATCGAGCACCGGCACCTGCTCCACTATCTGGAGGGGATCCTGCGCCGGCTCGACCTGCCGTCCGGCGCCTCGTTCGCCACGGTTTCGACGTTGGCGGCGGACCTGGGCAACACGGCGATCTACCCGGCCCTCTGCACCGGCGGCACGCTGCACCTCATCTCCCAGGAGCGGGCGTCCGATCCCGCCGCGTTCGCCGAATACTGCCGCCGCCACCGGATCGACTGCCTCAAGATCGTCCCCTCTCACCTGGTGGCCTTGATGTCGCACGAGCGGCCCGAGGAGATCCTGCCGCAACGCCGGCTCGTCGTCGGCGGCGAGGCTCTGGGCTGGGACCTGGTCCGCGACATTCGGGAATCGGCGCCGGAGCTTCAGATCCTCAACCACTACGGTCCGACCGAGACCACCGTCGGAGTGATGACCGGCCCGGCGGCCCCGGCGGCAGATCGCGGCGCTCCCGGGACGGCCGGTGTCCCCCTCGGGGCTCCGCTTCCCGGCAGCCGCGTCTACGTCCTCGATGGCCGGCTCGAGCCGGTGCCGGTCGGCGTGCCGGGCGAGCTGTACGTCGGTGGCGGCGGCGTGTCGAGAGGCTATCTGGGAAATCCGGAAGCCACCGCGGAGAGGTTCATCCCGAACCCCTTCGACCCGGAAAGAGGCTCCCGCCTCTATCGCACCGGCGACCTCGTCCGCTTCGTCCCGGGGGACCACGTCGAGTTCCTCGGCCGGGTGGACCACCAGATCAAGCTCCGGGGCTTTCGCATCGAGCTGGGGGAGATCGAGGCCGTCCTCGAGAGCCACGCCGGCATCCGCGAGGCGGTGGTGACCGTCTACGAGCGGCCGGCAGGCAAGAAACACCTGGCCGCCTACGTGGTCCTGCGGTCGCGCTACGACCTGAACGCCGCGGCCCTGCGCCGGTTCGTCCGCGAGCGCCTGCCCGAGCCGATGAACCCCTCGGCCTACGTGTTCCTCAACGCAATGCCGCTGACGACCAACGGCAAGCTCGACCGCCGGGCTCTGCCACCGCCGGACGAGGAAGCCGGGGGGGGCCGCTTCGTGGCGCCCCGGACCCCCGTCGAGGAGACGCTGGCGCGGATCTGGGGCGAGGTGCTCGAGCTGGACCGCGTGGGCGTGCACGACAACTTCTTCGAGCTGGGCGGGGATTCGATCGTCAGCATCCAGGTCCTCGCCCGGACGAGCCAGGCGGGGCTGACGTTCACGCCCCAACAGGTCTTCCAGCACCAGACGATCGCCGAGCTGGCCGCACTGGCCGCGGCGCCTTCCGCACCGGTGGAGCTCGCTCCGGCCGTTCCTTTCGCCGCAGCCGCGCAGGACGTCTACCCCGCCTCGCGGATGCAGCGCGCCATGCTGTTCTTCGCCCAGCTCGCCCCGGCAGCCGGCATCTACCTCGACCAGGCGGTGTACACCCTCCGGGGCGACCTCGATGCTGTCGCCTTTCGACATGCCTGGGAGGGGGTCGTGTCGCGGCACGCGGCGCTGCGGACCGGCTTCCGCTGGGCAGGGTCGGACGAGCCGCTCCAAGCCGTGGAGCAGCATCCGGAGCTGCCCTGGCAGGAGGAGGATTGGCGCCACCTTCGGCCGGAGGCGCAGCGGGACCAGTTGGAGGCCTGGCTGGCCGCCGACCGCCGCCGGGGGTTCGATCTCGGACGCGCACCGTTGGTGCGCGTCGCCCTGGTGCGCCTGGCGGAGACGGTCTACAAGCTGATCTGGACCTTCCACCACGTCGTGCTCGACGGCTGGTCGGTGGCGCGGGTGCTGAGCGAAGTCTCCGTGCTCTACAAGGCCTTCGCGCAAGGCCGGGAGGCCGGCCTCGCCCCGAGCCGCCCGTACGGCGACTACATCCGCTGGCTGCAGACGCAGGATCCGCGTGCGGGGCAGGCCGTCTGGACGCGGGCCCTCCAGGGTTTCACGGCGCCGACGCCCCTGCCGTTCCGTCCGGGCCTTCACCCACCGGGGGAAAGACCCCATGCCGATATGGCCGCCCGGCTGGGAGGCGAGACCACCGACCGGCTGCGGACGCTGGCGCGGCAGAACCGCCTCACACTCAACACCCTGGTGCAGGGGGCCTGGGCCCTGCTGCTCCACCACTACAGCGGCGAGCCCGACGTGGTCTTCGGAGCCACCAATTCCGGGCGGCCGCCGGAGCTCGCGGGCGTCGAGTCCATGATCGGCCTGTTCATCAACACTCTGCCGGTCCGGGTGGTCATCGATCCCGGCGCTCCGGTCGTCCCCTGGCTCCGTGGGCTTCAGGATGGACAGGCGGAGCTTCGGCTCCATCAGCACACCTCCCTGATCGAGATCCAGGGCTGGAGCGACGTGCCTCGGGGCCTGCCGCTGTTCGAGAGCCTCGTGGTCTTCGACAACTTCCCGGTGGACGAGATGGTCGGCGACTTCGGCGCCGGCATCGAGGCGGATGCGGATTTCCAGTTCTTCAACCGTACGAACTTCGCGCTGAGCCTGGGCTCCTGGCCCGCCCGGCAGCTCCCGCTGGAGCTGCGCTACGAGAGCGGGCGCTTCGAACGGGCGACGATCCACCGTTTCCTCGGCCACCTCACGGCCCTCCTGGAGAGCCTGTCTCTGAGCCCGGGCGCCCGGCTTTCGGATCTGCGCCTCTTGGCCGACACGGAGCGCCATCAGATCCTCACGGAGTGGAACGACACGGCCTCTGCATACGGCCGCAGCCGCTCGATCCTCGACGCGATCGGAGAGCGGGCGGCCGAGCAGCCGGAGGCGGTGGCGGTGCTGTGCGGAGAAGCCATCTGGAGCTATCGCGAGGTGGAGGAAGAGGCGAGCCGGCTGGCGCTCCAACTCCGGGAGCTGGGGGTCGGGCCGGGAGACCTCGTGGCGGTGCACCTGCACCGGTGCGCCGAGATGGTGCCGGCTCTGCTGGGCATCCTGAAGAGCGGAGCGGCCTATGTGCCGGTGGAGGTGAGCCTGCCACCGGCGCGGGTGAGCTGGCTCCTGTCGACGCTGGGGATCCGTTGCGCGGTGACCCAGGGGCGGCGGGTGGAGGCGCTGGCCGAGCTGGACCTGCCACGGCTCGAGCACCTCCTGCTGGTCGAGGACCACGAGCCCGCGGCGCACGGCCGCCTGCGTCTCTGGGGACGGCAGAGCCGGCGCGGGCTCGTGGCGACGCCGCAGGCCCCGCCGGGTCCGGAAGACCTGGCCTACGTGATCTTCACCTCGGGATCGACGGGAACGCCCAAGGGCGTCATGGTGCGGCACCGGCCGGTGGTGAACCTGATCGAATGGGTCAACGCGAGCTTCCGGATGGGCCCCGGGGACCGGGTGCTGTTCGTCACCGCCCTGAGCTTCGATCTGTCGGTCTACGACGTCTTCGGCCTGCTGTCCGCAGGGGGATCGGTGCGGGTGGCCTCGGAAGCGGAGCTGCAGGATCCGGCGTTGCTGGTGCGCGCCCTGGAGGAGGAAGCGATCACCTATTGGGATTCGGCGCCGGCGGCCCTGCAGCAGTTGGTGCCGTTCTTCTCCCGGGCCTCCCGGGCGGAGGGCCGCAGCCCTCTGCGCCTGGTGTTCCTCAGCGGCGACTGGGTGCCGCTGGGACTCCCGGGTGAGGTGAGAAAAGCGTTCCCGCGCGCCCGGGTGGTGGCGCTGGGAGGCGCCACGGAGGCGACGGTCTGGTCGAACCGGTTCCCGGTCGAGGAGGTGGAGCGGGATTGGACGAGCATCCCGTACGGCCGGCCCATCCAGAACGCCCGCTACCACGTGCTGGACCGGAGCCTCGACCCGTGCCCGATCGGCGTCGGGGGCGACCTTTACATCGGGGGCGAATGTCTCGCCCTGGGCTATCTCCAGGACCCCGCCCTGACGGCCTGGAAACTCGTGCCGGACGGCTGTGGCGAGGGGCGGGGAGCGCGGCTGTACCGGACGGGAGACCGGGCGCGGTACTGGGGCAACGGCCTGCTGGAGTTCCTGGGCCGGTTGGACACCCAGGTCAAGGTTCGGGGTTTCCGCATCGAGCTGGGAGAGATCGAAACGGCGCTGGGCGAGCACCCGAAGGTCCGCGAGACGGTGGTGCTGGTGCGGGAGGACGCGCCCGGGGACCGGCGGCTGGTGGCCTACGTGGTGCCGCGGGAGGAGGCGGTGGAAGCCGGGGAGCTGCGGGTCCACCTGCGGGAGCGGCTGCCCGAATACATGGTGCCCGCGGCCTTCGTCTTCCTCGACGCCATGCCGGTGACGGCCAATGGCAAGCTGGACCGCAAGGCGCTGCCGGCGCCGGAGCGTTCGCGCGCGGCGGATGGAGAGGGGTTCGTGGCGCCGCGCAACGCCGCCGAGGAGCTCCTGGCCGCCACGTGGACCGAGGTGCTCGGCCTCGACCGCGTCGGAGTGCACGACAACTTCTTCACGCTGGGCGGGCACTCGCTGATCGCCACCCGCCTCGTGGCGCGGGTGCGCGAGACGTTCGGGGTGGAGCTGACCCTGCGTCGTCTGTTGGACGGTCCCACGGTGGCGGAGGTGGCGGCAGCGGTGGCCGAGGCGGCTCAGGCGGGGGCGGGGCTGGTGCCTCCGCCCATCACACGCCTGCCGCGGGATGCGGAGCCGCAGCTCTCGTTCGCCCAGGAGCGGCTGTGGTTTCTCGAGCAGCTCGAGCCCGGAACCATGGCCTACAACGTCCACGCCGCGCTCCAGCTCGACGGGCCGTTGGACGGCACCGCCCTCGCAGCCGTCCTGGGGGAGATCGCGCGCCGGCACGAGGTGCTGCGCACGACCTTCCGCGTCGACGCCGGCCGGCCGGTCCCGGAGATCCACCCTCCGGAGCCTTTCGACCTGCGGCCGCTGGACCTGAGCGATCAGCCCATGGCAGAGCGCGCTGCCGAGGTCGCCCGCCTGGCGCGGGAGGAGGCGGAGCGGCCGTTCGACCTCGCGACAGGGCCGCTGCTGCGCCTGCGTCTCCTGCGGCTCGGCGAGCGGGAGCACGTCGCCCTGGTCACCACGCACCACATCGCGAGCGACGGCTGGTCCATCCAGGTCTTCCTGCGCGAGCTGGCGGAGCTCTACTCCGCCTTCTCCACCGGCCGTTCCTCTCCCCTGCCGGAGCTGCCCGTCCAGTACGCCGACTTCGCGGCCTGGCAGCGATCCTGGCTGCGGGATGAGGTCCTGCAGCGCCAGCTCGCCTATTGGCGGGACCGCCTGGCGGGCGTGCCGGCGGTCCTCGACCTTCCCACCGACCGGCCGCGCGGACCCGTGGCCAGCTTCGAGGGCGCCGCGGAGAGCCTGTCCTGGCCGCCCGGCCTCGCCGAAGGGCTGAAGGAGTGGAGCCGTCACCAGCGGGTCACCCTGTTCATGACGCTCCTGGCAACCTTCGAGGCACTCCTCTCGCGCTACTCCGGCCAGCCGGTGGTCGCCGTCGGCACGCCCATCGCGGGCCGGCACCATGTGGAGACCGAAGGCCTGATCGGCCTCTTCGTCAACACTCTCGTCATGCGCGGCGACCTGGAGGGTGATCCGGGCTTACGTGAGCTGGTCGGCCGCGTGCGGGAGACGGCCCTGGGGGCGCAGGCGCATCAGGATTTGCCGTTCGAGAAGCTGGTGGAGGAGCTGCGGCCGGAGCGCAGCCTCAGCCACACGCCGCTCTTCCAGGTGGTGTTCGCCCTCGAGAACGCCGGCGGAGCCCCCGTGGAGCTGCCCGGCCTCACGCTGCGGCTGCTCGAGGGGGAGGTGGCGACGACGAAGTTCGATCTGGTCCTGTCGCTCGTGGAGGGGGACGGGCGGCTGGGCGGGATGCTGCGCTATCGCACCGCCCTCTTCGACCGTCCCACGGTGGCCCGCCTGGGCGCGCACTGGGTCCGGCTCGTGGAGCAGGCAATGGCCGATCCCGAGCTCCCCCTGTCGTACCTTCCTCTGCTCGGCGAAGCCGAGCGGCAACAGCTCACCGTCGAGTGGAACGACGGCGGCTCACCGGGATCCTGGGACCTGTGCGTCCATCAGCTCTTCGAGCGGCAGGCCGCGGCCACGCCCGACGCGCCCGCGGTGGTGTGCGAGGACCGGCGGTTGAGCTACGCCGAGCTGAACCGGCTCGCCAACCGGCTGGCGTATCGCCTGCGCCGGCTCGGCGTCGGGCTGGAGACGGTGGCCGGGATCCTGATCGAGCCCTCGATCGAAATGGTCGTCGCCATGCTGGCCATCCACAAGGCGGGCGGGGGCTACCTCGGGCTCGACCTGGCCCTCCCCCGGCAACGTCTCGCCTTCCTGCTCGCCGACGCCCGCGTGCCGGCAGTGGTCACCCGGGAGGGCCTGGCCGGGCGCCTGGCCGGCCTGGGGGTGGCGGTGGTGAGCATCGAGACGGCCGGCGAGGGGCTCGACCGCGAGAGCGAGGCCGATCCGGTCGCCGGCGCGACGCCAGACCACCTCGCGTACGTCATCTACACCTCGGGCTCGACCGGGGAGCCCAAGGGGGTCGCCGGGCAGCACTCTCAGCTCCGCGCCTATCTGCACGGGATCCTGGAGCGCCTGGGGCCGCCGGCCGGGGCCTCGTTCGCCCTGCAGCAGAGCCTCGCCGTCGACGCGCCGATCACCTATCTCTTCGCCTCGCTCTGCCATGGTGGGGTCCTGCACCTGATCACCCCGGAGCGGCTGAGCGAGCCCGCGGCGCTGGCGGACCTCCTCGGCCGCCAGCCGGTCGACTACCTGAAGGTCGCCCCTTCGCACCTGGCCGTGCTGATGGCGAGCGGTTACGGCGAGCGGATCCTGCCGCGGCGCCTGCTGCTGGTCGGCGGTGAGGCATCGTACTGGGATCGGGTGCAGGAGATCCGCCGGTCGTCCCCTGGCTGCATCTATCTCAATCACTACGGCCCCACCGAGACCACGGTGGGCGTGCTCACCTATCGGGCGGACGAGCCCGTTGCGGCGCCGGGCTCCAACGTCCTGCCGCTGGGAAGGCCGCTGACCGGAGCTCGCGTCCATGTGCTCGACCCCCGATTCGAGCCTCTGCCGATCGGCATCCCGGGCGAGCTCGCCATCGGGGGTGGAAGCCTGGCGAGAGGCTATCTCGGCCGCCCCGACCTGACCGCCGCGCGATTCATTCCCGACCCGTTCGGCGGCGAGCCCGGATCGCGGTTGTACCGCACCGGCGATCTCGCGCGCTGCACGCCGGCAGGCCTCTTCGAGTTCCTCGGCCGCCTCGATCACCAGGTCAAGGTCCGCGGTTTCCGGGTGGAGCTGGAAGAGATCGAGGTGGCGCTGAGCCAGCATCCGGGTGTGATCGCGGCCGTCGTGGTGGCCTGGGCGGATGCCGTCGACGGCAAGCGTCTGGTGGGATACCTGGTGCCCGCAGGCGATCCGGCACCGACCACGAGCGAGCTGCGCCGTTTCCTCCTGACGAAGCTGCCGGAGCACATGGTTCCCGCGAGCTTCATGCCTCTGGAGCGCCTGCCGCGCACTCCCCAGGGCAAGGTCGACCGCCGCGCCCTGCCCGAGCCCGAGCGGGTCCGCCCCGACCTCGACGATGGCTTCGTCGCGCCCGGCACGGCGGAGGAAGAGGTCCTGGCGGCCATCTGGGCCGACATGCTGGGGATCGAGCGGGTGGGGATCCACGACAACTTCTTCGATCTGGGGGGGCATTCGCTGCTGGCCACGCGTGTTATCGCCCGGGTACGCGAGGCCTTCGCCGTGGACCTCCCGCTCCGTACCCTGTTCGACGCCCCTACGGTGGAGGGGCTCTCGGGCGAGATCGGGCGGGTCAAGGCCGGTGGCCTGAGCACGGCGCTCCCGGGGATCACCCCGGTAGCCCGCGAAAATCGTCGGCTGAAGCAGACGACCGTGCGACACAGAGGACGTTCGACGGGAGAGGTATGAGCAGCAGCGCACAGTATGCCCCCCCAGGATCTGATCTTCAGGCCAGCCCGGTCCTTGCTGGAGAGGATGATTCTGCGGCCGACTTTTTTGTCTTTCCCATGTCCTACGCGCAGCAGCGGCTCTGGTTCCTGGCCCAGATGGAGCCCGACAGCGCCTTCTACAACACTCACCGGGTCCTCCGTCTGCGGGGGCGGTTGCGGCCCGCGGCACTGGCGCGAAGCTTCGCCCTCGTCGTGCGGCGCCATGAGATCCTGCGGACCAGCTTCACGATCCTGGACGGCGAGCCCGTGCAGGTGGTCGCCCCGGATCTGGATCTCTCGCTGCCCGCCGTCGACCTGGAGTTGCTCCCGGAGAGCGCCAGGTGGACCGAGGCGCGGCGGCTGGCCCGGGAGGCGGCGCGGCGGACCTTCGACCTCGCCCTGCCCCCTCTGCTGCGGATCGTGCTGCTGCGGCTGGCCGAGCGCGATCACGTGCTGCTGCTCAACACTCATCACATCGTCAGCGATGCCTGGTCCGTGGGCGTCCTGCTCCAGGAGGTGGGGGCGGCCTATCGGTCGTTCTGCGACGGGAGAGAGCCCGCCCTGCCCGAGCTGCCCATCCAGTACGCCGATTTCGCAGAGTGGCAGCGGGAGCGTTTGCAGGGCGAGGTCCTGGAAAAGCAGCTCGCCTACTGGCGGGAGCGGCTCGGCGACGGCGCGGCCGGCCTCGAGCTGCCGACGGACCGTCCCCGGCCGGCGGCGCAGACGTTCCGGGGCGCGGTTCATTCCGTCGCGCTGCGCCCCCCCCTGGCGGCCTCCCTGCGGCGGCTGGCCCGCAACCAGGGAGCCACCCTCTTCATGACGCTGCTCGCCGGTTTCCAGGCCCTGCTCGCCCGCTACACCGGACAGCGGGATGTCAGCGTGGGCATCCCGGTCTCCGGCCGCACCCAGGTGGAGACCGAGGGCCTCATCGGCCTGTTCCTCAATACGCTCGTGGCTCGCACCGATCTCTCCGGCGATCCTCATTTCGCCGAGCTCCTCGTGCGGGTGCGGCAGGTCGTCCTCGAGGCCCATGCGCACCAGGATCTGCCCTTCGAGCGGCTGGTCGAAGAGCTGCGGGTCAAGCGCGACCTGAGCGCGACGCCCCTCTTCCGAGTCCTCTTCACGCTTGAGAGCACGCCGAAGCAGGCGCTGCTGCTGCCGGACCTCTCCCTCGATCTCCTCGAGGTGGAGAGCGGGACGGCCAAGTTCGATCTGTCCTTCGCCCTGGTCGACGACGGCGAGCGCGTGCTGGGCGGGATCGAGTACAACGTCGACCTGTTCGACGCTCCGACCATCGTCCGCTTCGGCGAGCACTGCCAAAACCTGCTCGCGGGTGCGGCCGATGACGTGCGCCTTTCCGAGCTGCCGGTGCTTGGCGAGGCGGAGAGCCAGGCGCTGCTGCGCGAGCACAACGACACGGCAGTCGGGTGGGAGCCGGAGCTTCTCGACGGCCCCTTCGCGTCGTGGGCGCGGCGAAGCCCCGATGCCGTGGCGTTGATCTGGGGGGAGGAACGGCTCACCTACGGTGTGCTCGCGAGGCTGGCCGGCCGCGTGGCCGGCCGCCTGCGCTCCCTGGGCATCGGGCCCGAGGATCGGGTGGGGATCTGCGTCGAGCGCTCCCCGGAGATGGTGTGGGGCCTCCTCGGCGTGCTTCAGGCCGGGGCGGCCTACGTGCCGCTCGACCCGGCTTACCCGGCGGATCGCCTGGCTTTCATGCTGGAGGACTCCGGCGCCTCCGTCGTCCTGACGCAACGGTCGCTCCGTGATCGGCTGCCGGAGGGCGCCGGACTCGCCGTGCTGGCGCTGGACGACGTGGTGGCGGCCACGGCCGGAAGCGGCTCGTCGCCGCGTCCGGACCCGGCCAACCTCGCCTATCTCATCTACACCTCGGGCTCCACCGGCCGGCCCAAGGGGGTGGCCATCGAGCACCGCAGCGCGGCGCTGCTGGTGCGTTGGGCCGGCGAGGTCTTCACCTCCGAGGAGCTCGCGGGCGTCCTCGCCTCCACGTCGATCTGCTTCGACCTTTCGGTGTTCGAGATCTTCGTGCCGCTCGCCCATGGCGGCACGGTGATCCTGGCTCAGGATGCCCTGCAGCTCCCGTCTCTCCCTGCGGCCGGGCAGGTCCGTCTGGTCAACACGGTGCCGTCGGCGGCGGCCGAGCTGGTTCGTTCCGGCGGTCTGCCACCGTCCGTGAGAACGGTCAATCTGGCCGGCGAGCCGCTGGGGCGTCGCCTGGCGAGCGACCTCTACGCGGCCGGGGTCGTCCGGGTCTTCGATCTCTACGGTCCCTCGGAAGACACGACCTACTCGACGTTCGCGCTGGTGCCGGAAGAGGAGGATCGGCCGGTCCTGATCGGTCGCCCTGTCGCGGGCTCGGCGGCGTACGTGCTCGACGGGAGCCTGCGGCCGGTGCCGCTGGGGGTCGCGGGCGAGCTCTGCCTCGGCGGGAGGGGGCTCGCCCGCGGCTACCTGAGCCGGCCGGAGCTCACGGCGAAGCGGTTCGTACCGGATCCGTGGGGCGGTGAGCCGGGAGCCCGGCTCTACCGCACGGGCGACCTGGCGCGGCGTCTCCCCGACGGCAGCCTGGGATTCCTCGGGCGGATCGATCATCAGGTCAAGGTCCGCGGCTTCCGCATCGAGCCGGGGGAGATCGAGCTGGCCCTGGAGAGCCACCCCGGCGTCCGGGAGGCGGTCGTGCTCGCGACCGGGAGCGCGGCGAGCGAGCGGTCCCTGGCGGCCTGGTTCGTGCCCGACGACGGCCGGGTCCCGTCTCCTTCGGAGCTGCGCGAGCACCTGCGGCGTAAGCTGCCGGAGTTCATGGTGCCGTCGGCGTATGTGGCTCTGGAGGCGCTTCCCCTGACGCCCAACGGCAAGCTGGACCGGCGGGCGCTGGAGGCCCTGGAACGGGAGTGGGGCGACCCGGAGGTCCCGTATGCGGTTCCTCGCACCCCGGTCGAGGAGGTGCTCGCCGCGCTCTGGGCCGACGTGCTGGGCGTCGAGCGCGTCGGAGCGCACGACAACTTCTTCGACCTGGGCGGCCACTCCCTGCTCGCCGCCCGCCTGCTCTCAAGGGTGCGCGAAAGCCTGCGTGTCGAGCTCCCCATGCGCGGTCTCTTCGAGCGCCCGGTCCTCGCGCGGTTCGCCGGCCTCGTCGAGGCGGAGATGCAGGCCGGCCGCCTGCCCGACGCGCCGCCGATCGGGCGCCGCCCGGCAGGGGAGGTCCCGCCGCTCTCGTTTGGCCAGCGGCGGCTCTGGTTCCTCGAGCAGCTCGGTCCCGGAAGCCCGGCCTACAACATCCCTCTCGCCGTGCGGCTGCGCGGCGGGCTGGCGCCGGAACGGCTCGCCGGAGCCTTCCGCGAGGTCCTCCGCCGCCACGAAAGCCTGCGTACCAGTTTCCGCGATCTCGCGGGGGAGCCGGTCCCGGTGATCGCCCCGGAAATCCCCCTGCCCCTCGGGAGGGTCGACCTCGGCGGGCTCCCGGAGCAGGCGCGGGAGGACGAGGTCGCGCGCCTGGCGGCCGAGCAGGCCCGGCTCCCGTTCGACCTCGCCCGGGGACCGTTGCTGCGGATCCTCCTGGCGCGGCTGGGGGACGGCGACCATGCGGTGGTCTTCGTGGCCCACCACATCGTCAGCGATGGCTGGTCTGTAGGCGTGCTGCTCTCCGAGCTCTCCGCGCTCTATGCGGCCTTCTCCGCAGAGCGGCCGTCGCCTCTCCCCGAGCTGCCCGTCCAGTATGGCGATTTCGCGCGGTGGCAGCGGAGCTGGCTCCAGGGGGCGCTGCTCGAGGCGCGCATCCAGTACTGGCGGGAGCGGCTCACCGGCGCCCCTCCCGTGCTGCCGCTGCCCCTGGACCGGCCGCGGCCGGCCCTTTCCAACCCGCGTGGCGGCCGGTTCTCGCTGTCTCTTCCCGCCGCCCTCACCGCGGGCCTGCGCGCGCTCGGCCGCCGCGAAGGTGCGACGCTCTTCATGATCCTGATGACCACGTTCAAAGCGCTCCTGCTGCGGATCTCGGGAGAGCCGGACCTCGTGGTCGGCACGGCGGTCGCGGGCCGCGACCGCCTGGAGACCGAACCGCTCATCGGTTTCCTGGCCAACACGCTGGCCCTGCGGACGGACCTCTCGGGGGATCCGCTCTTCACCGAAGCCCTGCGGCGGGTCCGCGGCGGGGTCCTGGAGGCGCACGCCCATCAGGATCTTCCTTTCGAGAAGCTGGTCGAGGAGCTGCGGCCCGAGAGGCGCCTCGCCCACTCGGCGCTCTTCCAGGTGATGTTCCTGTTGCAGAACGTGCCGCCCATGACGTCGGGTTTCGGGGCCGTGGAGATAACCCCGATTCCCGCGAGCACGGGGACGGAGCGGTACGATCTGACTCTGGGGGTCGCGGAGGAGCCGGACGGTTTGGGCCTGACGCTCTCCTTCCGCCGGGACCTCTTCGATACCCCGACCGCGGTCCGGCTCCTCGAGCGCTTCGCGATCGTGCTGGCCGGAGTGGCCGCTGGTCCGGACCTCCGCCTGCCGGATCTGCCGCTCCTCGCCCCCGCCGAGCGCTGGCAGCTCCTCGGGGAGTGGAACGATACGGCGGCGCCGCACCCTCCGGTCTGCCTGCACGTGCTCTTCGAGACCCAGGCGCGGCGCACGCCCGAGGCGGTGGCCGTCTCCTTTGACGACGAGGAGATGAGCTACGCCGAGCTCGACCGCCGGGCGGAGCGGCTGGCGCGGCGCCTCCGCGCCTCGGGCGTCGGCCCCGAGCGGGTGGTGGGGGTCTGCCTGGAGCGCTCGCCGGAGCTGTTGGTGGCTCTCCTGGGGGTGCTCAAGGCCGGCGGCGCCTATCTCCCCCTGGATCCGGACTCCCCGCGCGAGCGCCTGGCCCTGATGCTCGCGGACGCCCGCCCGGCCGTCCTGCTGGCCCGCCGGGATCGGTTCCCGGAGCCGCCGCCCGCTCTCCCGGTGCTCGATCCGGCGGAGTGGGACGGCGGGTCCGCGCCGGCCCCGGCCGGGGCCGGCGCGGACCCCGCGAACCTCGCCTACACGATCTACACCTCCGGCTCGACGGGCCGCCCCAAGGGGGTGATGATCCCGCACGGGGCCATCGTCAACCGTCTCCTCTGGATGCAGCGGCGCCTCCCCCTGGGGCCGGACGACCGGGTCCTCCAGAAGACGCCGTTCAGCTTCGACGCGTCCGTCTGGGAGCTCTTCCTGCCGCTCGCCGTGGGGGCCCGCGTCGTCCTTGCGCAACCGGGCGGCCACCAGGACAGCGCCTACCTGGTCGAGGCCGTGGTGCGGCACGGGGTGACGGTCCTGCAACTCGTCCCTTCGATGCTCCGGGTCTTTCTGGAGACCGCTGGAGTCGAGCGCTGCGCCCCTCTGCGGCGGGTCTTCGCGGGCGGCGAAGCCCTGCCCGGCGAGGTGCGCGAGCGATTCCACTCCCTCCTGGGCGCCGAGCTGTGCAACCTCTACGGCCCCACCGAGGTGTCGATCGACTCCAGCTTCTGGCCCGCCGTTCCGGGCGAGCGCCTGGCCGTCGCCCCCATCGGCCGGCCGCTCGACAACCTGCGGATCTTTGTCACGGACCCCGGGCTCCGCCCGGTGCCGATCGGCACGCCGGGCGAGCTCCACGTCGCCGGCCGCGGGCTGGCGCGCGGGTATCTCGGCCGGCCCGATCTGACCGCCGAACGGTTCCTCCCGGATCCGTGGAGCGGCGAGCCGGGAGGCCGCCTCTACCGCACGGGCGACCTGGTGCGCCACACCGCGGACGGCATCCTCGAGTTCCTGGGGCGGACCGACCACCAGGTGAAGATCCGGGGGTTCCGCATCGAGCCCGGCGAGATCGAAGCGGCGCTCGCCGCCCATCCGGGGGTGCGGCAGTGTGCCGTCGTCACGCGCGACGATGCGCGGGGCGACCGGCGGCTGGTTGCCTACTTCGTCCCCGAGTCGGGGACCGTGGCCACGGGCGCATTGCGCGATTTCCTCAGGGAACGGCTGCCCGCCCACATGGTCCCGGCGGCCTTCGTCCCCCTGGCCGGGCTGCCGGTGACGTCGAGCGGCAAGCTCGACCGCAGCTTCCTGCCGGCGCCGGAGCCGGCCGGCGTCGAGGAGGAGGGATACGCCGCGCCGGCAGGACCGGTCGAGGAGCTCCTCGCGGGAATGTGGGAGGACGTCCTCCGGGTCGAGAGGGTGGGCAGGCACGACGACTTCTTCGACCTGGGCGGCCATTCGCTCCTCGCGACCCAGCTCATCGCCCGGGTGCGCGACGCCTTGGGCGTGGACGTGCCGTTGCGCGGCCTCTTCGAGAGCCCGACCGTCGCGGGCCTTGCGGAGCTCGTCCTGGCGCGGATGGGGCGGGGCGCGGGACAGGGCGCCGGCCCGATCGGGAGGGTGCCGCGCGACCGGCCGCTGCCCCTGTCCTTCGCGCAGGAGCGCCTCTGGTTCCTGGACCGGCTGGAGCCGGACAGCGCCGGCTACAACCTCCCGGCCGCCCTGCGGCTGGTCGGGCCTCTGGCGAGGACCGCACTCTACGCGGCGGTCGGAGAGGTCGTGCGTCGCCACGAGGTGCTGCGCATGCGCTTCGCGGAGACGGAGCAGGGGGTCGTCCAGGTGCCCCTCCCCCCCGGGCCCTTCCCCTTCCCCGCGATCGACCTGACCGGTCTGCCGGACGGGGCGCGCGAGGCCGAGGTGCGGCGGCTCGCCGCCGCGGAGGCGATGCGTCCCTTCGACCTGATCCACGGCCCGCTGCTGCGGGTCGGGCTGCTCCACCTCGGCAGCGCGGAGCACGCGATCCTGCTGTCGATGCATCACATCGTGAGCGACGGCTGGTCGATGACCGTGCTGGTCGAGGAGCTCGTCGCCCTCTACTCGGCCTTCGCCGCCGGGAGTCCCTCTCCGCTCCCCGAGCCGGCGATCCAGTACGCCGATTTCGCCGCCTGGCAGCGCCGGTGGCTCCAGGGAGAGAGCCTCGAGGCGCAGCTCGAATATTGGAAGCGGCAGCTGGCCGCGGCGCCGGCGGTGCTCGAGCTCCCCGTGGACCGGCCCCGGCCCGCCTTCCAGATCTCCCGTGGGAAGAGCCTGCCGGTGCATCTCCCTCTCGGCCTTTCGGTGCGGCTCCGTGGGCTGGGGCGGCAGTGGGGCGCCACCTCCTTCATGCTGCTGATGGCGGGGTTCCAGTCCCTGCTGCGCCGCTACTCCGGCCAGCACGACCTCAGCGTCGGGCTCTCGATCGCCGGCCGCACCCGCCTGGAGACCGAGCGCCTGATCGGCCTCTTCGTCAACACCCTCGTGCTGCGCACCGATCTTTCGGGGGACCCTGCGTTCACCGAGCTGGTCCGCCGGGTGCGCGAGGGGGTCCTCGAGGCCCACGCCCACCAGGATCTCCCCTTCGAGAAGCTGGTGGAGGAGCTGCAGCCCGAGCGGAGCCTGAGCTTCACGCCGCTGTTCCAGGTGATGTTCTCGTTGGACCAGTTCCCCAGACGCGAGATCGCGCTGTCCGGTCTGCGGGCGACCGCCATCGCGGCGCCCTCGACGGCGGTGCGGTTCGACCTGGAGATCACCCTGGAAGAGCGGGAGGGGGCCTTCGCCGGCATGCTGCGGTATGCGACCGAGCTCTTCGACGAATCCACGATCCTGCGCTTCCTGATCCACTTTGAGGCCATCCTCGAAGAGATGCTGGAGCACCGCGAGCGGCGCCTTTCGGGTCTCCTCCTGCTGAGCGCCGCCGAGCGTCATCAGTTGATCCGGGAGTGGAACGACACCGCGGTGGAGGGGCCGCGGGAGCTGCCGCTTCAGGAGCTGTTCGCGGCGTGGGCGGCGCGGAGCCCCGAGGCCCCCGCCGTGGTGTGCGAGGGACGCTGCCTGAGCTACGGCGAGCTCGACCGGCGCGCCAACCGGCTGGCCCGCCGACTGCGCCGCCTGGGGGTCGGTCCGGAAGTGCCGGTGGCGCTGTGCGCCGGCCGGTCGCTCGAGATGATCGTCGGCATGCTGGCCATCCTCAAGGCCGGCGGCGCGTACCTGCCGCTCGACGAGAGCTACCCGCGCGAACGGCTGGCCCTGATGGTGGAGGACGCGCAAGCCCCCGTGCTCCTGGCCGCGGGGGAGTCCGCGGCGGCGATCACCGCCCCTACCGTCGTCCGGCTGGAGGCCGAAGCGAGCGAGCTCGCCGGCGAGGACGACGGCCCGTTCGACAGCGGCGCCGGTCCGGATCACCTGGCCTATGTGATCTATACCTCGGGCTCGACCGGCAGGCCCAAGGGGGTGGCATGCTGCCACCGCGGCGTGCTCAACCTCCTGGCCGATCTCGAGCGGCGGCGGCCCCTCGTGCCCGGCGAGGCCTGCGGCCTGTGGACGAGCATCAGCTTCGACGTCTCGGTGTGGGAGATCTTCGCCGCCCTGTGCTACGGCGGCGTGCTGCACATCCCCGGCGAAGACGAGCGCACGAGCGCCGCGGGCCTTTTCCCCTGGCTGGCGCGTCACCGCATCCGCAGCCTCTACCTGCCGCCTTTCCTGCTCGCCGACTACGCGGGCTGGCTGCGCGAGGGGGGCGACGAGCGCCGCTCGCTGGCGCGGTTGCTGGTCGGGGTGGAGCCCATCCCCGAACGCGTGCTGGCGAGCCTTCAGGAGGCGGTGCCGGGACTCCGTATCGTCAACGGCTACGGCCCCACCGAGGCGACGGTCTGCGCCACCTTCTTCGACGTCGGCCGCAGGCCGGCGCCCGACCGCCGTGCTCCGCTCGGCCGGGCGGTGGCCAACTGCCGGGTCTACCTGCTCGACAGCCACCAGCGCGAGGTCCCGATCGGAGCGCCGGGTGAGGTCTGGATCGGTGGGGTGGGCCTGGCACGTGGCTATTTCGGGCGGCCCGACCTGACGGCCGAGCGCTTCCTGCCCGAGCCGATCGGCGGTCCGGGAGCCGGACCGGGAGCGCGCTGCTATCGCACCGGGGACCTGGCGCGCCGCCTGCCAGACGGCAACCTGGAGTTCCTGGGGCGCCGCGACCACCAGGTCAAGCTGCGCGGCGTGCGCATCGAGCTGGGGGAGATCGAGGCCGTGCTCGGGAGCCACCCGGGGGTGGGCCAGGCCGTGGCGATGGTGCGCGAGGATTCGTCCGGCGAGCGCCGGCTGGTGGCTTATGTGGCGCCGCGGCCGCCCGCGAGCTCGGCCGAGGCCGATTCCCGCCAGGTGGAGCATTGGGAGTCGCTCTACGACGCGGTGTACAGCCGGGGCGACCTGCTGGCTCGCGACCCGTGGGTGAACCTGTCGGTGTGGACGACCAGCTACACCGACGGCCCGGTGCCTGAGGACGAGATCTACGAGTGCATCGAGGACTCCGTGTCGCGCATTCTGTCCCTGCACCCGCGCCGGCTGTGGGAGATCGGATGCGGTACCGGCCTGCTCCTGCGGCGGGTCGCCCCGCATTGCGCGTTCTTCCGGGGTACGGACGTCTCCGAGGAAGTGCTGAGCCGGCTGTCGGAACGCCTCCGAGGCTTGCCGGACCTGCCGCCGGTGGAGCTGCTCCATCGGGCCGCCGACGACTTCCGGGATCTGCCGCCGGCGGTCTTCGATACGGTCGTGATGAACGAGGTGACGGTGCACTTCCCCACTGTCGAGTACCTGGTCCGGGTGCTGGAGGGTGTGCTGTCGGTGACCGCTCCGGGCGGCCACATCTATCTGGGAGGAGTGCGCTGCCTGCCGTTGCTGGAGGCGTTCCACGCCTCGGTGGCCCTCTTCCAGGCCGCGGACGAGCTGACCCTGCCGGAGTTGCGGGAGGAGGTGCTGCGGCGCAAGTCGCACGAGAAGCACATGCTCTTTGCACCGCAACTGTTCAACGTCTTGTCCGCGCGCCTGCCTCGCATCCAGCGGCTCTCGGTGCAACTGAAGGGGGGGCGGCACCACAGCGAGATCACCAAGTTCCGCTACGACGTGGTGCTGCATCTCGATGCGGCGGCCTCGGCTCAGGAGGAGCGCACCCTGGAGTGGCCGGCGGCAGGCGGAGCACTGGAGCTCCTGCGCGGCGTCCTGAGCGAGGAGCGGCCTGCCTTGCTCAGGGTCCTCGGCATGCCCAACGCCCGCCTGCGAGACGACCTGTTCGCCCTGCGGACGATGCACGAGTGGGACCTCGGGACGGTGGGAGAGCTGCGGGAAGCGGTGCGGCGCCGGTCCGGCGGACCGGGGGTGGATCCTGCCGACCTCTGGGACCTCGGCCGGGAGCTCGGCTACGAGGTGGAGGTGTCCTGGTCTGAGAACGGCGACCTGGGGGGGATCGACGCGCTGTTCCTCCGCCCGGGTGTGCAGCCGAAACCACGGACCCCGGCCCCTGAGCCGCAGCCCGCCTGGAGCCTTTTCGGCAACATCCCGGCCGCCAGCGGCGGAGTGCCCGGGCGGCTCGTCGCGGAGCTGCGTGCCTTCCTCTCCGAGCGCCTCCCCGAGCCCATGATGCCCTCGGCTTTCGTGATTCTCGACGAGCTGCCCCGGCTGCCGGGCGGCAAGATCGACCGCAAGTCCCTGCCGGAGCCGGAGCGGCGCGCCGCGGGTGGGATCTCGGCGCTGCGGACGCAGATGGAGGAGATGCTGGCAGCGCTCTGGGCTGAGGTGCTGCAGTTGGAGCGGGTGGGCCGGGACGACAACTTCTTCGAGCTGGGTGGGCACTCGCTGATGGCCACGCGGCTGGTGTCCCGGATCCGGGAGGCCTTCGGGGTGGAGCTGCCTCTGCGCGTCCTCTTCGAGGCGCCGACGATCGGCGGGCTCGCCGCCCGGGTGGAGCAGGAGGCGGCGGTGGGCCGGGGGCTGGCCGCCCCGCCCCTGGTGCCGGCGCCGCGCGACCGGGAGCTCCGTCTCTCCTTCGCCCAGCAGCGCCTCTGGTTCATCGACCAGCTCGACCCCGGCAGCCCCGTTTACAACATTCCCACGGCCCTCCGTCTGCGGGGCCCGCTGGACGTGGCCGCGCTGGCGACGAGCTTTCGCGAGGTCGTCCGGCGCCACGAGGGCTTGCGGACCACCTTCCCCTCGGTCCAGGGACGGGCCGTGCAGGTGATCGCACCGGCCGCCCCCGTCCCGCTGCCCGTGGTGGACCTGGAGCCGCTACCGCGGCCGATCCGGGAAGAGGAGGTGTCGCGGCTGGCACGCGAAGAGGCGAGCCGGTCCTTCTCGCTCGCCGCGGGCCCGCTCCTCCGCACCTGCCTGTTGCGGCTGGGGCCCGAGGAGCATGCGCTCCTGTTCACCGCCCACCACATCGTGTCGGATGGCTGGTCCACCGACCTCCTGGCTTTCGAGGTGGCGGTGTCCTACGCCGCATTCCTGGAAGGCCGCGAGCCGTCTCTTCCGGAGCTGCCGGTCCAGTACGCCGATTTCGCCCACTGGCAGAGGGAATGGCTGCGCGACGAGGTCCTGGAACAGCAGCTCTCCTATTGGCGGACCCGGCTGGCGGGCGCGCCGCCCCGGCTCGAGCTGCCCACGGACCGCCCGCGTCCGGCCCTGGTTACCCATCATGGCGCGACCGTCCCGTTCGTGCTCCCGCCGGATCTCCGCGAGGCTCTCCTTCGCTTCGGCCGGGCTCAGGGCAGCACCCTGTACATGTCGCTCCTCGCGGGATTCTTCTGCCTCCTGTCCCGGCACTCGGGCCAGAGGGACCTTTGCGTGGGCTCGCCCATCGCGGGCCGGAACCGTCTGGAGACCGAGAACCTGATCGGGCTGCTGGTGAACATGCTGGTCCTGCGCGGCGACCTCTCGGGGAACCCCAAAGCCTCAGAGCTCCTGCAGCGGGTCCGTGAGGCGGCCCTCGAAGCCCAGTTCCATCAGGACCTGCCGTTCGAGATGCTCGTGGACGAGTTGCAGCCGGAACGGAACCTCAGCCACATGCCGCTCTTCCAGGTGGTGTTCGCACTGCAGAATACGGCTCGGAAAGGGCGGATCGAGCTGGCGGGGCTGCGTTCGAGCCTCCTCGCCGTCGCCGACGGGACGGCCAAGTTCGACCTCACGCTCTTCGTCGGTGAACGAGAGCACGATCTCGCCGGCGTGGTGGAGTACAACACCGACCTCTTCGATCGCAGCACCGTCCTCCGCCTGATCGGCCATCTGAGGTCTGTGCTGGAAGAGATGACGTCAGGTGGCGAGGTGCGGCTCTCCGAGCTGGACCTGCTGAGCGAGGCCGAGCGGCACCAGATGCTCGCCGAGTGGAACGACACGCGAAAGCCGTACGCCCGTCAGGCTTCGCTCCAGGAAGGCTTCGAGCGGCAGGCGACACGGCATCCGCAGGCGGTGGCGGTCGTCTTCGGGGATCGGGTGTGGACGTACGGGGAGGTGGAGGCGTGGGCCAACCGGATGGCCGGCCACCTGCGAGAGCTGGGCGTGGGCCGGGGAGACCTGGTCGCGGTGCACCTGCACCGCTGCGCCGAGATGGTGCCGGCGCTGTTGGGGATCCTCAAGAGCGGGGCGGCCTACGTGCCGGTTGAGGTGAGCCTGCCGCCGGCGCGGGTGGGCTGGCTCCTGTCGAAGCTGGGCACCCGCTGTGTGATCACCCAATCCCGCCGGGTGGGCAGCCTGTGCGAGATGGACCTGCCCGACCTCGAGCACTTGGTGCTGGTGGACGAGCCGGAGGAGGTGCCGGAGAGCCGGATGCGGGTCTGGGGCCGGTCGGAGTGGCCGGCGGGGCTGGGGGACAAGCCGCCGGTCTCCTGCGGAGCCGAGGACCTGGCCTATATCATCTTCACCTCCGGCTCGACGGGAACGCCGAAGGGGGTCATGGTGCGCCACCAGCCGGTGGTGAACCTGATCGAGTGGGTCAACGCGAGGTTTGGCATGAGCCCGCGGGATCGGGGGCTTTTCGTCACCTCCTTGAGCTTCGACCTCTCCGTCTACGACGTGTTCGGTCTGCTCGCGGCGGGCGGCTCCGTGCGGGTCGTCGCCGAGGAGGAGCTGCGCGATCCAGCGGCGCTGGTGCGCGCCTTGGAGTCGGAGCCGATCACCTACTGGGACTCGGCGCCGGCTGCCCTGCAGCAACTCGTACCTTTCTTCTCGCAGGCGGAGGGGCGGAGCCGCCTGCGGCTGGTGTTCCTGAGTGGCGATTGGGTGCCGCTGACCCTCCCGGACCAGGTCCGGGAGGCGTTCCCGCGGGCTCAGGTCGTCGCCCTGGGAGGGGCGACGGAGGCGACCGTCTGGTCGAACTTCTTCCCGGTGGCGGAGGTGGCGCCGGCGTGGGCCAGCATACCGTACGGCCGGCCTATCCAGAACGCGCGCTACCACGTGCTGGACGCGGACCTGAACCCATGCCCGACCGGGGTGCCGGGGGACCTCTACATCGGCGGCGAGTGTCTGGCCCTGGGCTACGCACAGGAGCCGGCGCTGACGGCGTGGAAGTTCGTGCCCGACGGCTGCCGCGGCGACTTCGGGGCGCGGCTGTACCGGACCGGCGACCGGGCCCGGTACTGGGCCAGCGGCCTGCTGGAGTTTCTGGGCCGGCTGGACCTCCAGGTCAAGATCCGCGGCTTCCGGATCGAGCTGGGGGAGATCGAGGCGGCGCTGGGCGATCACCCCGGGGTACGCGAGGCGGTGGTGCTGGCGCGGGAGGATGCGCCCGGAGACAAAAGGCTGGTGGCCTATGTCGTCTCCCGGGAGGGTGCGGGGCCGGACGCCGGCGGGCTGCGCGCCCACCTGCGGGAGCGGCTGCCGGAGTACATGGTGCCCTCGGCCTTCGTGTTCCTCGACGCCATGCCGGTGACGAGCAATGGCAAGCTGGATCGCAAGGCGCTGCCGGCCCCGGAGCGCACGCGAGAGACGGCTGCGGAGGGCTATGCGGCGCCGCGCAACTCCACCGAGGAGCTGCTGGCCGGCCTGTGGGTCGAGGTGCTCGGCGTCGGCCGCGTCGGCATCCACGACAACTTTTTCGACCTCGGCGGGGACTCGATCCTGAGCATCCAGATCGTGGCGCGGGCCAACGAAGCAGGCCTCCCCCTGGTCCCGCGGCAGATCTTCGAGCACCAGACGGTCGCGGAGCTGGCGCAGATCGCCACGGCAGCGCTGGCGGGGGCCGAGGTGCTGGTGACCGGCTCCGTCCCGCTGACGCCGGCCCAGCTCCGGTACCTGGAGGAGGAGCCCGAGTTGGAATGGGGGCGGGCCGTCCTGCTCGAGGCGCCCGGGGGGCTCGACCCCGAGCCGCTGCGCAGAGCTCTCGATCTCCTGGCCCGCCGTCACGACGCGCTACGGCTCCGCTTCGAGAGCGGCGAGGACGGCTGGCGCCAGAGGGACGGCGGAGTGGAAGGCGCCGTCCCCCTCGCGGTCATCGATCTGCATCGGCTCCCCGGAGATTTGTGCAATGCAGCGCTCGACGCCGCTGCGGCCCAGGCACTGGCGAGTCTCGATCCCATCCGGGGACCGCTCGCGCGCGCCGCGGTGCTCGATCCCGGTAGCGGCGGGCCGGTCCGCCTTCTCCTGGTCGCCCATCCACTGGTGGTCGACGAGCTCTCCTGGGGGCTTCTGCTCGCCGAGCTCGAGCGCGACTACGAGCGCCTCCTGGGCGGCGAGGCTCCGCCGGAGCCCCTCCGACAGACGCCATTCCTCCGCTGGGCGGCGCTCCTGGCGAGGCGGGTGCGGTCGGAGGAGCTGCGTGCCGAAGCCGAGTACTGGCTCGCCGGCGACCGCCGCTGGGTTGCGCCGCTGCCGGTCGAGACGCCGTGGAGCGAGGAGCCGGAGCCCTCAGCCCGCCCTCTCGCCGTGTGGCTCGACGCCGAGCGGACCGCCGCGCTGCTCCAGGACGCGCTCGCGGCGTACCACACCCGTCCCGAGGATCTGCTGCTCGCAGCCCTCGTCGAGGGCTTCGCGAGCTGGACCGGCCGCCGCTCTCTGCTGGTGGACCTCGCGGGGCCTGGGCGCGAGGGTCTGCTCGACGGCTTCGATCCCTCGCTCACGGTCGGCTGCTTCGCGGGGAGCGCTCCGCTGCTGCTCGATCTGGAGGGGAGGCGGGCTCCCGGGGACGCGATCCGGTCGGTCAAGGCGCAGCTCCGCGCCATGCCGCACGGCGGACTGGGCCATGGCCTTCTGCTCCAACGGACGGAGGACCCGGATCTGCTCGAAGACCTGCGTTCCTTGCCGGCTCCCGAGGTCGGCTTCCGGTACATGGGCCCGGCCGAGCCGCCGCGTATGTCCTCGCGAGTCCGGCCGGCCGGTCATCAGCCCTCGCGGGCCTTCCGCTCCGCAGCCCGGCATCGGATCGACGTTACGGCGCGCGTCCTCGACGGCCGATTGCAGGTCGGCTGGACCGATGACGGGGGAGCGCTCCACGGCGAAACCGTCGAGGATCTCGCCCGCGGCTTCCTCACGGCTCTCGAAAACGCCGTGGATCACTGCCTCTCTCCGGAAACCAGCGCGGTCACGCCGGAAGATTTCGAGCTCGCCAACGTCAACCAGGAGCAGTTGGACGGTATTCTGGCGAGGCTCGGCAACAGCAGGAGGCCCTCATGATCGCGAGCCGCGAGCCGCGAGAGCAGATCGAAGATCTCTATCCCCTGTCGCCAATGCAACAGGGGATGTTGTTCGATACCTTGTACTCCCCGGGCACGGGCATCTACCTTGGTCAGTCCTCGTGGGAGATTCGCGGAGAGCTGGACGTTTCGGCGCTCCGCTCGGCCTGGCAGTCGCTGGTCGAACGGCATTCGATCCTGCGGACGGCGTTCTTCTGGGAGGGATTGGACGAGCCGGCGCAGGTTGTCTGCCGAAACGTGGAGCTCCCCTGGGCGGACCTCGACTGGCGCGGCATTCCGCCGGCAGAGCGCCAGCCGCGTCTGTGGGCCCTCCTCGATGAGGACCGACGGCTCGGCTTCGACCTCGCAGAGCCCCCGCTGATGCGGATGACCCTCATCCGTCTGGAGGAGAACGCCTGGTCGCTCACCTGGACCTACCACCATCTGCTCATCGACGGCTGGTGCATGGCGCTCCTGTTCCGGGAGGTGCTGAGTCTCTACGAGGGGAAACGCAGCGGGCGGGAGCCGCGCCTGCGGCCGAGCCGCCCTTATCGCGACTACATCGCCTGGCTCAAGAAGCAGGACCTGTCGCGCGCGGAGGCCTTCTGGCGGCGCCTGCTCGCCGGCTTCGAGGCACCGACCTTGCTGAGGCTGGAGCGCCCACGGCGCAACGGGAGCAACGCCGCCGATTTCCGCGGGGTGGCGAGATTCCATCTCGCGCCGGGCACGACGGAGCGCCTGCGCGCCCTGGCTCAGCGGAGCCGGGTGACGCTCAACGCAGTAGTGCAGGGGGCCTGGAGTCTGCTGCTCAGCCGCTACAGCGGCAACGACGACGTGGTCTTCGGAGCTACCGTGGCAGGCCGTCCGGCCTCACTTCCGGGGGTCGAGACAATGATCGGTCCCTTCATAAACACCCTCCCGGTGCGGGTGCTGATCTCGCCTGCGGCCGATCTGGTCCCCTGGCTCAAGAATCTACAGTCGCTTCAAGTGGAGCTGCGCGAGTACGAGTACACACCGCTGGTGGATCTCCAGGGGTGGAGCGAGGTGCCGCGCTCGCAGCCGTTGTTCGAGAGCGTGTTCATTTTCCAGAGCTTCCCGGTGGACCGCGGGCTGATGCAGGAGGTGGGCAGCGCGGTGGAGATCCGGGAGCTGGCAGGCGAGGGGTGGACGAGCGAGAGTCTGGTGTTCTCAGTCGCTGAAGAGCGGGGAGGCCTCGCGGGGGTTCTCGAGTACGACGCGGGGGCATTCGACCGGTTGGCGCTCCAACGGCTCCTCGGCCAACTCGACGTGCTGCTCGCGGAGATGGCGCAGAGGCCTGAGCGGCGGCTGTCGGATCTGGAGCCGCTGAGCGAGGCGGAGCGCCATCAGCTCGTCCGGGAGTGGAATGACACCCGCCGAGAGTGGCCGTGGCCCGACAGCTACCAGCGCGCCTTCGAGGCGCAGGTGAAGGCCAGGCCAGCCGAGGTGGCGGCCGTCTTTGCAGGGCGGACGCTGACCTACGCCGAGCTCAACTCGCAGGCGAACCGGATGGCCTGGCGGCTGCTGGAGCTGGGCATGGGGCCGGACACGGTCGTGCCGCTGCTGGACGAGCGGGGGCCGGGCTTCCTGGCCGCGATCGTCGGCGTGCTCAAGGCGGGGGGTGCCTACCTACCCCTCGACCCGGCGCATCCGGCCGAGCGCTGGGCGCGGATCCTGGCCGGGGCGCGGGTGCCGCTGGTGGTGAGAGGGGCGGTCTTCGCACAGCGCTTCGAGGAGGCGCTGGAGGGGCTGCCGGAGGGCTCCCGGCCGCGGGTCCTGGGGCTGGAGGAGCTGTTGGCCGAAGGCGGCAGGGAGAACGACCCTCCCTGCCGAGTCGGGCCCTCGCACCTGAGCTACTCGATCTTCACCTCGGGCTCCACCGGGATGCCCAAAGGGCCGATGATCCAGCACCTGGGCTTCCTCAATCACATCTACGCGCTGGTCGCGGACATGGGCCTGACGGAGCGCGACCGCATCGGGCAGACCGCCTCGCAGTGCTTCGACATCTCGGTCTGGCAGTTCCTGGGCCCGCTGCTGGTCGGAGGCCGGATCTGCATCTTCCCCGACGAAGTGTCGCACGACGGCCGGCGTCTGCTGGAAGAGTCGGAGCGGGAGGGGGTGACGGTGCTGGAGACCGTGCCGTCGCTGCTGCGGGTGATGCTGGAGACGCTGGAGGCCGAGGGGCGACAGGGAGTGTTGGGGGCGCTACGCTGGATGATGCCGAGCGGAGAGGCGCTGCCGGAGGACGTGGCGCGGAGATGGATGGAGCGCTTCCCCGGAATCCCCCTGCTCAACGCCTACGGCCCAGCGGAGTGCTCGGACGACGTGTCGCTGCGCCGCTTCGACGAGATGCCGGAGGAGGGGGAGCTGCGCATCACGATCGGCCGACCGGTGGCCAATGTGCGGCTGTACGTGCTGGACCGGGAGCTGCGACCGGTGCCCATCGGGGTGCTGGGCGAGCTGGCCCTGGGCGGAGATTGTGTCGGGCGCGGGTATCTCAACGATCCGTGGCACACGGCCGAGTCGTTCCTGCCGGACCCGTTTGCGAGCGCGCCGGGAGCACGGCTCTACCGCAGCGGCGATCTGGCGCGCTCCCTGCCCGACGGAGACCTGGAGTACCTGGGCCGGATCGACCATCAAATCAAGATCCGGGGCTTCCGGGTCGAGCTGGGGGAGGTGGAGGCGGAGCTGGCGCGCCAGCCGGGCGTCGAGCAGGCGGTCGTGGTGGTCCGGGCGGAGCGCCTGGTGGCGTACGTGGTGCCGCAGTCGGAGGGGGCGGTCCAGGTCGCGCAGCTCAAGGAACGGTTGCGGGCGAGCCTGCCGGAGTACATGGTGCCGGGCTGGTTCGTGGTGCTCGACCAACTGCCGCTGACGCCCAACGGCAAGCTCGACCGGAAGGCCTTGCCGGTACCCGAGCCGGACTGGACATCCGGCGAGACCGCGTCTCCCCGGACGATGACCGAGCAGATGCTGGCGGTCCTCTGGCAGGAGGTGCTGCAGCTCGAGCGGGTGGGCCGCGACGACGACTTTTTCGATCTGGGCGGCCATTCGCTGATGGCGACGCGCGCCCTCTCACGGGTGCGCGAGACCTTCGGAGTGGAGCTGTCGCTGCGCACCTTCTTCGAGTCCTCCAAGCTCTGCGCGTTGGCAGCGGTGATCGAGCAGGCCGGATCGGTCGGCGCTCCACAGGCTCCCGCGATCGGGCGGGCGCCGCGGGACATCGGGCTTCCGCTGTCGTTCTCCCAGCAGCGGCTCTGGTTCATCGACCAACTAGAGCCGGGGAGCCCGCTCTACAACATCGCTTCCGGGGTCCGCCTGACCGGCCCTCTCGATCCGGCCGCCCTGGCGGGTGCTCTGGGGGAGGTGGTCCGGCGTCACGAGGCTTTGCGAACGACATTCCCGGCGGTGGACGGAGTTCCGGCGCAGGTCATCTCTCCTACGGGTCCCTTCCCGGTTCCCGAGGTGGATCTGTCCGGGTTGTCGGAGGAGGTCCGCTCCACCCACCTCTCGCGACTCGCCCGGGAGGAGGCACGGCGTCCCTTCGACCTGGCGCGGGGACCGCTGCTGCGGGCCACGTTGCTGCGGCTGGGATGGGAGGATCACGCGGTCCTCTTCACGATGCACCACATCCTCTCGGACGGCTGGTCGATGGATCTCCTGGCCGGAGAGGTGGGGGCCTTCTACACCGGGCTCGTCAGTGGCCATCCAGCGCCGCTGCCTGAGCTGGCGGTCCAGTACGCGGACTTCGCATGGTGGCAGCGGCAGTGGCTGAGCGGCGACGTGCTCGCTGCAGAGATCGACTACTGGAGGCGCCGGCTCGCCGGGCTTCCGGCCGTCCTGGAGCTGTCCACGGACCGTCCGCGCCCAAGGATCCAGAGCTCGCGGGGATCGTTGGAGAAGCTGCCTCTGCCACAGGATCTCAACGCGCGTCTGGTCGGCCTGGCGCGGAAGGAAGGCGCGACCCTCTTCATGGTTCTCCTGGCCGCCCTCCAGACGCTCCTGTCCCGCCTCACGGGCCAGCAGGATCTGGCGGTCGGTGCTCCGATCTCCGGGCGGAGCCGCCTGGAGACGGAGAGCCTCATCGGGTTTTTCGTCAACACCCTGGTGCTGCGTGGGGATCTCGCGGGGGACCCGACCTTCCGCGAGCTGCTGAAGCGGACGCGGGAGGTGGTCCTGGGGGCCGACCTGCACCAGCACCTCCCGTTCGAAATGATCGTGCAGGAGCTGGGGGTGGAGCGCAGCCTCAGCCATTCGCCCCTGTTCCAGGTGATGCTCGCCCTCGACAACACGAAGTCGTCGGCTCTTTCGTTGCCAGACCTCACGGTCGAGGCCCTGGAGGTCGAATCGGGAGTGGCTCGTTTCGATCTGACGGTCTGGGTGGTCGAGGCGAACGGTTCCCTCACCGGAGCCCTCGAGTACAACACCGACCTGTTCGACCGGACGACGATCCTCCGCGTTGCGAGGCACTTCCAAGCTCTCTTGCAGTCCGCCGTGGAGACCCCGGCGGGGCGCCTCTCCGAGCTCCCCCTGCTGTCGGCTCCCGAGCGCCAGCAGCTCTTCATCGAGTGGAACGACACGGGGGTTCTCGAGACGGCCGAGTGCGTGCCGGAAGGATTCGCCGAGCAGGCGCGGCATACGCCCGACGCCCCGGCCCTCCTTGCGGGCGACGCGGTCTGGACCTACCGCGATCTCGACCGGGCATCGGACCGGATGGCGCGCTTCCTCCGCGGGCTGGGCGTAGGGCCCGAGACGCTCGTCGGCGTCGCCACCGAGCGGTCGCCCGAGATGGTGGTCGCTCTCCTCGGGATCCTCAAGGCGGGCGGCGCCTATCTCCCGCTCGATCCGTCGTACCCGCCCGAGCGTCTCCGCTTCATGCTGGAGGACTCCGGGGCCGCGGTGCTCCTCACCGAGGAGCGGCTGATCGCGGGGCTGCCGTCCACGGGGGCTCGCGTGATCACGCTCGACCGCGGCCGGGTGGAGGCCCATCCCCCGGCCCCCCTTGGGGAGCGCACCGATCCGGCGTCGCTGGCCTACGTCCTCTACACCTCCGGCTCCACCGGCCGGCCCAAGGGGGTGCAGATCCCCCACGGCGCCCTGGCCAACCTCCTGGCCTCGATGCGCCTGCGCCCGGGGCTGGCCGCGGGCGACCGCCTGCTGGCGGTGACCTCTCTCTCCTTCGACATCGCCGGCCTGGAGCTCTTCCTCCCGCTCACGACCGGCGCCCGGATCGACCTGGCGACCCGCGAGACCATCCTGGATGGCGAGCGGCTGCGCGACCGCCTCCCCGTGGCCACCGTGTTGCAGGCCACTCCCTCCACCTGGCGGATGCTCCTGGACGCCGGTTGGGAGGGGGACCGCGGGTTCCGGGCGCTCTGCGGCGGCGAGGCGCTGCCCCCGGGGCTCGCGGGGGAGCTCGCCGCCCGGACAGGGGCGGTGTGGAATCTCTACGGCCCCACCGAAACGACCGTGTATTCCGCCGGTCACCGGCTCTCCTCCACCCAAGACGCGGCCGGAGCCGGCATCGTCCCCATCGGGCGCCCCATCGCCGAGACGCGGATCCACGTCCTCGGGCCGGCGCTCGAGCCCGTCCCGGTGGGCGTGCCCGGCGACCTCTACATCGGCGGCGCCGGCCTCGCCCGCGGCTATCTGGGGCGGCCGGACCTGACGGCCGCGGCCTTCGTCCCCGACCCCTTCGCAGGCCTGGCCGGGAGCCCGCCGGGGACGCGGCTCTATCGCACCGGAGACCTCGCCCGCTTCCTGCCGGACGGAGCCCTCGCCTACCTCGGCCGCACCGACCAGCAGGTCAAGGTGCGCGGGTTCCGCATCGAGATCGGGGAGGTCGAGGCCGTGGTCGCCCAATGCCCCGGGGTGCGGGAGGTCGTGGCGGTGGTGCGCGGCGAGGGCGTGGACCGCAGGCTCGTCGCCTACTGGACGGCGGCCGGGGAGCCGGTCCCGGAGGCGGACGCCTTGGAGGAGCACGCGCGCCTCTCCCTGCCGCACTATATGGTGCCCACGGTCTTCGTACGGCTGGAGGCGCTGCCCCGTACTCCGAACGGCAAGGTCGATCGCCGGGCGCTGGCGGCCCTGGAGGTCGCGCCGGGACTTCGGAACGCATCGTACGTGGCACCCCGGACCCCCGTCGAGGAGGTTCTCGCCGCCCTCTGGATCGACGTGCTCGAAGCCGAGCGCGTCGGAGCGCACGACGACTTCTTCGCGCTCGGCGGTCACTCGCTTCTCGCCACGCAGCTCGTCTCTCGCGTTCGCCAGGTTTTCAGCGTGGAGCTGCCGGTGCGCGCCGTCTTCGAGAGCCCCACCATGGCGGCGATGGCGGCGGCGATCGAGCGGCTGCGCCGGGCGGGGACCCGGGACGAGGCGCCTCCCCTGGAGCGGATTCCGCGCGAGCGGGAGCTACCCCTCTCCTTCGCCCAGCAACGGCTCTGGCTCATCGATCAACTCGCCCCCGGGAACCGCGTCTACAACCTCCCCGCCGGGGTCCGCCTGTCCGGCTCGCTGGACGTTGTGGCGCTGCGCCGGACTCTCGCGGAGATCGTCCGCCGGCACGAGGTCCTGCGCACCAGCTTCCCGGCTACCGCGGGCCTGCCGGTCCAGCGCATCGCTGCGGCCGGCTCTTTCGACCTGCCGCTGCTGGACCTCGCGGGTCTGCCCGGGCGGCTGCGTACCTGCGAGCTGCGCCGGCTCGCTCGCGAGGAGGCCCGGCGCCCCTTCGACCTCGCCCACGGCCCGGTGCTGCGCGTCCATCTCCTGCGGCTGGGCGGGGAAGACCACGTCGTCCTGCTGACGATGCATCACATCGTCTCCGACGCCTGGTCGATCGGTCTGCTGGTGAAGGAGGTCGTGGCGCTCTATCCGGCCTTCTCCTCGGGGCGGCCGTCGCCACTACCCGAGCTGCCCCTCCAATATGCAGACTTCGCGCACTGGCAGCGGCGGTGGCTGAGCGGTCCGGTGCTGGACTCCGAGCTGGCCTTCTGGAGACGGGAGCTGGCCGGCGCTCCGGCGATCCTCGAGCTGCCGACGGACCGGCCGCGTCCGCCGGTGCAGACGTTGCGGGCCGCCCAGCATCCCTTCACCTGGCCTGCCGAGCTCTCGCGCCGGATCCGCGAGGTGGCACGGCACGAGGGGGCGACGCTGTTCATGACCCTGCTTGCCGCCTTCCAGGCGCTGCTGTTTCGCGCCAGCGGTCATGAGAAGCTGACGGTAGGCACGCCTATCGCCGGCCGCACCCGGCTGGAATTCGAAGAGCTGATCGGCTTCTTCGTCAACACCCTGGTCCTGCGCGCCGACTTTTCCGGCGAGCCCGGCTTCCGCGAGACGCTGGCGCGGGCCCGGGAGAGGGTCCTCGCGGCGCACGACCATCAGGACCTGCCGTTCGAGATGCTGGTCGGCGAGTTGCAGCCCGAGCGCAGCCTCTCCCACTCGCCGCTGTTCCAGGTGATGTTCGTGCTGCAGAACGCCCCCCGGCAGCCACTGGCGCTGCCCGGCCTGAAGCTGTCGGAGGAAGGCGGCGACACGGAGGCCGGCCAGTTCGATCTGGTGCTGCTGATCGCCGAGGGCGAGGAGCGCCTGGCCGGTTCCCTCAAGTACAACCCCGACCTGTTCGACGCGGCGACGGTCGGACGCATGGTGGGGCATTTCCAGACGCTTCTCGCAGCGGCCGTGGCAGCTCCGGAGACCCCCGTCATGCTGCTGCCGCTGCTCAGTCCAGCGGAGCGTCAACAGCTTGTCGAGGAGTGGAACGACACGGCAGATCCCAGGCAGGCAGAGGTCTGCGTTCATCAGCTCTTCGAGGAGCAGGTGCGCGAAAGACCCGGGGATCTGGCGCTGATTTTCGAGGACCGGCGCCTGAGCTTCGCGGAGCTCAACGGTCTCGCCAACTGTCTCGCCTGGCACCTGCGGTCCCTGGGCATCGGCCCGGGAATCCCGGTCGCCGTCCACCTGGAGCGCTCCGTGGAGCTGGCCGTGGCCCTGCTGGCGGTGTTCAAGGCCGGTGGCGTCTACGTGCCCCTGGATCCCGCGCAACCGCAGCAGCGCCTGTCCCTGATCCTGGAGGACGCCGGGGCGCCGCTCCGGCTCACCGCCGGGCACCTCGCCGGGCTCTTTCCTGCCGGGCTCGCGGGGGTGCTCCGGCTCGATGGGGACGCGGCGGAGATCGCCGGCCGGCCGGCCGGTGACCTGCCGCCGATCGCCTCGCCCGCCGATCTGGCCTACGTCGTCTACACCTCGGGCTCGACCGGCCGTCCCAAGGGGACCCTGCTCGCCCACCGGGGGCTGACGAACCTGGTCCTCGCGCAGAGGGATCTCTTCAGGGTCCGCCCCGGCGACCGGGTGCTCCAGTTCCACTCCTCGGGCTTCGACGGCTCGATCTCAGAGGTCTTCCTGGCCCTGGCGAGCGGCGCGACCCTGTGCATGGCCTCCCGGCAGACGCTGATGGCTCCCGAGGGTCTGGCGGCTCTGCTCCAGCGGGAGGAGGTCACGGTGGCCAAGCTGCCGCCGTCGGTCCTCAACGCCCTGCCGGAGGCGGAGCTGCCGGCGTTGCGTGCGATCACCTCGGCCGGCGATGCCTGCACGGGCGAGCTGGTGGGCCGCTGGTCGCGCGGGCGGCGGTTCTACAACGGCTACGGCCCCACGGAGGTGACGGTCGGTGCCTCCATGATGGACTGCACCGGGCTCGCCAATCCGCGGCCGCCGATCGGCCGCCCCTTCCCGAACACGCGGGTCCACCTGCTCGACCGCAACCTGCAAATCCAGCCGGCCGGGGTTCCGGGCGAGCTCTGCGTCGGCGGGATCGGACTGGCCTGGGGCTATCTCGGTCGACCCGATTTAACGGCCGAGCGGTTCATTCCCGACCCCTTCCGCGGCACGGCTGGAGGCCGTCTGTACCGCACGGGAGACCTGGCCCGCCACCTGCCGGACGGCCGGCTCGAGTTCCTGGGCCGGGTGGACCGCCAGGTGAAAGTGCGCGGCTTCCGGATCGAGCCGGGTGAGGTCGAGGCGGCCCTGAGCACACATCCGGCGGTGCGCCAAGCGGTGGTCGCGCTGCACGGCGAGGGTCCCGGCGACAAGCGGCTGGTGGCCTATCTTGTGACGGCGGGAGAGACGCCGCCGGCCGCGGGGAATCTGCGCGCCTTCCTCGCGGGCCGCCTGCCCGACTACATGATCCCATCCGCTTTCACCTTCCTCCCGGCGCTGCCGCTGACCCCCCATGGCAAGGTCGACCGGGAGGCTCTGCCGGAGCCCGCCTGGGGAGTCCCCTCGCGAGAGGAGGCTTTCGTCGCACCGCGCAATCCTCGGGAGGAGGTGCTTGCCGCCCTCTGGACCGAGGTCCTCGGAGTGCCCGCGGTCGGGGTCCACGACGATTTCTTCGAGCTGGGCGGCCATTCGCTCGTAGCAGCGCAGCTCATCTCCCGGGTGCGGCAGGCGTTCCAGGTCGAGATCCCGTTGCGCGCCCTGTTCGACGCGCCCACGGTGGCCGGGCTGGCCTTGGCGGTCGAGCAAGCGGCCGCGGCCGGCCGGCCGCCGATGCCGCCGATCGAGCGGGTGTCGCGCGACTCGCCCCCGCCGCTCTCCTTCGCCCAGCAGCGGCTGTGGTTCCTGGAGCAGATGGGCGCCGGAGGAGCGGCCTACAACGTGCCCGTGGCTCTGCGCATCCGCGGGCCGCTCGAAGCTCGCTGGCTCGCGGCCGGGCTGGCCGAGGCCGTCCGGCGCCACGAGGTCCTGCGGACGACCTACGAGGTCCGGCGGGGTGAGCCGGTCCAGGTGACCACCCCGCCAGGGCGCTGGACCCTGCCGGGGGTCGATCTCGGCGCGCTCCCGGAGCCCTGCCGGGATGCGGAAGCCCTGCGGTTGGCCGCGGACGAGGCCGGAGCGCCGTTCGATCTCGCCCGCGGCCCGGTCCTGCGTGCCGCGCTCCTGCGGCTCGGAGGCGAGGAGCACGTCATCCTCCTGACCCTGCACCACATCGCCTCGGACGGCGTCTCGATCGAAATCCTGGTGCGGGAGATCTCCGAGCTCTACCGCAGCTTCGCCGCCGGCCAGGCACCACGGCTGCGGGAGCTGCCGGTCCAGTACGCCGACTTCGCGGCCTGGCAGCGAAGCTGGCTCAGCGGCGAGGTGCTGGAATCCGAGCTGGCCTACTGGCGGGAGTCCCTGCGCGGCGCCCCGCCCGTCCTGGACCTGCCCACCGACCGCCCGCGCCCGGCCCAGCGCACCGCCCGCGGCAGCAGCGTCGCCGTGCGGATCCCCCCAGAGGCCGCGGCTGCGCTTCGTGCCCTTGCCCGCCGCGGCAATGCGACGTCGTTCATGGTCCTGCTGACCGTTTTCCAGACGCTGCTCCACCGGCTGACCGGGGAGGAGGAGTTCAACCTCGGCTCGCCGATCGCGGGACGGAGCCACCTGGAGATCGAGGACCTCATCGGGTTCTTCGTCAACACGCTCGTCCTACGGGCGGACCTGTCCGGCGACCCGCCCTTCGACGAGCTGGTCGGGAGGACCCGCGAGGTGGTCCTGCAAGCCAACCTCCATCAGGAGCTCCCGTTCGAGAAGCTCGTCGAGGAGCTGCAACCGCAGCGCAGCCTGTCGTACACCCCCCTGTTCCAGGTGCTCTTCTCGCTGCAGGGCTTCGCGCGCGAGCCCCTGGGGATCGCGGGCCTGACGGTGACGCCGCTGCCGCTCGCCGGCGCCACGGCGAAGTTCGACCTCATGCTGGTCCTGGAAGAGGGGGGAGGAGAGATCGCCGGAGCGCTCGAGTACAGCAGCGACCTCTTCGACCGGACGACCGCGGAGCGCATCGCTCGGGCTTTCGAAGGATTGGCGGAGGCGGAGGCGGCCGCACCGGGCCTCCCGCTGTCGTCCCCATCCCTGCTCGACGAGGTGGAACGCCACCAGCTCCTGGTCGAGTGGGGGGACACGCGGGCGAGCTATCCCTCCGAGCACGCCGTCCACGAGCTGTTCGAGGTTCAGGCCGACAGGGTTCCGGAGGCGCCGGCGGTCTCCTTCGGGGACCGCTCGCTGAGCTATCGCGAGTTGGACCTGCGGGCCAACCAGCTCGCCCACCACCTGCGGGCGGTCGGTGTCAGGTCCGGGGATCCGGTGGGGATCTGCACCGAACGCTCCGCACCGATGGTCGTCGCGATGCTCGCCGTGCTGAAGGCCGGAGCGGCCTACGTGCCGCTCGACCCGTCCTATCCCCGCGAGCGCCTCTCCCTGATGGCCGCGGACGCTGGCCTGGCGGCGCTGCTGACCCAGGAGCACCTGGCGAGCGTCCTGCCGGCCGGTGGCAAGCCGCTGGTGCGGCTGGACGCGGACTGGCCGGAGATCGCGCGGCGCAGCGGCGAGCGGGTCGCTGGCGGCGCCACGGCCGGGAGCCTGGCCTACGTTCTCTACACCTCGGGCTCGACCGGCCGTCCCAAGGGCGTGGGGGTGCCGCATCGCGCGATCGTGCGGCTGGTCCTGGGCAGCGACTATGTCCGTCTCGGACCGGAGGATCGGGTCGCCCAGGCCGCGAACGCCTCCTTCGACGCGGCCACCTTCGAGATCTGGGGGGCCCTGCTCAACGGCGCACGGCTGGTGGGGATCACGAAGGAGGTGGCGCTCTCGCCCGCGAGCTTCGCGGCGGAGCTGAGCGCGCAGGGCATCACCACCCTGTTCCTGACCACGGCGCTGTTCAACCAGATGGCCGGCGAGGCGCCAGGGGCCTTCCGCGGGCTGCGCCACCTGCTGTTCGGCGGCGAGGCGGTGGATCCCGGCCGGGTGCGCCAGGTGCTGCGGGATGGCCCCCCCGAGCGGCTGCTCCACGTCTACGGGCCGACCGAGAACACGACCTTCTCGACCTGGCACCGGGTCGAGACCCTGGAGGAGAGCGCGGCGACGGTCCCGATCGGAGGCCCGATCGCCAACACCTGGGCGGTGGTTCTGGACCGCTCGGGGCAGCCGGTGCCCCGGGGTATCACCGGCGAGCTGTTCCTGGGGGGAGACGGCCTGGCTCTGGCGTACATGGGGCATGCGGATCTGACGGCTCTGAGCTTCGTGCCGGACGGCGTGAGCCGCGGTGCAGGAGAGCGCCTCTATCGGACGGGAGACCTGGTCCGGTCTCTGCCCGGCGGCAGCCTCGAATTCCTCGGCCGGGTGGACCAGCAGGTGAAGGTGCGGGGGTTCCGCATCGAGCCCGGAGAGGTCGAGGCGGCCCTCACCACGCACCCGGCGGTGCGGCAGGCCGTCGTCGTGCCGCGCGAGGACGCGCCCGGCGGGCGGCGGCTGGTGGCCTACGTGGTGCCCGAGGGGGAGATGCCGGCGACGGCCGACCTGCGCGGCTTCCTGGCAGGGGTGCTCCCCGAGCACATGGTCCCCGCCACGTTCGTGCGGCTCGACCGTCTGCCGCTCAACGTCAACGGCAAGGTGGACCGGCGGGCGCTGCCGGCGCCGGAGTGGGGACGCAGCGGGGGCGCGGCGTTCGTGGCCCCCCGGCGGCCGACCGAGGACCTGCTGGCGGGGATCTGGGAGGAGCTGCTCGGCGTCGAGCGGGTCGGGGTGGAGGACAACTTCTTCGATCTCGGCGGGCACTCTCTGCTGGCCACCCGGGTGGTGTCGCGCATCCGGCAGGAGCTCGAGATCGAGCTGCCGCTGCGCGTCCTGTTCGAAGAGCCGACGCTGGCGGGCCTGGCCAGGGCCGTGGAGGAGATGGCCTACGGCTGCGGCCCGACGGCGCCGCCCATCCTGCCCGTGGCGCGCGGCGAGACGGCTCCTCTCTCCTTCGCGCAGGAACGGTTGTGGCTGCTCGATCAGCTCGACCCGGGGAGCTCGGCGTACAACGTTCCCGTCGTCCTGCGCCTGTCGGGAGGGCTGCGGCCGGCCGTGCTCGAGCGCGTGCTGGGCGAGGTCGTGCGACGCCATGAGGCGCTGCGCACCACGTTCTGGTGGGAGCAGGGCGAGCCCGCACAGATGATCGCGCCGGCCGCGGACTGGTCGCTGCCCCAGGTCGATCTGTCGGCCCTGCCCGCCCCGGCGCGGGAGAGCGAGTCCCGGCTCCTGGCCGCCGTGGAGGCCAGGAGCCCCTTCGATCTGACCCTCGGTCCGCTGCTGCGCACGACCCTGCTGCGTCTGGGCGGCGAGGACGTGCTCCTGCTCACGATGCATCACATCGTCTCGGACGGCTGGTCGATGGGGGTGCTGGAGCGGGAGGTCCGGACGCTCTACGAGGCGTTCTCCCGCGGTCAGGCCTCGCCGCTTCCCGAGTTGCCGGTCCAGTACGCCGACTTCGCGATCTGGCAGCGGGAATGGCTCGCCGGCGCAGAGCTCGAGCGCCAGCTCGATTTCTGGCGTGAGCACCTGGCCGGAGCTCCGGCGGTCCTGGACCTGCCCACGGACCGCCCGCGCCCGGCGGTGCAGACCTACCGGGGAGGCCTGCTCGCGAAGCGTCTGAGCCCGGGTCTGAGCGCCGGGTTGGCGGCGCTGGGCCAGCGGCAGGGGGCGACCCTGTTCATGCTGCTGCTCGGCTCCTTCGCCGCCCTGCTGGCGCGCATCACGGCCCAGGACGACGTGGTCGTGGGCTCGCCGATCGCCAACCGCAACCGCGGGGAGATCGAGGGCCTGATCGGGTTTTTCGTCAATACCCTGGTCCTGCGCACGGACATCTCCGGAGAGCCGGGCTTCACCGACCTGCTGATCCGGGTGCGCAGGGTGACGCTGGAGGCTTACGCGCACCAGGACCTGCCGTTCGAGCGGCTGGTCGACGAGCTCCAGGTGGAGCGGTCCTTGAGCCACTCGCCGTTGTTCCAGGTGATGTTGTCGCTGGAGAATACGTCGGACCGCAGGTCGAGAGCCGGCCAGCGAACGGACGAGGTCACACGGTCCTCGGAAATGCCCTCCAAGTTCGATCTCACCCTGGGCGTGGAAGAGGACGAAGCCGGTCTGACCTGCGGCCTGGAGTACAGCCGGGATCTCTTCGACGCGGTCACGGTCGAGCGCCTGCTGCACTCGTACGAGCGCCTGCTCGAAGCGATCGTGGCCGCGCCCGCAAGGAGCGTCGCCGAGTTGCCGATGGTGGGCGAGACCGAGAGGCACCAGATGCAGGTGGAATGGAACGACACGGTGCACGCCGGCCTGCTCGGGGAGTCGTGCATTCATCGCCTCGTCGAGCAGCAGGTCGAGCGCACGCCCGAGGCCATCGCCGTCGTCCTCGGCGAGCAGAGTTGGACCTACAGAGAGCTGAACCAGCGGGCGAACCGGCTGGCTCACGACCTGCGGCGGATGGGCGTGGGGCCGCAGGCGCGGGTCGGAGTGCTCATGGAGCGCTCGTTCGAGATGGTCGCCAGCCTGCTGGCCGTCCTCAAGGCCGGGGGCGCCTACGTGCCGCTCGATCCGGTCTACGCGGCCGAGCGGCTGGCCTTCCTGCTCGCGGATGCCGGGGTCGGGATCCTGCTGACGTCGGAGCGGCTGGCCGGCGCCGTCGCGAACGCGGTCGCCGGCCTGCACGTGGTGACGGTCGACTCCGACGCGCAGGCGTCCGAGTCTTGGGGTGAGAACCCGCCGCCGCTGGCGAGCGCGGACGACGCGGCGTACGTGATCTACACCTCGGGGTCGACAGGGCGGCCCAAGGGGGTGGTGGTGCCCCACCGCGGCGCCAGCCACCGCCTGCTCTGGGGCCAGCAGACCTATCGACTGGACGGGGGGGACGCCGTGCTGCAAAAGGCGTCGATCGGGTTCGACTTTTCGGTCTGGGAGTGCTTTGCCCCGCTGATCGCCGGGGCGCGTCTGGTGCTGGCGCACCCGGAAGGACACCGGGACCCGGCCTACCTCCTGAAGGCGATCCTGGAGCACGGGGTGACCCTCGTCGACTTCACTCCCGCGATGCTCTCGGTCTTCCTGGAGCAGGACGGGGTCGAGCGGTGCGCCACCACGTTGCGTCAGGTTTTCGTGGGGGGCGAGGCCCTGTCGCCCGACCTCAGGGACCGCTTCCTCTCCCGCTTCGCGCTGCCCCTGGACAACCAGTACGGCCCGACCGAGGCGTCCATCGACGTGACGCGAGCCATTTTCCGGCGGGACCTTCCCCCGGGTGTGAGCCGGGACCGGGTGCCGGCGGGCCGTCCGATCGCCAATGTGAGCCTCCACGTCACCGACCGCGGGCTCGGCCTGGCGCCGGTGGGGGTCCCCGGGGAGCTGCTGATCGGCGGCGTGGCGCTGGCTCGCGGCTACCTGGGGAGGCCTGAGCTGACCGCGGAGCGCTTCGTCCCGGATCCGTTCGGAGGCGGGCCCGGCGCCCGGCTGTACAGGACGGGGGATCGGTTCCGCCACCTGCCGGAAGGTCGTCTCGAGTTCCTCGGCCGCCTCGATCACCAGGTCAAGCTGCGCGGCTTCCGCATCGAGCTCGGAGAGATCGAGGCCGCCCTGCTGGAATGCGCGGGGGTGCAGGAGGCCGTGGTGCTGGTGCGGGAGGATCTTCCCGGAGGACGCGGGCTGGTGGGCTTCGTGCAGCCGGCAGGGCTGGAGGTCGCCGGGCTGCGGTCCTCTCTCCAGGGCCGCCTGCCCGATTACATGGTGCCCTCGGCGTTCGTCCTGCTGGAGACCCTGCCGCGCACGCCCAACGGCAAGCTCGACCGCCAGGCTCTGACCCGGCGGCCGGTCCTGGAGCGGGGACAGCGAGGCGACTTCGTCGCACCGCGGCCGGGTGTCGAGGAGCTCATCGCCGAGATCTGGTCCGAGGTCCTGGAGGTGGAGCAGGTCGGGCGCGAAGACAACTTCTTCGACCACGGCGGGCACTCTCTGCTGGCCACCCAGGTGGTGTCTCGAATCGCGAAGGTTCTGGGGGTCGAGCTGCCGTTGCGCGCCCTGTTCGAGGAGCCCACGGTGGCCGGGCTCGCCGCGGCGGTGGAGGAGGCGAGACGCTCCGATCGGGAGCTGACGGCGCCGCCCATCCGCCCCGTCCGCCGCGAGGGCTCGCTGCCGCTGTCCTTCGCCCAGGAGCGGCTGTGGTTCATCGATCAGTTGCAGCCGGGCAGCTCGATGTACCTCATGCCGTCGACACTGCTGCTGCCGAGCGCGTTGCGACCCGAGGTGCTCGAACGTGTGCTGGCCGAGGTGGTGCGCCGCCATGAGGCGCTGCGCACCACGTTCCAGGCGATCGACGGCCTGCCCGTGCAGGTGATCGCGCCGCCGGCCGGTTGGTCGATGCCGCAGGTGGACCTGTCGGCTCTGCCCGGGCCGGCGCGGGATCGCGAGGCCCGCCAGCTCGCGTCCGACGCGGCGGATCGCCCGTTCGACCTGGCAGGGGGGCCCCTGCTGCGCACGATCCTGCTCCGTCTGGGTGGCGAGAACGTCCTCCTGCTCAACATGCACCACGTCGTCTCCGACGACTGGTCGATGCGGGTTCTGGAGTGGGAGGTCGAGGTCCTGTACGAGGCGTTCGCCCGCGGTGAGGCGTCGCCGTTGCCGGAGCTGCCGGTGCAGTACGCCGATTTCGCGCACTGGCAGCGGGCATGGCTGTCGGGGGCGGAGCTGGAGCGCCAGCTCGCCTTCTGGCGCCGCCACCTGGCCGGGGCTCCTGCGGTCCTGGAGCTGCCAACGGACCGCCCGCGCTCGGCGGTGCAGAGCCACCGCGGAGCGGGGCGCTCGCTGACTCTCGATCCGGAGGTGAGCGCCGCCTTGAGGGCGCTGGGCCGGCAGGAGCGAGCGACTCTGTTCATGGTGGTCCTGGGGTCGTTCGCCGGTCTGCTGTCGCGCTACGCGTCCCAGGACGACGTGGTGGTCGGCTCGCCGATCGCCAACCGCAACCGGGGGGAGATCGAAGGTCTGATCGGGTTTTTCGTCAACACTCTGGTACTGCGGGCGAACCTTTCCGGAGATCCGGGCTTCCGGGATCTCCTGGGCCAGGTGCGACAGGTGACGCTGGCAGCCTATGCGCACCAGGACCTGCCGTTCGAGCGTCTGGTTTCCGAGCTCCAGGTGGAGCGCTCGCTGTTCTACACGCCGCTGTTCCAGGTGCTGCTGACGGTGCAGAACACACGGGTCGGCAAGGTCTCGCGCGCCAGTCTGCGCGACCCGGTCGGGGGCTCGGGGGAGGGGGAGAGGGCGGCCAAGTTCGACCTGATGCTGGGCGTCGTGGAGCGCGAAGCCGGTCTCGTCGTCAGTCTCGCCTACAACCGGGACCTCTTCGACGGCGCCACGATCGAGCGCCTGTTGCGAGGCTACGAGTGCCTGCTCGGCGTGATCGCGGCCTCGCCCGAGCAGCGCCTCGGCGAGGTCCCGCTGCTCGGCGAGACCGAGCGGCACCAGTTGCAGGCAGAGTGGAACGACACGGCGCGCGCCGGCCTGGCTGGAGAGCTGTGCCTCCACCAGCTCTTCGAACGACAGGCGGAGCGTACGCCCGACGCCGTGGCGCTCGTCTGCGGTGAAGAGCGCTGGAGCTATGGGGAGCTGAACCGCCAGGCGAACCGGCTGGCCCATCGCCTGCGGCGGCTGGGAGTGGCCCCGGAGGTCCGGGTCGGGGTGCTGCTCAATCGCTCGCCGGAGATGGTCGCCGGGCTGTTGGGCATCCTCAAGGCGGGCGGCGCCTATGTGCCGCTGGACCCGGCCTATCCGGCGGACCGGCTGGCCTTCATGATCGAGGATGCGAAGGCCGAGGTCCTGCTGACTCAGGAACGGCTCTCCCCCGCCGCCGTTCCGGGGCTGCGCCTGCTACGGCTCGATGCCGAGCGGGAATCGATCGCAGGAGAGCCCGGAGCAGACCTTCCGCCCCTGGGGGGCTCGGGCAACCTGGCCTACCTGATCTACACCTCGGGTTCGACCGGCCGGGCCAAGGGGGTGGCCATCGAGCACCGCAGCGGCGTCGAGTTGCTGTCGTGGGCCCAGGAGGCGTTCTCCGCCGAGGAGCTCGACGGGGTGCTGGCCTCGACGTCGATCGCCTTCGATCTCTCGGTGTTCGAGCTGTTCCTGCCCCTCAGCCGGGGCGGCAAGGTCGTGCTGGCCGAGAGCGCTCTGGCGCTGCCGTCGCTGCCCGCTTTCGGGGAGGTGACGCTGATCAACACGGTGCCCTCTGCCATGGCCGCGCTGGTCGGTGGGGCACTGCCGCCGAGGCTCCGGACCGTGAACCTGGCCGGCGAGGCGCTGGAAGCCGAGCTGGTCCAGCGCATCCATGCACACCCGCAGGTGGAGCGGGTCATCAATCTTTACGGGCCGTCGGAGGACACGACCTACTCGACCTTCGCGGTGGTGGAGAGGGGCAGCGCCCGGGTTTCGATCGGGCGTCCGGTGGCCGCAACCCAGGCCCATGTCGTCGCTGCTCACGGGGAGCTCGCACCGGCAGGCGTTGCCGGCGAGCTTTGTCTGTCGGGAGCCGGTCTGGCGCGTGGCTATCTGGGCCGCCCGGAGCTGACCGCCGAGAGGTTCGTTCCGGATCCCTTCAGCGCGCGACCCGGAGCCCGGATGTATCGGACGGGGGACCGGTGCCGCCATCTGAGGGATGGCGGCCTCGAGTTCCTCGGGCGCTTCGATCATCAGATCAAGCTGCGCGGCTTCCGCATCGAGCTCGGGGAGATCGAGACGATCCTCTCGCAGCAGACGGGGGTCGAGGAAGCGGCGGTCGTGGTGAGGGAGGACCTGCCCGGCGGGCGGGGACTGGTGGCCTACGTGGCATCTGCGGGCCGGGTCGTGGCCGAGCTGCGCTCGGCTCTCAAGCGGCGCCTGCCCGACTACATGGTGCCCTCGGCGATCACCGTCCTGGAGGCTCTGCCACGCACGCCCAACGGCAAGGTCGACCGGCGCGCTCTGGCCCAGCGGCCAATCCTGGCGTGGGGGGGCGACGGCTTCCTTCCGCCTCGAACCGGTGTCGAGGAGCTGATCGCGGGGATCTGGTCCGAGGTGCTGGGAGTGGAGCGGATCGGGATCGAAAGCAATTTCTTCGATCTCGGAGGACACTCGCTGCTGGCCACCCAGGTGATGTCCCGCATCCGGCAGGTGTTTGCGACCGACCTGCCACTGCGCATCCTGTTCCAGGAGCCGACGGTGGCCGGCCTGGCGCAGGCTGTAGAGGAAGCAGGGCGTTCTGTCCTGGAGCTGATCCTGCCGCCGATCCTTCCGGTGCCGCGAGAGGGTGCTCTGCGTCTTTCGTTCGCGCAGGAGCGCTTGTGGCTCCTCGATCAGTTGGAGCCGGGCAGCCCGCTGTACAACATTCCTCTGTCCATGCGGCTGCAGCAGGGGCCGCAGCCTGCCGTCCTGGAGCGCGTCCTGCACGAGGTGGTGCGCCGCCACGAGGCGCTGCGCACCACGTTCCGGGCGGTCAATGGCCAGCCGCAGCAGGTGATCGCCCCGGCGGCGGGCTGGTCGTTACCCCAGGTGGACCTCTCGGACCTGCCCGCGCCGCTGGGGGACGGCGAAGCCCGGCGCCTGGCCTCCGAAGAGGCCTGGAGGCCTTTCGACCTGTCCCGGGGCCCCCTGCTGCGGACGACCCTGCTGCGGCTGGCCGCGGCGCAGATCCTCCTGATCAACATGCATCACGTCGTCTCGGACGGCTGGTCGCTGGGGGTGCTGGAGCGGGAGGTCACGGCGCTCTACGCAGCGTTCTCCCGCGGCGAGACCTCGCCGCTGGCGGAGCTGCCGGTGCAGTACGCCGACTTCGCCGTCTGGCAGCGCGCCTGGCTCTCCGGCCCGGAGCTGGAGCGCCAGGCCGGCTTCTGGCGCCACCATCTGGCCGGGGCTCCACCGGTGCTGGACCTGCCGCTGGACCGCCCCCGCCCCGCGCTGCGCAGCTATGGGGGAGCGCTGCGTTCCCTGGGCCTGAGCCCGGAGCTGAGCACCGGGCTCAAGGCGCTGGCCCGGCAGCAGAGGACGACCCTGTTCATGGTGCTCCTGGGCTCCTTCGCCGCCCTGCTGTCGCGCTATACGGCCCAGGAGGACGTGGTGGTGGGCTCGCCGATCGCCAACCGCAACCGGGCGGAGATCGAGGGCTTGATCGGGTTCTTCGTCAACACCCTGGCGCTGCGCACCGACCTCTCCGGCGATCCGAGCTTCCAGAGGCTGCTGGGCCAGGTGCGCAAGGTGGCGCTCGAAGCGTACGCGCACCAGGACCTGCCGTTCGAGCGCCTGGTCGAGGAGCTCCAGGTGGAGCGTTCGCTCAGCCATTCCCCCCTGTTCCAGGTCATGCTGGTCCTGCAGAACACCCCTTCCGGCAGGCCCCGGGCCGCAGGTCGGGCCGGCGGGATGGACCGAGATGAGCAGAGACTGGCCAAATTCGATCTGACCCTGACGGTAGGCGAGGACGAGTCCGGCCTGCGGCTGGTCCTGGAGTACGGCAGAAGCCTGTTCGACGGGATGACGATGGAGCGCCTGCTCTACGCCTACGAGCGCCTTCTCGGGGCGATCGTGGCCACGCCCGGGCAGCGCCTCGGCGAGGTCCCGTTGCTCGGCGAGGCCGAGCGGCTCCAGTTGCAGACGGAGTGGAACGACACGGCGTGGGCCGAGCCGGGCGGGGAGCTGTGTCTCCACCAACTCGTCGAGCGGCAGGTGGCGCGCACGCCCGAGGCCGTGGCGGTCGTCCTGGACCAGGAGCGCTGGAGCTATGCGAAGCTGAACCGAGAGGCGAACCGGCTGGCCTGCCGCCTGCGCCGGCTGGGCGTGGGTCCGGAGGCCCGCGTCGGGCTGCTCGCGGAGCGCTCCCCGGAGATGGTGGCCGGAATGCTGGGCGTCCTCAAGGCGGGAGCCGCCTACGTGCCTCTCGACCCGTCCTACCCCGCAGAGCGGTTGGCCTTCATGCTCGAAGACGCGAGCGTCGAAATCCTGCTGAGCCAGGAGCGACTCTCCGGCAAGGTCTCCGTGCCGGGACTGCAGGTGCTCCGGATCGATACCGACCGGGACTCGATGGCCGGGGAACCCGGGGACGACCCGCCGTCCCAGGCGGGACCGGACGATGCGGCCTACGTGATCTATACCTCGGGCTCGACGGGCCGGCCCAAGGGAGTGGTGGTGCCCCACCGCGGCGTCTGCAATCGTCTGCTGTGGGCCCAGGACACCCACCGGCTCGACGCCCGCGACGCGGTGCTGCAGAAGGCCTCCATCGGCTTCGACTTTTCGGTTTGGGAGTGCTTCGCGCCGTTGATCGCCGGGGCGCGCCTGGTGCTCGCCCGTCCCGAAGGGCAACGCGATCCGGCCTACCTGGCTCAGGCCATCTGCGAGCAGGGCGTCACCTTCGTCCATTTCAGCCCGTCGATGCTCTCGGTGTTCCTGGAGCAGGAGGGCGTGGAGCGCTGCGCCGCCACGCTCCGGCAGGTCTTCTCGGGCGGCGAAGCGCTGTCGCCCGAGCTGCGGGACCGCTTCCTGTCCCGCTTCGCCCTGCCTCTCGACAACCAGTACGGCCCCACCGAAGCCTCCATCGACGTCACCCGAAGCGTCTACCGGCGCGATTTGCCGGTGGGCTCGCACGGGGACCGGGTGACGGTGGGTCGGGTGATCACCAACATGAGCTCCTACGTGGTGGACCGTGCCTTCGGCCTGGCGCCGGTGGGCGTGGCCGGGGAGCTGCTGATCGGCGGCATCGGGCTGGCCCGTGGCTATCTCGCCCGGCCCGATTTGACGGCGGAGCGCTTCGTCCCCGACGTCTTCGGCCGGGAACCGGGGGCCCGGCTCTACCGGTCGGGGGATCGGTTCCGCTGCCTGGCGGACGGCAACCTGGAGTTCCTGGGACGGTTCGACCAGCAGGTCAAGGTGCGCGGCTTCCGCATCGAGCTGGGAGAGGTCGAGACCGCCCTGGCGGAGTGCGAGGGAGTGCAGGAGGCGATCGTGGTGGTGCGGGAGGATCTGCCGGGCGGGCGGGGCCTGGTGGCTCACGTGACGCCCCTGGGCCTGATGACCGGTCCGCTGCGGTCCGCGCTCAAGGAACGGCTACCGGACTACATGGTGCCCTCGGCGTTCGTGGTCCATGCAGCTCTGCCGCGCACTCCCAACGGCAAGCTCGACCGGCGCGCCCTGTCCCGGAGGAGCCCGGAGGCGGTCCAGGACGGTGATGTCCGGACGCCTCCGCGCGACACTATCGAGCTCGAGCTGGTGCGGATCTGGGAGGACCTGCTTGCCGTCCGGCCGGTCGGAGTTGCCGATGACTTCTTCGAGATTGGAGGGCACTCCCTGCTGGCGGTGCGGCTGTTCGCCCGGCTCGAAGCGAGCTTCGGCTGCAAGCTGCCGTTGTCCCTCCTCTTCCAGGTCCGCACGATCGAGCGCCTGGCGAGGGTCCTCCGTGAGGGCCGGCCTGCCGGCTGGAGATCCCCGGAAATTCCGCTGGTGGCGATCCAGCCGGCAGGCAATCGGCCGCCGTTCTTCTGCGTCCATGCGGTGGGAGGCAGCGCGTTGTCCTACGCTTCCCTGGCGCACCACCTGGGTCCCGAGCAACCGTTCTATGGGCTGCAGGCCCAGGGCGTCGACGGCGGCGAGCCGGCCGACGACGGGGTCGAGGAGATGGCGTCCCGCTACCTCGCGGCTCTCCGGGTGGTCCAGCCCTCCGGCCCCTACCGCCTGGGGGGTTGGTCGATGGGCGGCCTGGTGGCCCACGAAATGGCGCGGCAGTTGCGCGCTCGCGGCGAGGAGATCGCCCTGTTGGCGATGATCGACACGCCCGTCCCCGCACCCGCCTCGGAGCCGGAGAGCGATCTGGACCGCCTGGCCGGATTCGCGCTCGACCTCGGGTTGCCGCTCGAGCGGTTCGGGCTCGCGCGCGAGGAGCTCGCCGGCCGGGACCGCGAGCAGCTCCTGTCCGATCTGCTGAAGTGGGGGCGGGCGAGCCACGCGCTGCCGCCCGATCTCGAAGAACCCCACCTGCGCCGCCTCTTCGCGGTTTATGAGGCGAACCTCCGCGCCGCCGCGCTCCACCGGCCCGGGCGCTTCGACGGGCGAGTCGTTCTCTTCAAGGCTGCCGAGTCGTCCGGGAGGGACTTCGCCTGGGAGCGCTTCGCGGCCGGAGGAGTGGAGGTCCGCAACGTGCCGGGACGGCACCATTCGCTGGTGAGAGAGCCCGACGTCCAGGGTCTGGCTGCGGAGCTCGCCGCAGCTCTCGCGGCGGTTCGGCCATGAGGCACCTGGGCGCCCTAATAATCGGTCCGTAGAAAAAAGGAGTCTGCAATCATGTACAGGGTGGCTCTCGTCAGCATGCCGTTTGCGGCGGCGGATATCCCCTCCATCGCCCTTACCCAGCTCAAGGCCGCCGTCACACGGAAGCTGGGAGACCGGGTGAGCTGTGACATCTTCTATCTCAATCTCGACCTGGTGAACTACCTGGGACTGCCCTTGTACCACATGATCTCGCAGTCCGTGGAGGCCAACACGGCGGGCCTCGGCGACTGGTTTTTCAGCGCCGATGCCTTTCCCGAGCTGCCGGATCAATCGGAGCTGTACCTCAATCGCCACTTCTCCCAACAACGGACGCAGCTCGCGCTGGTCAAGCCGCAGCTTCTTGCCAAGCGGCGGACCGTCGGGCAGTTCCTCCGCGGCCTGATCGACCGCTATCGCCTCTCCGACTACCCGCTCGTGGGGCTGACGTCGATGTTCTCCCAGAACATCGCATCTTTCGCGGTGGCAAAGCGCTTGAAGGAGAAGCGTCCCGAGACGCTGATCGTCATGGGCGGCGCCAACTGCGAGGCGCCGATGGGCGCCGTCATCGCGAGACATGTCAAACAGGTCGACTTCGTGTTCTCAGGGCCGGCTCTGAGCAGCTTCCCTCAGTTCGTCGAGCATTTGCTGGCCGGGGAGATGGAGAGCTGTCATCGGATCCCCGGGGTCCTGTCGCGGCGCAAGCTGGCCCTGACGCCGGCCGGCCAATGCCGGGAAATCGGCGAAGAGCTCAGCATCGACGAGAAGCTGCCGCTCGACTACGAAGACTATTTCACCGCCTTGGGCAGCAAGGTCAGGGGCTCGCAGTTCAAGCCGCGCCTCCCCTTCGAGACCTCACGGGGCTGCTGGTGGGGGGAGCGGTCCCACTGCACCTTTTGCGGACTGAACGGGACCACGATGAAATATCGAGCGATGGCGCCGAGCCTGGCCGTCGAGCACATGCAGGAGCTGTTCGACCGCTACGGCTCGCGGGTGGAGGAGTTCGAGTCCGTCGACAATATCCTGCCTCGCGAGTACCTGACAGACGTGCTCCCCCACCTGAATCCGCCGGGCAACACGAGCCTGTTCTATGAGATCAAGGCCGACCTCAAGGAGCACGAGATGGCGGTCCTGGAGCGGGCGCGCGTGACTCGGATCCAGCCGGGGATCGAGGCGCTCTCGACCTCGACGCTCAAGTTGATGAAGAAAGGTACGACGTCTTTCCAAAACCTGCAGTTCCTGATGCATTGCCACCGTTTTCGGATCACGCCGAACTGGAACCTCCTGGTCGGCTTCCCGGGAGAACCGGAATCGGTTTACGAGAAATATTATAAGGACATCCCTTTACTCACCCATCTCTACCCGCCCGGCGGGGTCTTCCCCATCCGTTTCGACCGCTTCAGCCCATACCACAAACTGGCTTCCGAGTACGGCCTCAAACTGCGGTCGAGCGATTTCTATTCCATGATCTACCCCTTCCCGAGCGAAGACCTGGAAGACTTCGCATACTTCTTCCGCGACGAGGACCTGAGCGCTGCTTACCTTGTGAACACCTCGCGCTGGCTGGGGAAGCTGCGCGAGCGAGTCGCCCAGTGGTGGGCGTTGTGGGAACGCAGCCCGAAGCCGGAGCTGGTCTTTGAGGAGAGCGGCGGCGACACCCTGGTCAGCGACAGCCGAAGTGGCAGCCGTGTCGAGCACAGGATCAGCCCGCCGGCTCTGCGGGTGCTGCACGCGCTCCGCCAGAATCACAAGATTCCGCGGCTGGTCGACATCCTGGGGGACCTGTCGGTCGATGCAGTGACGAGAGAGGTCGCGGCCCTGCGGGAGCGCGGGCTCCTGTTTGAGGAGAACGGCTATTATCTGAGTCTCGTGCTGCAACCCGCAGGCCGAGAGAACGTATTGGCTCTTGCCGTCCAGGCCTCTTTCGGATATGACACCCGCGTAACGTAAGCGTCGCATGGAGTCCTGGTAGAACCTTACGCCAGTCCAAAACAAGGGGAGAACCGATGCGCCATATCCTCCGCCTGCTCCGCCTGACCGCAATGCCCGCGGCAATCGCCGCCCTGTTCGCTGTGTCCTCTGTGACCGCCTTGGCGCAGAACCCGGCCCCGCCGGCCGGCCAGACCGCCCCGGACCTGACCGACTCGAACCAGCCCCGTGCCATTCCGGGCTTCGACCTGTCCGCGCTCGACCGCTCGGTCCAGCCCTGCGACGACTTCTACCAGTTCGCCTGCGGCGGCTGGATCAAGAGGAGCCCCGTGCCGCCGGACCGGCCGCGCTGGAGCCGTTTCGACGAGCTCCAGGAGCACAACCAGGCCGCCTTGCGCAACATCCTCGAGAAGGTCGCGAAGCCCGATCCCAAGCGCGGGGCCATCGACCAGAAGATCGGCGACTACTATGCGAGCTGCATGGACGAGGCCGCCATCGAGGCGAAGGGTGCCACCCCCCTCAAGCCGCAGCTCGACCGCATAGCCGCCCTCAAGACGAAGGAGGAGATCGCGGCGGCCCTGGCCCGGCTGCACTCGGACGGGGTCCCCGCGCTCTTCCGCTTCAACTCTCAGCCCGATTTGAAGAACGCCAGCCTCTACATCGCGGGGGTGGACCAGGCCGGGCTCTCCCTGCCCGACCGGGACTACTATCTGAAGGACGAGGCGCGGTTCGCGGACGTGCGCAAGCAGTTCCCCGTCCACGTCCAGAAGATGCTCGAGCTGCTGGGTGAGCCGGCGGCGGCGGCGGCCAAAGACGCCCGGAGCGTGCTCGACATCGAGACGGCCCTCGCCCAGGCTTCGCTGGAGCGCGTGAAGCGGCGGGACCCCGCGAACCGCGACCACAAGATGACCCGCCAGGAGCTCAGCGCCCTGGCGCCCCACTTCGACTGGGCGGCGTACTTCGCGGCCAGCGGCGCGCCCGCCTTCACGGACGTCAACGTCGGCTGGCCGGACTTCTTCAAAGGTGTGAACGAGGTCGTCGACGCGCGGAGCCTCGACGACTGGAAGGCCTACCTGCGGTGGCACGCCGTCCATGAAGCGGCGCCGCTCCTGCCCGCGGCCTTCGTCAACGAGAATTTCAACTTCTTTGAAAAGGCCCTGTCGGGGACCAAGGAGCTCAGGCCGCGCTGGAAGCGGTGTGTCGAGCTCACCAACCGGCAGCTCGGAGAGGCCCTGGGCCAGCGCTACGTCGAGGCCACGTTCGGGCCCGAGGGCAAGGCGCGCATGGCGAAGATGGTGGCCGCGATCGAAGCCTCTCTCGACCGCGACATCCGCGACCTCCCGTGGATGACGGATGCCACCAAGCAGAAGGCGCTCGAGAAGCGCGCCGCCGTCGCCAACAAGATCGGTTATCCCGAGCATTGGCGGGACTACTCGACGGTGAAGATCGTTCGCGGCGACGCCTTCGGCAACGCCAAGCGCGCCATCGCCTTCGAGGAGGCGCGCAACCGGGCGAAGATCGGCCGGAAGGTGGATCCGTCGGAGTGGAACATGACGCCGCCCACCGTGAACGCGTACTACAGCCCCTTCGAAAACAACATCAACTTCCCGGCCGGCATCCTGCAGCCGCCGTTCTTCGACAAGTCCGCGGACGACGCCTTGAACTTCGGCGGCATCGGCGCCGTCATCGGCCACGAGCTGACCCATGGCTTCGACGACCAGGGACGGAAATTCGACGCCAAGGGGAACTTCGCCGACTGGTGGACGGAGGCGGACGCCAAGGAGTTCGAGAAGCGCGCCACCTGCCTCGCCGACGAGTACTCGGCCTTCACCGTCGCCGGGGGCGTGCACCTGAACGGCCGCCTCACTCTGGGCGAGAACACCGCCGACAACGGCGGCGTGCGCATCGCCCTCATGGCGCTCGAAGACACCCTCAAGGGATCGACGCCGCCGCTGCGCGACGGCTTCACTCCCGAGCAGCGCCTGTTCCTGGGCTGGGGCCAGGGGTGGTGCGAGAACTCCACCGACGAGAACGCCCGGTTGCGAGCCCAGACCGACTCCCATTCGGCGGGCCGCTACCGCGTCAACGGCGTCTTGGCGAACATGCCCGAGTTTCAGAAAGCTTACAATTGCGCACCCAAGTCGCCGATGGTGCGCGAGAACGCCTGCCGCGTCTGGTGAGGGTGGTCAGGGTGAGAACGAAGCCTGAATTCATTACAATGTCTACATGAGTGAGCCCGGAGCTCCCCCAACCCCCGGCGGATAGCTCCGGCTCCTCATCCACTCTTCGTGAAAGGAGCTCCAAATGAAGAAAATGGTTCTGAAGCTCGCTCTGGCGGCAACGCTGGTGGTGGGCGCCCTCGCCATCCCGGCGTCCTCGCAGGCCTCCTTCGGCGGCGGCTGCTGTCCGCGCTGCCTCTGCCCCGAAAACTACGCTCCGGTGATCTGCTCGAACGGCCACGTCTATTCCAACGCCTGCTTCGCCTCTCTGGACTGCGCCACCGGCTGCGTGCCGTACGGCAATACCATCTAGAGCCCCTGAGCGCCGGTGCGGGGCCGCATGGCGCGGCCCCGCACCTCACCCGCGACAGCAATCTACTCCCCGCCTGCGCCGTCCTCGCCTCGGGCCGGCCGCGGGGTGCCGAAAGCGCGCTGGAGGAGGTCGGCAGTGGGGGCCCAGAAATCGTTGCCCGGCTGCTTGAGGTTCCACAGCAGGATCACCGCGGCGCCGCGGCTGGGCACCATCTGGATCATGCTGGTGAAGCCCGTCACGGCGCCGTTCTTGGCGATCACCAGGGTGCCGCCGGCTACCCGGCGCTGCCAGCCGGGGGTGAAGTTCCAGGTGTAGTGGGTGCCGGGGGGGACGGCGGGGGTCCACATCTGGCAGGTGGCCTCCGGCCGGAGCAGCCGGCCGTCCCGCAGCCCCGCCTCGAGCCTGAGCAGGTCGGCGGCGGTCGACTCCAGCCCGCCCGAGGGGACGCCGTAGTCGCCGGCGGCAAAGCCCGGCGCGCCCGACCGCAGGCCGCCGCCGGGTCCGGCCGTGTACCCGGTCGCCCGGTCGGCGCTCTCCACCCGCACGCCCGTCGAGCTCATGTGCAGCGGACCGAACACCCGCAGGCGCATGAAGTCGAGGTACGGCTGGCCGCTCACCGCCTCGACGACCTTGCCGATCACGGCGAAGTTGAAGTTGTTGTACTCCTGGTCGGAGCCGGGCCTGAAGGTCATGGGCTCGCCGGCCGCCCGCCGCAGGGCGGCGGCGAAGGACGTCGCCCTGGGGACCTGAGGGACGCCGCTGGTGTGGGTCATGAACTGGCGGACGGTGATGTTCCGCCACCGCTCCGGCAGGTCGGGGAGGTAGCTCGCGGCGGGCTCGTCCAGCTGCAGCTTGCCGTCCTGGACCAGCAGCATGGCACCGACGGCGGTCACCGCCTTGGAGATGGAGCCGATGGCGAAGACGGTGTCCGCGTCCGGCACCGGCCCCGACGGCAGCGAGCGCACGCCATAGCCCTTCGCGAGCACCACCCGTCCGGCGTCGACGACGGCGAGCATCAGACCCGGCGTGCCATGCCGGGCCATGGCGGCCCGCACGATCGGGTCGGCGTTCGCCTCCAGGCGCGAGGGCGCGGGAGAGGCCGCCGGGACACGCAGCGGCAGGACGAGGAGGGCGAGGAGAGCCGCGATCCCGAGGCGAATCTCGAGTCTCATAAGGGCTCGATCATACGCCTGCCGGCCCTCTTCGCCCGTCCCCTCCCGTTCTGGGCGAGGGTCAGAACCCCAGCGTACCGTTTTCCCGTGCCCAGGCGAGCTGCTGGGCGAGGAAGTCGCGGGGATAGGAGATTGCCACGTCGGTCACCTTGCCGGCCTGGTCCTTGACCGGCGCCAGGTCCGCGTAGATGCCCGAGCTGTAGATGGGGAGCTGGAGCTTCTTGTAGCGGGCTGCCACGTCGTCGCGCACGGCCGGATCGAAGTGGACGCCGTACTTGTCGACCAGGGCCTTGCCCCCCGCGTAGTCGCCCGTGGCCTTGATGCGCATCACCTCCGCCAGCAGCTTGCCCACGGCCGCGTGCGCCTGGTCGTAGTCCTTGACCGTGATGTACCAGTGGCCGTTCCGCTGCACGCGCTCGAAGGCGCCGGCCTCGATCAGGTAGTTGGCCACCAGCAGCCGGGAGCGGTCGTGGTCCTCCGCGGCCGTGTCGCCCGTGGGGTAGTTCTTGAGCGCCACCAGCCCGGCCCGCGCCGCCTGCCGGTAGAGCTCGCGCCCGACCTCGGGGACGTCGGGCACGCCGAGCTCGGCGAGCTTCGGGTCATAGATGTTCCAGTAGGCGACGAGGTCCGCCCGCGCCTCCTCCAGGGTCGAGTAGAACTCCCGCAGGTAGGTCGGCGGATCGTTGGGGACGATCACCTTGCCCGAGCCGTGGCCGATGATCTCATGCAGCGCCGTGTGCAGGTTGTCGGCCCAGGCGCCGTGTTTCGCGAAGAGTTCCCCTGCGTCGGCGTTGGGCAGGAACTCGACGGCCACCTTGGCGCCGCGCGTGCCGGTGAAGGCGTTGACCGACGAGGTCAGCAGGATGCTCTTGGTGCCGTACTGCTCGCGGACATCCTGCTCGTTCGGGAGGTTGTCGCCGATCGTCCCGACGTGGAAGTCGCCGGTCGCCGCCAGCGTCTCGATCGCCTTGGCCACCGGCGGCTTGACGTCGAGCTTCTTGAAACGGTCGTCCCACGGCGCCTTCTTCTCGAAGTACACCGCGTTGTCGGCGAGCTTGTGCATCAGCGGCGCGAGCTGCTGGTCGACCACGGCCACGACCATCTGCGCCGAGCCCTTGGCACCGCGGGCGTCACGGTAGACCTCGATGAAGCCGGAGGCGAAGTCGACCGTGGCGTCGTTGCGCAGCCAGAGGACGTTGTAGTCGTGCCAGTCCTTGGGATCGCCGGTCTGGTAGTAGCGGACGAGGGCGCGGAGGACCTTGGCCTGGTCGGGGTCGGCGAGGCCCGCGGCGGCCTCCAGCTCGCGATTGACGGCGGCGAGCTCCTTGGCGTAGAGCCCGGGCGGCAGTTTTTCGCCGGGAGCGCCGTCGGGCGTCCCGGCGCGGTAGACCTCCTCGACGAGCTGGCCGTTCCTCTTCACCAGCCGCGAGTTCAGGGGGTGCTTCTCGACGAAGCCCGTGAGGTCCTTGAGCGTCACCCCCTGGTAATAGTTGTTGCTGGAGGCGGTGAGGATGTCCTCGCCCGCCGGCGGATTCTTCTCGGTGATGTTGGGCTCGAAGTTGGGATCGAAGAGAGGGGTCCGCAGCTCCTGCAGGGTCCTGGCGAGCTGCTCCCGGGTCCCCAGGCGGGCGCCCTTGGCCCGTGCCGCCTCGGCGGCCCGGGAGAGCTCCTCGAAGGAGATCCCGGGCAGGAACTTCTTGCCCGTGGTCTCGTTGTGGTTGCCGTCGCTGCCGAAGAAGAGCGTCGCGTACTCGACGACCGCCTGGCGCGACGCCTCCGGCAGCCGCTCGGGACGTTCGACCAGGGCGCCCAGAAGGCGCTTGGCCGTCAGGCCATAGGCGGACATCTGGTCGTAGAAGACGGGATCGAGCTGGACCGCCGCCCGCGTCAGGTGCCAGGCGAGCAGCTTCTGCTGGAGGGGGAGCCTGGCAAAGCTCGGCGCCTCCACCTGGAGGAAGCCGCGGTCGCCGATCCGGCCGGCCAGGGGGGAGGGCGGCTGCGATGACTGGGCGGAAAGGGGAGCCGCCAGGAGCACGGCGAGCGGGGTCAGGAGGTGACGAAGGTTCATAAGGTCTCGCTTTCAATATTCAATAAAGGGGAGGCGACCGGCGCGCTCCGGATGGCCATTATGGCCATTGTAAGGGAGGTACGACATGATCCGCCCGTGTCCACCCGGCGCCCGCTGCTGATCATGGCCGCCTCCGCGGTCTGCTTCGCCCTCATGGCGTTGGCGGCGAAGCTCGCCTCGGCGCGGCTCTCCGGCGTCGAGGTCGCCTTCATGCGCTTCGCCGTCATGGCGGTGCCGGTGCTCGCCGTGCCCCGGCTGCTGCGCCAGGCGCTCGACTTCCAGCGCGTCGATCTGCTGATCTATCGCGGGGTGTTCGGGGGCCTCGCCATCCTCCTCTACTTCCTGGCCATCGCCCACATCCCGGTGGGAATCGCGACGCTGCTGAACTACGTCTCGCCGGTGTTCAGCGTCGCCTTCGCGGCGCTCTTCCTCGGCGAGCGGGTGGACCGCCGGCTGCTGCTCCCCCTGGCCGCCGCGCTGATCGGGATGGTGCTCGCCGCGGGCGGCGGCGGTGCCGGGGGGGCCGGCCAGCTCCTGCGCTTCAGCCGCTGGGAGATCGCGGGGATGACCTCGGCGGTGCTCACCGGGGCGGCCGTGGCCGCCATCCGCGCCGCCCGCCGCACCGAGGGCTCGTGGGCGATCTACGGCAGTCTGACCCTCTTCGGGCTGCTCGCGACCGCCCCTTTCGCCGTCGCGGACTTCAAGCTCCCCACGCCCCGCGAGTGGCTCCTCCTCGCCGGCGTGGGGCTGGGCTCGATCGCCGCGCAGCTCCTCATGACCTACGCCTATCGGTGGGTGACCAATCTCCAGGCGGGCGTCCTGTCGCAGCTCACGGTGGTGCTGTCCCTCCTTTTCGGAGCCGCGTTCCTGGGCGACCGGCCGGCGCCGATCCAGATCGTCGGGAGCCTGCTCACCCTCGCCGGCGTGATCGGCGTCGTCTGGCTGCAGGCGACTCCCCGGGCGGTGGAGTGATAAAACCAGGGACGACAGGGACACCAGGGACGACAGGGACGACACAGCCAAGACCAAGACTTCTTGTCCTTGTTGTCCCTGGTGTCCCTGCTGTCCCTGCTGTCCCTGGCTCCAATTTTCTGTGACAATCGCGTGATGGAGCAGTCATGAACCTCGAAGTCAAGCACGACGAGCCGGGCCGGAGGTACTACGCCGTGGTGGAGAACCGCGAGGCGGTCTGCGAGTACGGGCTGGCGGGGCCGGCGGAGGACAAGACGCTCGATTTCTGGCACACCTACGTGCCGCCGGAGCTGCGCGGCAAGGGGATCGCGGAGGAGCTGGTGCGGCAGGCGCTGGAAGATGTCCGCCGGCGCGGTTACAAGCTGATCCCCTCCTGCTGGTACGTCCGCGTGTATATCGACCGCCACGCCCAGTACCGGGACCTGCTGGCCTGACCGGGGGGCGGAAACTCCTCTCCCTGCCGGCCGTACTTCTTGCTCAGGGGGTGTTTGTCATGAGCGGACACGAGACGCCCATCTTCCTTCTCCTGGCTGGCGCGGCCCTGCTGCTGGCCGGCCGGCGGCTCTTCTGGTTGTTCGTCGGGCTGGTGGGCTTCTTCACCGTCTACCAGTGGTTCGAGCCCTACGGCGCGGCGCCGAACGTCCGCCTGCTGGTGGCCGTCCTGGCCGGCGTGGTGGGGATCTTCCTGGCGATCTTCCTCCAGAAGGTGGCCGTGGCCCTGGCGGGGTTCTTCGTGGGCGGCTGGTTCGTGGCCCAGCTCCTGGGGCTGCACATGGCGCATCCGCGGGGGATGGACCTGGTGATCTTCGCCGTCGCGGGGATCCTCGCCGCCATCCTGGCGGTCAAGGTCTTCGACCTCGCCCTGGTGCTGCTCTCCTCGCTGGCCGGAGCCGGGCTGATCGCCGACGCCCTCCACCCCGCGCCGCACCTGGGGCAGATCCTCATCCTGGTCCTCTTCGGGGTGGGGGTCGCCGTGCAGCTCGGATTCACGGCACGGCGACGACGGCGGGAGGCTTGAGCGCTCCTCCTCAGGCCATCGCCTCCGGCGCCAGCCGCCGCAGCTCGTCCCGCACGCTCTCGATCAACTGGACGGTGCCGCCTTCGTCGCCGAGGCGGGCGAGCTGTTGCTTCTTGTGGGCCAGCTCGCCGCAGAGGTGGTAGAAACGCCGGGTGGCGAGGAAGCGGCCGGAGCCCAGGGCGCGCAGGCGGACGCCGGTCTGGGCGAAGAGAGAGGTGGCGGTGCGGTATTGTCGCGGGTCGAGCGCGCCCGCCGTCACCTCGTCGGCGAGCTGGATCTGGAGCATCCTGCGCTCCCGCCAGAGGGCCGCCAGCACGACGACGGTCATCAGGCCCCACCCCAGCCAGTCGAGCAGGAACATCGCCGCCCCGAGCTCGGCGGCCCGGGAGGCGCCCGTGGCGAGGCCGTTGTGAAGGGCGTGGGCCGCCACCGCGAGCCCCCAACCCGCGGGCGGCGCCAGCCAGCGCACGACGGCAGACCGCGACAGCCGCGCCGCCGCCAGCCCCAGTCCCGTCCAGGCCGTGTAGAACGGATGATCCCAAACCCCGAGGAAGACCCGGACGAACCACAGCCCCAGCATCCCCTGGATGCCGCTCTGCGTGGACTGGCCGAAGAGATAGAGCGTGTTCTCCGTGGCCGCGAAACCCAGGGCCGCGACGCCGGCGTAGACCAGGCCGTCCATCACCGAGTCGAGCTCCCGGCGGAAGAGGAGGAAGACCAGGAGCACGGCGAAACCCTTGAGGCTCTCCTCCGTCAGGGGTGCGAACAGCGTCGTCCCCGCGACATCCGCGGCCTGCCGTGAGCCGGTCAGGCCGGTGACCGCCCCTTCGAGGATGAGCTGGGAGCCCAGGGAGCCGGCCGCCGCCACCACTGCGCCCCAGAAGAAGACGAGCCCCAGCAGCAGCTTCGGCTCCTTCTCGTAGCGGTCGATCCAATAGAGGAAGCTGGCGCAGAGGAAGGCGGGGACGAAGCTCAGGAGGACGGCGAGCAGGAAGGCCATGGGGTGAGGGGGTGAAGAACGGAACGATATCACGGGGAGGCCCTCACCCCCTGATTTGCCGGCGCTGTTGGGTCCGGCCTCCGAATCCGATATCTTCTCTCGTCGGGAGACCTCATCATGGCCACGACCCTCAAACCCATCTTCCTTTTGGCCGACAGCCAACTCCTCTTCTGGCGCGACGAGGAGGGGAAGCGCTTCCTCGACCGGGCGCGGGCGCTGATCGACGCCGACGCGGCCGGCCGCGCGCCGAAGGCCGCCTACCTGGGCGCCTCGAACGGCGACCTGCCGGAGTTCTATGACCTGTTCCTCGGCGCCATGGCCGAGATCGACATCCGCGACTGCCGCCAGATCCCGTCCCAGCCGGCCCCCGGGGACCTGGAGTTCCTCGCCGAGGCCGACCTCATCCTACTGGCCGGGGGCGACGTGCGCCGGGGGTGGCAGGTGTTCACGGAGACGGGCCTCAAGGACAAAGTCGCGGAGCGCTACTACGCCGGCGCCATCCTGGTAGGCGTCTCGGCCGGCGCCGTGCAACTCGGCCTCAAAGGGTGGAGCGAGGACGGCGACGAGGTTTTCGACACCTTCCGCCTGGTGCCGTTCGTCGTCGACGTCCACGACGAGCCGTCGTGGACCGGCCTGTTGAAGGCCGTCCCCCAGTCGGGCGAGCACGCGCGGGGGTTCGGCATTCCCTCCGGCGGTGGCGCCCTCTACCATCCGGACTATTCGGTGGAGCCCGTCCGCCATCCCCTGACCGAGGTCGAGGCCGCCGGGAGCGGTATGCGCCAGGCCCTGCTCATGCCTGGCGCGGGGCGGGAGGAAGAGGCCGGCGATTCACCGCGGGTGATGTCCCAGGACGAGCTCGTGGACCGCGTGCTGCGGGACCTCGGCGGACCCGAGCCCGGCGACCCCGTCAACTGAGTCTCCCGCTTCAGTCTCCGGCGAAGATCCCGCGATGAAGCTCTATGCGCTGGCGGACCTGCACCTCCGCTACGAAGTGACGCGCCAAGCGCTCAAGGAGCTGCCGGCCCACCCCGACGACTGGCTCATCCTGGCCGGGGACGTGGGCGAGACCGAGGACCACCTCCGCTTCGCCCTCGCCCTCGTCACCCGCCGCTTCGCCCGCGTCCTCTGGGTTCCAGGCAACCACGACCTGTGGACCATCCCGACCCAGCCTCACGAGCCGCGAGGGCAGGCCAAATACGAGCGGCTGGTGGCCATCTGCCGCGACCATGGCGTGCTCACGCCTGAGGACCCCTACGTCACCTGGCCGGGGGATGGGGCCGGCCGCATCCTGGCGCCAACTTTCGTCCTCTACGACTACACCTTCCGGCCGGACGACGTGCCCGTCGAGCAGGCGCTGGAGTGGGCGGCCGAGGAGAACCTCCTGTGCTCCGACGAGGTGCTCCTCCACCCCGATCCCTTCGCCTCCAAGATCGACTGGTGCCACGAGCGGGTACGCCTCACCGAGCCCCGCCTGGCCGAGGCCGCGAGCCGAGGGCCGCTCATCCTCGTCAACCACTTCCCCCTGCGCCAGGACCTCGCCGTGCTCCCCCGCATCCCCCGCTTCTCCATCTGGTGCGGCACCCGCCTCACCGAGGACTGGCATCTGCGCTACCGCGCCGAGGCCGTCATCTACGGCCATCTCCACATCCGCGCCACCCACTACCGGGATGGCATCCGCTGCGAGGAGTGCTCCCTGGGCTACCCCCAGAACTGGGACGCCGGCCGCGGCATCGAGCCCTACCTGCGCCAGATCCTCCCCCACCCGGACGGCGCCGTCGAAGGTCCGCCGAGGTCGTTGCACCCGGAGTACTGAGCTTTCTCCGAGAAGGCGCGGCCCGGTTCCGGCGAGATTCGGGCTCCTCCCCGGACGATTCGCGGTGTCGCACCCGCCGGCGCGAGTCATTCCCGATCAGAGGGCAGCGTTGGCCCTCACCTGGGCCGCCGTGGCCCTGATGAGGGCAGCACTGGCCCCCGCTTGGGCAGTCGTGGCCCGGCAGCGGTTGCCCTCACTTGGGCGATGACAGCCCTCAGTTGGGCCGCCGCTGCCCTGGTGAGGGCAGTCATAGCCCCGATGAGGGCAGCCTTGGCCCTCACTTGGGGGTAGTGGGTCAGTTTGAGTAAAAGCCCGTAACTCGCTGATTCTATTTGACTTCCATCCTTCAGGCGGGGTAATCTCTTGGACTTGGACGGGGAGCGGAATTGTCCTCTCCTCGCATCCAAACCAAGCGGCCCGGCGGGGTGCAGCAACACGTCCGCCGGACCTGACCCGAGCACGGAGGATAAGTCCATGCACGAGCTGTCTGATTTTACCCCGCCGGTACCGCTCCCGCCGAAGCTGTTCCCCGCTTCACCCTCTGCGGGCTCACCGCCCCGCCGTCCGATGCCGCCACTCCCGCCGGAGCCCCCGCCCAGAATCATCGTGTCCGATTGGGAAGATTGGGAGGGCTTCCGCTTCACGTTCCTGCGCTACTTCAACCCGGAAGACGTGGCGGCACTCCGGGGCACCGCCCAGCTCCTCTACAGCATGGTGCTCGAAACGCCCCGACTGGCGCCGGACGCCTATCCGCCACCGGAGACACGATGGGAGCTGGTGGCCGTCCTTTCCGAGTTGCGGTTCCTGGAGGGCTTCCTGACCAGCGTCTTCGAGGAACACCGCGTCTCCTCCCTGCCGCCCAAGGTGGAAGAGCTGTGCCGCTTCGCTGGAGGGCTCGCTTCGGACCTCGCAGACATGGGCTTCCGCCTGAATGAGGAGCTGGCCAAGTGGCGGCTCTGAAGACGATGGCCTTTACCGTCCGGGGAACCGAGAAGCAAGCGCTTCGTTGGAAGCGGGCGGCAGACCACGACGGCCATGCTTCGGTCGGCTCCTGGCTCGGGGAAGCGGCCGACCGCCACCTAGACGCCGTTGCCAGGATGGGGAAAGCGGTCCCTTTGGGGTGGCGACGGCGGGGCGTTGTTGGGCGACAATTAGAACTGCGGGGTGACGACAATTAGAATTGCGGGGTTCCGGTCCTCGTAAACGCTTGTCCCCTAAGCTCTTCCCCTCAGAGACGGG
>Ga0136846_1221106_pt1 | contig 107432 bp, 83 predicted proteins | sample HopSoiMetagenom2_FD_96841 | JGI IMG/M metagenome (GOLD analysis project Ga0136846, IMG submission 96841) | Grasslands soil microbial communities from Hopland, California, USA - 2 Assembly 2016 (version 4) | ecosystem: Environmental > Terrestrial > Soil > Grasslands | place: USA: Hopland... | reverse complement strand
ATCCGGGCGCTGGGCGAGCGCAAGCAGACGACGGGTCACGGGGAGTCCAGCGGCGCGGGTGGCAGCGTGCTGATCACGGCGGCGGCGATGAGCGGCGCGGGCTCGATCGACGCCTCGGGCGGCGACTACCAGGCGGTCTCCTACTACGGGGCGAGCGGCGGTGGCGGCCGGGTGGCCCTGTACGTGGACACGCTGACGGGCTTCGATCCGGCGACGCAGGTGAAGGCCTGGGGCGGGACGACGTGGGGCAACACGACGCCGGTGCTCTATGCCGGGGCGGGCACGGTGTTCGTCAGGACGTCGGGCCAGACGTACGGCCGTCTGATCATCAACGCGGGCAAGGAGCCGAGCGGAGCGGAGCGGGTGGGTCCGCAGACACCGTTGCCGGCGCTGGGCACGGGGACGGTGACGGACTTCCAAGCGTCGGGCGCCGACGGCCTGCTGACGCCGAGCGGCACGCTGAAGGCGCAGTGGCTGGGGGCGTGGCTGGCCCTGGAGGACGCCTCGGGGGCGCCGCTGGGCTCGTTCCAGGTGCTGTCGATCGACGGTCAGGGACGGGCGCTGCTGAAGGCTGCGGCAACGGCCACCGCCGCAGCCCGCTATCACGGCCAGTACCGGTTCGACCGCTTCGACGTCAAGGGTGGAGCGGGGGTGTCGAGCACGGACGAGGTGGTGGTGGGCGACGTGATTGCGGAGTCGAAGGGCCGGCTGCCGTCGACGCTGACGGCGGCGAACGTGACGGTGAAGGCGGGCTCGCCGGTGACGCTGGCCGTGGGGGGCACGCTGAAGATGACGGTCTCCGGCCGCCTGACGGTGGAGTCGGGCGCGGTGCTGGACGTCACCGGCCTGGGCTACCTGGGCGGCCAGTCGGCGGGAGCGGCGGGCAGCGCGCCGGCCGGGGTGACCGCCTCGGCGTCGGACGCGGGCGGCAGCCACGGCGGCGTGGGCGCGGTCTGGGGCAACCCGGGTCCTGCCGGCGAGGTCTTCGGCAGCGTCTATCAGCCGCTTTTCCCGGGCGGCGGCGGCGCGGACAAGTACTCGGGCTCGCCGGGCGGCAACGGGGGCGGCGTGGTGAACCTCAACGTCGGCGAGCTGGTGGTCGACGGCCAGATCCGGGCCCTGGGCGAGCGCAAGCAGACGACCGGCCACGGAGAGTCCGGCGGCGCCGGCGGCACCGTGCTGATCACCGCGCACACGGTGAGCGGCGCCGGGTTGATCGATGCCTCGGGCGGCGACTATCAGGCGGTCTCCTACTACGGCGGCAGCGGCGGCGGCGGCCGCGTGGCCCTGTACGTGGACACCTTCACGGGCTTCGATCCGGCCACGCAGGCGAGGGCGCGCGGCGGCGCGACGCTGGGCGGCGCGTCCGCCGGGCTCTACGCCAGCCCCGGCACCGTCTACGTCAAGCAGCCGCAGATGACCTACGGCAAGCTCTACGTCGATCAGGGCGGCATCCTCGCGGGCAAGTCGATCCCCAATTCGCCGCTGCCGGCCATCGGCATCGGCACCGTCGGCACCGCTACGGCTGACACGGTGAGCACGTCGGCGCTGTGGATTGAGCCGGCGAGCCCCACGGCCAAGTTCGCCCTCGGCGTCGTCGGCATGTGGGTGCGGCTCAACACCACCGACTACCGGGTCATCGACCAGAGCGCGGACCGCCGCAAGTTGCTGCTCGACGGCGCCGCCGGAGCCGTGCAGGTGGGCGACGGCTATCGCGGCGTCTACAAGTTCGATGAAGTCATCGTCCGCGGCGGCTCGAAGCTCGAGTTTCGCGATACCAACGCCGTCGGCACGTTCACCGTCGACGCCACCTCCTCCGTGATCCAGAACGTGCCCTGAGAGCTGCCATGAACAAACGCCGATTCCCGTCGTTGCCATCGTTGCCGCTGTCCGCCGTCCTCGCCCTGCTCACCATTCCGGCGGGCTGGGCGCTGTGGGCGCAGGCCCCCCCGGATACGGATCCGCCCCAGATCCACGTCCTGGAAGCGGGTGCCGACCTCGCGGACGGCCGGCTGTTCAACCGGGCGGCCTCGCCGGTCCTCCAGGTCACGGACGCCTCGGCCTTCACCGTCGACGCCGTCCTCGACGGCGCGGCCTTCACCTCCGGCACCCCCGTCTCGGGAGAGGGGACCCACCTGCTGTCGGTGACGGCCACGGACGCCGCCGGCAACGCGGCCACCCTGGCCGTGGGCTTCGAGATCGACACCACGCCGCCGGCCTTCCTCTCGCTGCAGCCGGCCGCCGACGCCATCCTCTCCGCCGCTCAGCTCACCCTCACGGGTCAGGTGGCCGGCGCGAGCTCGGTCAAGGTCGATGGCCAGCCCGCGGCCCTGGTGGGGCAGGACTTCACGGCCGGCCCCTACACCCTGGCTGAAGGTGTGCGCACTTGGACGATCGTCGCCGCGGACGCGGCCGGCAACACGGCGCAGCGGACGCTGCGCATCACCCGCGACTCTCAAGCCCCCACGGTCTCCATCTCCCAGCCGCCGGTGGGCGCCATCCTCAAGGACGCCTCGGTGGACGTCGTGGGCTCGGCCCAGGACCCTCAGCTCGCCGGCGTCACGGTCAACGGCATCGCGGCCACCGTCACCGGCGCCACCTGGCTCGCCCGGCAGGTGCCCCTGGCCGAGGGGAGCAACACCCTCACGGCACGGGCGGAGGACCGGGCGGGCAATGCCGCCCAGGCGACGCGCGCCCTGGAGCGCGACTCCACGCCGCCCGTCCTCGTCATCACCGACCCCGCGCCCGGAACCGTCGTGCCCGGGGCCAGCCTCACCCTGCGTGGGACGGCCGGCGACCCCCACCTCGACCGCGTCGAGGTCAACGGCGTCCGCGCCTCCCTGACGGGCAGCGCGTGGTCGCTCGCCATGGCGCTGCACGACGGCGTCAACGACTTCACGGTGCGGGCCTTCGACAAGGTGAGCAACACCGCCGAGGCGACGATCTCGGTCACCCGCGACAGCCAGGCCCCGGGCGTCCAGATCACCCAGCCGGCGGATGGCGCGCACCTCAACGCCCAGGCCGTCACGGTGAGCGGCACCGTGGACCAGGAGGCCGGGCTGACCCTGACCGTCAACGGCGTGGCGGCGACGATCACGGGCGGCACCTTCAGCGCCGCCGCCGTCCCCTTGGTGGAAGGGAACAACACGCTCATCGCCCGGGTGAAGGACGCCGTCGGCAACCAGGGCACCCACACCCGGGTCGTCGTCCGCGACACCGTGGCGCCGAAGCTGGACGCCGCGGACCCGGCCTCGGGGGCCCTGGCCCTGCCGGTGGACGCGATCTTCCGGCTCACTTTCTCGGAGGACATGGCCGAGCCGGCGGCCGGGAGCTGGCGCCTGGAGACGGGCGCCGGCCAGGCGATCCCCGCGACCGCCAACCGGGCCGGCAGCGTGCTGACGGTGCGCCCCTCGGTGCCGCTCCCCTCCTCGGCCCAGGTGCGGCTGGTGCTCACGGCGGCCCTCACCGATCTCGCGGGCAACGCCCTGGCTCAAGCCCCCACCCTGAGCTTCCTGACGGTGGATACCACGGCGCCGCCGGCCCCGGTTTTCGACCCCGTCCCGCCGCCGGCCGTCTGCGCGGCCTCCCTCACCCTGACCGGCACGGCCGAGGCGGGAGCCGTGGTGCGCGTCGAGGGTGCCGCGGCGGCGGCCGAGGCGCGGGCGGACGAGACCGGCCACTTCTCCCTCTCCATTCAGCTCTCGCCCGGCGGCCTCAACCGTCTGCAGGTGACGGCCACGGACGCCGGCGGCAACGTCTCGGCCCCGGCCCTTGCCGCGGTCGTCCACGACTGTCAGGCGCCGCGAGTCGTCTCCGCCGACCGCCAGGGCAACGTTTTCCACGTCGTCTTCAGCGAGCCGGTGACGCCCGCCAGCCTGGCCGGCGCCGTGCAGCTCTCGGCCGCCTCGGGTCCGCTCGCAGGGACGGTGGCTCTCGCCGCCAACGGCCTCACGGCCACCCTCACCCCTGCCGGCTCCCTGCCCGCGGGCGCCTTGCGCCTGGAGGTCACCACCGCGGTGCGGGACCTGGCGGGCAACGCCATGGCCTACCCCTGGTCCCAGGTCTTCGGCGCGCAGGGCGGCGACGGCTTCCTCCTCGGCACGGTGATCGACAATTCAACCGGCCGGCCCCTGGCCGGCGCCCGCGTCCTGGTCACCGCCAGCAACGGCACGGCCTTGCCTGAGCCCCTGCCCGAGCAGGTGACGGGGGAGGACGGCCGTTTCCGTCTGCCGGTGCCGGCGGGCACCCACGACCTGACCATCGTGCGGCCGGGCTATGCGCCGGCCTTCCGGCTGGTCGCCAGCGGCGCCGGCCAGGGCACGGAGATCTTCGATCCCCGCCTGACTCCGGCCGCCAAGCCGCTGACCCTCGGCTCCAGCGGCGGCACCTGGGGGAGCGGCACGGACGCCATCCTCACCCTGCCGGCCGGCGCCCTGGCCGGCTCCGTGGCCGTGGCGGCGACCCGCCTCGACGAGCAGGGCCTGCCCATGCTCCTGCCCTATGGCTGGTCGCCACGGGGCGCGGCCTGGCTCGACCTGGGCGGCGCCGCACTGCTGGCGGAGTCGACCCTCGGGCTGCCGGTGGAGTCGGCCAACGGCATCACCCTCGTCCTGGTGCACCTCGACCTCGCCTCGCTGCAATGGCGGGTCGCGGGCACCGCGCAGGTCGCCGGCGGCCGGGTGACCTTCACCCTGCCGGCGGCCGCGGCGGGGTTGACCGACGGCGGCTGGGCCGCGGTGGAGGCGGACAGCGGTCCCCTCGCGCCGCCCGCTCCAGTGACGGGCGCGGTGCTCGGCGCCTCGGCCCGTCCGGCGGGCAACGAGGCCACGGCCGCCGCCCTCACCTTCAACCCCGAGGTCGTCCTGCCTTCCCAGAGCAGCCAGGCGACCGCCGTCTACACCTTGTCTCAAGGGGTGGCGAGCGGCCTGCCGGTGACCCTGCTCATCCAGGAGCAGCTCACCCTGCTCGACAACTCGGTCCGCCGCCAGGCGCCCTACCAGGCGGACCTGGTCCTCTACCACACCTCCGACGGCACGCCGCGCTCGCGCTTCCAGCTCCGCCCGTCGCAGGCGGCCCAGGCCCTGCCGCTGCGGCTGGGAGCCGAGGACGTGACGCTGCGCACCTACGGCGGCGACGTGGTCGCGGGCAACGTGGTGGGCCCCGAGGGAGGCACCGTCACCGGCGACCAAGGGGACCGCATCGACCTGCCGCCGGGCGCGGTGACGGAGCCCATGGCCATCGTCGTCACCCGCAGGGCGGCAGCGGATCTGGGCCTCGCGGCGCCCGCCGGCACCGAGCTCGCGGGCGTGCTGGACCTCGACCTGGGCGGCAAGAGCCTGCTGGTGCCCGCCGCCCTCTCGCTGGCCCTCTCCCCGGCGCCGGCGGCGGGCGACAAGGGCCTGCTGCTGCAGGTGATCGACCTGGAGTCCGGCAAGGCCTTCCGCGCCGTGGCCGCCCTCCAGGCCACGGCCTCGGGCTGGACCACGGCCGCCATCGATCCCACGGACCTGGCCTGGCCCGGCGTCCGCGACGAGGGGCTCTTCGCCTTCGTACGCCTCACCGCCCCGGCCGGCTATCTCCGCGGCACCATCTTCGACGTCGGCGGCGCGGCCCTCGCCGGCGCCGTGGTAAAAGGATCCGGCCTCGGCTGGTTGCAGATCTCCAATGGCAACGGCACTTACGTCCTGCCGGCGCCGGTGGCGGCGCTGACCGCCACCGCCGAAAACCGGGTGACGGGCAACCTCGGCACGGCCGCGGTCACGGTACCGGCCGCCAACGCCCGGGTGGACCTGGACATCACCCTGCTGCCGGTCGGTCCTCACGTCGTCGCCATCACCCCGGCCGACGGCGCGGTGGACGTGTCCCAGGGCATCCAGCCCACCGTCCGCTTCAGCGAGGCCGTGGATCCGGCCTCCGTGTCCGGCGCCATCCAGCTCCTGAGCGAGGGGCAGCCGGTGGCGGTCGACCTCGAGGTCCAGGGGGTGCTGGTCCGCGTCAAGCCCCGCGCCACGCTGCTGCCTGCCACCGCCTATGAGCTGCGGGTCACCTCGGGCGTCCGCGACCTCCAGGGCAACCCACTGGAGAGCCCGGTCGCTGCGACCTTCACCACCCTGAGGCTGCTCTTCTCCAGGGACGTGGACCTGACGCGGATCTTCCTCGTGGCGCCGGACGCCACGGGACAGGCCCGTGTCCTCGGCCATGCCGGCGCCGTGCCGGCCAATGCCCTGGTGTTCGTGGAGAACCGCAGCGCCCTGGTGACGACGCCCTCGGTGACCGCGGGCCAGAGCGGCAGCTTCGACGTCTCCATCCAGGCCGCGTTGACCCACACGCTGATCCTCCACGTGCTGATCCCGAACAGCAACGAGATCGTCGCCCGGCTCACCCCCTTCCGCACGCCCGACCTCAAGGGCGCCTACGTGGATGACAAGGCGGTGACCTTCACCACCGGCGACGGCCTGACCGTGGACGTTCCCGCGGCGGCCTTCGACGGCCCCGCCATCGTCAGCGCGGCCCCGCGGCCGGTGGCGCAGTCGCCCGTCCTGGCGCGGGACGCCTTCGCGGCCGTCGCCGCCTTCACGCTCGACTTCAACGGCGCCGAAGCGCACAAGGCGCTCCAGATCAGCGTCCCCCTGCCGGCTGGAGCCCCCACGCCGGTGGGCGGCTTCTACCTCCTCGACCGCGTCGTCGAGGCCCTGGGGGATCACTTCTGGATGATGCACGACCTGATGCGGCTCGACGCCGCCTCGGGCCGGCTCACCACCGCGGAAGCGCCCGCGAGCGCGGCGGCGGCTCCCCTCGGCGCCGGTGTTGCCGCCGTGGTGGCGTCGCTGGACGCGCCCTTCGCCCTGGCAGCCGCGACCCAGCCCCGGCCGGTCACCGCGGCCGCCATCGTGCCGCACCACAAGCAGTACGTACCGGGGGCGTCCTTCCCCGGCCAGTATCAGATCGAGGCGCCGCTGATCCCCCTCGGCTTCACCATCTTCCCTTCCTTCGACATGAACAGTCAGGTGGGAATCTGGAACCTCGGGCTCGAGGGGATCTTCAGCTCCATGAACGGCGCCATCGCCCGGCTGCTGGAATTCGACGGGATACTGATCCCGACCCGGCTCAACCGGCCGTCCCGGTTCGTGGTGCGCGACCTCGGAACGGGCTTCCGGCTGTTCGACCGGACCCTTCCCGCGCCCACGCCGGAAACGCCGGCCGTGCTGCCGCCCGACGTCTACGGCGACAAGACGCCGCCGTTCCCGGTGGGTGGCACGCCGGTGCGCTTCTTCCCGATCGCAATTGCCGGCGACGGGCGGCAGGACCTCGACCGCGGCATCCATGCCGACATGGCCGGGACGAATCTCACGATCATCGGCGAAGCCGGCGCCGCGGGAGACGAAGTCGAGATCCGGCTGGTGGGCCTCGACGACGACGACGTCAAGACGGCCGTCACCTCCGCGGACGGCTCGTTCACGCTGTCGCACTCGCCCCGCCGCGCCTCCAAACGCTTCGTTCTCGCGATCGGGGCGAAGGTCCCGGCGAACCAGGCCTTCGAGGTCTCCTTCAGCGAGGCCCTGGATCCGGCCTTCACCGGCATCGAGGTGCTGGATTCCCAGGGCCGGAGCCTCGACCCGGCGAAGCTGCCCGCCGGCAGCCAGGCGGTGGTCCGCATCGAGCCCAAGGCGGGATGGAAGGCGAAAGAGCGCTACACCCTGCGCCTGACGCCGGAGCTCCGGGACGCGATCGGCAATGCCTGGGGCAAGACCCTGGAGATCGAGTTCGAGGTCATGGCGAGCGCTCCCCTCAATACCTACCAGCTCGCGGCGGCCCGCGACGTCGCCCGCCTGGGCAGCCTTCTCTTCGTGGCCGCCGACACCACCGGCCTGGTGGTGCTCGACGCCAGCGATCCCAGCAACCTGCGCCTGAACGGCACCTTCCCGTTTCCCCTGGGCGATGCCGTCAACGCCGTGGCGATCGATCCTCACGGCCGGGTGCTGGTGGCGGGCGGCGGCGTCAGGAGCCCGGGCCAGCTCAAGATCTTCGATCCCCTGACCCTGTCCTACAAGGGGAGCACCATCCTCTCGGATGCCCTGGGCGCGCCCGGCACCCAGCTTCCGGCGGGCACGCCCCAGCGCGTCGCCGTCCTCTCCCAGGACACGGCCACGGATTGGAAGGTCGGGGACCCGGCGCCGGCGGGCCTCACCCTGGAGCCGCCCGCCGTCCCGACCAACGAGGCCGGCGAGCCGGAGAAGGAGTACACGCTCGTGGTCCGTGGCACCGGCACGGCCAGGCTGCCGGTGACGCTCCAGGATCTGACCGCGGGCCGCTGGGCCCGGGTGGACGCCGCCGCCAGCGGCGGCTCGTTCCAGGTCTCGCTGAGCGTCCGGCCGGGAGATCAGCTCCATCTCCTGCGCAACGTCAAGACCATCGCCTACGTCGTGACCCGCGGCGTCGGTATCGAGGTCGTGGACGTGAACGCGTTCTACAACGCGCCGGACAGCCGCGTGGTCAGCGACGTGCTGGGGATCTACAGCGGCTTCCAGGACCCCGCGCTCCGGCTCTGCGGGGAGGCCGTCGCCGACCTGAGCACGGCCGTGAGCGACCTCGGCACCCTCTTCGATCCGGCGAACCTGAACCCGCTGACCCTGGTGGGGCTGGTCGGCTTCCGCGGCCTGGTCCTCCTGCGCAGCGAGTCGACCTCGGTCGGCACCGTCTCGTTCCTGAACGAAGCCTGCGCGGATGTCGACGGCAGCCGCTCCGTCTCCGGCCTCGTGGTGCTTCAGGGGTACGCCTTCGACCTCAACGGCAACGGCCGCCTGGAGCCCGGGGAGCGCCGCGACTACATCGTGGTCGCCCACCAGAAGGCCGGGATCCTGATCTACGACGCGACGGACCGGGCGAACCTGGTGCTCGTCGGCCGGATCAACCTGCCGGGCACGCCTTCCCGGCTGGGCGTCGATCGCGAGGGCCAGCGCCTGTTCGTCTCGGCTCTCGGCAACGGCTTCTACGTCGTGGACCTCAAGCGGAAGCCCTCGCTGCTGCCGATCGACGCCAATAAGGACGGCATCGACGACCGCGTCCTCGAGACCGTGTCTCTCCCCGGCAACACCAACGCCGCGGTGAGCATGGTCCCCGAGCTCGGCCTGGCCTACGTCGGCGGTCTCAATCGCGGCCTGACGAGCGTCGCCGTGGGACATCCCGAGGTCCAGGTCCTGGCCCGTGACGCCGACGGGCACGAGCGCCAGGTCGAGCGCCTGGCACCCTTCGGAGTCCCCACCGCGCCCGAGAGCAGCGACCCGCAGGCGAAGAACCTGCCGGGCTCGGTGCGCATCCTCGCCTCGCTCCCGGGCTTCACCGGCGACGAGGCTCACCTGGACGTCATCGCCGAGGACATGGGCGGCTTCCCCATCCCCGAGGCGGGCGACCCGGACGCGACCCAGGGCCTGCCGCGGGCGAGTTGGACGGGCGAGCACAGCATGGTCCTGCACCGTCTCGCCGCGCACCCCTGGGAGCCCGGTTACGAGCGCTACGCCTCGGACGAGATCGCCGTGGTCACCGACCTGCGGGCCGCCGGCGCCTACGAGCGCACCGCCGAGGAGAACGACGCCTGTGAGCGCTGCGATCAGAAACAGGAGAAGGTGGCGAAGGACGCCCAGCAGCTCCTGTCGGGAGACTTCATCCGCATCGCGTTTCCCAAAGCGCTCAGGGACCAGCTCGCTTCGATCTACGATCAGGACCGGCTGGACGCCGCGGAGAAGCGGCTCGCCAGCGTCCGCTGGGACCTCTCGCCGGCCCCGAAGCAGGAGCCGGAGCAGAATCCGGCCCTCACCCAGGCTCCGGGCGTGCTCGCACACAGCGGCGAGATCACCCTTTCCGCGGTCGACCTGGCCATCCCGGGGCGAGGCCTGGATTTTGTCTTCCAGCGCACCTACCGCAGCCAGACCGTCGGCTCCGGAACCCTGGGACCGGGCTGGGACAGCAACGTCTACGAGCGTCTGATCGAGCTGCCGACGGGCGACGTCGCGCACTTCGACGGCCGGGGCCGGCGAGACGTCTTCAAGAAGCAGAGCAACGGCGACCTCCAATCGCCCGCGGGCGTGTTCGCCACCCTGGAAAAGGTTGCCACCGGCTGGGTGATGATCGACGCCCGCCACGTCACGACGCGGTTCGACCGCTTCGGCCGTCTGATCTCCATCGCCGACGCCGTCAAGGACTCGGAGGACACCGGCAACGAGATGACCTTCCACTACGGCTCGGGACGGCAGCTCCTCCGGGTCCGCGACGCCCTCGGCCGGGACGTCCGCTTCGAGTACGACGACAAGCAGCGGCTCAAGAAGATCGTCGACTTCACCGACCGTGAGTTTACTTATGAGTACGACCCGCCGGGCCGTCTCGTCAAGGCCCTCACGCCGCCCGTGGTGAGCGTGCTGGCTCCGGACGAGGTGCTGGTGACCCAGAACGGTCCTCTGACCACGGAGTACGTCTACGACCAGGCCACCGGCAACCTCACCAAGACCCTGGGTGCCCGCGACAATCTCAAATCAGTCAAGGACCCCAAGAACCAGGCCTGGCTCGAGGTCAACTATGCCAATCCCGGCTCCGACAAAGCGGCGCAGAAGGTGGAGTCTGAGGTCTGGGGCGGCGGCACCGTGGGTCTCCAGTACGGCGATGCCACGGCCACGGTCACCGATCCCCTGGGCCACGACTTCGTTTACAGCTTCAGCCCCAAGGGACAGATCACGGGAATCAAAGATCCGGCGAACGCCGAGGTGCATTACACCTACGACGAGGAGGGGCTGGTCGCCACGCGCACCGATCCTCTCGGCCGGGTGACCGAATACTCCTATGACGCGCCCTGCAATGGCGATCCGATCGCCAAACGCCGCAGCCGGGGGAATCTCACCCGGGTGGCGGTGGCGGCCGGTGCCAACGGCGCCAATGGCCCGTCCAGCACACTGGTCACCTGCACCGACTACGAGCCCTACTCCAACCAGCCGGTCAAGGTGGTGGACCCGCGGGGCTCGGTGACCCTGATCTCCCGGAGCGAGGTGGGACTGCCCGAGCGGATCGAGCTGGGCTCGGGGACGCCTGACACGTCGGTCACGGAAACCCACTACAACGAATTCGGCCAGCCGATCCAGGTGATCAATCCGAATCAGCACTTCACGGAGTATCAGTACTCCGCCTCCGATCCGAGCCAGGGTTATCTCGAACGGATCACGGTCGACCCGCGCGGCCTGAACCTCGTCACCCGCTTCGAGACGGACGCGCGGGGCAACGTCACTCGCATGATCGATCCGCGGGGCGTCAGCTTCACCCGCTCCTACAATGAGCTCAACTGGATCGTCGAATCGCGTCGCGCCAACACCTCGGCGGTGCAGGACGCTCCCGCCCTCAACTACGTTACGACCTATTTCTACGATCCCAACGGCAACCTCTCCGAGGTGCGCCTGCCCTATGGCGACGACGGCTCGGCCTTCACCCGGATGCAATACGTCTACGGGACACGGGACGAGCTCCTGGCCACGGCGCGGCAGGTGAAGCCGGGCGATCACGGCGCCGACTGGGTGAAAGAGTATTTCTTCTACGACGACGCGCTGAACCTCATCAAGAAGATCGAGCCCGAGGGCCAGACCACCCGCTACGTCTACGATCAGCGCAACCTGCTGTCCGCCATGGTGCAGGGGTACAACACTCCCGACGCCATCACCCTCGGCTTCGGCTACGACGCGGAGGGCCGGCAGATCGCTTTCAGTGACGGCCGGCAATCGGTCTGGATCACCGCCCACGACGGCTTCGGCCGGGTGCGGGAGACCCTCGACCCGCTCGGCAATCGCGCCGCTGTGTCCTATGACAACGGCGGCAACCCGGTCGAGACCAGCATCTACCAGCCTCCCGGAGTGGCCACGGATCCGCCCACTCTGCTGGCCCGCCGCTCGGCTCAATACGACGCGCTGAACCGGCTACGGTCGATCACGGCGAAGCTCTGGACCTACGATCCCTTGCATCCCGGTCTGCCGGACGGAGCCACGGACCTGGTGACCCAAAAGCAGTACGACGCTGACTCGAACCTCCTCAGCGTCACCGATCCACTGGGCCGGGTGAGCCGCATGGAGTACGACCGCGCCGAGCGCGAGGTGGCCAGCATCGACGCCGCGGGCAATCGCATGGAGCACGATCTCGACCCGACCGGTCATCCGCTGGTCACGCGATCGATCGAGCAGCGCCCCGCGGGAGGAGCGGTAACGGTCACCGTCCAGTCTTCCTACGACGCCTTGGGCCGCCTCTCTTCGACCACCGATGGAATGGGCAACACACAGCGCTTCGTCTATGACGCGCGCAACAACCTCCGGCTCTCGATCGATGCCGAGGGGAACGTCACCGAGCGGAGCTATGACGGCCTCGACCGTATGACCCGGCACGTGCAACCCGAGGGAATCTCCGTCGATTATGGCTACGACCGCAGCTCGCGGCTCGTCTCCTACAAAGACGCCTTGAATCAGGAAACCAACTACACCTACGACGTTCTGAACCGGCGTACATCCGTGCTCTACCCTTCGGCGAGCGTGAATCGGCCCCGTGAGCTCTACGCCTACGACGCCAACGGCAACCCGCAGCAGGTCACGGACCCCAACGGCACCGTGGTCACTCAGGCCTTTGACACGGCGAACCGCCTCACCGGCCGCACGGTGGCGCCCGCTCCCGGGATCCTCGGGCCCACGGCCGAGAGCTTTACCCACGACGGTATGGGCCGCATGACCCATGTGCAATCCGGAAGCATCGCCACGGATCTGACTTTCGATTCGTTGTCGCGCCCCATTCACGAGCGCAACGCCGGCCGCGACCTGAGCTTCGATTACGACGGCGTGGGCAATGCGCTCCGTGTCCAGTATCCCTCGGGCTTCGCTCTGGGCCAGTCCTTCGATGAGCTCAATCGGCCGACCTCCATTGGCAGAGCCAACGGCCCCCTCGAAGAAACCGTGCGCTACGGCTACCGCGGCCCCGGCCTCGTGGCCTCGAAGTCCCTCTTCAACGGCCTGACTGGAAGCCGCGAGTACGACGCCGCCCGCCGGCTGCTCGACGAGACCTTCCGCATGGCCTCCGGCCAGACCGTCTTCCGCGAGAGCCTGGCCTGGACTCCGCGGAGCCTCAAGGCGGCCCAGTCCCGTGGCGACCTTGAGAAACAGGGCCTGCTCCTGGCCTACGACGGCGCCGAACGGCTCACGCAGGCAGGCAAGTCGCCCGACCCGCTCGCTCTGGTCACCAACAACCATAAGGTCGATCCTGCGGCCTTCGCCAACCTGCCCGACGCCTTCTCGTACACCTACGACAAGGCGCAGAACCTCCTGGCCCGCACGGAGACAAAGAACGGCGTCGCGACGCCCGTTGCTCTCCCGCTCGATGACTCCAAGCGCAACCGGCCGGCCTCCGTGGGCGGCGTGGCCCTCGAGTGGGATCCGAACGGTAACCTGACCCGTAAGGGCGACCTCCACTTCCAGTACGACTACCGCAACCGTCTCACGCGGGTGACCCGCGGTACGAACGAGGAAGTGGCCAACTATCGGTACGATGCCTTCAATCGCCGCGTCGGAAAAACGGCCGGCAGCGAGACGCGAGAAACCGTCTGGCACGGCTGGCAGCCGGCCGAGGAATACAAGAACGGTGGCCTCGACCAGCGCCGCATCTACGGCCTCGGCCTGGACGAGCTCGTCCAACTTCAGGTGGACCTCGACGGCAACGGGGATCCAGAACAGAAGTACGCCCCGCTCTACGACTCGACGGGCAACCTCGTCGAGATGACCGGCAACAGCGGCAAACCGATCGAACGCTACGAGTACACGCCCTACGGGCAGAGAAAGATCTTCGTCGACAACACTCCGCCCGCCGTCGAGCAGGTGCGGGTGAAGGGCAACACCCTGGTGGTGGAGCTCTCCGAAGGGATCTCCTCGGAGGCGCTCGCCAAGGTCCTGGTCGGCAATACCTTGACATTGACCAACCTTGCGGCCCAGCAAGCGATCGGGATTACGGTGACGCAGCCGGTCCTGACAGGCCGCCAGGCCCGCCGCCGGCTGCTGATCACCACCACCGGACCGCCCGCCGCGAATACCCAGGTCCGCCTCGCCATTCCGGCCGCGGCGCTTCAGGACTCGTTCCTGAACCAGCCCGCGCAGGACTTCCAGCTCACCTTTGCCTGGCCGGCAGCCGATGCCGTCGTCCAGGACGACAAGCCCATCCAGCTTCAGCGGGTCACCGTGCGCGACGGATCGCTTGAGATCGAGCTGTCCGAAGAGCCCAACCTCGCGACCACGAGCGCCATCCAGATCGACGGCGCCACGACCACCTGGACGCTGGGCGACGACCGCTACACCCTGAAGAGCACGAATCCCTTGGCGGCCGGATCCCATGCTCTCGCGGTCGATACGACCCTGGCTGGCCTGAACGGCGGCACGCTAACCGAGGCCTTCAACAAGACCTTCACGGTCGCCGCTCACGACGCGCAGACCCTTTTTGAAGCGCCCGATCCGCGGGAGGCTGCGGTCTCGACAATCGGCAACCTCTTCGGATTCCAAGGCCGCCAGATCGACCCGGAAACAGGGCTGATCTATTTTCGTAATCGGTACTACGACCCGGAGATGGGCCGTTTCATAACTACGGACCCGCTAGGGTTCGTCGATGGGCCGAGTCTTTATATATTCGAGCTTAACAGCCCGGAAAATTTCTTGGACCCGCTTGGTTTAACGGGGGATCAGGATATCAAGATTGAGTGGCAAGCCAAGAAGCAGGAAGCGGACAGAAAGAGGCAGGAGGCCTGGTGCAAGGCTCATCCTGCTGAGTGCAAGAAGGCAGAAATTCAACAGGAAGGTGCGATCCAAGCTGTCTGTGGCGTGCTTCAGATCGGCGGCGGCGCAGCCGCAGTATCCACGCCCACAGGAGTAGGACAAGCAGTTGGTGGGGTCTGCATCGCTCGGGGAATCGACAACCTTGCCACCGGAGTCAAGCAGGCTGTGACGGGTGAGCGGCAGGAAACGGGCCTTCATCACGTAGTCAAGAAAGTCGCGAAAAAACTGGGAGCCAACCGGCAGGAGGCTGAGGGCTATGCGACGCTCACGGAGATTGGAACTGATGTTGTAAGCACTGCCGGTGCGGGCTATGCGGTGGAGGCCGCCGAGGGTTCAACGGCCGTTCGTGTGAGTCAAGGGCCGCTCAAGAGCGATGTCGCGCTTGAACCCTATTCCGAGGGTGGCGGTCATCACATTCCGGCGAAGAGCGCGTTCCGGGGAGCGCCGAACTACGATCCTGCCAAAGCGTTGGCCATCCCGAATGCAGAGCTCGAGCGGCTGGGCATCAGTCACGCCCGGATCACGGGTGCTCAGCAGACACTCTATCGACAGTTCGCCGCTTCGGGTAAACTTCTTACCTGGACTGATGTGGCGGCTGTGGAGCGTCAGGCCCTGGTAGTCGGAGGAATGGAGGCTCGCGAAGCGGCAGCGACTGTTGACAAGGCGATCGGCGCCCTGCAAACGGCGGGAGTCAAAGGACCCACGCGAATTCCATGGGGTGGAAAATAATGGCAGAAAAACATGGAGAAGAACTTCAGCGTTTTGCGGAGGGACTGATACGTTTGGTCCGGGACCGGGCCGTCAGGGCAAGCGATCGGCTTGCTTCGGGTGCGATGGTTGGTCCCGATGGAGAGCGGTGGCGTTCGCTGGTGGCAAGCAAGGAAACTTCTCAGGCAATTCGGGAGTTGATCCCGGATATTGTCGACCAGACTCTGTTCGAGCTCTTGAACGCCACGGACAACGGTGAGCTTCCCCTCGGATGGCGAGTTTCCGAGGGTTCATTCGTAGGCCTCGAGGACCTCGGTTTGGGCGAGATGGCAGGCTCGCTGATGGGATCGCCGGGCTGGCGGCATGATTATTCCGCGCAGCGCTTTTTTGACCCGCTGTCAGATCTCAGATTGGGCTTAGATCCCGAGCCGTCCGACGAGAAGTGAACGAGCTCACTGCTCAGGTACCCCGCCTGTAAACCGCCTCATGGAAAGCCCGGCCCTCCTTGACGAGTTGGACGCTGCCTTCGGCGAGGAGGCGGCGGAGGGCCATGGAGACGCTGCGGGCGCGGGCCGGGTTCCGTAGCCGCCTGGCGTACCGGTCGTTGATCTCCTGGGCCAGGGCGGTGGGGCCGAACGGCTCGTCCTCGCCCTTCTGCTCGATGAGGCGCGCGACCAGCTTGCTCAGGGTCGACCGCCGGTTCGCGTCCACGTCGTCCTGTGCCGGACGGAGGGCCGCTCCGCGGCGGACCTCCGCTCCGGCAGCTTGCGCCGCGGCCTTGAAGCTCTCGTAGCGCTCCCGCAGCCGCGCCAACTCACCCGCGTGCACCTCGCGCTGGCTCCGGTGGAGTCCCTCCTGCCCGGCATGGAAGGTCTCCCGTTCCTCGTGATGGGCGATCTGCGACTCGAGATCGGACAGCACCTGGGCGATGGAGAGATCGGGGTTCATGGAGATCCTGGGGTTCAATGTTGCCACATATCCGGAGAGGACGCAACAGATCGCCGGATTTAGCCTCAAATGCGCCGGAGATGCCACGTATGAGGAACTGTTGCCTCATATCTCTGAAGGACGCCTCAAATGCCTGGATATGATGCAGCTTCCTCGGGAATGGCGCAACGTGGGGAAGGGCGCCACATATTGCTGGATGTTGCCACATATCCCGAGAGGTTGCGTCATATCGCTGGATGCTGCCTCATATCCAGGGACGTTGCGACGTATGGGCGGACGCTGCGGCGTATGGCCGGGATCACCGCTCGTGGCGCTCAGCCTCGCGCTCTCACCTGCACCACGAACACTCCGCCCCCCAGGTACTCCACCTCCGGATATTTCTCCAGCCACTGAAACGCCTCCGGCCGCACCGGCACCATCCGGCCGCCGGCGTAGGTCACGTAGGGATAGCCATGCAGGAAGTTCGCGCTCACGGCGATGAGGCCTGGGCGGTCGGGGCGGGGGAAGTCCCATTGAATGCCGTAGATCGCGGGATCGACGTGGCCGAAGTAGGCGAGGCCCATGTGGTCCAGCTTCTCGCGGTCCATGTAGGCCTTCACTCGCTTCAGACCCTGGCCCCAGTCGAAGTTGGAGTCGATGAGGAGGCGGTCGCCGCGGCCGCGGGCCAGGAGGTTGAAGTAGTCGAGGGTGTTCGGGGTGGCGAGGAGCGCGGAGAGGGGGTAGAGCGCCAGGGCGGCCAGAGCGGCGATGCGCAGGGTGCGGGTACGAGTTTCAAGGTAGGGGACCAGTCTCCCCAGGTAGATCAGGGCCAGGGGGAGCACGGGGAGGATGTAGCGGATACCGTAGGCGATCCGGTGGAAGAGGAGGGACGAGGCCGCGAGGAGCAGGATCAGTGGCAGGGCCACGAAGAGCTCTCCCCTGGGCCGTCGCAGCCGGGCGAAGGGCGCCGCCAGCCAGGCGGCCAGGAGCAGCAGGGGCGTCTTGAACAGCAGCGTCGCCGGGTAGTAGAGGACCGAGCCCTCGCGCGACCAGTGGCCCAGGAAGTAGCTCGGGAACTCCCCGAGCTCGCTGTCGAGCTGCACCATGTCGAAGCCCTCCAGGAAGGGCCCCGGCAAGGGGATAGGGAGCGATCCCGGAAGCACGCTCGCGAGCCGCGTCAGGAAGTGACTATGAAAGCTGTAGCTCGCCAGCGGCCGGCCCACTCCCTGAAAGAGATAACCCAGATCGAGCACGGCGACACTCAGGGCGAAGATCAGGACCAGCGCCGCGAGGCTCCCGAGGACGGGTCGCCGGCTCCCAGGGCGCAGAGGGAAGCGGTCCCCGCGCGCCAGGGCCACCAGGGCCAGCAGGCCGAAGATGGGGTAGAGGAGGAGGGAGGAGAGCTTCGCCAGCTCCGCGAGCCCCAGGGCCAGGCCGCAGAGGAGGAGCCGACGGGGCGTGGGATCTGCCACGTAGCGTTGGAACGCCCAGAGCCCCAGGAGCATGAAGGCGGCGGCCCCCGCGTCGATGGTGGCAAGGTGGGCGTGGGCGATCAGCGTCGGGCAGAAGGCGTAGCCGGCGAGCGAGATCAGGCCGGCCCGAGGGCCGTAGAGATCGCGCGACCAGCGCCAGACGATCCACCCCAGGAAGACGCCGAGGGCGAGGATGGGCAGTCGCCCGAGCAGGAAGATGCGGTCATAGATCGCCCGGTTCCGCTCCATGAAGTCGGTGCCGAAGATCCACGGCTGCCAGGCAGGGGAGCCGCGATGGGGAGGCGGCCCGACCTCCGGCTGCAGCGCCAGCAGGGGGAGGGCCGCCAGGACTTTGAGCAGCGGCGGGTTGTGCGGGTAGACCGAGAAGTCGGCGGTCTTCAGGTAGTAGTAGCCGGCCGGCAGGTGGGCGAATTCGTCGACGGTCGGGGTGTCCCACACCAGGCCGTGCGCACAGAGGACGGCGAAGACGCCGAGGAGCAGGAGGACGGCTCCCCTCTCCGTGAGCAGTTTAGGGTAGGGGCGGGTCTGGACGGATGGGAGGGGGCTCGACCCGCCCTGGGGTTCCGAGGTCTCGGTGAGCAGGGCGGGTCGAGCCCCCTCGCGCCGTCCAGACCCGCCCCTACTCGAATCCGGATCCATGGAGGTCCTGGGGAGGAAAGCCCCTACTCGAGCTCGAAGAGCGGGTTGCCGTTGTCGACGGCCTGTCCGGGCTGGACGTGGATCTTTGTCACCGTGCCGTCGTGCTCGGCGCGGATCTCGTTCTCCATCTTCATGGCTTCGAGGACGAGCACGCCCTGGCCGGCCGCGACCTCCTGGCCCTCCTCGACCAGCAGGGTGACCACCCGGCCCGGCATGTAGGCCTTGACGGTCTGGCGCCGCCGGCCGCCTTTGCCGCCGCGGGTCTGGGTGGCGAGCGCGGTGAGGGGATCGGAGACCTCGACAGGGCCGGAGCCCTGCGCGGTGCTCACCCAGTAGACCCCTTCGCCTTGGTGACGGACGGCCACCTCGTGCTGGGCGCCCTCGATCAGCAGACTTTGAAGGCCGGGCCGGGCTCGGGCCGCATCCACACGGTACGTGCGATCACCGATCGTGACCTCGTAGACGTCCCCGTCGCGGTCCTCGCGGCGGACCCTGACCTTCTCCTCCCGCGAGCCGGAGCGGACGATCAGGTCCATGAGGCGTTCCTCCGCGCCTCGTAGCGCGCGGTGCCGGCCCAGCGCGAGCGGCGGGCGGGAGTGCCGTCGGACGGCCCGGCGGCGGTCTGGTAGGCGCGCTCGTGGTGGGCGAGGGCGGCGGCGATCAGTGGCAGATCCTCCAGCGCATCGTCGATCGGGGCTTTCAGCTCGCCCGCCGCCAGCTTGCGGTCGAGCATGCCGATGTCGAGGTTGCCGGAGCGGAAGTCGGGGTCGGCGAGCAGGGCGCGGAAGAGGGGCGCCGTGGTGCGGATGCCCTCCACTCGCAGCTCGGCGAGGGCGCGTTCCAAGCGGTCGAGCGCCTTCTCCCGGTCGGCCGCCCAGACGATGAGCTTGGCCACCATCGGGTCGTAGTGGATGGAGATCTCGGAGCCTTCGTAGACGCCGCTGTCCACCCGCACGCCGGGGCCGTCGGGCCAGCGCAGGATCTCGATCCTCCCCGGCGACGGCGCGAAGTGCTGGAAGGGGTCTTCGGCGTAGAGGCGGACCTCGATCGCGTGCCCCCGGGGCTGAAGGTTCTGGACGTTGTCGAATTCCGCTCCCAGGGGCTCGCCCTCGGCCACCCGGATTTGAGTGTGCACGAGGTCGATGCCGGTCACCAGCTCGGTGACGGGGTGTTCCACTTGGAGGCGGGTGTTCATCTCCAGGAAGTAGAAGTTGCCGTCCCGGGCGAGGAGGAACTCACAGGTGCCGGCGTTGCTGTAGCCCACGGCGGCGGCGGCCTTGACAGCGGCCTCGCCCATGCGGCGGCGCAGCTCGGGGGTGACGACCGGCGACGGCGCCTCCTCCACCACCTTCTGATGCCGGCGCTGGAGGGAGCACTCGCGTTCGCCCAGCGAGACCACCCGGCCGTGGAGGTCGCCCATCACCTGGATCTCCACGTGCCGCGGCTCGACGACGTACTTCTCCAGGTAGACCGAGTCGTCGCCGAAGCTGGCAGCGGCCTCGGAGCGGGCGGCGCGGTAGGAGCCGGCCAGCTCGGCAACCGAGGGGATCATGCGCATCCCCTTGCCGCCGCCGCCGGCCGCGGCCTTGAGCATCACCGGGTAGCCGATGGCCTCGGCGGCGATGCGGGCCGCGTCGAGGTCGGGCAGCGGGTCCTGGCCGCCCGGCACCACAGGGACGCCCGCGGCGATCATCAGCCGCCGGCTCTCCACCTTGGAGCCCATGGCGTCGATGGCCTCGGGCGACGGGCCGATGAAGGTGACGCCGGCGTCGCGGCAGAGGCGGGCGAAGCCGGCCCGCTCGGAGAGAAAGCCGTAGCCCGGATGGATGGCATCGGCTCCGATCTCCGTCGCGAGCTGGACGATGGCCTTCCCCCGCAGGTAGCTCTCCCGCGACGGCGCCGGGCCGATGGGGTAGGCCTCGTCGGCCAGCAGCACGGGCAGCCCCAGGCGGTCGGGCTCGGAGTAGACGACCGCGGAGCGGATCCCCATCTCGCGCAGGCCGCGCAGGATCCGCACCGCGATCTCTCCACGGTTGGCGATCAGCACCTTGCGGATCCGCCGTCTCGGTACGATGTCGGTCATGGCAGGGCGGGTATCTTAGCAGGGTCCCTCTACCTCCTCGAAGGCGAAACAGGGACAGCAGGGACTTCAGGGACAACAGGGACAAGAAGAGATCAAGGAATCCCTGCTGTCCCTGAAGTCCCTGAAGTCCTTGCTGTCCTTGTCCCCCACCATCCCAGCCCCACCACCCCGATCAACCCCGCCGCCGCCCCCCAAAGAGCACGGTGGAGAGGCCGGCGGTCGATCCAGAAGCGGACGCGGTGGCGCCCGGCGGGGATGCGGACGCCGAGGTGGTGGGCGTTGGCGGTGCGGACCTGCACGGGCCGGCCGTCGAGGTCGGCCAGGAACAGGAGGTTCGCCCGCTGGAGGACCAGGAAGGCGCCGCCGGGTCCGGCTTCGGCCTCGACTTCGATCTCCTCCGGCGCGACGCGGAGGAAGCGCGCCGTGCCGCCCCCCGTCTCCTCCAGGGGCCCGGCCTTGCCCATGAGGACGGCGTCGCTGCGCGGATCGAGCTCCGGCGAGGCGAGCCGGCGAAAGGCGGTGGGGATGTCGCGCTCGTGGAAGACGCGGCGGGCGAGGAAGACTTCGGGCGCCCGGTCCAGGACCTCGTAGACGTAGAGCTCGCCGCCGAAGCTCGGCACGGTGGCCAGCAGTCTGCTCCGCGCCGAGGGCGGCGTCAGCGGGTGGTCGACGAGCACGCGGCCGACCCCCCAGGCCGCCAGCAGCCGGAAGCGCTCCTCGTTGGTCTTCGCGCCCTTGACCGCGCCCTGGGCGCGCCGGGAGAGGAAGGCGTCCAGCCCCTCGGGCGCGGTGTTGAGCTCATAGCGCAGGTTCCAGAGCGGGCCGGAGAACGGGAATAGCTCGTAGAAAGAGCGCCGCTCCACCCAGCGCAAAGTGGGCTCGGGGAACTTCCCCTGGCGAAGCTGGGAGGGGCCGAAGAGATAGTTGTAGTCCGGGTTCACCACCAGGACGCTCGCCGGCACCCAGCGCAGGGCCGGCGGCGGGTTCTGGTAGGGCACCACGGAGTCCATGGGATAGAGCGGCCGCAGCAGCCAGAGCTGGGAGCCGGCGTGCAGGAGGAGGAGGAGCGGGCCGCCGATCCGCCACCAGCGGCGGGAGATCCCCAGGGCGAGCCCCAAGGCCAGGAGGAGGAGGACGGTGAGGAACGTCAGGCCGGCCCAGCGCAGCCGCTCGTTGGCGATGAACTCCGCGGGCCGGGGGATGAACAGGCTCATCCACGCCTCGGCCGGCCGTGGCGCCGCGCTCAGGAAGAGCCAGAACGCGGCGAAGGCGAGGCCGAGCAGGAGCAGGGTCCAGCGCATCCGGCGGCGGGCCCCCTCCGCGGCCCCGGAGCCATCCCGCAGCCGGGCGAAGCCGATCCCGCAGAGGAGCGACGCCCCCACGGCCACGGGGAGCCAGAGCTTGATCGGGTAGCGCAGGCTCTTCTGCCAGGTCAGCAGCCACTGGGCCACGGGGTTGAACCGCCCGAGGGAGAAGAAGACCCCGAAAGCGATCCAGGCCCAGGCCCAGGCCGCCGCCCGCCCCCGGGGCCGGCCCGCGGCGGCGATCAGGGCGAAGGTCAGGAGCCCCGGATAGAGCGAGAAGTAGAAGGGCGGGAAGCCGGTATAGAACTGCAGCCCCCAGAAGGCGCCGCGGTCGATGACGTCCGGCCGGCCGAAGAGGAAGGGGAGGAGCCACTCCGCCGCCTGCCGCGGGTCCAGGCTGGAGATGGTGGCGACCTTCTCGTCATACCCCTGGTAGCCCCGGTAGGAGATGGGGAGGATGCGCAGGAGCTCCACGATCTGCGGCAGGGCGATGAGCGTGCCGGCGGCGAAGGCGGCGGCCAGGAGGGCGAGGGCCGTGCCGCCCGAGCTCGCCGGCCGTTGCCGCCAGGTCAGGGCCACCCCCGAGACGGCGAGCAGGAAGGCGAGGATGCCCATCAGGGGATCACCCCCCAGCACCAGCAGTGTCCAGAGGACGGCCACGACGGGCGCCAGCAGGCCGCGCCGCCGGGGGTGGCGCACCAGGTCCAGGCAGGCGGCCACCAGGGCCGGCGCCAGCGCCACCCCCGCCACCAGGTTGTAGAAGTTCAGGTGCGAGAGGAAGAAGCCCGAGACCGTGTAGCACGCCGCCGCCGCCCACGCCGGCTCGCGGTCCAGCCCCCAGCTCCGCGCCAGCCAGTGGAAGGCGAACGGCGCCAGCATCAGGTGGAGCCAGAAGTGGACGTTGAAGGCCCAGAACGTGGAGCCCAGGAGATAGAGGACGTTGTCTGGATAGAACGGCGCGGCGTTGAGGTTCCCCGCCAGCGGCTGCCCTCCGGCCCGGTACGGATCGATGATGGGGAAGGTGCCGTGGCGCATGGCCTCGGCCTGCGACCACTTCATGGGCAGGTGGGCGTTGAGGACGTCGCGCAGGATGAGCGTCTCCGTGCCGCGGACGAGCGGCAGGAAGATCAGCACCAGCAGGAGCAGCAGCGGGCCGGCATAGAGCCACGGCGAGGCCGCGGGGGGCGGCGGGGCGGGCGGAGGCGGACCGCTGGTGGATTCCTCGGACATTCCGCGTCAGGTTCCGTGAAAGCGCCGGAAGCGTACCAGGGTCCGCGGGTTTTCGGCGTTCCTCGTCCTCTCTCATACAATACCGCCCGTCATGCGACCTCTCCTCCGCTCGATGCGCCCCGCGCAGTGGGCCAAGAACCTCTTCGTCCTCGCTCCCCTGGTCTTCGGAGGGCTGCTGCTGTCGGCCGGCGCCGTGACCCGCGCCGTCCTGGCGGTGGTGGCCTTCTGCTGCGCGTCGAGCACCGTCTACTTGGTCAACGACCTGCGCGACCGCGAGGAGGACCGTCGCCACCCCCTCAAGCGGCTGCGCCCCCTGGCGGCGGGCACCCTGAGCGTTTCCACGGCGGTGGCGGCCGTCGCCGTCCTGGCGGCCGCGGCGCTGGGCCTCGGCGTCTGGCTCGGCCGCTCCTTCGCTTTCATCCTGCTCGGCTACCTGCTGCTCAACGTCCTCTACACCTTGTGGTTCAAGCACATGGTGATCCTGGACGTGATGTCCATCAGCCTCGGCTTCGTGCTGCGGGTCGAGGCGGGCGCCCAGGCGATGGGGGTCGAGGTCTCGCGGTGGCTGTTCCTGTGCACCATCTTCCTCGCCCTCTTCCTGGCCTTCTCCAAGCGCCGGCACGAGATCACCCTGCTCGCCGGCGAGGCCTCCAGCCAGCGGCCGGTGCTCGACCACTACAGCCCAGCCTTCCTGGATCAGATGATCAATGTCGTCACCGCGTCCTCGGTAGTGTCCTATGCTCTCTACGCGGTGGCCCCCGAGACGGTGGCGAAATATCACACGCAGAACCTGGTCTTCTCGATTCCGCTGGTGCTTTACGGGATCTTCCGTTATCTCTATCTGATGTACCAGCGGCCGGGAGAGAGCAACCCCACGGAGGCGATCCTGCGCGACCCGCCGTTCCTTATCAACATGGTCCTCTGGGGCGTGGCTGTGGTGCTGATCGTTTATGGGCGATAACATTCTCGGTAATAATCGGCAACCACCCGGCTCCGCCCGCGTCGCCGTCGTCGTCCCCTGTCACAACGAGGAGCTGACGGTGGGGAAGGTGGTGGCGGACTTCCGGGCCGCCCTTCCGGCCGCCCGCATCCTGGTGGTGGACAACGCCTCGCGCGACCGCACCGCGGAGATCGCCCGGGCGGCCGGCGCCGAGGTGATCCGCGAGCCGCGTCCCGGCAAGGGGTTCGCCCTGCTGACCGGCTTTCGCCAGGCGCGCGCCGCCGGCGCCGACTACCTGATCATGGTGGACGGGGACGACACCTACCCCGCCGACGATGCGCCAAAGCTCCTCGCCGCTGCCGAGGCCGGCGCCGAGATGGTGATCGGCACCCGCCTCCAGGAGTTCGAGGATGGGGCCTTCCGCGCCGGCCACTCGTTCGGCAACTGGCTTTTCATCTTCCTGGTCCGCCTCCTCTTCGGCGTCCGCACTCGGGACCTCTTCTCCGGCTACCGGGTGATCACCCGCCGTTTCCTCGAGTCCACGCCGCTGATCGCCCAGGGGTTCGAGGTGGAGGCCGAGCTGTCGCTCCAGGCCACGGTGCAGCGCTTCCCCGTGGCCGAGGTGCCGGTGCGCTACCGCGCCCGCCCCAGGGAGAACCCGAGCAAGCTCCACACCTACCGCGACGGCTACCGCATCCTGATGGCCATCTTCACCTTCTTCCGCGACTACAAGCCGCTGACCTTCTTCGGCCTGCTGGCGGTGTTCTTCCTGGTGCTGTCGCTCGCCGGCGGCGGCGTGGTGATCGCCGAGTTCCTGACCACGGGCCTGGTGCCGCGCCTGCCGCTGGCCGTGCTATCGGCGGCGCTGTTCATCCTGGCGGCCCTGTGCCTCACCTGCGGCGTGCTCCTCTCGACGATCAACCGCCGCTCGGCCGAGATCGCCTCGCTGATCCCCTGGAAGTAGCTTGAAGATTCTTCTTTTGTACGAGGCCGTCTACCCCGACTTCCTGGGCGGGGTCGAGAGCCGCAACCACGAGCTGGCCATCGCCCTCGCCCGCCGCGGCCACGAGGTGACGATGGCCGGCTTCCGCAAGGCCCGGCCGTCGCCGGACCCGCCGGGCGTGCGCGTCCTCTCGCTCGGCGAGCGCGAGAGTCTCACCAATGCCGCCGGCCAGCGCAGCACCCGGCAGGCCATCCGCTTCGCCCTCACCGTCCCGCGGCTGGACGTCTCCGGCTACGACGTGGTCGAGACGGCGAACATGCCCTACGTCCACATCTTCCCCCTGGCCCTGAAGTGCGCCCTGGCGGGCAAGCCGCTGCTGGTGACCTGGTACGAGTACTGGGGGGACTACTGGAAGGGCTACGTCGGCCGCCTCAAGGCCCCGGTCTACCAGGCCATCGAGTGGCTCACCGGGCAGCTCGGCACTGTCGTCACCGCTACCAGCCGGCTTACCCGCGACCGCTTGGCGAGCCATCGCGGCCATCGCGGCGTCGAGCTGGTGGCCTGCGGCATCCACGTCGACCAGGTGCAGCGCGCCGCCGGCGTGGACGCGCCCCGCCACGGCGAAGGGCCGTCCCTGGTCTACGCCGGCCGGCTGCTGCGGGAGAAGCGGATCGACCTCCTGCTGCGGGCCGTGGCGCTGCTCAAGGAGCGTCACCCCGGCGTGCTGCTCACCGTCTTCGGCGACGGTCCCTACCGCGAGACGCTGGTGCGCCTGGCAGAGGAGCTGGGGATCGCAGACCGGGTGGACTTCCGCGGCCACGTGGAGACCTACGACGAGGTCTGGTCGAACCTCGGCCGTGCCCGCGTGGCCGTCCAGCCCTCGGAGCGGGAGGGCTTCGGTCTCTTCCCCCTGGAAGCCATGGCGGCCGGCCTGCCGGTCGTCTACTGCGAGTCCTCCGAGAGCGCCGTCCCCGAGCTGGTGCGGGATGGGATCGAGGGGATCTGCACCGCTCCCGAGCCCGCGGCCCTGGCCCGCGCCCTGGAACGCCTGCTGACCGACGCCGCCGAATGGTCTCGCCTCCGCGCCAACGCCCTCGCCCGCGCCGCGGGGTACGACTGGGATGAGATCGCCCGGCAGATCGAGGCGGCATGCGGGCGGGCGATGGCGGGGTGAGGCGCTCCGCCAGGGCCAGGGCGACGCGCACGTTCAGTTATCCGCGGGACCCTGCGAGGGTCTCCTTGGGGAGAAGGATACCTCCTACATCCTGAACTCCCGCGTCTCCCCGTCCCCAAAGGTGATCACCAGGCTCCGGCTCTCCACCGACCGCACCTGCCCGGCGCCGAAGATGGAGAGGGTCACGGAGTCCCCCGGCTGCAGGGCCTCCGGCTTGCGGTCGCCCACGAGGGGTGGTAATGGCAGCACCTCGGTGGCCGTCTGGGGGCGGACCGGCAGCTCGGCGGGGGGCGGCGCCGACAGCTCGCGGATGGGCTTGGAGCAGTTGTCGCAGTGGCCGCAACGAGTCCACTCGGGCTCCTCGCCGAAGTAGTCGAGGACGGCCTTCCAGCGACACAGGGCCGTCTGGGCGTAGAGCACCATGCGCCGCAGCTTGTCGCGATCGGTCTCCGCCCGCCGCTCGTAGCGAGCGGCCACCTCGTCCAGCTCCTCGGGCGAGAGGCCGGTGCGGACCAGGAGGTAGAGCCCGGGCTCGGGCTCGGCCACCATCTCCAGGTCCTTCATGGTGGCGAGCACCACCCGCACCTTGCCCAGGGCCACGCTCGACGCCCGCTGGTGGACCTCGCCGGGGCTGTGCTCCTGACGCTCGGCGCCCAGGCGCTCCAGGGCCTTGTAGACCGCGGCGAAGTGCTCCCGCTTCGGGTAGCGCCCGTTGAGAAAGAAGATCTGGGTGTTGCGGTCCTCCTGCTGATAGAAGAGGATGCACCGGGCCGGCTCGCCGTCGCGGCCGGCGCGCCCCGCCTCCTGGTAGTAGGACTCCAGCGTCCCCGGCAGGTTGTAGTGAATCACGAACCGAATGTCCGGCTTGTCGATGCCCATGCCGAAGGCGTTGGTGGCGACGATCACCTGAAGGTCGCCGGCCATGAAGCGCTCCTGGTTGCGCTTGCGCTCGCGGGCGCCGAGACGGCCGTGGTAACGGGCCACCTTGAACCCCAGGCTGTCGAGGTGGTCGGTCATTGCCTCGCAGTCCTTGATGGTGGAGACGTAGACGATGCCCGTCCCCGCCATCTCCCCGAGCAGGCGGCCCAGGGTCTCCCGCTTCGACTCCTCCCGCGGCGTGGGGATCACCTCGAAGCGGAGGTTCTCCCGGTAGACGCCGATGTCGATCACCTCCATCTCCTCGCGGCCGAGCTGGTGGCGGATGTCGTCCACCACCTCGGGCGTCGCCGTGGCCGTGAGAGCCAGGACAGGCGGGTCTCCCAACGCCGCCAGGGCCTCTCGGAGCAGCAGGTAGGAGGGGCGGAAGTCGTGTCCCCACTGGGAGATGCAGTGCGCCTCGTCGATCACGAAGAGCTCGATCCGGTTGCTGCGCAGCGTCTCCAGGAATTCCGGCTGGGCCAGGCGCTCCGGGGTGACGAAGACGAAGTCCCGCTGCTCCTTGCGGATCTCCTCCAGCACCTCGCTCTCCTCTCCCGGAGTGAGCGTGCTGTTGACCTGGGCGGCGTCCATGCCCAGCTCCTGGAGCTTGTCCACCTGGTCCTTCATCAGCGAGATGAGGGGGGAAACGATCACCGTCATCCCCGGCAGCTCCGACCCGGGGAGCTGGTAACAGAGCGATTTGCCGGCCCCGGTCGGCATGATGGCCAGGGTGTCCTTGCCTGCCAGGACCGAGCGGATGACCTCCTCCTGCCCCTCGCGGAGCGCCTTGAAGCCAAAGGTACGGCGCAGAGTGCGCCGGAGAGTCGAAAGCTGAACGGTTTCTGCCATGGGAGCCCCTTCCTCGGAAAACCTGAGCGACTGAGAGCAAGGGTCGTGCCGCTGGGTTTCTCGGGCGCGCGCTTTGAACCGTTGACGATCGGCCCTTTCCCGGCTACACTTGTTCTACAAATTGGCGAAGGGGAACAGGTAGGACTTGCACTACCCCCCTGGGGAAGTCTCCCAGCGCGGGGGAGGACGAGTCGAAGGATTATTTTCTACATGGAGTAGAACGCGATGGTCACTTTCGTTGGAATGCTGATGTTCGGGGCCGTGACCGGTTTCATGATGGAGCAGCAGTGGGGAGCGCACCTCCTGCGCTGGGCCCGCCAGCACCGGATGCGTATGCGCGTGCTGCGCCGCCAGGGGGTCAACCCCATCCGCGCCTGGCTCGACGAGGACTGAGCCTGTCACGGGGCATGTCTGAGCCCCGAGCGAGGCGGCGAAGCTCCCTTCGCCCCCACCTCCCTCAGATCTCCGGACCCTGAGCCGGGCCGCCGCCGCGACGACCACCGCCACACGGCCGTCCCGCTCCCTCGGGAGCGGTACAATCCCGCCGAAATGCGTCAAGCCTCTGAACAGGGTGCAGGGAGGGCATGTGTCTGACCTGAGGGCACCGGACACGAGCCGCCCGCTGGCCTGGCTCCGCCCCAAGCGGCGGCGCCGGCGCGAAGCCCCTTTCCGCTACCTGCTCGACAGCCGCTTGTTCCGCCGGCTCACCGCCCCCGGCGGAGAGGCGGCCCTCGCGGGCTTCCGCGCCTCCGTCAGACACCTCGGCCTCGGACCCGGGGAAGGCCTGCCGGCTCTGGAGCTCTCGCCCATGGCGTTCCTCGAAGTGATCGGCGTCAATCCCCCGCACTTCGACTTCTTCCCCCTGATCCCCGAGGTGCTCAAGTGCGGCGAGTCCCTCAAGGCCACGACTCTCGTCGTCAAACACATCGAGGCTCGCTTCCGCAGGGCCCCCGAGATCCAGCCGGACCCACTCAACAAGCGTATCGAAGAGCTGAGGCAGGCGATGGATCCGGCGGCGCACGATCTGTTCGACCTGTGCGTAACCCGCGTCTTCTCTCGCGACGGCTTCGAGGATCAACTCGTCCGGCAGCTCTCCTTTGACTTCCTTTACAGGTTTCCATTTCCGGAGGTGTTGCGCGAGGAGGTCTTCGACTTTCTCTGCGCCAGCCTGTTCGGCACCGAAGACTCGGTGGCCGGGCTCTCGAAAATGCGCGTGATCAAGGTTCTCTGGGACCGGGCCTACCCGCGGCTGCTCAAGGGGAATCCCGGAGCGCGAGGAGAGATCCAGGCCCTGGACCGTGAGATGAAGCCCAGGACCCGGGCGGACTACCTGGCTTTTGAGCTGGTCCACCACGCCATTCTGGGCCTGGCGGCGAAGAATCGTTTTCGTCCCGTCACGGCGTTCACCCTGGAGTCCGAAGAGAGGATCAAGGCGCGCGCCATCGCATACAAGAGCGCGCTCCGCTCCTTCCTGGATCAGATCAGCCGCTCGGACCTCGAAACTCTCCGCCCCAACCTCGAAGGCTGGAAGCCCGGAGCGCTCGTGCCCTGTCACGAGGACGGGACCTTCGAAGTCTTGGTGCCGACCGGCGACCTGCCGGTCTTCGGGGGCGAGAAAAAGCCGAGTCAGACCCTCGAACGCCCGGCCGGCTCGGAAGCGACGCCGGAACCGGGTGGAGCTGAGGTGAGCGCCGAATAGCGGCCGTCAGCAGGCGCGAGGCTCGAAGCCACCGCAGGTTCAGGCGCAGGTGACCCGCACCCGATGCCAGGCGTTGTTGGCGTAGCCCTTGAAATTCCAGACCTGACCCGCGCGCTCGGGCTGGGTCTGGGCGGCGGTGTCCCAGGCGCGGCAGACGATTTCTTGGGGTCCGGATGCGAGGTCGAGGACGGCTTCCCACAGGCGCCAGACGAAGACGCCTTCGTCCTTTATGAAGTCGGCGACGGTCCAGTTCTCGCCGCCGTCGGCGGAGATGTCCACCCGGGCGACTCCCCGGCTTCCGCCCGCCAGGGCCCAGCCGCGGACGGTGACCTTGCCGGCAGGTACGGTCGCCTTCTCCTGGGGGGAGAGGATGACCGAATTGACGGGCGCCTCGCCCAGCATCAGCCCCTTCTCCCAGTCCACGTTGTCCTTGTCGTAATGGGGCGGGAACAGGCGGTAGGCCCTGGCCTGGAAGTAGTTGTCGGAGGGCTTCTCCTGCAGGGTGATGCGGGAGAGCCACTTGACGCTGCGCGCTCCGACGTAGCCCGGAACGACGACCCGCAGCGGGGCGCCGTGGACCGGCTGCAGCGGCTGGCCGTTCATGGAGTCCGCCAGCAGCACCTCACCGGAGAGAGCCTTGTCCAGAGGGATCGAGCCGCCGAAGTTGAAGCGGTGGCCGTGCCGCTCGGTGTCGTCGAGGCCGGTGAAGGCCGCATGGCGCGCGCCGGGCCGGACTCCGGCCGCCGCCAGCACCTCGCGCAGAGGCACGCCGGACCACTCGGCGTTGCTGACCGCCTCCGTCCCCCAGGGGAGCTCATCGGGGATGGGCTTGTGGGCCATCATCTCCTGGCGGCGGTTGCCGGCGCACTGGAGGGTGGCCGTCACCGCCGCCCGAGGGAGGCGCTGCAGGTCGTCGAGCGACAGAGAGAGAGGTCTCTCGACCAGGCCGTCGACGGTGAGGCGATACGAGCTCCGGTCCACGTTGGGGACGCCGCCGTGGCTGCGGACGAAGAAGAGCTCGTAAGGCGTGATGAAATTGCCGAGAAGCAGGTTGGGCGGGGGACCGCCATTGAACGGATCCGGCTGCCGGACGATCAGATCCGGGTGCTTGTCGAACTGGGTCATGGAGCTCCTGGAGGGCGTGGTGGCTCAATCGTCATACGAGAGGCGCTTGGAACATCGCCGGTAGAGCTCACCGCGGTCACCGCTCTCGGGCTGGAAGACGTCGCAGTGGTCCATGTCGCCGCCGTAGACGTGGAGGGTGAGGGCCACCCGGTCGGGGCTGGCGTTGGCCAGCACGTGGTGCTCGAAGGGCGGGATCAGGGCGCCTGCCGAGCCGGCCCGGGCATGAGCGGAGCCGCGTTCGGCAAAACGGTAGAGGCCGTTCCCCTCCTCGGCGAGCAGCTCATAGCGGGTCACCTCCATCTCCCCCTCCATCACACCCTCGACGCACCAGATGCCGGCGTGGTCGTGGAGCGCCGTGCGCTGGCCTGGCCCCCAGGTCATGACCACGGCGGTGAAGCCCAGGTCGTGGTCGCGGTAGAGGAGGCGGCGGGCATAGGTATCGGGCTTGGCACGCCGGAAGCGCTCGGGCAGGGTCAGCCCTTCGGAGGGAATGAAGGATTCCAGATCGTCCTTGATCCGCTCGGTGATGGCGTGGACCTCGCCGAGGCGTACGGCCGTGCACAGCCGGTCGATCAAGGGGTCCACGACGGTCGCCTGGGTCTTCATGGGGTCTCCCTGGACATCAATCCTGCTCCAGATAAGTGTACCCCGACAGCCCTTCCTCGTAGCGCCGCAGCAGGGTCTTCGACTCCTCGAAGGTCATCCGCTTGGCCCGAAGGGCGGCCTCGGCGGCCTGCCGCACCTTGGCGACGAGATCGTCGCGGTTGTAGCGCACATAGCGCAGCACGTCGGTCACCGTGTCGCCGTTGACCACGCCCTCGATCCGGTAGTCGTCCTCCTCGTCGAGGGAGACGTGAACGGTGTTGGTGTCGCCGAAGAGGTTGTGGAGGTCGCCCAGGATCTCCTGGTAGGCCCCCACCAGGAAGGCGCCCAGGTAGTAGGGCTGGCCGGTGTAGGGATGGAGCTCCAGCACGTCCTTGACGTCGCGGCGGTCGATGAAGTGGTCGATCTTGCCGTCCGAATCGCAGGTGATGTCGGCCAGCACGGCGCGGTTCGACGGCTCCTCGTCCAGACGGTGAATGGGCACGATGGGGAAGAGCTGGTCGATGGCCCACGAGTCGGGGAGCGACTGGAAGACCGAGAAGTTGCAGAAGTAGGTGTCCGCGAGCGTCCGCTCCAGCCCCTCCAGATCTTCCGGCACCTGCGGGAGTGTGCGGGTGATGCGCAGGATCTTCTGGCAGGTGGCCCAGAACAGGTCCTCGGCGAGGCCGCGGTTTTCCAGCGACAGGTGGCCCAGGTTGAACAGGCTCAGGCACTCGTCGCGGTAGGAGATGGCGTCGTGGTAGGACTCCAGCAGGTTCTTGCGCGACACCTCGCGATAGGTCCCGAACAGGTTGCGCAGCGACAGCTCGGCGTCCGCCGGCGGCTTCCTGGGGAGCTTGCCCACCGCGAACTCGGCCACTCCCAGCACGTCGATGACCAGCACGGCGTGGTGGGCCACGGTGGCGCGGCCGGACTCGGAGACGATCGTCGGGTGCGGCACGCCGCGGGAGTCGCACACCTCCATGACGCCGAAGACGATGTCGTTGGCGTACTCCTGGAGGGTGTAGTTGAGCGACGAGGTGAAGTTGGTCTGCGAGCCGTCGTAGTCGACGCCGAGGCCGCCGCCCACGTCGAGGTAGGTCAGGGGAATGCCCATCTTCACCAGGTTGACGTAGACCTGGGTGGCCTCGCGCAGGGCATCCTTGATCGAGCGGATGGAGGAGATCTGGCTGCCGAGGTGGAAGTGGAGCAGCTCGAAGGAGTCGAGCAGGTCGTTGTCTCGCATGTAGTCCACGGCGTCGAGCAGGTCGCGGCCGGACAAACCGAACTTGGAGCGGTCGCCGCCGGAAGCCTCCCAATGGCCGGCGCCCCGGGCGGAGAGGCGCGAGCGCACGCCGATCCGGGGTCGCACTCCCATCTTCAGGGACATCTGCCGGATCAGGGGGAGCTCCGAGGGCTTCTCCACCACCAGGATGATGCGACGGCCGAGCTTCGAGGCGAGGAGGGCGGTCTCGATGTACTCCTCGTCCTTGTAGCCGTTGCAGATGATGAGGGCCTCCTCGTCCTCGAGCAGCGCCATGACGGCGAGCAGCTCGGGCTTCGAGCCCGCCTCGAGCCCGTAGCGATAAGGGCGTCCATACTCGACCAGCCGCTCGACGAGGTAGCGGTCCTGGTTGACCTTGATGGGATAGACCCCGCGGTAGGCGCCCTGGTAGCCGTACTCGGCGATGGCGCGGGAGAACGCCTCGTTGAGCTCCACGACCCGGGCCTTGATGATCTCGGAGAAGCGGATCAGCAGCGGCAGCCCGATACCGCGCTCGCGCACCTCGTCCACCAGCTCCTTGAGGTCGATGGACGGCGAGCCGTGGCCGCCGGGATGGACGACCATGTGGCCCCGGTGGTCCACCGAGAAGTAGTCGTTGCCCCAACCCCGGATGTTGTAGAGGTCGAGGGAGTCGGCCGGCGTCCAGCGGCGAGTCAGGGGCGCGGTAGCCATCTCGGTGCGAGGACTCCTCTCATGATCCCTGAAAGGGGAAAAAGGTCTGACGTTCCGCGGTCGGGTTTCGGGAAGCGCCAGGTGGCTCACCCGGCCCCACGAACTTTAACACGAATCGCCCGGGGGTGCCTTGGGGTAGGCCCCACCCGCCTCAGCAGATCCTCCTACACACCCAGGATTGAAATCCTTGGCTGGCACCCTGGGTCTCGTTGAAATCCGCCACCCGGCGGCCCAGGTGCGTTACAAGGCTCGCCCTCTGCGATAATCACCCCATGGTCGCCAGCCCCAAGCCTGAGCCCCTCAAGATTTTCATCAGCCACTCAGCGGCGGATCTGGAAGCGGCGCGCGGGGTCTATCGCGCTCTGCGGGAAGCCGGCTTCCGTGTCTGGATGCGCGAAGAGGATCTACACGAAGAGGACGTGGAGCTGGGCTCTACCTGGCGTAAAGTCGCCCGCGAGGCGGCCGGCAACGCTCTTCAGGCAAGCAACCTGGTTCTCTTCCTGCTGTCGAAGAAGAGCCGTGACGACCGAGGTCAAGCCCGAGAGTTGAGTTCTGCTCTGAGTGCAGACAAAAGAGTCGTCCCGGCCTTCCTGGAAGCGGACGCCCTAGACAACCCCCCCCTCCACTTGGCGCCTTACTCAGGACTCCTGAAGAAACTCCGTGGTCAACTGATCGACAGCGCGGAGGGCCTCGCGAAACTGATTCGCGGCCTTCACAGGCTAAACCGAGACAAGACAGGGTCGCCCCTGCAAGAGCTCTCGCCGGTAAACGAGCCTGTGCGCGGCCGGCTTCGCGTCCGCCGCCTCGTGCTCGAGAACGTCCGCTGCTTCGAGAGCATGAATCTCGCCGTAGACGACGGGACCGGCTGGATCACCGTTCTGGGCGACAACGCCGCCGGCAAGTCGACCGTGCTGCGCAGTCTCGCACTGGGGTTGTGCCAGGAGAGCGACGCCGCCGGGTTGATGCGCGAGCTGCCCGGCAGCATGGTCCGGGAAGGTGCCTCCTCCGGGACGATCCGGATCGAGCTGCACGACGACGAGGATGATCGCGACCTGTCGATCGTCACCTCGCTCCGCCGCGACGAGTCGACCGGCGAGGAGATCCTGCGCAAAGAGACCGATCCGGCACCCTTCCCTTGGAACCGGCTCTTCGTGTGCGGCTACGGCACCAACCGCGGACGCCAGGCGCACGCCGGCTTCGAGACCTACACGGTCCGCGACGCGGTCCGTACCCTCTTCGACGACGCAGCGTCGCTGCAGAACCCCGAGCTGGTGCTGTTGCGCCAGAGCCCGGACCTGCGGCAGGAGATCGAGCACAAAGTCCTGCAGATCCTGATGCTCGACGCTCCGGGCTATGAGGTCACGTATCCCAAGACCGGCCCCGTCATCGAAGGCCCCTGGGGCCGCCAGGCGCTGCGGGTCCTGTCGGACGGGTATCGCAGCACGATGCAATGGGTGCTCGACTTCATCGGTTGGGGCGTCTACGCGGGGCGCTTCAACGGCGGCCGTGAGCTCGGCGGCATCCTGCTCGTCGACGAGCTGGAGCAGCATCTGCACCCCGTCTGGCAGCGCCACATCGTCGACCGCCTGCGCCGTCAATTCCCCGCGACGCAGATCTTCGCCACCACCCACACGCCGCTCCTGGCCGCTGCGTCGGCCGATTTCGAGAATACCCTGGTGTGCCGCCTCAAGGCCCACCTCGACGGATCCCCGGAGCTGGTGATCATCGAGCGCCAGGAGCTGGCGGGGCTGCGAGCCGACCAGGTGCTCACCTCCGAGGCCTTCGGCCTGGTCACCAGCCGCAGCCTGCGCTCGGAAGGCGACCTCGACCGCTTCGCCGAGCTGCGCGGCAAAACCGACCGCACCGCCGAGGAGGAAGCCGAGCTCGCGCGCCTGTCGGAGCAGCTCGATCAGAGCCTGCGTTTCGGCGAGCGGCCGTTCGAGCAAGAAGTGGAAGCCGCAGTCGATAAGACCCTGCGCGAGATGAACACCTCCGCCGATCCGGAGCTGCTCGACCTCGAAACCAGACGACAGCTCCGCGAGCTGTTCCGGTCGGAGCCCGATGCGTGAGGCGCATTCCGCGACGCCCCCTGAGCTCCGCCGCCTGGAAGCGTTGGATCTCGGACTGCTCCAAGGCGACCGAGGAGCTGGCGCAGAGAATCGCCCGCGGCGAGAAGCCGGAGGTCAGTGACCTGTACAAACGCAAGAGCATCAAGGACGAGTACTTCATCGCCACCGGGCCACCCTTCTACGGCAAGTGCGCCTACTGCGAAGCCCCGATCCGCGACTATCAACATGGCGACGTGGAGCATTTCCGGCCCAAAGCCGGGGTCTCCGATGAGAACGGCCAGCCGGTCTTCCTGCTCGACGAGCAGGGGCAGGTCCAGATCGGCGCCGGCGGGGTGCCCGTGGAGCATCCGGGCTATTACTGGCTAGCCTACGAATGGACGAACCTGCTGCCGGCCTGCGTCAAATGCAACCAGGCCGATGTCCGCCAAGGGCGCAGGATCGGGAAGCACACTCGTTTCCCGGTCGAAGGCCGCCACGCCCAGCGGCCTGAAGAAGTGGCGCAGGAAAAGCCTTTGCTGATCAATCCGCTGAGCGACCAGGAGACCGACGACCCGAGACACCACCTGGAGGTCGATACGAAGACGGGCCTGATGGCTCCCCGCACCCGACGCGGAAAGGCCTGCCTTGACATCTTCGGGCTCAACTTGCGGGATCAACTGGTCGAGGATCGCATAAGGGCCTGTCTCGCGGCGGAGGCTCTGTGGTTTCGCTTGCACCACGATCCTTCCGCAACGGCGGAGACCCTGAACAAGATCGCCGCCATCCTCCGTGGCGAGAAGCCGTTCACCACGGCCCAGGTTGCGATCTTGCGGGAGCTTGCCGAGCGGGACGGAATCGCATCGGGTCCCGACACGTAGACGTTGGCCCAGATGTCTTCCCGCCCGTGGAGTTCAAATTTTCTTTCACGCTCCCGTCGCCGGGGTGAAACGTAGAGGATGCAGAGCCTGAAATGCGTCGAACTCATCGAGCAGGCGTGCTTCGTCGGCAGTAAGCGGCTCGGCCTGCCAGGCTTGGAGCAAGGCGACGATACGGCGGTTTGCCTCGGAAGCCGACTGCGGCGAAGCGGTGGCGGAGTCAGGAGGCTCCGGCAGGAACGTGACGATGACCCGCGCCTGCTCGACAGGGGGAGGCGCCTCGCATAGCTCGACATGGCCATCTATGAAGACACCTTCGACCGTGGTCAACATCACATCTCTCCTTCGCCCGATCACCGCGGCCGGGCGCCGCGTTTGCCGGAGAAGACGAACAGGTGCTGAGAGGGGAGCGTCTCGATCTGATTGAGCAGGAGGAAGCCGGCGCGGGTCCACTCGGCGAGCACCTGATCCACCGACATGCGGTGCTTGACGTTGATGTGGGAGGCGGTTTCCCCCTCCAGGCGGTACTCGACCAGGGTCACCGTGCCGCCCGGGGCCAGGCTGGCGCGGATGGCGGCGAGCATGGGCTCCGGCTTCTGGAACTCGTGGTAGACGTCCACGAGGAGGATGCGGTCGACTGCCCCGGCCGGGAGCTTGGGATCGGTCTCGGTGCCCAGGACGGGGGTGACGTTGGCGATCCCCTCCTTGGCGGAGCTCTTCTTCAAGAGGTCGATCATCTGGGGCTGGATGTCCTCGGCGTAGACCTTGCCGGACGGCCCCACGGCCTTCGCCAGCCGGCGGCTGAAGAAGCCGGTGCCGGCGCCGATCTCCGCCACGGTCATCCCCTCCCGGATCTCCATCGCCTGGATCACCATCTCGGGTTTCTCCGTCTCGGCCCGCCCTTCCCGCTCCAGCCAGTCCGCGTGCTCGTAGCTCATCACGTTCGCCGGCTCGCGCTTCGGCAGGGTCGGAGCGACCTGAGCCGCCGGAGCCCTCGGAGCCGGCATCTGGCCAGCCGACGGCAGCGGTGCGCCGCAGGCGAGGATCAGGAGGATCAGCGGCCAGGCCCAGCGGAAGGGGTTGGAGCGGATTTGGTAGGTCATGGGATCTCTCCTGGCAGCCGTCGTGAACATCTCAGGAGAACGGAGCGACGGGGATGGCTCATTCCGCCGCGCTCAGCGGCCGTGCTGCAATCAAGTACTCCCTCACCACCTCGCCGCCCAGGAGGTGCTCCTTGAGGATGCGCTCCAGCACCGGCGGGTCGCAGTGGCCGTACCAGGTGCCGTCCGGATAGACGACGGCGATGGGGCCGCCCGTGCAGATGTCCAGACAGTTGGCGCGGGTGGCATAGACGTGGCCGGATTTCGCGAGGCCCAACTCCTTGAGGCGCTTCTTCAGGAACTTCCAGGCTTCGAGAGAGCGCTTGCGGCTGGAGCACTTGGCTTTGGTGGGGTCGCAACAGAGGAAGATGTGTCGCTCGATCCCGGGCACCCCCAGCTTTTCGGCGACGCGGCGCTGCTTCTTGAGGATCGCCTTCGCCGGCTTCGTCTCTTTCATGGGTCGCGCCACTCCACTTCACGCCCTACTCTAGCAGGCGCACCTCACCGGCCCTATTGCCACGCCGCCGACCGCCACCGGCGGCTCTGTCGCATCCAGCGATGGAGATGCGTGGTCCAGAAGCGGAGCCGGCGAAGGCGGCGGCGGAGTTCATCCCGGATGGCGCAGCTCCTTGACGAGGATGACTCCGTAGACGGACGGGCGCGGCGATCTCCGCCAGTCTCCAGCCGGCGCGGCGAGCGGATATACTCCCCCGCCGGTCCCCTGAAGGAGGAGATGAACCATGGCAAAGAGCAGCAGCATCGACCTCTCCAAGCTCTCCCTGGAGGAGCTCGAGAGCCTCGCGAAGGACATCGAGACCGAGGTCACGACCCGCCGCCAGGCCGAGCGGGAGCGGGTCCTCGGTCAGATGCGCGAGCTGGCGGCCAGCCTGGGCCTGACGCTGGAGGACGTCGTCCGTCTGGAGCGGGGCAAGGGGAGCGCCGGCGGCGCGCAGCCCAAGTACCGCAGCCCCAGCGACCCCAACCTGACGTGGTCGGGCCGCGGCAAGCGCCCGGCCTGGGTCAACGAGGCCCTGGCGGCGGGAAAGTCGCTCGACGACCTGGCGATCTGAGACTGCGCGAGAGAGAGCGGGCCGCCCTACCCGGTGTAGGAGTCATCCTGCTCGATCGTGGAGAGCACCCAGTCGAAAGCGCCGCTGGTGATCTTGGCGCCGCAGTGCTCGCACTCGCCCGCCATGTTGACGTCCAGGGGCGCGCCGCAGTTGGGGCAGGTCTTGTCGGTGCGCGGCACCCCCTTGACTCCGGCGCCGCGGATCAAGGTCCAGTATTCCGAGTAGAAGCGGTCGCGCTTGGGATCGCCCGTGACCACGTCGCCCGTGGCCTGGCGGACGGTGTAGTCGCGCCCCGCTCCCCAGAGGCGGATGGTCAGCGAGTCGTAGTGCCGGTCGCGGACGACCTTCACCGCCTTCCACTCCACGATGCGCATCCCTTCGAGCACGTTGCGCAGCCCCTGCTTCTCGTAGGCCGTCACCCAGTACTGCAGGTAGTCGAAGAGCCCGTCGGAGACGAAGGGACGGGCGCCGCCGAGGTCGCGCCGGGTCCACGCGGCGTTGAGCTCGTCGTAGATCACCTTGAAGCGGGCGGCCAGAGCCTCCTGGGTGACCGCGGGATCGTCCCGCACCAGTTCCGCCCAGCGGGTTGCGAGCTGGGGGTGGAAGATCGTCGGCCAGTTCGTCCCCGCTTCCTGGACGTTGGCGGTGAGGGCCGGAGGCCGCTCCTCGAGCTGGAGGAGGTCGATGGACGTGACGCTCCAGTCGAACCGGCCGCCGGAGACCACCTGGCCGCAATACTGGCAGCGGTCGCCCCCCTCGGGTCCGAAGGGGGCGCCGCAGTTGGGGCACTGGAAGGACTTCACCAGCGCGGGGGGCTTGCTCTTCACGCCGGCATCGCGCACCAGCCGCCAGCGCTCGCGCACGTAGTGGGTGTGCTCCGCGCCGGCCATGCCCACCGTCATGTTGGCCTCGAATTCCAGCAGCACGATCACCTGCGGTTGAGGCGTTCCAGCCGGCGCCGCGGAGACCGCCGGGATCGAGAGGTCCACCACCCGCATCGCCCCGATCACCACGCCGGAGACGGGCGCGCCGACCGGCCGCCGCTGGGCGAGCTGGTCGCGCACCGCCTGCCCGAGATAAGGGGACAACGATTCCAGGTCCCGCTGGCTGGAGCGCGCCTCGTGGGCCCGGGCGTAGAGGGCATAGGCGAAGTCCTGGAAGAGGACCACTGAGAACTCGGGATCGAGCTGGCGGACATCGTCGAGGTCGTGCGCGGCCCGCGGTGTTGGAGGAGCAGCCGGCGGCGCCGAGTCCCAGGACTGGGAGACCGCGCTCCCCTTCCGCTTCTGGTAGGCGATGAAGCCAACAATGAGGACGATGGTCAGCGGGATGCCGATCGCGGGGTACCGGAAGACGAGCTCGATCCAGAGCCGGAAGAGCAGGAAGATGCACCCGCCGCCGTCGCCGCCGCCACTGCCGCCGCCACTGCCGCCGTGACTCCCGCCCGAGTAGCTCTGGCCGCCGCCGGGCCGGGCCGCCGCCGCGGACGACAGGCAGAGAAGCGCCAGGACGGCGAGGAGGAGCAGACGGAGCGGACGACCCGGGATCTTCACGGTCAGCACACCTCGTCCGGGAGCTCGTCCACGTCGTTCTCGCTCCGCTCCAGGACCGGCCCCAGCACGGCTGCCAGCTCGCTCACCTTGGCTGCCACCTCGACGCCGGAGGCGCCGTGCCGCACCGCGGCTTCGATCTCGCCCACAGCCTTGCGCCAGGCGTCCGTGGCCGCCAGGGCCTCTACCGCGAGGTCGACTACCAGGACCGCCTCCCGCTCCAGCAGGGAGATGTAGAGAAGGATGCCGGTCCGTCCGGACGTGCTGTGGACCCGCCGCTCGACGAACGCCGCCCGGGCGGCCGTCTCGGCCCGGCCCCGCCGCACCGCTGGCCGGCTGAAGGCCCGGTGCAGGAACGGGCTGCGGAAGAAGACCAGCCCGGCGAGGGCCCCGGTCACCACCGGGTCTACCAGGAACCAGATCAGGTCGAAGGTCCAGCTCGAATAGAGGAGAACGGCCAGAGTCACCAGCCCGGCGAGGATGCCCACGGCGAGGTCCACGTGGAGGTAGCTCCCAGAGCGGGGGCGGACCGCCACGACGAGTTCGGCGCTGCTCGCCCCCTCGACGGTGCGCACCGCCGCCGAGAACGCCGCCTTGGACTCATCGGTGAGAAAGGGCTTCGCCATGGGATTTTCCGTTGCGGGAGAGTCTATCGCACGATATAGGCTAAGGAGGCATGATCCCTTCCCCCGACCTCCCCCGCTGGCACGTCCCCCACTCTCAAGGCCTCGCCGATCCCGCCTCCCCGGCCTGGGATGCGATCCCCTCCCTGCCCCCCTTCCTGCTCGCCGACGGCAGCGGATCCGCCGTTCAGCAGACGCGGGTCCGCGTCGCCTGGGACGACGAGGCGCTCCACGTGCGCTTCGACTGCGAGGACCGCGACGCCTGGGGCACGTTCGAGCGGCGGGACGATCCCATCTACGAGGAGGAGGCGGTGGAGGTCTTCCTGGCAGCGGGGACGGTGGACCCAGTGGACTATTTCGAATTCGAGGTGAGCCCGCGAGGCGTTCTCTGGGACGGCCTCATCCACAACCCCACCTCGCGGCGGGCCGAGAGGGTGACCGACAAATCCTGGGACTGTCCGGGGCTCCGCTGGGCCGCGGGAAGGGGCTTGGCGCGTGAGGACTGGTGGGGCGCCTTCGCCATCCCCTGGCGCGGCATCGCTCCGGGTGGGCCGCCGCCGCGGCTCTGGCGGGCCAACTTCTATCGTATCGAGCGCCCTCGGGACGGCGAGCCCGAATTCAGCGGCTGGTCCCCCACCCTCACCCGCCCGGCCGACTTCCATCAGCCGGCGCGCTTCGGCGTGCTCGAGCTCAGCAGCCGGTAGATCGAGATCTCCCCCGACCGGTAGACCCGCTCCACCTGGCGCTGCGGCCCGGTGGCGAACCTCGCCTCCCATTGGCGCAGCCTCTCCTCCCGGCGAGGGTTGGAGGCGTGGACCACCAGGTGGGTGATCCAGTCCTGGCGCAGCAGGTCGAGCCCGTCCTGCTCGGGCAGGAAGTGGATGCGGTCCACCAGCGCCTCGTGGCTGGGTGGTAAATAGCCGCTGTAGCCGTTGGCGATGGGTTTCCAGTGCACCGTCGAGTTGTAGACGTACTCGTTCTCGTCCGGGTTGCGGTGGATGGGCAGCTCGACCAGTGCCTTGACCGACGGCTCACGGGCAATCCAGCGGTAGGCCTCCGGAATCTCCTCCTCCCGCGGGAGAGGCACCCAGCGCAGAGGCCGGGGGGTCAGCTCCACGGCGATGATGAGGGCGAAGATCGTGGCAAGGGCGGCACGCGCCCGGGGTCCCGGCACGCGCCGCAGCAGGTCGTCCGCGCCGCGCGCCGCGAACCAGACCAGGACGAAGGAGACGAAGACGTAGAAGCGGGAGGGGACGCGCATTCCCGACAGGCCGGGGATCACCCGCATCAGCGGCTCGTAGATCAGGGGGAACGACAGGGCGAAACAGATCAGCCCGGAGATCGCGAGCCCCCGCTCCCAAGGGTCCGTCCGACCCTCCCGGCGCCGCCGCCAGACCGCCACCACTCCGGCGACGAAAAGGATCGTCGGCAGGAAGCCGGCGAACAGCGAGTTCTCCCTCCGCAGGAAGAGCCTGGCCCGGTCCGCGCCCAGGACCGACCGGAGCCAGTCCCTCGTCCCGGCGCCAAAATAGACGTTCTGTGGCGCCGGGCTGAAGTAGCTCGCCGGAGTCGCTCCGAGCTGGCGGACCTCGGACTCCGTCCGGGCCAGCCCCAGCGACTGAGAGACCCTGAGATAAGGAAGGAAGAGAGTCGCGACCGCCGCTCCCGCCACCAGGGCCACCGGGACCAGCACCCGTAGCGAGCGCGCCGTGATCAGCGCCCGCCGCTCGGCGAGGGCACGGCTCGCCAGCAGCGCCAGCAACGGGAAGTGGATCATGTAGGCGAGATAGGCTCCCCCTGTCAGGTTCAGGAGATAGAAAACAAGGAAGAGGGCGGCGTTCCTCACCGTCCGCTCAGCCAGCAGCCGGTCCCAGAACCAGAGCGTCAGGGGGATCCACTGGGCGATCAGGAGCTGGAGGTGGGCGATCTGGGAGAACCGGAACGGCGAGAAGGCGAACATCCAACCCGCCAGCACGGCCGCCGCCCAGGACAGCCCGCCCCGGCGCATCACCCAGCAGGTGGCGAGCGCGCTCGCCACGAAGGAGGTGAAGAGGAGGAAATTGTAGCCGGCGATGGCGTTGGGGACGACCTCCAGGAACAGGACGAGCTGCGCCGCCGGCCCCAGGAGGTGGTCCGAGAGGGCCAGCGCGCCCCGAGTGGGATAGAAGATGTTGGCATTCCAGACGTCGGGCAGCCCCAGCCGGATCTGATGGACGCCCCACTTGAGAACCCAGAGGAGGAAGAGAGGGTCCGAAAGGCTGTTGGTGAGGTGGTCCCCCCCGACCTGCCAGATCGGCCGCAGACTGATCAGAGCGAGGATCGTGTAGAGGCCGGCGATCCCGATCCAGGCCAGGGCCCGACGCACCCGTTCTCCGTTCACGGCCCGTTCCGCGCCGGCTTTTCCGCACCGGCCGGCCCCACAGACCCCGGCGACGAATCGAGCAGGCGATAGACGTAGAACCCGTCGGCCGCATACACCCGCTCCACCTGGCGCTCCGGTCCGGTGCCGAACCTCTCCTCCCACGCCCGCACGGCCTCGGCGCGGTCCGCTCTCCGGGCATGGATCAGGATGTGGGAGATCCACAAGCTGTGCAGCCGCTCGAGGCCGGCCGGGCCGGGGAGGAGGTGGGGGATGCTCTCCGTCAACGCCTGGTGGCTGGCCGGGACGTAGCCGCTGAAGCCGTTGGCGATCGGCTTCCAGTGCACCGTGGAGGCGTAGAGGTACTGAATCTCCCGGCCGTCGTCGTGAATGGGCAGCTCGACGATGGAGCGGACCGACGGCTCATCCCGAATCCAGCGATAGACCTCCGGCATTTCGTCCTCTTTCGCCAGGGGCCTCCAAGGGAGGGTGCGGGGCGCCAGCTCCACGGCGAGGAGGACGGCGAGGGCCGCGGCGACGGCCGCCCGCGCCTTGGGCCCGGGCAGGCGGCCGAGCAGGAGATCCACCCCGCGGGCGGCGAAGTACACCACGGTGAGGGAGACCAAGGCATAGAAACGCGCGGGCACCCGCATCCCCGAGAGGCCGGGGATCACCCGCATCAACGGCTCATAGACGACGGCGAGCGAGAGGGCGAAACAGACGAGGCCCGAGAGGGCGAGCCCGCGCGCCCAGACGTCCCGCGGCAGGTCTCCCCGATTGCGCCGCCCGCGCCAGGCGGCGACGGCCCCTACGAAGAAGAAGAGCGTCGGTAAAAAACCGGCAAACAGGGAGTTCTCGGAGCGGAAGAAGAGCTCGGCGGCGCCCCCCAGGATGGAGCGCAGGAGCTGCCGGGTGGGCTTGCCGAAGTAGAAGCTCTCGTAGCTGGGACTGAAGTAGCTCACCAGCGTCGCTCCAAACTCCTGGACCTCGGCCGGCGTCCGGGTGAGCCCCAGAGAGCGGGAGATCCGGATGTACGGCAGGAAAAGAGCGGCGACGGCGGCGCCCGCCACCAGGGCCACGGGCACGAAGAGCCGCAGCGAACGGACCGCGATCAGCTCCCGCCGCTGCTCCAGGGCGCGGCTGACCAGGATCGCCGCCAGCGGGAAGTGGATCATATAGGCCAGGTAGCAGCCGCCCGAGAGGGTCAGCAGGTAGAAGAGGAGGAAGAGGACGGCGTTCTTCGCCGTTCGTCGGGTAAGCAGCCGGTCCCAGAACCAGAGCGTCAGGGGGATCCACTGGGCGATCAGGATCTGGAGGTGGGGAGTCTGGGTGAGCCGGAAAGGCGAGTAGGCGAACATCCAGCCCCCCAGCACGGCCGCCACCCAGGAGAGCCCGCAGCGGCGGAGCACCCAGCAGGTCGCGAGAGCGCTGGCCACGAAGGAGCTGAGGAAGAGGAAGTTGTAGCCGGCGATGGCGTTGGGAATCACCGTCTCGAAAACGGCGAGCTGGGCCGCCGGACCGAGAAGGTGCTCGGACAGGGCCAGCGCACCCCGCGTGGGATAGAAGAGGTTGGCGTTCCAGAAATCCGGCAGACCCAGGTGGATCTGGTGCACCCCCCACTTGAGGATATAGAGGACGAAGAGGGGATCCCCCAGCTCGGGACCGAGGTGATCCCTCCAGAGCCGGGGTAATGGCCAGAAGTAGACGAGGGTCAGCGCCGTGTAGAGGCCGGCCACCGCCGGCCAGGTCAGAACCCCTGGCCATCCCCCTCGCTGCGTCGTCGCCTCTGCCTCCGCCACGTTCACGAGCCGTTCCGCACCGGTGCTCCCGAGCCGCCGGAAATGCCTGAGACATCGAGCAGCCGGTACACGTAGTATCCATCGGCCGCGTACACCCTCTCCACCTGTCGCTCCGGACCGGTGCCGAACTTCTCCTCCCAGGCCCGCAGGGCCTCGGCGCGCCCCGCCCTCCGGGCGTGGACCAGAATGTGGGAGATCCACAGGCTGCGCAGCAGCTCGAGGCCGCCCTGGCCGGGGAGGTAGCGGATGCGATCCGTCAGGAGCTGGTGGCTCTCCGGGATGTAGCCGCTGTAGCCGTTGGCGATCGGCTTCCAGTGCACCGTGGCGGCGTAGAGGTAGTCGTTCTCCCGGGTGTCCGTGAAGATGGGCAGCTCGATGAGGGAGCGGATGGCCGGCTGGTCCCGGATCCAGGCGTAGACCTTCGGCATCTCCTCCTCGCTCGCCAGGGGCTCCCAGTCGATGCGCCGGGGAGCCAGCTCCACGGCGAGGACGACGGCCAGTCCCGCGGCGACGGCCATCCGCACCCGGGGCTTGGGCAGCCGGCTCATCAGGATATCGATCCCGCGGGCCGCGAAGTACACCAGGGTGAACGAGACGAAGGTGTAGAAGCGGGCGGGCACGCGCATCCCCGAAAGACCGGGGACCACCCGCATCAACGGCTCATAAACAATGGAGAGCGAGAGCGCGAAGCAGATCAGGCCCGAGAGGGCGAGCCCGCGCGCCCAGACGTCCCGCGCCGGGTCGCCGCGGTCGCGCCGCCCGCGCCAGGCGCCGACGGCCCCCACGAAGAAGAAGATCGTCGGCAGGAAGCCCGCGAACAGGGAGTTCTCCGGGCGGAAGAAGAGCTCGGCCGCGCTCCCCAGGATGGAGCGGAGGAACCGGTCCGTCGTCGGGCCGAAGTAGAGGTTCTGGTAGCTGGGGCTGAAGTAGCTCACCACCGTCGCGCCAAACTCCTGGATCTCGGCGTGTGTCCGCGTGAGCCCCAGGGTGCGGGAGATCCGGACGTACGGCAGGAAGAGAAAGGCGGCGGCGGCGCCCGCCACCAGGGCCACCGGCACGAAGAGCCGCAGCGAGCGGGCCGAGATCAGCTCCCGCCGCTGCTCCAGGGCACGGCTGACCAGGATCGCCGCCAGCGGAAAGTGGATCATGTAGGCGTAGTAGCAGGCCCCCGAGAGGTTCAGCAGGTAGAAGAGGAGGAAGAGAACGGCATTCTTCGCCGTGCGCTCCACCAGCAGCCGGTCCCAGAACCAGAGGGTGAGGGGGATCCACTGGGCGATCAGCATCTGGAGATGGGACGTCTGAGATACCTTGAAGGACGAATAGGCGAACATCCAGCCCGCCAGCCCGGCGGCCACCCAGGAGAGCCCACAGCGACGGAGCACCCAGCAGGTCGCCAGGGCGCTGGCGATGAAGGACGTCAGGAAGAGGAAGTTGTAGCCGGCAATGGCGTTGGGGATCACCGTCTCGAACAGGGCGAGCTGGGCCGCCGGCCCCAGCATGTGTTCGGACAGCGCCAGCGCACCCTGGGTGGGATAGAAGAGATTGGCGTTCCAGAAGTCCGGCAGCCCCAGGTGGATCTGGTGCACTCCCCACTTGAGGACGTAGAGGACGAAGAGAGGGTCCCCCAGCTCAGGACCGAGGTGATCCCTCCAGAGCCGGGGCAATGGCCAGAAGTAGACGAGGGTGAGCGCCGTGTAGAGGCCGGCCACCGCTGTCCAGGTGAGAGCGCGTGTCCATGCCGGAAGGTCCGGGGCCGTCGTCCTTTCCTCGTTCACGAACGGCAGAGTATAGTTCAGCTCCCCTTTTCGAACCGGTCCCCCCGATGCCTCCCCTGACTCCATCCCGGCTCTCCCCGGCGGCGGCGACCCACACCCTCTGGATCATCTGGAGCCTCTTCGTCCTCGGGCTCGCCCTCGCCATCCTCATGCTGGTCCGCAGCCAGGTGGGGGGCGACCAGCTCAACCTCCTGGCCCGGGGGTGGCTGCTGGCCGAGAAGGGGCGCTTCATCCCCTACGGCAATCCCATGTCGACGGGGGGCAAGGCGCCCGGGGGGATCACCACCGTCCTAGTGGGTCTGCCGCTGATGCTCTGGCGGGACCACCGGGCGCCGACGGTCCTGGTCCTGCTGTTCCACGTCGCTGGCTACTGGCTGTTGGACGGCGCGCTCAAGCGCATCCTGTCGCCCTGGGAGCGGGTTCTCCTCGCCCTGCTCTACTGGTTGAACCCCTGGCAGCTCTTCTTCGCCTCGTTCCTCTGGAACCCGAACTACCTCTTCCTCTTCGGCTCGCTCCACCTGTGGAGCGCCTTGGCGCAGCGCGAGCGGGCCCGGTTCTGGCCCTCCTTCCTGCACGCCGCCGGGCTGGTGCTCGCCTTCCAGATCCACGCCTCGGTCCTGCTGCTGGCCGTGGCCTCGGTCCTGCTCTGGCTGCGCCGCTTCTTCCGGGTCCACTGGCCGGGCCTCATCGCCGGCGGGGCCGTGGCCGCTCTCCCGCTCATCCCGTGGGCGTTCGAGGTGCTGTCCCACCCCGCCATCGTGACCGAGGCCAAGAAAGGATTCCTCGGGCGCGGCCTGATCTCCGGGCTGCCGCGGGGGGTCGCCTACTGGCTGCGGTACGCCTCGCTGTCCGTCTCCTGGCGGATGGACGACTTCAACTTCTCCGAAATCCTCGGCGGCTCCGACCGCTGGCTGGGGCCGGGGCTCCGCCTCCTCTCGAGCACGGTCCTCTCTCTCTCCGTCCTCTTCCCCCTGATCGCCAACGTCCGGTTGTGGCGGGTGCGGCGGACCCGGCCGATTCCTCCGACGCGTCTCGCGCGGCTGCGGGCGTGGGGCCGGGTTGTCTGGCGTCACCGGCTCGGTATCTCCGGTCGCGGCACCTCCGGCCGCTCCTGGGTGAAGGGGTACGTCCGGATCTGCTTCGTGGCGGCCCTGATCGTGTTCTCCCTCTCCCCTACGACCGTGATGATGTGGCAGGGGCTGATCCTCCTCCACGCCGCCATCCTCCCCATGGTCCTCTGGGCGGGTCCCCTTGCCCGCACCCGCTACGCTGCCCGGACGATCTCCTGGACCCGTGCCTACGCCGTCGCCGAAGTCGCCTTCCTCCTCGCCATCGCCTTCGGCACCCCTTTCTACCGCTGCGCTGGCCATAAGCCGGAGGACAGCTTCAACTTCAACCTCAGGTACGACAGCCCGATGTTTCGCGAGCTGAACATCCAGCAGACCTGCCCCTGGCCGATGAACGTGCCGGGGGGATGGTGGCCGGACGTGCTGCCGGCGGGGGACTCAAGCAGGGAATCGCCGCTTCGGTAGCTCCAAGGGCGGCTGGAGACCAAACCGCACGTGCCAGTAGCTCCAGGAACGGGGATCGAAGACGCCGGCGGGAGGATTGGCCAGGACGTCCCGCAGGGCGCTGTCGGGGAAATGGCGCCGCACGACGGCAAGGTCCTCGATCGTCCCATACGTCATCACCTGGGCGAGAAAGCGGTTCGAGTCCGCCAGGGCTTCGGCAGGCGACTTCCACCAGAAAAGACGTTTGGCGACTTGTTCCAGATCGGTCACGCCTGCAGCCCTCCCGGAAGAGCACCAAGCATGGGGAGCCTGTCGGAGTCAACTTCCCGGACAGCTTGGGTCAACTTCGACTGGAGACTTTTCGGCACAGTCGGAAGGTCTCCGTCGTCGAAGTAGGTAAGGGCCTTCAGGCTCAGCAGAGGATTGAAGACTTGGCCATAAACCGCCCGGGCGGCCGCAAGGGCCTCGGCGAGATCGATTCCCTCTTCGAAAAGCCGGCCAAGGTCCAGATAGTCTTTCGCCTCCGCGCGGTCCTGGACCACCTTGACCTTGGTGGCCGCGAGATCCAGGAGGGATGCCACAGGGAAGCCAGGTCCCACCACCCGCTCCGGATCGCGGACGCGCCGCAAGGTCAAGCCTCCGAAGAACGAGACCTTGACCGGTCCCCCTTTCTCGACCATCGAGACCAGAGTGTTCGGTGACGACTGGGCTCTCTGTGTCCCTTCGAGAAATGGGACCTGCCGCTCCAGGTCATCCGGGCGAAAATCCAGATTGGAGAAAAAGTCGAAGTCCTCGGACGGCCGGTGTCCCAGCCGCAGAGCCAGGGCGGTTCCTCCGTAGAGGACGAACCCCGCCGGAATCACGCCCAACTCGTCCCAGAGCCGGCGCTGGGAGGCAGGGAGGATGTCGAGGCGTGGGATAAGCATGGGTTGGGGCTCACCAGCGCATTGTATCGTTTCAAGCTCCTACCCCGCCCGCCGCTCCCCCTCCCGCAGCACCCGCAGGAAATTTCCTCCCAGGATCAACCGCACCCCGCCCCGGTCCACTCCCCGGTCCAGCAGCGCCGCCGTGAGGTCGGGAAACTTGGAGGGATCTTCAAAGCCCTCGAGGACGTCGGGGATGCCGTCGAAGTCGGTGCCGATGCCGGTGTGCTCTTCTCCGCCGATTTCGAGGAGGTGGATGAGGTGGTTCACGTAGGCGGAGAGCGGGACCTTGGGGAGGGGATGGTCCTGGAAGAGGCGCTCTCTCTCCTGCCAGAGCTTGCCGGGGTTACGGAGGTACTCCTCCAGGGTCTCCTCCAGGATCGGCCGGAGCTCTTTGCCGCGCGCGGCGTCGGCCTTGGAGGCTTCGGGATCGACGAAGCCGGGGTAGGAGTTGGCCATCACCAGCCCCCCCTTGCGGGCGATCTCCCGGATGAGGGGGTCGGGGAGGTTGCGCGGGTGGTCGCAGAGGGCGCGGGCGGAGCTGTGGCTGGCGATCACCGGGGCCGTGGCGACGTCCAGAGTGTGGAGGACGGCGGCATCGGAGACGTGGGAGACGTCCGCCAGAATACCCAGGCGGTTCATCTGGCGGACGATCCCCTCCCCCTCGGCGGAGAGGCCGTCGTGGAGGGGCTTGCCGGTCGAGGCGTCGCACCACTCGTGGCTCGCCCAGTGGGTTAGGGTGACGTAGCGGACGCCGATCCTGGCGCAGTGGTCGAGGGCCCCGGTCACGGTCAGGGGGCGGCCGTTCTCCAGGCCGAAGAGGACGGCCACCTCGCCCCGCCGGGCGGAGCGCTGGAGGTCGTCCGCCGTGGCCACCTGGACGAGCTGGCCCGGGATCAGGGCCCGCTCGGAAACCTCGTGGAGCGCCTTGGCGTGCTCCCACCCCCGCTGCGGGTCGAGCTCGGCCGGGACGTACAGGGCGAAGACGAGGGCGCTCACCCCGCCCTGCCGCAGACGCGGGAGGTCGACGTGGCGGTCGGTCAGGTGCTGCGAGAGGTCCGCCGGGCTCTCCCAGAGCCGGGTGGGAACGTCGGTATGGGCATCGATGACGAGGGTGTCCTGGTGCAGGGGCATGCCGGGTAGTCTATTGAATCTCACCGGTACATCGCTTGCAGGTCCCAAGGGTTTGCGGGGAGCGATCCCCGTGATTTTCTTGACCGACGGAAGGAGGCAGTATGGACAGACAGACGTGGACTCTCATGGGGAGCGCCGGCGCTGGGGCCGGGCTGGGCGCCGGCCTCATGTATCTCCTCGATCCGCAGGGCGGACGCCGCCGCCGCGCCGTGGCCAGGGACAAGGCCGTGAGCGCTCTCAACAAGGGGGGCGACGCCGTGAAGAAGACCTCCCGCGACCTCGGCAACCGCACCAAGGGCCTGGTGGCCCAGGTCGGGTCCAGGCTACGCCAGGGCGAGGACGTCCGGGTCGACGACCAGGTGCTGTGCAACCGGGTGCGCTCCAAGCTGGGCCACGCCATCTCTCACCCATCGGCCCTGGAGGTGACGGCCGAGGACGGCCGGGTGACCCTCAGCGGCCCGGTGCTCGCCCTGGAGGCGGATCGCCTGCTGGACGCCGTGCGCTCGGTCAAGGGCGTGCGGGACGTGGAGTGCCGGTTCGACCTCCACGAGCGCTCCGAGGACCACCCCGCGTTCCAGGCGGACGGCGCCGCGGCGTCACGGTTCGCGCACCGGCGATGGGTTCCCACCGGCACCCGCGTGCTGGCGGGCACGGCCGGCGGCGCCCTGGCGGTGGCGGGCTTCAAGAAGAAGGGACCGCTGGGGATCGCCCTGCGCACCGTGGGGCTCGGCCTGCTGGCCCGCGGGGTGAGCAACGCCGGTCCCGGACGGCTGGCGAGCCGCATCCGCCGGGGCAAGGGGCGGAACGAGGGCCAGCTCGATCCGGCGGTTTTGTAGATCCCGGCCGGTAATTCCTGCTTTTCCCCTCCTCTCCCCAGGGGAGAGGAGGGCTGGGATGGTGAGCACCTACCGGGTGTAGGCCTGGATCTGCACGTTCGCGTACGTCCAGCCGTAGCCCGGGACCTCGTCCGGGTTCACGTCCTCGGGGAAGGCCATGTCGATCAGGAACTTGTCCTTCGCCTTGGTCGTGAGCTGACTGACGTTGGCCGCGCCGACCAGCTTGGTGACCTGGCCGGTCCCCCGGTCGGTGACGGTGATGGTGATCGTGCCACCGGCCATGTCGAGGTCGTTCTCGCAGCGGTAGGTGTGGCCCGGGACGGCCTGGAACGGCTTCACCAGCTTGAGCTTGTCCGGGTGGAGCAGGTGGATGCCATAGCGGGCGAGCGCGGTGTAGGAGTCGGGTCCCCGGAAGTAGAGCATCCCCAGCATGTCGAAGTTCTTGTTGAGCACGAACCAGTAGATGAGGTGCTTGCCGTCCGGCTGGCCCGTGAACCAGGGACCGACGGTGACGTCGAGCCCCATCTTCACCCGCTTGTAGGTCCCCGGCGGCACGGCGAAGGCCAGCCGCTTGACCGGCTCCTCCGGCGTCGGCCGGTGGACGACGCCCTTGCGCTCGAAGCAGAGGATGCCCGTGCCGCAGGGCTTGCCGTCGCTGTTGCCGCCGCGCTTGTCCGCGACCGCCTCGGCCGCCACGGGCTTGACCACGGACGCCCGGCCCGTGGCGCGGTCGGGGATCACGGCCCAGGCATAGAACTCCCGCGTGCAGCTCACTGCGGCCTGCGCCTCGGAGACGCCGCTCGCGCCCAGCCGGCTGAAGACGTCGGCGAGAGAACGCTGCGAGCGCGGCTGCAGCGCCACCGTCGCCGCCTCGCCGATCGCCGCGCCGTCGGCGTCCACCAGGCTGACAGTGCACGTCGCGGCCGAGCCGGCGAGGTTGACGAGGTTGAGGTCGGTCGTGCGCGAGGTGTCGGAGACGAGGCCCGGCAGGCTCACCGTCTGGTTCGCGCGGCCCGCCGTCAGGCGGTCCGGGATGGACGTTCTGCCGGCGTACGCGGCACCACCCGCGACCAGCCCGGCCACGAGCAGACAGGAGACGAGGACTCGATTCATGCGTCAACCTCCAGTGTGGTTGAAGTAGCGAGAGAAGGAAGCCGCTGGCGGACCGCTCTCAGTTGAAGCGAATAGTATAGCGTCTCCGGCGCCGATCTCAACGCGGTCGGGACCTCGCTCCAAGGGGTCTGCACCGAGGTCTGAGCCCCTCGCACCCCGGCACCGGTCCCTGCGCTCTCCGCCGCGTGGTCCGCCCCGCCGGCCCTGTGTAGAGACTCGGGAAACCTGTGTAAGGGCTCGCCATCCCCGGACCGGGGCTCGCCATTCCCGGACGGGGCTTCGCGAGGCCCCGAGCAAAACTCGCGAGGCCGTTACGAGAATTCGTGAGGCCCGGACCAGGCTTCGCGAGGCCGTTACGAGAATTCGTGAAGCCCGGACCGGGCTTCGCGAGGCCCTACACAGGGCTCGCGGATCTCTGCACCGGGTTCGCTGATGCGCAAGCGCGCACCCTTGTCCCGCGGGCGTGCCCCTCCCTCCCCGATGATGAGCAGCTTGGCCTCGTCGGGGATTGGCTGCACGGTGATGCGCCGCCCGGCGATCCAAGGCTGGCCGCCGGTGACTCCGGGTGTGATTTCAATGTGCGCGTCCAGCATTCTCGTCGTCCTCACCCCTCCTCGGGCTCCTCCAGGCTCTGCACGATCTGGGTGACCTCGACCTCGGCCTTGCGGATCTTGCCGCGGCAGAGGTCGAGGAGCTGGGCGGCGCGGCGCAGCTCGGCGGCGAGCTGGTCGATGTCGATCTCCTCGCCCTCGATGCGCTCGAGGATGCCTTCCAGCTCGTCCATGGCCTCGCGGAAGCTTAAGGGTGTCTCGCCGCCGTTCGCGGCGGTGCTTACTTTCGGTTCGCTCGGTTCCTTCATTGGTCCTCCACTCGGCTCTTGAACTCTCCCCCGGCGACCCGGGTGGCGACGACGTCTCCCGGCCGCACCTGGCCGGGATGGCGGACGGCTTTGCCCGTAGCGTCGCGGGTCAGGCTGAAGCCCCGTTCCAGGGTGCGCTCCGGGGCGAGCTGCTGGCAGAGGCGCTCCATGCCGGTCAGCGTGGCGGCGGTCTCCCGCACCCGGCCGCGGGCGGCGGCGGCGATGCGCTCGCCGCGGCGGACCCGCTCCCGCCCGGCCGCGTTCAGGAGCCGAGGCGCCAGGTCGGCGAGCCGGCTCCGCACGTCGTCCTGCCGGCGCCCGGCGTCACGCAGGACGCCGCGGCCCAGGCGGCCCAGGGCCCGGGCGTGCTCCTCGATGCGCGAGCCGGCCGCCGCGAGGCGCATGCGGGCCAGGCTCACGCCCCGCTCGGCACGCCCCAGGGCCTCGCGGCCGGCGCGCAGGGGCTCCAGGGACTCCCGCAGGAGAGTGCGCCGCAGGTCCGCCAGCATCTGCTCGGCCCGGGCCATGCGCTCCACCAGGAACTCGGCCACCTTGGTCGGGGTCTTGAAGGCGGTGTGGGCCACCAGGTCGGCGATGGCGCGGTCGATCTCGTGCCCCAGCCCGGTGAGCACGGGGAACGGCGCGCGGGCGACCGCCTCGGCGATGGCCCGGCTGTCGAAGGCCGCGAGGTCGGTGCGCGAGCCGCCGCCGCGGATCAGCACGGCCGCGTCGATCGCCAGGCCGGCGAGCGAGGCCAGGGCCGAAACGACCTCGCGCTCGGCGTCCCGCCCCTGCATGGCGGCATGGATGAAGAGGACGCGGAAGCCGAAGCCGCTCTCCGCCAGCCCCGAGAGGAAGTCGTGATAGGCCGCGCTCCCCTCGGAGGTGATGAGGGCGATCGACAGCGGCAGGTCGGACAGGGCCAGCCCCTGGTTGCGCTCCAGCAGGCCGGCGGCGGCCAGGGCCGCCAGGGTCTCCCGCCGCCGCCGCTCCATCTGGCCGAGGGTGAAGGCGGGGTCCACCTCGCGCACGCAGAGCTGCAGGCGCCCCGAGGGAGCGTAGAAGTCGAGCCCCCCCCGGCAGCGGATCTGGACGCCGTCCACCAGCCGCTGCTCGGAGGCGGCGAGGAGGCGCTGGACCTTGAGGAAGTCCCCCTTCCAGATGACCGCGTCGAGCTTGCCCACGATCTCGTCGCGCTCCCCCTTCTCCACCAGCTCGAAGTAGACGTGGCCACGGGCGCTGGGGCGCACCCGCTGCGCCTCGCCCACCACCCAGACGGAGGAGAAGGCCTCCGCCAGGAAGTCGCGCACCTCACCGCAGAGCTGGGAGACGCTGTAGGTGGGCTCGAGCGAGGAGAAGAGGGTCAGGCGGGTCTCCCGGGCGCTCCGGCGCTCAATGATACGACTTCAGCTCTCTGGTCGAATTGAGGGGAATCGACTCCGCCCACTCGACCGCCTTCTTCTCGCCGGCCGTCAGCCGGCTGAGGAATTCCACCGCCTCCTCGCGCTCCCGGAACAGGCGCCAGATGAAGGTGTGGCCGGCGGGAGCGGTGAAGTAGGTGTAGGGCTTGGAGCCGCCTCCCGAGAGGTCGAAGCCGAGGTTGGCTTCGCCGTTGACCCCCACGCAGGCGACCGCGATGGCGCGGTAGGCCAGGGCCAGGGCCTTGATGGCGTCCTCGTAGTCCGCCAGCTCCTCGCGCGAGAGGGGCGAGTGGTAGACGGAGATCCTGGCGCCATCCTCCTCGGCGAGGAGGTTGTAGGGGATGTCGTTGCGGTCCATCGCGTCCTTGGTCTCGCTGGTGGTGACGAAGACGTCCTCCGTCCCGCTGACCTTGTAGGAGATGGCGTAGACCTCCTTGTCCAATTGGGCAAACGCCTCCGCGAGGATGCTCTCGTCCTCGATGGTGAAGTAGTAGAGGCGGTTCATCATTCTGCGTGCTGCCATTGCGGCGATCCTCCAGGGTCGCGGGGCTCGTGCGGTCTCGCACGGCCGCCATGGGGCGGAATCCAGGACCCGGTTCGAGTTTGTGCGGGTGGAGCGGGCGACAGGCGACAGCCTGGCCCGGACGCCCTATTGTAGCAAAACGTTACGGCGGGCCGTCACAATCCCGGCGCGGGCTCGTACCGCGGGCGCTCGTTGAGGAAGAAGCCGATGACGAGCCCCGCGGCACAGCCCCCCAGGTGGGCGGCATTGTCGATGCCCGGAGTCGTGGAGCCCAGGAAGACGTTGATCCCGGCCCAGAGGAGGAGCTGCATCAGAAGCGACTTGGCCTGGGGAGTCAACATTCCCCGCCGCTTCATCAGGAAGGCGATGAGGGCGCCCATGACGCCGAAGATGGCTCCCGAGGCGCCGGCCGAGAGGGAGCGGGTGAAGAGGTTGCTGGCGATCGACCCCACGATGCCGCTCACAAAGTAGACCAGCAGGAGCCGGCCGGAGCCCAGGAGGAGCTCGAACAGGCCGCCGAGCTGGTAGAGGGCCCAGCCGTTGACCAGCAGGTGGAGCACGCCGATGTGCAGGAACATGCTGGTCACCAGTCGCCAGTACTGGCCCTGCTGGACGAGCGGCGGGTAGTCCGCCCCCAGGGCGAGGAGCACCCGTGGATCGTTCGAGCCGCCGCGCAGGGTCTCCAGCAAAAAGACGGCGGTGATCGCCACCAGCAGGAACGTGGTGACAGGGGTCCGGGCTCCGAGGGGCATAGGAACATCGTATCGTGAATCGGGGGAGGGCGTCTCGCCAGGCCGCAGGCAGGGTTGGTGGAGGAGAGCAGGGACAGCAGGGACTGCAAGGACGTCAGGGACAAAGCTCCAGCCTCGAGTCTGCCTGTCCCTGGCGTCCCTGGTGTCCCTGCCGTCCCTGTCTTCGGCCTTCTGGCGCGCAGGCCAAGCCTCAGGGATACACCCCCCGCGACACCCGCGCCCTGCCCTTCTTCGTCCGCACCTCGATCTCCCGGAAGCCGTCCTTGTCCGCCGGCCGGTCGGACTGGTAGGCGAGGTAGTAGCGGCTGCGCAGCTCGGCCTCGATCTGGCCATAGGCGCTGGCGAGGTCCTCCGCCCGGTCGATGAAGAAGGCCCGGCCGCCCGTGGACTCGGCCAGCTCGATGAGCTTGGCCTTCGGGCCGCGCTCGTGCTGCTTCAGGCCGAGGCCGATGGTGTAGAGGGCGACGCCGCTGCGGCGGGCGTACCCCAGGGCGTCCTCCCAGGTGGAGTGGCTGAAGGTGTCGGCGCCGTCGGTCAGGATCACCAGGGCGCGCTGGCCGTGCTGAGCCCGGAAGTAGTAGAGGCTGGCGAGGACGGCATCGTAGAGCGCCGTGCGGCCGTAGGCCGTGATCCCCTCGAGCGACAGGGCGGCGGCCTCGGCGTCGTCCACCGGCGGCATGAGCAGCACCGGCCGGGAGGAGAACGAGAGGGTGAAGCAACGGTCGCGCGGCGTCACCAGGTGCTTGATGAAGCCGGTGGCGGCCCGCTGCGCCTCGTGCAGCGACGAGGCCATGGAGAACGAGGTGTCGATGACGATCCCCAGCGACAGGGGGAGGTTCCCCACCTGCTCGAAGCGGGAGAGCTTCTGCGGCCGGCCGCCTTCGCGCACCTCGAAGTCCGTGGCCGGCAGCCCCTGCACCGGATGCCCGGCGCCGTCGAGGACCGTGGCGTAGAGCTCCACCAGATCGACTTCCACCTCGCTCAGGTTGGCCGGCGCCCGCAGGAAGCGCACGTCCTCAGCCCGGGTGCCGTCGTCGAGGACGGCCACCACCGAGATCCAGGCCAGATCCTCGGCGGGGACCTGCACCTCGGTCTGCCAGGGGGCTTGCGAGAGGGAGGCGATCTTGCGGTCGTTGACGCGGAACTCCACCTCGGCGATCTTGTGGTCCTCCGGCACCACCACTTCGGCATGGGCCAGGACCTTGCCCGTGGCGCGGGTCCCCCGGCGAGGATCGGTGATCAGCACTCGGAAACCGCCCCGCGCCTGGTTGAGCACCACCTGGTCCCAGGCCACCAGCGCGCCACTGGCGTCGTAGCCCTCGGCGCGCACCACCTGCTCGCGGGGGAAGGTGGCGAGGCGCAGGTCGGCGGCATAGGGCGCCCGCGTGCGGGAGAGCTGGGGCTGGCCGTCCACCAGGAAGACCACCTTGGCGATGCGGTCCCCCGTCACCACCGTCTGGGCCTCCCAGGTGCCGAGCACCACTTCGGCGGGCGGTGGCAGAAGGAGGAGGGTGTCTTGGCCGACGACGCCGGTGCGCACTATCTCGCCTCCCACCGCGGCGGCGGTGGCCGCGGCCGGCAGGAGCGTCGTCAGCCGCGGCGGGACGCGGAAGCCGCGGGCCATGGTGGCCACGGCGCCGCTGGTCTCGTCCCGCAGGCGCAGCCGCAGCACGAAGCTCTGGCCCGGACGCAGGGCCCGCTCCAGCAGCAGCATCGTGGGAGCTCCGTCAGTCGGGGGTGGCACCTGGTAGCGCAGGCGGAAGGTCTCGAAAGGCGCGCCGCCCGCGTCGAGCACGCCGTCCACCGTCAGCCGCACCCGTGGCTTGCCGTCGACCTGCGTGATCGTCATCCCCTCCGGGGAGGGGAGCGGGACCAGCACCCGCGTCGTCAGGCGCTGGCCCTGCCAGCTCGGAAAGTCCACCGCCACGTCCCCGGTCCGCAGCCGCGCCGGCTCCGGGGGGAGGGTCGTGGCCGCCGCGGCGCGGGCCCAGGCGGCGAGGTCGGCCGGGGCGGCCAGGAAGGCGGCCCGCTCCCGCGGCCGGGCCCAGCGGAAGTCCTGCATCGTCTCCTCGCTCCGCCCCCGCAGGTCCCAACGGGAGAGCCCCGTCCCGGCTGTCTGCTTGCGCTGGATGCCGTCCATGCCCGTGACCTGGTCCACGCGCTTGGAGTCGGGGCAGAAGAAGCGGTCGATCCGCCGCACCCCCGACGACGCCTCCGCCTGATCGAGCCAGTACTGCGCCTCGCCGATATAGAGGGCGCGCTTGGCGTCGATGGGGAGCCAGAGGACGAAAGGCTCGCCGCTGGACGGCCGGTAGAGCACCAGGTCCTTCTTCGTGCCGTCGTCCGCCGGGTAGGACCAGACCTCCAGCGGTTTGAAGATGGCCGCGCAGTCCAGCACCAGCCGCTCGGCGGGCCGGCCGCGCAGGAAGAGGAGCTGGGCCCGGGCGTCCTGCGGCAGGAGAGACTGTGGCTCGCCGGCCACCAGCCGCCGGCGGCGCGCGATCCCCTCCAGGAGCTTCGGATCGCGGCCGAGGAATTCCCCGATGAACGCCTCGCGCCCCGCCGCGTCGAGAGAGAGGAGGGTCTCCCGCTGATCCAGGGTCAGCAGCAGGCCGGGGCCGTCCTGCAAAAAGGCCCGCTGCGCCTCGGGCCAGAGGGCGGGGTCGGCGTCGGCAGCGGGTGCCGGCGTCTGGGCGAAGACGGGGAGGGCGAGGAGGGCAAGGAGCCACAGAACGCCCCCACCCAAGACCCTCATCACCCCGGCCCTCTTCTCCCGCCCCCTCCCACCCCCCTCACCGGGAGAAGAGGGAGAACAGCAAGACGGCTCCAACCGGGTTCCCCTCTCCCGGTGAGGGGGGTGGGAGGGGGCGGGAGAGGGGACAGGGGTGAGGGCCCGGCGGCGGGGAGACCGCCGGAGATGGAATTCCGCCGGGATCGGCCGAGGTCTCACGGGTAGTACCCGCGCGCCGCCCGGGCCTTGATACCGCTCCTTTTGACTTTCACCTCCACCGGGCGGAAGCCGGGTTGGGCGTCGGTGTTGGTCGAGTTGTAGGCCACCAGGTAACGGCTGCGCAGCTCGATCTCGATCTGCTTGTAGATGGCCGGCAGCTCGGTGGAGTTGTTGGTCCAGAAGGCCCGGCCGCCCGTGGAAGCGGCCAGCTCGTTGAGCTTCGACTTGATGCCCTGGTCGAAAACCGAGAGGTTGAGGCCGATGGCGTAGACGGCGACACCGCTGTGCGACGCGTACTCCATGGCGTCCTTGAAGGAGATGTAGCTCGAGTTGTCGTCGCCGTCGGACAGCAGCACCATCGCCCGCTGCCCCTGCACGCCGCGGAAGTAGTAGAGGCTGTGCACCAGGGCGTCATGGAGCGCCGTGTCCCCCACGGCCTGCAGCCCCTCGATGGCCTGCACCATGGCGCCGACGTCGTCGGTGGGAGGCATGTCGAGGCGCGACCGCAGGGCGAAGCTCACCAGGAAGGCCTTGTCCCTGGGGGTCATGACGCTCTGGAGGAAGCCGGCGGCCGCCTTCTCCGCCTCCACCAGGGAGCCCGCCATGGAGCCCGAGGTGTCGACGAGGATGCCGATGGTGAGCGGCAGGTTCTGCACCAGCTCGAACTTGGCGATCTCCTGCGGCTTGCCCGCCTCCAGGACCTCGAAATCCTCCTGTTTGAGGTCGCGCACCAGGTTGCCCGAGTGGTCGGTCGCCGCCACGTACATCTCGACGAGGTTGACGTCCACCTGCGACATGTTCGCCGGTGCCCGCAGATAGCGCACGGCCTCGGCCTTGGAGCCGTCGTCGAGGACGGCCTGGACGGTCAGGTAGACGAGGTCGCCATCCGGCACCGGCACGTCCAGCTCCCAGGGTGGCTTGGCGAGCGAGCCCACGGTCTTGTCGTTGATCTGGAAATCGATCGACTTGACCTTGCGGCCGTCGGGGATCACCACCTCGGCCCGCGCCCGGGTGGTCTTGCCCGTCACCCGGGTCCCCTTGCCCGGCGAGACGACGCGCACGTTGAAGGCGCCCTTGGGCTGGTTGATGATCACCTCGTCCGAGGCCACCAGCTTGCCTTCCGCATCGTAGCCTTCGGCGCGCACCGTCTGCTCGGTGGGATATTTCTCCAGCCGCAGCTCGGCGCTGTAGGGTGCCTTGGTGGTGGTGAGCTGGGTCTTGCCGTCCACCAGGAAGACCACCTTCTGGATGCGCTCGCCGGTGACGATGGTCGAGGCCCGCCACAGCCCCATCACGATGTCGTCCGTGGCGGGCAGGAGGAGGAGGCTGTCCTTGCCGGAGGCCGTGGTGACGGGCACGAGCTGGCCCCCCTGGGCGCTGGCGGGGAGAGGCTCGGGTGTTGGCTCCTGGGGAACCCGGAAGGCCCGCGAGAGCCAGGCTTCGCCGCCCCCCAGCTCGTCCTTCACCTTGAGGCGCATGATGAAGCTCGACTTCGGGCGCAGCGGCCGGTCGATGGCCAGGACCAGCGGCTCCCCGCTCTTCGGTGCGGGCAGTTGGAACCGCATGCGGAACTCGTCGAACGGCGTGCCGTCCTGCTCCACCAGCGCCTCTACCACCAGGTGGACCTCGGGCTTCTCGGGAGCGAGCTTGAACCCCGCGTCCGCCGGCAGGGAGACCAGGGCGCGGGAGACGATGCGCTGGCCATCGCGGTCGGGGAAGTGCATCTCGGCCGAGGCGACCTTCAGGTGCGGAGCGAGGTTCGGCAGCTCGGTGGCCGCCGCCGCCCGCGCCCAGTGGGCGAGGTCCTTGGGGGGGGCCAGGAACGAGGAGGCGTCCCTGGGACGGACGCGATGTCTTCCCCTCGACGCCACCGCGCCGGTCAGGCCGGGGACGCCGGTGGCCTCGTCCAGGTGCCTCGCCTCCTTGCAGTTCTGGAGGTCGAAGCGCACGGCCGACATCGTCGACGGCAGCTCTTCCCACTGCTCCAGGTAATACTCCATGATGGGGGTGTAGAGCCCCCGCTTCGAGTCGCTGGGGAGCCACAGCTTCCAGGCCTTGTGCGGGCCCGGGCTGTAGACCACGAGCATGCGGTCCTGGGGCTTGCCGTCCGTCCCGGTCGGCCCGGGGTAGGTCCAGATCTCCAGCGGCTTGAGCACCATGGCGCAGTCGAGCACCGTGCGGTCCTTGGGAGGACCGTTCAGGAACAGGATCTGCGCCCGCACGTCCTGAGGGGAGAGGAACTGATCGGTGGCGAGCGCCATGCGGCGCGAGATCGCCTCGCGCAGCTCGTTCTTCGGCGTCTCTGGGATCGGATCGCGCTCGAGGAACTCCTCGATCCAGCGCGCCCGCGCCTCGGGGCTCAGGCCCAGCAGCTCGGTGCGCTGCTCCGGGGTGAGGAGCAGGCCGGGGCCATCCTGGAAGAAGGCGCGCTCCGGCTCGGGCCAGAGGGTGGGATCGTTGTCCCCCAGACCTTCGGCCCGGAGCGGGCCGGCGGCCAGGAAGGCGCAGAGAGCGAGGGGCAAGACGAGAGAGAAGGTCGCGGTACGAAGTTTCACGGCGTTGCCTCTTTGCATGGCCGGTGCCACGTTCAGAGCTTGAGCGGACACCCTGTTGAAAGGGGCCGGTTGGCACGGCTCCGGGGAGAGACTACTATGGGGGCACGCTCGTATGCCGAAAATCCTGCGCAACGCACCGATCCGCACCTGGGAGGCTGGCGACAACGTCCAGGGCTTCGCCCTGCTCACCAAGAAGGAGCAGCGGCAGGACCGCAACGGCAAGAGCTTTCTGGACATGGAGCTGGCCGACGCCAGCGGCTCCATGGTCGCCAAGGTCTGGGCGGACAGCCCGGCCTTGAACGCCCGTTTCGAGCCCCACCAGTTCGTGGCCTTCCGCGGCTCGGTGAAGAACTACCGCGATCAGCTCCAGCTCAGCATCGACGACTGCCGCGAGGCCACCGACGGCGACCGCACCTACGGCTTCGACGAATCGAAGCTCATTCCGTCCACCCGCGAGGACATCGATGATCTCTGGAGGCGACTGGAAGGCCTCGTCACCGAGCGGGTCGAGCGGCCGGTGCTGCGCCGCCTCGCCGCCGAGACCCTGGCCGTCCACGGCAAGGCCCTGCGCGAGCACCCGGCGGCGAAGTCCATGCACCACGCCTACCGTGGCGGCCTGCTGGAGCACGTGGTCTCCATGGCCGAGCTGGGCGACCGGGTCTGCGACCACTACCGCGACCTGGATCGCGACCTGGTGCTCCTGGGCGTGCTCTTCCACGACCTCGGCAAGCTCCGCGAGCTGGGGGCCATGCCGGCCAACGACTACACGGTCGAGGGTCGCCTGGTGGGCCACGTGGTCATCGGCCGCGACCTGCTCATCGAGCGCTGCGCCGCCATCGAGGGCTTCCCCCTGGACCTGCGGCTGCTGCTCGAGCACATGGTCCTCTCCCACCAGGGGAAGAAGGAGTTCTCCTCGCCGGTGGAGCCGATGACCCCCGAGGCCCTGGCCCTCCACTTCATCGACGACCTGGACTCGAAGATCAACCAGCTCCGCGCCTCCCGCGAGTCCGCTCCCGGCATGCAGTTCCACCGCGGCCTCGGCCGCTTCGTCTACCTGCCGCCCGTGGAAGAGCGGCCGGCCGAGCCCCTGCTCGACCTCGTGGAGCCTCACGCCGAGGAGGAGCGGGAGAGGGAGATGTCAGAGGAGGAGGAGGTGGAAATCGAGGTTCAGGCCGCGTTGTTCGAGCCGGGTGATGGACTCCACGGGTCCTAGAGGGGTACTATTTTGACTATGGTAAAGACGACTCTTTTCCTTGATGAGGAGACAGCGCTGACTTTGAGCGAGCTTGCCCGAGCCCGCGCGACGAGCCCGGAACAGATCGTCCAGGACGCCCTCGCGGCATTCACTCCAAAGGTGCCACGCCCCGCAATCACGGGGATAGGTGCCTATCATAGCGGTCGCTCTGACGTCTCGGAGCGGGCGGAGGAGTTGCTTCTCGAGGCTGCGCGTAAGCGCCAATGATCCTCGTAGTGGACTCGGGCGCGGTGTATGCGCTCTTCGACGCTGACGACCTGCACCACTCTGCCGTTCGCAAGGTGGTGGACTCCCACCAGGGGCCGCTGATCATACCGGTCGCCATTCTTGCAGAGATCGATTACCTGCTGCTTACCAATCTCGGAGTCCAGGCTGAGTTGGACTTCCTGAAGAGCCTCCAGGAGGGCGCTTTTACTTTTGAACCCTTCACGGTTGAGGATTTGGGACGCTGTCGAGAAATTATCTCTCAATACCGGGATCTCGGGCTTGGGCTCGCCGACACCGCCGTCATGGCTACTGCCGAGCGCCTCAGAACTCTTATGGTCCTCACCGTCGACCACCGCCATTTCCGGGCCGTCGTGAGCCAACAGGGGCGTCCATTCCGTCTCCTTCCAGCCGACGCCTGAACTGCGTCACCGCCCCGCCGCACCCACCGGCCCCGGAACCGTGAAGTCCTTCCGCAGATACGACGTCGTCGCCGCCAGCTCGTCCCGCACGGCGACGCCGATCGACCAGCTCCCCGCCTGGAAAGGGATGCCCACGTCGTACACGTATTCCCGCTGGGACCCGGCCGCGGCTTCGCCCTCCGGCAGCTCCACCGTCACCACCTTGGTCTCCTTGACCGGGGAGGTGGTGCCGCCGGTGCTCGCCACCACGTAGAGGCGCAGCCGGCCGGTGCGGGTCTTGTCCTTCGCCTGCAGGTAGAGCTTCGCGATCGGCACCTTCACCCGCACCGGTACCAGCGTCGCGCCGTTCTGCTGCTTCGGCGGCTCGATCTCCAGCGAGGCGCCCAGTGGGTTGTCCTCCGGCCCGAAGCGCATCACCGCCAGGGTGCGCTCGGCCACGGCCTCTCCCACCGGCTTGTCGCGGTACCACTGGCGATGGCGCACGTGCGCCCCCTTGACCCTCACCTTCACCTCGACTTTGTGCTCGGCTTCATCCCCGGGGCGCTCCGGCGTGTAGCCCAGGGAGTAGTACGTGGTGAGGTCCTCGCTCATCAGGCGCAGGGCCGCCGTGGGGTCCGCCGCGTTGAGCATCGCCCGGCCCCCCGTGTCCTCGGCGAGGAAGCGCAGGCCGTTCTGGCGGTTGCTGACCAGGATCTCCTGGAGCGCCGTGCCGCGGACCACCCGTGTGCCGTAGGCCTCGATGGGGTAGATCGTGATCCGGTTGCGACTGGCGTGGGAGGTCACCTCCCGGAACCGCTTCGAGAGATCGAATTCCTGGCCGCTCAACCCCGAGACCTTCCCGCCGCCACGGTAGCTCGAGCGCATGGACGCCCAGGTGAAGAGGTCCGCGCCCGGCGTCAGCGGCAGTCCGTCGCTCACGTAGAGGATGGCCTTGCGGCCGGGGACGCCCGCGAGCCAGCTCACCACCCCGTCCAGAGAGGTCAGGGCCCCGCGGACCACCGCGCTCTCCTGATCGGCCCAGGCCCGGATCCGGCCCTCGGCCAGCGGGCCCCAACCGTTGCCCGCCTCGATGGCGTCGATGATGTCGTCGATGGCGTGGTCCCGGCTCTCTTCGTACTTCTTCATGTCGCTCGCCTGTCCCCTGAGCACGGCGAGGTCGGAGTCGATCAGGCCGAGATCGGAGGTGAACGCCCGCCGCACGTCGAGCTTCTGGGCATAGCGCACCAGCATCACCTCGTCCCCGGGCAGCAGTTCCTGGTGCAGGAACCCGCTCAGCCGGTCGAGGATCCGGCCGCGGCTCCCCGGCTCGGTGTTGACGTCGTCGAGGAAGACCACGAGACGGAGCCGCTGGTCCGGCGGGCGCTCCGCCGCAGCCTTCCCTCCGGCTGCCGCTGCCGGCTCGCGCTTCTCCGTGTAGAAGTTGGTGATCTTGACCGGCTTGCCGTCCTCGGTGACCGCGAAGTCCTCCGCCTTGAGCCCCACCGCCGGCTTGCCCTGCCGGTCGCTGACGAAGACGTCCAGGTTGACGACGTTGACCTGGATCGCCTCGCCGAAGCTGTCCTCCGCGGCCGGCGCCTGGGCGAGGAGGGACCCGACGGAGAGCGCGAGGAGGAGTACGGCGAGCGGGCGGCGAAGGTGAGGCATGACAGTTCTCCTATCCACAGACGAAGACGGAGGCTCCCGGAGGAAGTATGCAGCAAAGAGCTCGACTTGGCCCGTTTCTTGCGGCGAACACCGCGGCAAGAGGAGGAGGGCCAATGTCCGAGACCCAGGTCGAGAGGTCCGCAGACTGGAAGCACAACCCGCGCTGGCAAGGCATCGAGCGACCTTACACCCCGCAGGACGTCGAGCGCCTGGCGGGCAGCCTGCGCATCGAGCACACCCTGGCCCGCCGCGGGGCCGAGCGGCTCTGGGAGCTGCTCCAGACCGAGGATTACGTAGCGGCGCTCGGGGCGATGACGGGCAATCAGGCTATCCAGATGGTTCAGGCCGGGCTCAAGGCCCTCTACATCAGCGGCTGGCAGGTGGCGGGCGACGCCAACGAGGCGGGCGAGGTCTATCCCGACCAGAGCCTCTATCCCGCCAACAGCGTGCCGTCGCTGGTGCGGCGCATCAACAAGGCCCTACGCCGGGCGGATCAGATCCAGCACGCCGAAGGCAAGGACGGTCCGGACTGGTTCGTGCCCATGGTGGCCGACGCCGAGGCCGGCTTCGGGGGCAATCTCAACGCCTTCGAGCTGATGAAGGACATGATCGACGCCGGCGCGGCGGGCGTCCACTTCGAGGACCAGCTCTCCTCGGCCAAGAAGTGCGGCCACATGGGGGGCAAGGTCCTGGTGCCCACCCTAGAGTTTGAGCAGAAGCTCGCCGCAGCGCGGCTGGCGGCGGACGTCCTCGACGTGCCGGCGATCCTCATCGCCCGCACCGACGCCAACAGCGCCAGGCTGATCACCAGCGACGTCGATCCCCGCGACCATGAGTTCCTCGGCCGCGAGCGGACCTTCGAGGGCTTCTATCCCTATGCCGGCGGCATCGACGCCGCGATCTCCCGCGGCCTCTCCTTCGCCCGCCATGCCGACATGCTCTGGTGCGAGACCGCGCACCCGGACCTCGCGGAGGCGCAGCGCTTCGCCGAGGCCATTCACGCGCAGTACCCCGGCAAGCTCCTGGCCTACAACTGCTCGCCGTCGTTCAACTGGAAGCAGCGGCTGGACGCCACGACCATCGCCCGCTTCCAGCGCGAGCTGGGGGCCATGGGCTACAAGTTCCAGTTCGTCACCCTGGCCGGCTTCCACGCCCTGAACCTGAGCATTTTCGAGTTGGCCCACGCCTACAAGGAGAGCGGCATGACGGCCTACTCCCGGCTGCAGGAGCGGGAATTCGAGAACGAGCGGCTGGCGGGCTACCGCGCCGTCAAGCACCAGACCTTCGTGGGCACAGGCTACTTCGACCTCGTGGCCTCGACCGTCGCCGGCGGCCACGCCTCGACCACGGCGCTCCACGGCTCCACCGAGGAGGAGCAGTTCCGGGAGAAGGCCAGCTAGGGAGGGGGAGCGTCATGGCGAACGACATCCGCGTCGAGGGTCCGTCCACCCCCGCGCAAGACCAGATCCTCACCCCGGAGGCCCTGGATTTCATCGTCCACCTCCAGCGCAACCTCGGCGCGGCGCGCGAGGACCTCCTCGAGCGCCGCGTCCGCCGCCTGGAGGACCTCTCCCGCGGCATCGGGCTCGGCTTCCTGGAGCACACCGCGGACCTTCGCGAAGCCGCTTGGCAGGTCGCCCCGGCGCCGCCGGACCTCGCCGACCGCCGCGTGGAGATCACCGGCCCGGTCGAGCGCAAGATGATGATCAACGCGCTCAACTCCGGCGCCAGCGTCTTCATGGCCGACTTCGAGGATGCCCTCTCCCCCACCTGGACGAACGTCGTCGAGGGGCAGGCGAACCTGATCGCAGCCGTGCGCCGCCGCCTCGCCTTCACCAGCCCCGAGGGCAAGGAGTACCGGCTCCACGACAAGACGGCCACCCTCCTCGTCCGCCCCCGCGGCTGGCACCTCACCGAGCGGCACCTGCTGGTGGACGGCCTGCCCGTCTCGGCCAGCCTCTTCGACTTCGGCCTCTATTTCTTCCACAACGCCGACGAGCTGCTGAAGCGGGGCACGGGTCCCTACTTCTACCTGCCAAAGCTCGAGAGCCACACCGAGGCCGCGCTCTGGAACCAGGCCTTCGTGGCCGCCCAGGAGGCCCTGTCGATCCCCGTCGGCACCATCCGGGCCACGGTGCTCGTCGAGACCATCCCTGCCGCCTTCGAAATGGAGGAGATCCTCTGGGAGCTGCGGGACCACGCCGCGGGTTTGAACGCCGGCCGCTGGGACTACATCTTCAGCATCATCCGCAAGTTCCCCCGCGGCCTGGTCCTCCCCGACCGCTCCCGGTTGACCATGACCGTGCCGTTCATGCAGGCCTACACCGATCTGCTGGTGGCCACCTGTCACCGCCGGGGAGCCCATGCCATCGGCGGCATGGCGGCGTTCATTCCCAGCCGCCGCGACGAGGAGGTCAACCGCACGGCCCTGACCAAGGTCCGAGAGGACAAGGACCGGGAAACCAGCCAGGGCTTCGACGGCACCTGGGTGGCCCACCCCGATCTGGTGCCGGTGGCGAAGGAGATCTTCGACCGGCGCCTGGGCGACCGGCCGAACCAGAAGGAGATCCTGCGGGAGGACGTCGAGGTCACCGAGTCCCAGCTCCTGGACTTCCGGGTCGACGGCGGGAGGATCACCGAGAACGGCGTGCGCGCCAACGTCGGCATCGCCCTCCAGTACCTGGGCTCCTGGCTCCAGGGCCAGGGCGCCGTGGGCATCGACAACCTGATGGAGGACACGGCCACGGCCGAGATCTCCCGTACCCAGCTCTGGCAATGGATCTGGAACGACGCCCACCTGGATGACGGCCGTCAGGTCACCGCGGATCTTTACCGGCAGATCCGCGACCAGGAGCTCGCCGCTCTCGGAGGCCCCGACAAGGGCCGCCTCCGGGATGCCGCCGAGATCCTGGACGGGCTCGTTCTCAACGGAGAGCTCGTACCGTTCCTCACCATCCCCGCGTATCAGTACCTGGATTGACGAGACCCGGACCCGGCGCCCCGGCTACCCGATAAAGTAGACGATGGTGAGCGGTACTTTGCCCGTATTCCTGACCAGGCCTCCCGTCGCGCCCAGCGCGACCTCCTTGCCGCTGTGAGGCGGCACCGCGATAGTGCCCTGCGTCTGCGGCGGGGGGTTGAGCCTGAAGAACAGTTTCCCCTCTTTGTCCGTCTGATTTTCGACCGTGGTTTTCGAATGGCCCGGAATCTCGGCCGACAGGCCAGGCTTCAGCTCGATCACGACATCATTGGTCACCTTGGTCTCCGCGGACATAGCCCTTCTCCTTTCCCTTGAATTGTCAGAGTGCCAGACGAGCCGGAGAAAAGGCAAGGAGTATGCCAGGGATTTTTTCCTCGTTTCCAAGAAAATCCTCTCGGGCCGCGGGGTTTCGCCCGCTATCGCGGGGATTCCTGACGTGTCCGTGACATGTCAGGAATCCGTCAGAGAGCCAGGGATTGAAATCCCGGGCGAAGGGATGCCTTGCTGCTACGCCGGGGTCGGCGCCAGGGTGTGGTGGTGGTGCCCCCACCCGCGTGCACGGAAGGCAAGCGCGAGCAAGAGAATGCCGGTCGCGATTGCGTGTGCACTGATCAGCCAGACGAGCGCCAGCGCGCCCGCGCCAGGGAAGAGGAAGACGAAGATTCCAAACAGGACCGACGCCAGGCCTGCCAGGATCAGCAGCCACTCGCCCGCGACGACCTTGCGCAGCCGGATCGCCACGGCGATTTCAAGCACGCCGGTGATCAATGCGTTCGCCCCCATGACCAGGACCAGGACCAGAGCCGTCAGGCCGGGATATATGAGGGCGATGATTCCCGCGCCGACGCTGACCAGCCCCAGCAAGAGAATCAGCCACCATTCCCGATCGCTGGTCCGGTTCTTCACTGAGCCGGCGATCGACACAAAACCACTGATCAGCGCGTAGACCGCGAACAGTGTGACCAGCCACAGCAGAGTCAAACCCGGCCACAGGAGGGCGAGAATGCCGAACAGCAGGGCGATCACTCCGCGTAGCGCAAGCATCCACCAGGCCCGTGATAGGAGGTCGTTCATTGCTTCGTTCATCTTGAACACTCCTTTCCCTTACTAGACGGTTATTCGACGTCGGCGCCTGTCGTCGACACAAGGCCTCCATGTTTCATCGCTCTTGGGCTTCTTGCCTTGTATCCTGCTCGCGGACCAGCCAATACGTCACCCCCAGTGCCAGCAGCACGGCGGCAAGGGCTAGAATGGTGGCGGAGGAATATTCGTGCAGATCGAGGATGATGAGCTTCCGGGCGAGGGCGAGCACCGCGATCAGCAACACCGTTTTGACCTGGATGATGCTTTCGCCGGCGGCTATCACCCTGATGATCGAGTGCTTGAACTCCAAGGCGATGAGCACCGTCAGGATCTGACCGAAGAGCGCCTGGAAGATTCGGGGGTCCAGCGGGTCGAGCTTGTCATGCAGCGCCAGCAATACGACCTCCCTGGCCAAATCCCACAGGGCGATCACGATGACGATGGCGATGAGATAGGCGAGGACCAGCGCGACGACCTGCTCGAAGCGTTCGTAGAAGCTGAGCGTCTGCCAGCTTCGCCGGAACCCTTCGTAACGGACGCGGAGTCCGCTCTCTTTCATAAGGTCTCTGCTCCAAGACTTGACGCCCGTGGGTGAGCATCGGGGCAGGAGAGTCCACATGACCCGAATCCTCGCCGGCTGCCACGCTCGCGGAGACCGGGGTCACATTTCCTTCAAATATTTATGCACAAACTGTACCGCCATCGACCCCTCGCCGACGGCCGAGGCAATGCGCTTGACGGAACCAAGAACCAGGGGGAATCTCGGATTGAGGCTACTTCAGCGCCGCCAGCGCGCGCTCCAGCACGGCGCAATCCAGTCCGCAGAGCGTTTCGGCCATCTCGTCTTGCACCTGCCGGACCCGCTTCGCGCCCGCGGCGTGGCGCTCGCGGCCGAGCGGTGTCAGCTCCGCGCGCACGCAGCGGCGGTCGCGGGGGTCTTCCACGCGCTGGACGAGCCCGTCGGTCTCCAGGCGGCCCATGAGCTGGGTGATGTTCGAGCGGACGCAGACCATTCGCGATGCGAGCTCGCTCAGGGCCAGCGGCTCCCCGGCCAGCGCGAGATGCTTGATGGCGCTGTATTTGGCCACCGACAGGTCCACCATCTCCAACCCCTCCTCCAGACGTTTTTCGAGGGCTCGCGCGATCTGCAGCAGCACGGCCATCACCCGGCTGGTTTCGGACGGGTAGAGCGTCGCCTGCATGGCATCCATGGGAGGCGTCATTTCGTCCCTCCAGCCGCCGCCGGCCACTCGGCGTCGCCGAGCTTCCAGCCGCCGCCCAGGGCGCGGTAGAGCTGGACGAGGGTGGCCAACCGGTTGTAGCGGGCCTGCGCGAGGAGGTTTTCGGCCGGGTAGAGATTTTGCTGCGCCTGCAGCACCTCGAGGTAGGACGACAGGCCGGCCACGTAGCGCGTATTCGAGATCTGGGCCGCCTGGCGGTCAGCGGCCACCGCCCGCGCCCGTTCCCGCTCCACGTCGGCGAGCTTCTGGTACGCCACCAGCGCCGTCGAGACCTCGCCGAAGGCGTTGGTCACGCTCTGTTCATACTCCACCCGCGCCTGCTCCCAGCGGGCGACGGCCGCGCGGTACTGCTCGCGCAGCCGCTGCCCCTGGAACAGGGGGCTCAGCAGCCCGCCGCCGATCGTCCAGGTCCGTCCCGCCGGAAAGAGCTGCGAGACCTGGGGCGACACGAGGCCGAGGGCGCCGGTGAGGCTGATGCGGGGGAAGAAGTCGGCGTTGGCGACGCCGACGTTGGCGTTGGCCGCGATGAGGCTCTGCTCGGCTTGGCGCAGGTCGGGCCGCCGCTGGAGCAGGTCGGAGGGGAGACCGGGCGGCACGGCGGGCGGCAGGAACTGATCGTTCAGCACCGCGCCGCGCGGGATCGGCCCGGGATTGCGGCCGAGGAGGAACGCCAGCCGGTTCTCCTGCGCCACGATCTGCCGCTCGAGGTCCGGGATGTTGGCCGCAGTCGAGGCGAGCGAGGCCTCGGCGCTGGCGGTCTCCAGGGCCGACGCGGCGCCCCCCTGCAAGCGCCGGTTGAACAGGTCGAAGGTTTCCTGGAAATCCGCCGAAGACCGCTTCGCGATCTCGAGTTGGAGATCGAGCTCGCGCAATTGGAAGTAGCTCGTGGCGACCTCGGAGACGAGGGAGAGAAAGACGCCGCGGCGCGCCTCCTCGGAGGCCAGGTACTCCGCCAGAGCCGCTTCGTTCAGGTGGCGGATGCGTCCGAAGAGATCGAATTCCCAGGCGGCGTTGACGTTGAGCTGCACCAGGGCCCCCTGCGCCCCGGGAGACGAGGAGAACTGCGACTGCCGGCCATACCCCGCCTCCACCTGCCCCTGGATGGCGGGGAAGCGCTGTGCGTTGACGATCCCCGCGTTGGCGCGCGCCTCTTCGACCCGCCAGGCCGCGAGCCGCACGTCGTAGCCGTTCTTGAGCGCCTCCGCGATCAAACCCTTCAGGGCATCGTCCCGGAAGACCTCCCACCACGCCTGGTCGGCCAGCGAGGCGGCTTCGGCCGAGGTGACTTGCCCGCGATGTTGCTCGGGAACTGTGACGGCCGGCCGCTGGTACTGCGGGCCGGTGACGCAGGCAGAAAGGACAGCAAGGACGACAAGGACAGCAGGGACAGAAAGAGAGGAGGAGAGACGCTGGATCATCAGTGGCCCTCCTCAGGAACCGGCAGGAGGGCACCCCCTTCGGCCGCCGCGCGCTTCCGCTCCGCGCCGCCGATGCGCTCGACCACCACGAAGAGCACCGGGATGAGGAACACGGCGAAGCAGGTCGCGGCCAGCATGCCGGCGACCACCACGGTGCCCAGGATCTGGCGCGATGTGGCGCCCGCGCCCTGGGCGATCCACAGCGGCACGCAGCCCAGGATGAAGGCGAACGACGTCATGAGGATGGGCCGCAGGCGCAGCTTCGCCCCTTCGAGCGCGGCGTCCGACAGGCTGCGCCCCTTCTCGAACTCGGCCTTGGCGAACTCGACGATCAGGATCGCGTTCTTGGCCGCCAGACCGATCAGCACCACCAGCCCGATCTGCCCGAAGACGTCGAAGTCGAAATGCCGCAGCAGCAGTCCCAGGAAGGCGCCGAAGACGGCGACCGGGACGGAAAGGAGAACGCTGAACGGCAGCGTCCAGCTCTCGTAGAGCGCCGCCAGGATGAGGAACACGAAAATGATCGAGAGCATGAAGACCTTGCCCGTGGTGCCCTCCGCCTTCTTCTCCTGGTAGGAGAGGTCGGACCAGTCGAAGCCCATCTCGCGCGGCAGGCTTTGCGCCGCGACCTCCTCCAGGGCGGCCAGGGCCTGACCCGAGCTGTAGCCGGGTGCGGCCGCGCCGTTGACCTGGGCGGCACGGAAGAGGTTGAAGCGCTGCGTGTACTCCGGACCGGCGGTACGGCGGATGGTGGTGATCGCCGACAGCGGCACCATGTTGCCGTCGTTGTTGCGCACGTAGAACTGGCCGATGTCCTCCGGCCGGGTCCGCTCCTGACCCTCGCCTTGCAGGTAGACGCGCCACTGCCGGCCGAAGCGGTTGAACTGGTTGACGAACGAGCCGCCAAGGAACGCCTGCAGCGTCTGGTACACGTCCGAGATGGGCACCCCCTGCTTCAGCGCCTTGTCGCGGTCGACGTCGACCAGCACCTGGGGCACCGCGGCGCGGAAGGAGCTCCTGACGTTCTGTAGCTCGGGCCGCTTGCGCGCGGCTTCGAGGAAGCGCTGGAGGTTCTGGTTCAGATATTCGACCGAGCCGCCGCTCCGGTCCTGCACCCAGAGCGAGAAGCCGCCCGAGGTGCCGAGGCCCGGGATGGCGGGCGGCAGGAAGGCCAGGACGTTCGCCTCCGGGATCTGAGCGCGGAAGGCGTCGTTCAGCTTGGCCGTCAGCTCCTTCGCCGTGCGCCCGTTGCCCTCCCGCTCGGCCCACGGGTCGAGCGAGACGAAGAAGAAGGCATTGTATGAGGCCGAGACGTAGGAGAGCAGGCTGAAGCCGCCCACCGTGTTGAAGTACCGGACGCCCTTGGTCTTGCTGAGGATGTCCTCCACCTGGCGGCAGACGGCGTCCGTGCGCTGGAGCGACGAGGCGTCGGGGAGCTGCACGTCGAGATAGAAGAAACCCGTGTCCTCATCGGGCAGGAAGCTGGTGGGGACCTTCTTGCCGAGCCCGCCCGCGAGCAGGCTGAACCCCACCAGGATCGCCAGCGCGATCACCACCTTGCGGATCAGAAAGCCGGAGGTCCTGAGATAACCGTTCCTCGCCTTGTCGAAGCCGCGGTTGAACGAGCCGAAGAAACGCGCGAGCAACCCCCTGGACTCCTTGCGCGGCCGCAGCAGCAGCGCCGAGAGCGCCGGTGAGAGGGAGAGGGCGTTGAACGCCGAGATCAGCACCGAGATCGCGATGGTGATGGCGAACTGCTGGTTGAGCCGCCCCTGGATGCCACCCAGGAAGGCGACCGGCAGGAACACCGACGAGAGGATGAGGGCGATGGCCACCACCGGCCCGGACACCTCCTTCATCGCCTGGAGGGTCGCGGCGCGCGGCGTCATCCCCTCCTCGATGTGGTGCTCGACCGCCTCGACGACGACGATCGCGTCGTCCACCACCAGGCCGATGGCGAGCACCAGGCCGAAGAGCGACAGCGCGTTGATCGAAAAGCCGAGCAGCGGGAAGATCGCGAACGTCCCGATGAGCGACACCGGCACCGCCACCAGCGGGATCAGGGTCGCCCGCCAGTTCTGCAGGAAAAGGAAGACGACGAGGAGCACCAGCAGCATGGCCTCGGCGAGCGTCTTCAGGATCTCCTTGATCCCCTCGGTCACCGGCCGGGTGGTGTCCACGGAGACGGCGTAGTCGAGGTCCTCGGGGAAGCGGGCCTTGAGCTGGGCCATCTGCGCCTTCACCCCGTTGGCCACCGCCAGGGCGTTCGAGCCCGGGGCCTGGAAGACGCCGATGATGCTCGACGGCTTGCCGTTGAAGCGCCCGATCTGCTTGTAGGAGAGGGCGCCCAGCTCGATGCGCGCGACGTCCTTCATGCGCACCGCCGAGCCGTCCGGGTTCAGGCGCACCACCACGTCGCCGAACTGCTCCGGGGTGACGAGCCGCCCCTGGGCGCGCACGGTGTAGGTGAACTCCTGGCCCGCCGGTGCCGGCTCGGCGCCGATCTGCCCCGAGGGATTGACCGTGTTCTGCGCCTGCACGGCGCGCAGCAGGTCGGAGACGGCGAGGCCCAGCTTGGCGAGCTGGTCCGGCTTCACCCACAGCCGCATGGCGTACTCGGAGGCGCCGAAGTTCACGACCTGACCCACTCCCGGCACCCGGTAGATGGCGTCGTTGAGATTGATCAGCGCGTAGTTGCCAAGGAACAGGCCGTTGTAAGTCCCCTTCGGCGAATAGAGCGAGATGAGCATCAACGGCGTGCCCTGGGTCTTGCGATAGGTGAGGCCGATGGAGTTGACGTCGGCGGGCAGGCTCGGCAGCGCCTGCGAGACCCGGTTCTGGGCATTGACCTGGTCGGCGTTGCGATCGGTGCCGACATCGAAGGTCACGCGCAAGGTGATCGTGCCGTCGTTGGCGTTGACCGACTGCATGTAGAGCTCGTCCTCGACGCCGTTCATCTGCTGCTCGAGGGGTGTCGCCACCGATTGCTCGACGGTGACCGCGTCTGCGCCCGGGAAGGTGCTCTGGATCTGGATGAGGGGTGGAATGATGTCCGGATACTGGGCGATCGGCAGCCCCGACATCGCCACCAGGCCGAGGAGGACGGTGAGGATCGAGATGACGATCGCGACGATGGGCCGGTCGATGAAAAAACGGGCCATGACCTATCTCCCTCCCCGCGCCGGAGTGGACGTGGGCGTCGTGGGCGTCGTTTCGGCGCCAGCGGCTCCGCCGGCGGCGACCTCGGGCGGCGCCTCCTTCGGATTCACCTTGACGCCCGACTTGACGCGCGTGAAGCCCTCGACCACCACGCGGTCGCCGGGCTGCAACCCGGAGTCGATGACCCACAGCTTGCCGACCCGCTCTCCGGCCTGGACAGTGCGGATCTCGGCCTTGTCATCGCTCCCCACGACCGCTACCTGGTAGCCGCCCTGGAGCTCGTTGACCGCGCGCTGCGGGACGAGGATCGCCCCCTTCTTGAGCTCCGTCACCCCCCGCACTTTGGCGTACTGGCCCGGGCGCAGCAGGTTGCCGGGATTGGGGAACAGGGCCACGGTGGAGATGGTGCCCGTCTTCACATCCACCTGTCGCCCCTCGAAGAGGACGCGTCCCTTGTGCGGGAAGACCGAACCGTCCGCGAGCACCAGCTCGAGGTTGTCCTCGCGGGCCACCGCCGGCTCCTTCTGAAGCCTCTCCTGGAGGTGCAGATACTCCTGCTCGCTCAAGGGGTAGAGCACACGAATGGGATCGACCTGCGAAACGGTGGTGAGCACCGTGGTGGGGCTCACGAGATTGCCCACCTGCTGCTGGGCGATGCCGGCGATGCCGCCGATCGGCGAGGTCACCCGCGCCCAGCCGCTGGTGAGGCGCGCCTGGTGCACGGCCGCCTCGCGCGCGTCCGCGGCCGCCTTCGCCGCTCGCTCCGCCGACAGCGCATTATCGAGCTCCTGCTGGCTGATGGCCTTCTGAGCGACCAGGGGCTGGAAGCGGACCACGTCCTGATGCGCCTTGGCGAGCTGGGCCTTCGCCTGTTCCAGGTCGGCCTGGACCTGCTGGAGCTGCGCCTGGGATTGGCGGGGATCGATCTCGAAGAGGAGCTGGCCCTGGCGGACGAAGCTCCCCTCCGTGTACACCCGCCGCAGGAGATAGCCGTCCACCTTGGGGCGGATCTCGGCGTTGACGTTGCCGTCCGTCGTGCCGATCCACTCCTTGTAGACCGGCACGTCGCGCTGCACGACCGGGGCGACGACCACCGCGGCAGGCGGTGGGGGAGGCGCGGGCGTGTCTTTCTTGCCGGCACAGCCGGCCGCGAGGACCAAAGCCAGGGCGGCAAGCACGGCACCCGGGCCGAGAACCAGTTCACGCTTCATCCTTGCGTCTCCTTGCGCGGATTGACCGGACAGAGAATGCGCCGGATCATCCTTGAGGCCCCTTTCACCCTGAAGGGCGCTCCGGCGGCGTCCCTCCAACGGTGCCCTCCTCCGGCTCGGGAGGGCGGTCATTCATATATGTACAGTAGGGCCGGGACGGAAGCGGTGTCAAGGCCTAGATTATAGGCGGCCTGTCAAGAGTCCACGGGAGGTGTCTTTGTCGGTGATGGCCATCGGGTTCAGACTCTCCCTGCTCAAGGTGCCATCTCCGCGTCGCCACCACCCCAGAATCTCGGGAAGAGCCGTGCTGAAGAGAGTTGTTGATTGCTACTCAGTTGGTATGACGGCCCCCCAATCCGAGGCTGTGCATCCGCAAAATTCGCTAAACATTGGACTTAATGCGACGACGTCAAAATTATTCACCGTCGCGTGAATATTCGGCGCGAATGTATCGCCTACAAATCCGAACCGAAAAGACGTAGATCGAGCGGAGTTCTTGATCTCTGATGATCGTGCAAGGCCGAATATTCCTAAATTAAATAGGCTGTCGAAGACGGTGCCGGTCTCCTGAAGAGTCTGACATCCAAAAATTTTGCCTATCCGATCTTGGAAATCGCCGACGAAAATTGTATTAGACGACCCTCCCCACGACTTCATGAAATGACCTAGCTGGGGGTGAGTGATCTGCATTTGATTGACTACATATTGCGCCATTTCATAATTCGTCCTTGCAATTATAGGAGGTATGAAAGACGGGTCTACTCGAAAGGATGAGCTGGGACTCTCGTCCCAGTAATCAAAAATGCGTTGCATGTGGGTCAAGACTTGCCGGGGCCTGTAGAGAGTGTGCCTCAAAATGTAACCGAATGAATACTCCTCAACCCCATGCGTGGGATTTTTGATTTTTTCCGGCATAAGGTCGCGCCAGATGTCATTGAAATGCCCGCTCTTGGTTCTGGAGTATGACTGTAGGCGTCTACTCAACAGATCCTGAAAACTGTTCTCTGGCCATCTTAGATAGTGAGTGTTCTGAATGAACTTATCTGCGTCCCATACAATCATTCTTGCTTCCTCGGTCAATTCTCTGGGAAGGAAGGCTTTGAAGCAAAAGGAATTGCAAAAAAGACGATCTTTGGAGCATTTGTATATCGCATCGATTAGTCCAGCAAATATCGCCTTTCTGGATTCCGGAGTGTGGTCAATTATCGAGTCGAAACCGTCCAGGCAGATCAGCACAAACTTGCCGGATTCTTCTATTATGCCCGCGCATTTATCCAGCAGTGAGCGTAAAGCGGGATGATAGGGAAATTCGTTAATGACGCTCAACTGCGTTTTCGTCAGACCCAGCGAATGACTAGTTCCCCTTTCTAGTCCGATTCCACCCGAAAGGGTAAGGAGCCTCTCGATAAGTCCTATTATCCTGTTATTGCTAGACTCAATTTCAATATAGCCTTCACTAGCTAAGAACTCCCTAATCTCGCGCCTTAAAACGCTTTCTTTTGGGACAGTATCTGCAACAGCTTCCAAGCAATAGACCGCCAAGACGTTACGCCAAGTATTTCTGGCGAGGTTCGCTATCTCTGCCCTGCTGGTATCCCGCAACCGGGCGAGAGCTTGGTGGACCTGTGCGAAGCTAATTTCATCGAGGTCGATAGTTTTGGTGGTTAGGAATGAATCTCGGTTAAGCTCCGTTAGAGCCCTGCGCAACGCTGTCTTGCCAGCTCCTTTTGACCCGTAGACGATGCTAGAATTGTTATTGTTTATCCTCGATAGATCAATTGACTCAACAAAATGATTCTTGAAGCGCTGATCTGTCTTCGCATCAAGATCTCCCAAGTCTCTTCGCTGTTTGCTGGCCACTAGGCGTCCTCCTTAGCAATTAACGCGAACTTCGCGCCTGCGACAAATAAAATGAAACTTATTGAGGCGCCACAAAAAAGCGCTATCCTTACTACGATGGACGCAATAGTCTCTTTGCTCAAAGACATGTACGCATTGATGGAGGACAATATTATGACTATGAGTGACAGAAACGAGAGAATGTTCACTGTGCTTTCGGAGAGTTCGCGCCCGGTTTTCATTAGATCTTGCCTATACAGGGCAATGCCCTGATACGCAAGAAATATAGTTGCTATCGACCACTCAGGAGAAAAGGCAAGGCGTTTAGGCTCTCCAGAACTAATTGCCTCCAATACGACATAGAGTGAGACCGGAGCAGCGACGAGCAGGTACTCGTAACAAGCAGAAAGCATGGCTCTAATGATGTTTCTGTTTCTATTTGCTGAGGGCTCTGTCATGCTTTCTCCTGAGCGCTCTTTGGAGCGAAACGGCCTCTCCGAGGTTGAGAGGGTAAGCGTAGGAGAACTTTGGAGAACTGTCAAGGGCACATAGGCTCTCCTCTTGACGGTGCGCGGCGGTCCGTCCGTACCGTAGCGGCGGGGGAGTTTTCGCTGGAACTCTCCAGAGCGGTCCCCTGTGAGGCCCCGGACGCTTGGAAAGGCGGTGGTCCGGAGCCTTGGGTGGCCTCAACAGATACAGCAACCCAACTGTTTGGTCGTGGAGAAATGGGTCTGCGTGCCGGTGCAGACCGGGTCCTGGTCGCAGGGGAACGAGCAACGGCCGACGATCATCGAATGGGCTGCGTTGTTGTAGTAGGTGACGATCATCGCGTGACCGCAGCAGTTCGGCGCGGCGTTGGCCGGCGCGGGTGGAGAGGACAAGGCCGCACCGGTGACGATCAGGGCGAACGTCAGAAGTCCTAACCGAGACGTGATGAAGCTCCGCAATTTTCGCATCTGCACTTCCTCCTTCTCTTGAGATTGAGCTGTTTTGCTCCGCTACAATGATAGCTCAAGGGCGACGCGTCAGGTCGCCGGGAAATGACCCGACGGTTGGAACCAATGACCGCCGATGTCCCAGGGTGAACAACGCCGGGCCGGCATCGCCGCCGCGGAGACGGGGTCGTTTCTACGGAAGGTTGGCGAGATAACCCACGCTGAAGGTTCCGGGAGCGTTCACCCGGAGAATTGATCAATCTCCCCGGAATCCCGGCCTTTGCGCCATGCCTTAAACGGTTCGTAGAGATGCTCCAGACCCGTTACGATGCCTTTTTGCCGGCCACGGGGACGGCGGGGCGTCTCTGCTGCGGCGATGCCGGCCCGGTGGTCTCCATCCACCCGCGTCTGAGCACCGCGAGATCGCCTGCCACATCCTCCCCATATAATCCCCCGCATGAGAGGGGAACCCAGGCTGCTCCTCGCCTTCCTCGCCACCGTCCTGCTGCTGGCGGCGAACGGCTTCGTGGCCCGGCGGGCGGTGCGGATCGTCACCGGCAACGTCCGCCTGGTGGCCCACACTCACGAGGTGCTGGCCGCGCTCGAAGCCCTGCAGTCCACCGTCACGGACGCCGAGACCGGGCAGCGGGGCTACGTCCTCACCGGACGCGAGCAGTATCTCGAACCCTACCGGACGGCGCTGAAAGCGGTGCCGGCGCGGCTCGCCCGCATCCGCTCGCTCACCGCGGACAATCCCGTCCAGCAGAGCCGCATCCCTCTCCTCGAGACCAGGATCCAGGCGAAGCTGGCCGAGCTCGCAGAGACGATCGAGCTCAGGCGGAAGGGCGGCCTCGCGGCGGCTCTCCCGGTCATCGAGAGCGACCGCGGCGCCCGGCTGATGTCTGACATCCGCGAGGTCATCGGCAGCATGCAGGCCGAGGAGCAGCGCCTGCTCGGCGTCCGCGCCCAGGGGTCGGACCGCAGCGCCGCCACGGTTGAAGCCACGACGTGGATCGCCAACCTGGTGGCCATCGCTCTGCTGGCCGCGTTCACCATCCTCGCCTTCCGCCGCCTCGACGAGCAGCGCCGGAGCGCGCGGGCCCTGGCCGAGCAGCGCGACTGGCTGCAGACCACCCTGGCGAGCATCGGCGACGCGGTGCTCGCCACCGACCAGCACGGCCGTGTGCGGCTCCTGAACCCCGTGGCCGGGTCCCTGCTCGGCTGGTCGCCGGACGAGGCCGCCGGGCGACCGCTCGCGGAGGTCTTCAAGATCATCAACGAGGAGACGCGGGAGACCGCGGAAGACCCGGTGGCGAAGGCGATCCGCGAGGGAGTGATCGTGGGCCTGGCCAACCATACCGTCGTCATCTCCCGGGACGGCAAGGAGACCCCGATCGAGGACAGCGCCGCCCCGATCAAGGACGCCGACGGGCACACGCTGGGAGTCGTGCTCGTCTTCCGCGACGTCAGCGAGCGCAAGCAGCTCGAGCGCGACCGCGACCGCCTGGCCGCCGGCGAACGGCTGGCCCGCGTCCAGGCGGAGGAGGCCAACCGCGCCAAGGACGAGTTCCTCGCCACCGTCTCCCACGAGCTGCGCAACCCGCTCAACGCCATCGCCGGCTGGGCGGTCGTCCTGCGCACCGGCACGACCAGTCAGGACGCATACCTGCACGCCGCCGAGGTCATCGAACGCAACGCGCGGGCCCTGTCGAAAATCGTCGAGGACATCCTCGACGTCTCCCGCATCGTCACCGGCAAGCTGTACGTGGAGCCGCGCGAGATGGAGCTCACGCCCGTGGTGTGCGCAGCGGTGGAGGCCCTGCGGCCGGCGGCGGAAGCCAAGCAGATCCGCCTCGCGACCGACCTCGGGCCGGCGGGGCCGGTCTGGGGCGACCCCGACCGGCTGCAGCAGGTGGTCTGGAACCTGGTCTCGAACGCCGTCAAGTTCACGCCCAAGGGAGGCGAGGTCGAGGTGCGGCTCCACCGCATCGGCTCGCAGGTCGAGATCGCCGTCCGCGACGATGGCGCGGGCATCGCCGGCGATCTCCTCCCCCACGTCTTCGACCGTTTTCGCCAGGCCGACAGCTCCACCACCCGGCGGCATGGCGGCCTGGGTCTGGGCCTCGCCATCGTGCGCCACCTCGTCGAGCTGCACGGCGGCACCGTGGCGGTGGCCAGCAATGGCGTGGGCCAGGGCTCCACGTTCACCGTGCAGCTCCCCGTGCGCACGTTGGGGACAGCGGCGAGCGACGGGCCGGAGCTTGAAGCGCCCCTGCCGGCCCCTGCCGTGGAGCCCGTCCTGCGCGGACTGCGCATCGTGGTGGTGGAGGACGATCCCGACTCGATCGACATGGTCTGCGCCCTGCTCGCCCAGAGCGGCGCCGAAGTGCGGCCCGCGTCCTCGGCGGCCGAGGGGCTGGCCGCGGTCGAGCAATGGCTCCCCGACCTCCTGGTCTCGGACCTCGGAATGCCGGAGGAGGATGGCTATTCCCTCATCCGCAAAGTGCGGGCCCTGCCCGCCGAGCGCGGCGGCCAGGTGCCGGCGGTCGCCCTCAGCGCCCGCGCGCGGACCGAGGACCGGGTCGCGGCCCTCGCCGCCGGCTTCCAGATGCATGTCGCCAAGCCAGTCGAGTCCGCGGAGCTGCTGGCGGTGGCGGCCGCGCTGGCGAAGCCGGGGGTGCGTTCGTAGCAAGAACCCCCTGGGACCGCCGGCGTCTCGCCGGCCACTTACTCCGTTTTTTCTTCAAGCCCTCTCTGTGCTGAAAAAGAGTCTTTGACGGCCGCCTCCTCGCCCGGGATTTCAATCCCGGGCGAGGAGGCGGCCCCTTTCATTCCTCTTCGGGTGCCGCTGCGCGGCACCCGAGAACAGAGAGGTTGGGAGAGTGAGCTTGGAGAATTCAACCTTGATCGGGGTTCCCCTCCCTGCCGGCGGCCTGGTCGATGAGGGTCACCTTCGCGGCCGGCCGCCGCTTCTGGATCGGCTTGATGCCGAAGGACTTCAGCCGCGGGTCCCGCAAGCCCAGCTCGGCCTTGACCAGATGGCGCAGCCGTCTCACCAGCTCGCGGGCCGCTGCCATCTGCTCCGACAGCTCCCGCGTAGCCATCCGGCGTTCACTCTCCAGGCGGTCCCGCTGCATCTTTGCCGCCTTGACCTTCTCCAAACAGGTTTCCAACGCCTGCCGCGGAGCCTTGAGCACGGGCATGGCCTCCTCGTTCAGCTTCATCACGATCGCCATACCGTGCCATTCCCGGGTGACTCTCGGATACGAATTGTCCGTGGACATGACTCTCTCCTTTCCTGAGTTCGTTAAAGCCGGTCTCAAGCCGGCGGGTTGGAGCCGGGCGGCTGGGCCGCTGCGGCCTTCTTGCGCGGACCGCGCTTGCGAATGGGAGCGATGTTGAACTGCACCAGGAGCTCGTTCCGGGTGCCGAGGTTGCCCTTGACGATGCCGCGCAGACGCCGGGCGGTCTCTTTCCCCCGCTCGATCACCCCTCCCAACTCCTGGGTGGCCCGCTGCCGCCCGCTGGCGAGCGACTCCTGAAGGTCCTTGAGGCCCTTGCCTTCGACCAGGAGTCCCTCCAGGGCGCTACGAAGGGCCTCTGCGTTTGCGACCTCCCCGGCTCTGTCTTTGCACGCTGCCAGGAGACCCTCCCAGTCGCGCACGATGCCTGAAAATGCATTGATGCTGGACATGACTAATTCTCCTTTCCGTTCCGTGACGGGCAGTGATTTGCTGCACGGTAGCCGTCATTATCTATAGAGCCGCAGAGAAGTCAAGAGGATTTGGACAAAATGGTCTATCGAAAATGCCTTATTAGATATCGACGACAAGAAAGCTCCTGCGGCGACGGAGATGCGCTCTTTCATGCAGGGAATCATCGGCCCGCGAGCTCTGGTCCGTATTCACGGAAAGAGAAGTCTGACACGGAAGCCCGATCAAGCCTTGGAGAGCCCATTCCGTGCTTGATGATCTCCACTTCGAGGTATTTAGGGGCTGGAACCGCCGGGCGAGGAGTCGGTTTCGCGGGGCGAAGGGCTCGCCCCGGCTAACCGGAAGGTGGCCCCGGGCGACGGTCTCCCAGCCCGAATTACCGGGCTGGTGGCCCCAGGAGGCGAAGAGGAGGGATTTCGAGACGAAAAAGCGGCCCCGTCAGGCCATGGGGCGGCCCCTGCGGGCCGCGATCCGGCTTGCTGGGGCCGCTTCGGGCGTTCGCCGGGGCTGTTCCGCCGCTTCGCGGAGCCGCTTCCCCGGTTCGGGGGCCCGTCAGAGGCTCAGGACGCCGTGGTCATCTCCAGCGGCCGCGCTCGTACCGCCAGTGCCCACGATGGCGGGCATACCGGGGCGCCACCCAGACTGCGCGCGCATGCGGCGGCCGCGTCCAGGCGCCCGGCACCCAGAGCCACTCGGCACTGCCCACGTTCCAGTCCCAGTAGCCGGGAACCCAGTAGTAGCCCGGACCCGGGGACGTGATCGCGACCTCCGCCCGCAGTCCCGGCGGCGGGCCGCCGACTTCGAGGCCGACGCCGCCACCCCCGTAGTAACCGTAGCAGCCCGCCAGCAGGCTGAGCGCCAGCACCGCCAGCAGGGTCATGAGAGCTGATGAAGAGAGTTTCTTCGACATGGCATACCTCCTTGCACCGGAACGCGTCCGCGCCCGGTTCCTGGGTCAGAGAATGCAAAGCTCGGGCCGCGACCCGCCTACCCCGGGTGCTTCGCCAGCAGCGCCCGAGCCTTCCCGAGCGTCGACTCCTGCTCCACCACCAGCTCCGGCACCGGCTGGCGGGTGAGGAGCTGCTTCAGGATGTTTCGCGCCTCGGCCGACTTGGCGGGGAAGTGCTCGAACAGGGCTTCGGCGAGGAAGAGGTGGTTGTCCAGATTGTCGGGACCCAGGGCGACGGCTTTGCGCAGCTCGGCGACAGCCTTGTCGCGGTCCACCCAGCCAGTGACGAAGGGGACCTTGGGGGCGAGGGTGTGGAGACGGCCCAGGACGCGGTGGCCGGCGGCCTCCTCGTAGCGCTCGTCGAGGGCGATGAGGTTCTCGGCGTAGCTCCGGACCTTGTCCCCCACCCCCTGGCGAGCCGCGGCGAGACGGCCGAAGACGTCCCCCCAGAGGCCCCAGTGGACGGCCGACCAGAGGTAGAGCGGCGGCGCCTCGGGAGCGCCCGCAAGGGCCTTCGCGGCTTGGGCCGGCGTCATGGCGTCGAGCTTCGCCCGGCCCCCCGCCCGCTTCGCCAGACGGTTGATCGCCGCCTTGGCCACCTCCTTGCCACGGGCGAAGACCTTCTGCTTCTCGTCGTCGGTCTGGGCCACGAACTCGCCTTTGAAGTGAAGGGCCCGCAGCAGCTTCCACGAGCCTTCCAGCCGGTCCGGCTGCTCCTTGACCGCCCGCTCGAAGTCCGCGATGGCCTCGTTGCTGGGCCCCGGCTGGGCCTTGGCCCCCTGGTGACCCTCGGCCCGCCGGGCATAGGCGGCATCGCCCGCCGCGATGGCGTCGGTCTGGGCAGTCAGGGACGACGGGAGGAGGAGAGAGAGGACGGCCAGGCGAGGGAGGAGGGAGCGGTCGAGGTTCATATGGGGGATTGTAGCTTTGATTGCCGCAATGTGGCATCGGCGTTGCATTTAAATCTTGGCGTGTAGGGAGCGGGGGGCGGGGAGATGGGGTTTGACGGCGCGCCATCCGAACTTCGAAGCAACCAAAGCTCTCCCCGCCCGCCGTAACGAGTTGAAGCGAAGGAGCCCGCTCGGGGTTTACCTTCAAGGAGAAACTGACAGGAGAGGAGCTCGATATGAAGCGCCAGATTCTTTCGATCGCGACGGCCATGGCCCTGACGGCCGGCGGCGCCATCTTTGCCCAGAGCACGCTGAACACGCCTGCCCCAGGTCCGTCGCAGGAGACCAAGCCCGGCCAGACCAACAACAACTTGCAGAACCCGGGCTCGCAGATGCAGCAGAAGCCGGCCACCCCCCCGGCGAACGGCCAGACGACGACCACGACGACCACGACCGCCCCCCCGGACACCACCACTACCGCCCCCACGGACACGACTGCTACCGCCCCCACGGACACGACCACGACCACCCCCACAGACACGACCACGGGGACGATGAACAACGACCAGACCGGCACCGGCTCGACGACCGGCACGATGAACAACAACACCGGGACGACGACCGGCTCCTACAACGGCACGACAACCGGGAGCACAACCGGCTCCTCGATGGACAACACCTCCACGACCACCAGCACCCGTAGTCTGCCGAAGACCGCGAGCGACCTGCCCACCGTGGCCCTGATCGGTCTGCTGGCGCTGAGCGCCTTCTTCGCGGTTCGCGTCTACGCCAAGCGGAATGCCTGATCCGGCCCTTCGCAGGACGTAGGACGTAGCAACGATCACCTGGCGCCGCAGGGCGCCAGGTGATTCCGTCTCAGGGGGACTTTCGGGAACCACCAGGAATTACCGGGAAGATCATGCAGAAAGTGGCCGAGAAATCCTCCGCTCTGATCTGGCTGGAACGGGCGCTGCTGCTGGTGGCCGTCTTCTGCCTCGGCGGCTGGGCGTGGGCCTGGCTCGACGCGCGCTACACTCAGTATCGCGACTCCCAGATCCTGGACGAGGCTCGCAACAGCGCGCCGCCGGCCGAACCCACCCCCTCCGCAGAGAATACCGACCGCCTCGACACCTTCCAGCCGAGCTCCTCCGAGACCCAGGAGCGCCGGCCGCCGACGCCTGAGGGCTCCCTCGTCGGCCGTATCGCCATCCCTCGTCTGGACGTCTCCACCATCGTCCTGGAGGGCGTGGACGCGACGACCCTGCGCCGCGGCGCGGGTCACATCCCCGAGACCTCGCTTCCCGGCGACCGGGGCAACGTGGGGATCGCGGCCCACCGGGACAGTTTTTTCCGCGCCCTCAAAGACATTCGTAAAGATGACGTCATCCGCCTGGAGACCCTGGAAGGCACGTTCCAGTACCGGGTCGACTGGACCCGGATCGTCACTCCCGAGGACACCGAGGTGCTCGACGACACCGGCGCCCCGGCGCTGACCCTGGTCACCTGCTACCCCTTCTACTACGTGGGCTCGGCGCCCAAGCGCTTCATCGTCCGCGCCGTTCGCGCGCTGTAGGCCGTGTTCACGGACAGGTGGCGAAGGCGCTCGTGTCCTGCACCGGCTGGTAGGCCCTGCCCTGGGGATTGTCGTAGGTCTTGACGACGCCGGTCTGGGTATCCGTCACGGTGAGGCGCACCTGCACGTTGGTGAGGCCGCCGGCGAAGACCCAGAAGCGCTGGTTGAAGCCGCAGGCGTTGAGCACCTTCACCACCACCTCGACGTTGGTGGCGTCGAAAAACCAGAAATAACCCGTGTCCGGGGTGAGCCGCACGGCCTGGCCAGCCCCGCTGCCGGCGCCGGTCGACCAGTGGGCCGCCACCTGGAAGCGGCCGGCGGAGAGGCAGAGGCGCGTGTTGTCTGCGGCCGGCAGGCAGGTCCCGGAGCCGCTCGCGGGCTGCCAGCCGAGCTTGACCACCTCGAAGTCGCTCGCCTTCAGGCTGGCGAAAGCGGGGTTCAGCACGTCGTTGTCCCAGCGGGTGTCGTAGGCGCCGGTGATGTAGAGGTTGGAGCCGTTGTCGGCCACGATCAGCCCATAGGTCTTCATCGCTTGAAAGATCTTCCGCACCTCCGGCGGATATCCCGAGAGGTCCTTGCCGGCCTTGAGGCGCAGTCGGGCGCCCATGGGGAGGGCTCCGGCCGTGCCCCCGGCGTCGTGGGAAGCCGGGAAGACGTGGCCGTTGGAGTCTTCCACCGTAAAGCGGAAGGCGTGCTGGATGGGGGCGGCGCCGAACACCTCGTCCCAGCGCACCAGGCCGGGGAGGATGGCGAGACCGGCCGCGTCGGCGCTCGTCCACCCCTCGGGCCGCCGCAGGTTGGAGGTCAGCGGGAAGACCGCGCCGGACCCCGCCTCCCAGCGGCTCCGTCCCTGGTTCCAGTGGGCGTGGTACAGCTCGTAGAGGATGCGGTTGTCCCGGTCCACGATGAGCATGTGGCGATCGCCCCCTACGTCCGTGCCGGGCTGGCCCCCCTCGATCCATTTGGCCGTGGTCTTCGCCTCCGGCGGAATGGGATAGCCGGCCGACCGCCCCGGCGCTCCGGCATCGCTCTCGTCGCCGAACTCCACGAAGGTGACCGGCACCAGCGGCTGGCTCCCGGGCACCGAGAGGTAGACCATGCCGTAGATGTCGGGGAAGACGTCCGCATCCCCCCCGAAGTCGGGATGGAGCCCCACGTCGCGCCCGATGAAGTTGACGTACCCGGCGCTCCCCGGATCGACCGGCGCCGCGCTGACGTCGACGTTCCACCAGTTGTCGGACGGGAACAGCGGCAGGGGACCAGGGAGTGGACCGCCGGGCTGGGCCAAGGCGGCGGTGGCCCAGAGCAGGCCGAGGGCCAGCAGGCCGGGGAGGAGGCGTTTTCCGTTCATAGTTAAGTATCAGTGTACTGGAGATGTTGGGTCCTCACCACCCCGGCCCAGGTCGCACCGTCGGGGACCCTCATCACCCCGGCCCTCTTCTCCCGGCCTCCCCCCCGTCCGCCGGGAGAAGAGGGAGTGGTTAGTCTGAAACAAGCAGAAGCAAGACCTCCTGGGAACGCCGGCGTCCCGCCGGCCACTTACTCCGTTTTTTCTTAAGCCCTTTCTCTCCCGGCCGGCGGGGGGAGGCTGGGAGAGAGAGGGTTGGGCGAGCGAGGGTCAGCCCCGCAGGGCGCTGACGACCGCGTGATCGGGCAACGGGGAGTAAGGGTCCTGAAGGTGCACCCCATGCTACGATCGCTCTCCTTGAAATACGTACCCGTGCTCGCGCCTCTCTTCGGGGGCGGCACGGCCAGGAGGGAGGTTCTCGATGTCCAGAAGGCGTGGTGTTTTTCTCTGTCTGCTCGTCCTGATCGTCTGCATGACCGGCGCCGCGTTCGCGGCGGAGACCGGCTCCATCTCGGGCGTGATCCGGTCCGCCGACGGCTCGGGGCTGCCGGGAGTCACGGTGACGGTCAAGGGGCCGTATCTGCCCGCCGGCCGCTCGGTGATCACGGCGGCGGACGGCGCCTTCAGCTTCCAGCGCCTGCAGCCCGGGCGCTACGAGGTGTCGGCCGAGCTCGAGGGGCTGGGCAACGTCAGCCGGCCGGCCCTCGTCGAGCTCGACAAGGACACCCAGCTCGAGCTGTCCCTCAAGCCCACGGTCCAGGGGGAGATCACGGTCAGCGCCGCGCTGCCCACCATCGACGTCAGGTCGACCGAGGCCCAGGTCAACTTCACCGCCCAACAGATCGAGGAGCTGCCCGTCCCCCGCACCTACAAGGGGCTCTTCGAGCTGGCGCCGGGAGTGAGCGAGAACGGGCGGCCGGCTCCCAACGCCGGCGGCTCACGCATGGACAACACCTTCCTGGTGGATGGCATCACCGTCTCCAACCCCGATTACGGCGACATCTTCCCGGACATCACCGAGCTCGACATCTCCGAGGTGAGCATCATCCGCGGCGGCATCAGCGCCGAGTTCGGCCGCTCGGGCGGCATGGTGGTCAACGCCATCACCCGCGCGGGGACCAACGACTTCGGCGGCCAGGCGCGCTATGAGGACCAGCCGTCGAGCTTCGTCGCCAACAACAAAAATTCGACGGTACAGAACACCACCAACCAGGACTTCGCCGGGATCTCCCTGGGCGGCCCCCTGGTGCGCGATCATTTCTGGTTCTACGGCTCGGGCAGCCGCCCGTCCAACACCACCACCGACCGCAGGAACAATCTCGGCTCCATCCCGGACGAGAAGATCGTCACCAAGGAGTATTTCGCCAAGCTCACGGCCAACCCGACCGAGCAGCACTTCCTCACCTTCGGGCTGCGCCGCCGCGACCGCACGGACGACAACGCGAACGTCACCTCCATCGCCAGCCCGACCGTGGGTAGCAACGACTTCAAGAACGTCGACCTGGGCACCCTCACCTGGACCTGGACCCTCTCGGCCGACAGCTTCACGGAATTCAAGTACAGCCGCGACCGGGAGGACAACGGCACCAACCCGGTCACCAACCTCGGCTACCGTCCGGCGTTCAACGCGGCGCGGCCGGACCTCGTGGGGCAGTTCACCTCGACGCCGGACTTCCTCGTCGGCGGCGCCACCGGCGTCGGCCAGACGGTGGGCGGCGCCAGCCTCGCCGTCAACAACCAGAACTTCCAGCGCGACGAGCTGCGGGCCACCGTCCAGGCCTTCAAAGAGTGGGGCGCCTCGCGCCACGACCTGCGAGCCGGCGGCACCTACGAGATGGACCTGGAGGAGCTGGAGCGGCGCGCCAACGGCTGGGGCACCATCACCTGGAGCTCCACCACCAAGCAGTTCACGGCGAGCTACGTCTCCCAGCAGCCGCCCCACACCGGCCGCGGCCGCTCCTACGGCGTCTTCGGCCAGGACCAGATGACCTTCGGCGAGCGGACGACGGTCACCGCCGGCCTGCTGGTGAACAAGGACGAGTACTTCGGCGAGGTGCTGGGTTCGGTGCCGGGCACCAAGCGGGAGAAGAAGATCCTGGACTTCAACTGGAGCCAGGAGCTCCAGCCGCGGCTGGGCATCGCCTTCGTCCCCAGTCCGCAGCGAGGCGACAAGATCTACGCCAACTTCGGCCGCTACTACAACACCGACAACAAGTCGCTGGGCCGGGCCGGCTCGCCGACCCGCCTCTTCACCACCCGCGCCACCTTCGACGCCGCGGGCAACCTGATCCGCGAGGTGCCCCAGGCCAACACCCAGACCAAGACCATCGATTCCGGGCTCGATCCGCAGTACACCGACGAGGTCCTCCTCGGCTACGCCCGCCCCTTCGGCCTCGCCTGGTCGGCGGAGGTCTGGGCCATGTACCGCCGGTCCGGCAACATCTTCGAAGACGTCTCCGCCGACGGCCTGGGCAACGGTCCCTTCCACGTCGCCCAGCTCCCCAACGCCTACCACCGCTACAAGGCCGTCACCCTGGAGGCGACCCGCCGGCCGGTGACCGACCGGTTCTTCCATCCGTGGGTCAACTTCAGCTATACCTGGAGCCGGCTGACGGGCAACTGGGACATCGACTTCGGGGCCGACTCGCCGTTCTACAACTCCTCCTTCATCCAGGATGGGCCCGGCGTGCTGATCACCGACAACCGCGATGGCATCCTGCGCGGCGACCGCACCCACAACGCCAAGCTCTTCGCCACCCTCCGGCCCCTGGAGCAATTGACGTTGGGCACCTTCGTCCACTACCAGAGCGGCGGCGCCTGGGAGGCGCGGGGCCTGCCGGATGCCAACGTCTCCAGCAGCTCCTACGTGCGCTACCTGGAGAGGGCCGGCTCGCGGCGCATGCCCGGCTGGACCGGCGTCGACCTGCTCGCGTCCTGGGACTTCCGGCTGCCGCGGATCGGCCTGCAGCTCGAGGGGCGCGTCACCAACGTCTTCGACCAGCAGGTCCCCCTGGAGGTGGACGACCGCCTGATCCTCGGCCGCCCGGCCGACAACCAGCCCAACAACCCGAACTTCGGCAAGGGGACCAACTTCACGTCGCCGCGGGCGTTCGTGGCGTCGGTGATCGTGCACTACTAGACCCTGGGAGGCCGGCGTCCTCGCCGGCCTCTTCCTTCAGCAGCCGTGCAATCAACCGCCCTCGGAGCGGTATAACGCGACGCATTCAGCGGCGGTGAGGATTGGGAGCTTCGCCGAGCGATAATCTTGCTTGTTTCGCGTCACGAGGGCGTCGACGTTGCCAGAAACCGCTGCGTAGTATTGGATTGCGTCTTCAAAGTCAGTGAAGGACGAGGCGAGAGCCAGGTCGGTCGTCCGCTCGTCCACCGGGAGCACGCGCACGAGCAGCCGGAGCTTGCGCAGGGCTGCGATGGCTTCGGGCGCAGAGAGCGGTTTGCGCAGGATGTAGAACAGGTTGGAGAAGATCAGAGGCGAGGTCCAAGCCTCGATCTGGTCGTCTTGAACCAGCAGAAACAGCTCGGTCGCCGCCGGAAAGAACGGCTGGCGAGCGAGCAGCAGATCGAGAATGACGTCGGCGTCGACGAAGATCCGGCGGATCATGAGTACTTCTTGGTAAGGTACTCCGCATAGCCTTCCTTCTCGTCCTCGATCTGAAGCCCGGCGAGCAGGCCGGCGAGCTCGCCGACCACTCCGGGCGGCCTCCTCTCCGCCTGCTCCTCCTGCGTAAGCCCGGCGAAATAGCCCTCGACGATTCTCGAAAGGCTGGTCCCCCGCCGTTCGGCATAGGCCTTGGCCTTCTCGATCACGTCTTCGTCCAGTTTCAATGTGAGCTTGGTATTCATCGGGGTCTCTCCGTACGTATAAGTCTTGCTTATTCTGTACGTGCAAGTCAAGCTCTAAGACCCAACGACTCCCTCCTGCGATAACGTTCCCCGCATGGCAACCCTCGCCAATCCCGGCAAGCTCTTCCTCTGGGGCGTCCGCGCGGCGGCCCTCGGGCTCCTCCTCCTCGGGCTCGGGGCCGACCTGCTGGGGATCGGCCAGCCGGGATTCGGCGAGCGCCAGTGGCTGATGGTGATCGCGGGCGCCGTGGTTCTCGCGGTGAGCTTCCTCGGCACCCGGGCTCAAGGAGGGCTCCAAGGCTTCCGCGCGGTCTGGGTGAGCGTGGCCGTGATCGTCTTCAACACGCTGCTGGGATTCCTGCTGCTCAACCTGGTGATCGCCGCCGGGCTGCGGTTGACGGACGCCGAGGGGATGACCAAGCCGTCCGAGGAGGGGATCGACTCGCCCATGATGCGGCTTCCCCTCGTGCGGCTGGCCCATCTCGCGGGGAGCCGGGCTCGTACGCCCTCTCTGGCCCTGCGGGACGACCAGCTCGCTCTGATCTATCCGGGCTGGACCCGCCGGCAGGTGGCGGACCTCCAGGCGGAGAGCTGGGGGCGCTCCCTGCGTTTCCAGCCGTACACCGAGTTCGAGGAAAAGCCGTTCCACGGCCGGTACGTCAACGTCGTCGAGCCGGGCCTGCGGCTGGTCCGCGACCCGGGGCCGTGGCCCATGGCGGCGGGGGTGCACAACGTCTGGGTCTTCGGCGGCTCCACCACCTTCGGCTACGGCCTGGCGGACTGGGAGACGATCCCCTCGCACCTCCAGGAGACCCTGCGCCGGCGCTATCCCGGAGCGCCGATCCACGTCTACAACTTCGGCCAGGGCTACTTCTTCAGTGGGCAGGAGCTGGCCCTCTTCCAGTCCCTCCTCGCAGCCGGCAACGCGCCGCCGGAGGTGGTGCTGTTCGTCGACGGCATCAACGAGCACTTCCAGGAGCCCTTCTACACCGGCTACCTGCGGCAACTGGTCCGTTCACCCTGGACGGCCATCCAGATCCGCGACGACAGCCCGTCGCTCTCCCGCGGCGAGGACGTGGTGGCGCGCTGGCTGCGCAACAAGAAGATGGCGGAGGGGATCTGCGCCGCCTATGGCGTCAAGCCCCTCTTCATCTGGCAGCCGACGCCGAACTGGAAATACGATCTCCGCCACCATCTCTTCGCCACGAGCGGCGCGGCCCTCGGCGATTCCCCTCACTACGCGGCCCTGGACCGGCTGCGCACGTCCGCGCCGGCCACGCTGGGGCGGGATTTCCTCTGGCTCGGCGACCTCCAGATCGGCGACACGCGTCCGCTCTACGTCGACCGCCTCCACTACACCTCGGCCTTCGCCCGGGAGATCGCGGAGCGGGTGGCGGATCGTATCCAGCAGGGGCTGTGAACATGGAGATCCGGGACTTCGCGCGCACCGTCCTCCTCACCGAGGATCTCGACACCAAGCTCGCGCCGGCTCCGGGCGAGCTGGCGGACGCCGATCCCGGCCTGGCCTTCCGGGCGACGGCGCCGGGGCGGCCGGCCCACCTGCGTTTCCAGAAAGTGGAGGTGCCGTCCCTCGTGGGGATGGCCGACCCGGCCCAGCGGCCGCGTATCCTCCACGCCCTGGCGAACCACGAGCTGCAGGCCGCCGAGCTGTTCGCCTGGGCCCTCCTTGCCTTTCCGGACGCGCCGCCGGACTTCCGCCGTGGCCTGCTGCGCATCCTCGACGACGAGCAGCGCCACACCCGCATGTACATCGCCCGGGTGGAGGACGCGGGCGCCCGCTTCGGCGACTTCCCCGTGCACGGCTACTTCTGGGGCAAGGTCGAATCGATCACCACCCCTCTGCGCTTCCTCTGCACCATGTCCCTCACCTTCGAGAACGCCAACCTCGACCACACTGAGGAGTACGCCGAGGCGGCGCGCCGGGCGGGCGACCTCAAGACGGCGGCGGTGATCGAGCGCGTCCATCGCGACGAGATCGACCACGTCCGCTTCGGCTGGACCTGGCTCCAGAGATTCAAGGGGGAGGACGAATCCGCCTGGGACGCCTTTCGCGCCAATCTCACCTGGCCCCTGCGCCCCTCCAGGGCCCGGGGGCGGATCTTCGATCGCGAGGGGCGGGAAGCGGCGGGGCTGGATGCGGAGTTCATCCGCCGGCTGGAGGAGAGTGAAAGCTGACGACACGAAAAGTCGCCGGGTGCCCCAGCGGGGCCACCCGGCGAGAACGGAAACAAACCCTCTCTCAATAAGCCTCCGGCGGGACTCTTTCCTATTCGGAGGTCCATCTCCCTAAAAACTTCAGTAGATGTCGCTAGCAGTTTAGTGCGCCCAGCTCTTGAGAGCGTGACAACTCGGATACATTCCGCGGGAGAATCGACGTCATGCCCGGCCGGCGCATCCTCGCCAACCTCCTCTGGGAGGACGACCTCGCCCGCCGGCGGACCACGCCGCCCCGCGCTGTCCTGGCGACCGTCTCCGGCCTCGCCACCCTCCTCCGCGCCTTCGCCCGCGAGGGGGACCGCCTCTGGACCCCGGCACCAGTCGACCCGGAGCTGGTCCTGGAAGTGCCGGGCCTCCCCCGGCCGATCCTGGAATCGGGTCCACTTCATGAGCTTCCCCCGGTAGACGAAGTCCTGGCTTGGGGTGTCCACTCCGCCATCGCCGCCGCCGTCCACCACCGCGCCTTCTGCCTTCAGCTCGCCGAAGAGCTCGGCTGCGTCCTGCCCGGAGCACGGATGGTGGAGTCCCTCTCTGACCTCGACCGCATCCTCTCCTCCTCGCGGGCGCCTCGAAGCTGGGTGGTGAAGGCGCCCCTCTCCGCCTCTGGCCGCAATCGCTATATAGAAAGGATGGGTCCGCAGATCTCCGATCCCCGGTCAAGGCGGCCCCGGCGGACACTGGAGCACCTCTTCGACCGCCACGGTCCCCTCCTCTTCGAACCATGGATGGATCGCACGGCCGATTTCGGCGTCTCGGCCCTCCTCACCGAAACCGGCCTGCATATCGTGGGCGTCCATGGCCAGAGGGTGGACGCCAAAGGCCAGTTCGCGGGGATCGATCTCCAGCCGGTCCTCTCCGGGGCCGAGCGGGACCGCCTCCTGGAGACCGTCGAAGCCGTGGCCGCCGCCTTGCGCCGTGCCGGCTACGCGGGGCCTTTCGGCATCGACGCCTGGAGGTATCGCAAGGAGGGCGGCGGCGAGATCCTCCATCCGCTGGGAGAGATCAACGCCCGGATGACCTTCGGACGGGTGGCCTGGACCCTGGCCGGGCGAGTGGAGGGAGCCGTCCGCCTCCTCTTCGGTCGCAACCTGCCTGCGCCGGGGACCGGTGCGGAGATCCTCCCTCTCCTCGGGCCAGGGAAGCAGGGGACGGCCGCCTGGCTGGAGATCCTGAGCCCGGGTGAGCCCCCAGTGTAGAGCTTGCCGATTTCGCGGGGCGGGCTCTCATCCGAAACGCTCCGAGTTGCCGTAAGGGATAGTGGAACGAACGGCAATCTGGACTTCGGATTCCGCGGCGCAGGGCTCCTCCTGCGTGGGACGAAGCCTTGCCAATGAAAGGAGATCAAGATGAGACGGCTTTTGCTGATCCCGGTCTGCGCCCTGCTGGCTTTCTGTCCCTCCCGCATCGTCGCCCAGGTGGATTGCGCGACGATCGCCCAGGAAGAGATCCTTCACTGTGACAATCCCAGCGACCCGACGGTCCAGAACATCGCCGGGCTCAGCTTGCAGCGAGGCGCCAACTATCACTGTTACCGGGAGCCCCGAATCGTCATCACCAGGACGAACAACTCGCAAGAGGTGTACCCCGTCTCTGGCAGCCAATGGCAATACACTCCCAACAATCAGAACGTCCAGACGACGTTCAACGGTGGGGCCGCGACCACGCCGATTACCTTCAACATGAATTCGACCGCCGGGTTCAGCCCCTTGAGCGGATCGATCACCATCGGGACCAAGACGATCAACTTCAGGACCTGTGGAGTGCAGCGGACCTCGGCCTACTACTGGACCAAGAGCAGCCAGAACAAGCTCGAAGCGTTCAGTTGTCCTCCTCCGAAGATGCCTCCGGGGTGCCCCAAAGTGGGATACAACCCGTAGGAGCGGTGACGGGACAGTCCTCCGGCCGGCGCTGGTTCTGCACGAAGTTTTGCGATCCGCCCGGCCAAAACGTCCACGCAACTCCGCCGGCGAGCCGCGCCCGGCAGTGGCAAAGCTCTCGCGAGCCCCGGCGTGGGCTCGCGAGTTTCGCGGCAGGGATCGCGAGCCTCGCAACAGGGATCGAGATCTCTCCACCGCAGCTCGCGGGCTCCGGACCAGAGATCGCGAAGCGGCAATCTCGCTTCGGCGGCTCGCGCGAGTGTGACCGGCGCCAGTTAGAATGGGATCGCCTGAAAGGAGGGCGCTGCATGGCTACGACTTCCGGCTGGTTTCACTGGGCTCTGCTCTCGGCGGTCTTCGCCGCGCTCACGGCGATCTTCGCCAAGGTCGGCCTGGAAGGCGTCGATTCCGATCTCGCGACGCTCATCCGCACCGTCGTCATCCTGATCGCCCTCGCCGGGTTCGTGTACTTCACGGGGAAGTGGAGCAATCCTTTCGATCTGCGGACGAAGACGTGGTCCTTCCTGGTGCTTTCCGGGATGGCGACGGGGGCCTCGTGGGTGTGCTACTTCCGGGCGCTGAAGATCGGGGAGGCTTCGAAGGTCGCGCCGGTGGACAAGCTGAGCCTCGTGCTCGTCGCCATCTTTGCCACGATCTTTCTGCACGAGCGCCCGAGCCCGCGGGAGTGGCTGGGGATCCTGCTGGTCGGAGTGGGCGTGGTGATTCTCGGCTTCAAGCGGTGAGCGGCTCTTCGTCCAGACCTTCTACTCCCGCCAGATCGGCCGCGTCAGGCAGGTCGGCCCGCCCTCGGCCTTGAGGGAGATCTCCCGGCCGCGGTAGGTGATCACCTCGCAGCCGGCCTCCTCCAGGCGCCGGCGGGTCACCGGGTTCCCCTCCAGCAGGAGCGCCTTCCGGGGCGCCAGGGCCAGGACGTTCGGCCCCTGGGTGGGGAGCTCCTCTTCCGGGACCTCGACAAGCTGGACCCCCCGCTCGCGCAGCAGGCGCCAGAAGGGGACGGAGAGGAGCGGCGGATAGATCACCGCGAGGTCGTCGTCCACCAGGCTGATGAGGGAGAGGAGGTGGAGGCACGCCTCGGGGCCGCCGAAGTACGGCAGCTCGACGGGCAGGACCTCAACGCCCAGGGGGTCCAGGATCTCCCAGAGCTGGCGCAGCCCCTCGGCGTTGGTGCGGAAGCCGTGGCCGGCGGCCAGGGTGCGGCGGTCGAGCCACAGCAGGTCGCCCCCCTCGGCTGTGGCCTCGCCATGGAGGGCGCCGAGGATGGGGACGCCCATCTCCTGGAGCCGGCGGCCCATCGCCTCCTCCTCGCCGCGGCGCAGGGCCTTGCCCATGCGCAGGAGGACGGCCCCCTGGTCGGTGATCAGGGCCGGATCGAAGACGAAGATCGCGTCCGCCCGCTGCGGCTGGGGCTCGGCGTGCTCGATGACCTCGGCGCCAGCCGCCCGGAGGATCTCCACCAGAGCGTCGTGCTCGCGCCGGGCCGCCGCCAGGTCGGGACGAGACGTGTAGTGCCAGACGGCCGGGTCGGCGCCGCCGAACGCCTCGCCGGGCCGGCGGACGAGGACCCGCCGCAGGGGAGCCACCATGCTCTGGCCACCGTAGGAGGAGGACATGACGGGGCGGAGTCTATCCCGGCGGCGAGGCGTTCCGCGCCGGCCCACACCCCTTCATCACTCCTTCACAACTCCCCCCTACGCTCTTCCCACGGTCGCCGGTGAGTCCGGCGCCGGTCTTTCAGGGAGGAACGCCATGAACGAAATCTCACGATGGGTGGCCGCCGGAATCGCCGGCGGTCTGCTGGTGGCGGCGGCCGGTCTCGCTCAGGAGGCGAAAGCACCCGCCACGACGAGGACAGCGAAGACGGCGAAGATGTCCGCGGCGGAGGTGGTGGCCGCGCTCGGCAAGGAGATGGGAGCGAAGGCGGCGGCGGACGAGTTCTCGGGGGTGGTGCTGCTGGCCAGGGATGGCAAGCCGCTCTTCCGCCAGGCGTACGGCTTCGCCGACCTCGGCCTCAAGGTGCCCAACAATCCGGAGACGAAGTTCAACCTGGGATCGATCAACAAGGTCTTCACCCGCATCGCCGTCGAGCAGCTCGCTCTGGCGGGCAAGCTGTCCCTGGACGACACGATCGGCAAGTGGCTTCCCGATTACCCGAACAAGGACGCGGCGGCCAGGGTGACGATCCTCCAGTTGCGCGACATGCGCTCCGGCCTCGGGGACATCTTCACCGAGGAGTTCGAGAAGGGCGCCAAGGACCGGCTGCTCAAGCCGCGGGACCTCTTCGTCCTGTTCGCCAACAAGCCCCTGCTCTTCGAGCCCGGCAGCAAGCAGCAGTACTCGAACGCGGGCTACGTGGTGCTGGGGGCGATCGTGGAGGCCGCTTCGGGCCAGGATTACTACGAGTACGTCCGCGAGCATATCTACAAGCCGGCGGGCATGACGAGCACCGACTCGTGGGAGCTGGACGTGCCGGTGTCGAACCGCGCGGTGGGCTACACCAAGGAGGGCCCGCGGGGCCCGGCGCCCGGCGGGGCCCGGCGGAACAACCTCTTCACCACCTTCTTCAAGGGCAGCCCGGCCGGCGGTGGCTACTCGACGGTGGACGACATGCTCCGCTTCGACACCGCCCTGCGCTCCGGCACCCTCTTCCCGGACGGCCGCAAGATCGCGGGGATCGGAGCCGCCGGCGGCACCGAGGGGTGCAACGCCCTCCTGGAGCAGATGGACCAGGGCTACACGCTCATCGTCCTCTCCAACTACGACCCGCCAGCGGCGATGGACGTGGGCAAGGCCGTGCGGGGGTGGTTCGGGTTCGGGGACTAGCCTCTACACTCCTCTACACTCTTCCTGCATGGACCCCGCCGGCCGGCTGCCCAGCATTCTGATCATCGAGGATGATCGCAAGACATCCGCGGCGGTGAAGCTGTATTTGGAGAGCGCGGGGTTCGAGGTCGCCCTGGCGTTCGACGGCCGGCAGGGTCTGGAGGCGGCGCGATCACTGCGGCCGGACCTCGTCGTGCTCGACGTCATGCTGCCCCAGGTGGACGGCCTGGAGGTGTGCCGCACGCTCCAGGCCGAGTCCGAGGTGCCGGTGATCCTCCTCACTGCCCGCACCACGGAGGCGGACAAGCTGCGAGGGCTCGACCTGGGGGCGGACGACTACGTCACCAAGCCGTTCAGCCCCCGCGAGCTGGTGGCCCGGGTGCGGGCCGTGCTGCGCCGGGCCGGGCCGCGCAATCCCGGCGATACCGGCGCCACGGAGGACGGGCCGGCCGAGCTGCGGTTCCGGGACCTGAGGGTGGACTTGGCACGCCGCGAGGTGGAGGTATGGGGCCAGAGGGTGACCCTCACCCGCCACGAGCTCCAGCTCCTGGCAGCCCTGGCCCGCTCTCCGGGCCGCGCCTTCTCCCGCACCGAGCTGGTGGAGCGGGCCTTCGGCTGGGACTACGAAGGGATGGAGCGGACGGTGGACGTGCACGTCAAGAACCTGCGCCGCAAGCTCGGGGCCACCTGGATCGAGACCGTGTTCGGCGTCGGTTACCGCTTCGCCGGAGAGCCCCTTGCTGTTCCATAGCCTCCGCGTCCGCCTGCCGCTGATGGTGGCGGCCGTGCTGGCCATCGTCCTCGGCGCGGTAGCCCTCCTCTCGACCCGGGTGGTGTCGGTGGAGCTCCGGCAGTACCTGGCGTCCCGCGGGCCGCGGCCGGAGGACCTGGACGCCCTGGCGACGGAGCTGGCGGCCTGGCGGCAGCGGACGGGGAGCTGGAGCGGCGCTCACGCGATCCTCGCCGCGGCGGGCGGGCGGATGGAGCGGGAGCTGCTGGTGGTGGGAGCGGATGGCCGGTTCGCGGCGGCCACCAGCCCGGACGAGACCTACGGCGCCGTCCGCATCGGCGAAGGTGGCCGGCGGCTCTCCATCATGCGGCGGACTCCCCACGGCACGGGTGAGCTGGAGCTCGTGGAGCCCTACCACGTGACGCTGACGGCGGCCGGCGGGAGCGCGCTGGGAACGCTCTTCTCCACCCCGGCGACACCTCAGGGTGGGATTAGCGGTGGCGGGCTCGTGGGGCGGATCAACCGCGCGCTGCTGCTGGCGGCCCTGGCCGCGGGCACGGCGGGCCTCCTCCTTTCGTTCGCACTCTCCCGGCGCATCCTGAGGCCCGTCGAGGCGCTCACCCGCGCCGCGCGGCGCATGGAAGCGGGCGATCTCGAGCAGCGGGTCGCGGTGGCAGGGCGGGACGAGATCGCCGGGCTGGCCCGGGCCTTCAACGCCATGGCCGAGCGCCGGGCCACGGCCGAGCGGCTGCGGCGCGACCTGGTGAGCGACGTGGCCCACGAGCTGCGCAGCCCGCTGACCAGCCTCCGCTGCCAGCTCGAAGCGCTGCAGGACGGCCTGGCGCCGGCGACCCCCGAGGCCCTGGAGTCTCTCCACGAGGAGGCGCGGCTGCTCGAAACGCTGATCGACGACCTCCAGGACCTGGCTCTGGCCGAGGCGGGGCAGCTCGAGCTGGAGCGCGGGCCCCTCGACCTCGCCCGTGAGGTGGACCGGGCGGTGAAGGCCCTGCGCCCCCGGGCGGCGGAGAAAGAAGTGCGGATCGAGATCGAGTTTCCTTCGGACCTGCCGGCCGTGGACGCGGACGCCCGGCGCCTGGCCCAGATCCTCCGCAACCTCCTGGGCAACGCCGTCACCCACGCGCCGCCCGGCGGCTCCATTCGGGTGAAGGCCCGGGCCGCGGACGGCAACGTCGAGGTGACGGTCGAGGACTCGGGACCCGGCATCTCCGCGGAGCACCTCCCCTTCCTCTTCGAGCGCTTCTACCGCACGGACGCCTCCCGCAGTCGGGCCACGGGCGGCGCGGGCCTGGGGCTCGCCATCGTCAAGCAGCTCGCCGCCGCCCACGGCGGCCGGGTCTGGGTGGAGAGCGAGGTGGGCCGGGGCTCCGTCTTCGGGTTCAGCCTGCCGGTGGCGCGGGAATAGCGGGAATAGAAGGCGGCCTTAGTGGGCTTCTGCGGCATTGGGCCGTTCCTCTCTTGAGCGTCTCGGCGTAATCTGTTCCCGAAAGGCAAGATCCCCATGACCGAAGAGACCTTCGACGACGAGACCATCGACGAGCTGGAGACCTTTTTCCGGGAGGCCATTGCGCGCATTCTGGAGCGGGAGGACAGCGAGGCCTTCCTGGCCTGGGTGCGGCAGGAGGCCGCGGACCGCCTGCCACGACTGTTCGAGCGGCTCCCGGACGAGGCGGCCCGGCGCAGCTCGGCGTCGGAGCTCGGGCGCGCCCTGTGGAGCTCGGTACCGCTGCCGGGCAACGGCTTCCGCTCCCGGCCTCTCCCCGAGCCGGAGCGCAACGACCCCTGCCCGTGCGGCTCCGGCCTCAAGTACAAGAAGTGCTGCGCACCGTGGGCGGCGGAGGTGCCGTCGTTCGATCCGGAGGGGATCTGGCGGCTCGTCGTGGAGGCGCTCCCCCTGGAGCAGGTGGAGGCGCTGGGCCAGTCCGGCCGGGTTCCCCGGCACCTCGTGGGCGATCTCGCGACCTCGTTCCTGGACGACGGCGATCCCGAGCGTGCCCTGGCCCTCGTTCAGCCCATGTTTGACCGTTCCGATCGTCTCGACGACCGGGACGCGGCGGCCCTGAACGCCTTCCTCGAAGCCCACGACCACCTGGACCTGCTGGAGGAGAAGGCCGCGGCCGTGGAGCGGCTGGCGAAGTCCCTCAAGCCGGCCCTGCGCGCCGTGCTCTGGGAGAACCAGGTCCGCGCCCACGCCGTCGAGGGCGAGCTCGACGAGGCCTGGGCGGCTCTGGAGAAGGCGCGGCAGGACGATCCCGAGAGCGCCGCCCTCGGCCCTCTGGAGGTGAGCCTGCTGATGTCCGAGGGGCGGACGGCGGAGGCCGGCGAGCGGGCGCGCTTCTTCCGCGAGCGCTTCCGGCGCGAGCCGGGGATGATCACCGAGGTGGGGATGGAGTTCCTCGACAAGGTCGCCGCCGACCCCGAGGCCGCCCAGCTCGAATTCTCCCTCGGCGAGGAGGTCAAGGACGGCATCCTCCGGCTCCAGGAGCTGCTGGCCCGGCTCCCGGCGCCGGCCGCGACCTATGAGATCCAGCGGATCGGCGATTCGGGGGCCGGCCGGCTCGCGCCCCCCGCCGCGCTGCAGCGGGCGGAGGAGGGCTGGGACCAGGCGTTCTTCGGCGCGGTCCCGGAGCTCGACTCCGACGGGGACGAGGAGAACGACGAGGACGACGAGCTCGATCCCTGGTCCGAGGAGGACGCCGCGCGCTGGCTCGCCTATCTCCTGGACGAGCCCGCCGCCCTGGACAGCGTGGAGATCCTGGAGGACCTCGCCCACTCCGTTTCCGAGCTCGGGCTCGACCGCTACCCCTTCCTCGACCGGCGGCTCCTCAAGCCGGTCCTCGACCGCGGCCTGGCAGCCGTCCGGCAGGCCCTCGCCGCCCATCCCGGGATCACCCGCCTGCCCGACAACGCCGAGCCCAACGGCTCGGCCCTGGCGCTGATCGTCGCCGCCGCGATCCAGGCGGAGCGCCTGGGCGAGCCGGACCGGGGGCGCGAGCTGCGGCAATGGCTGGACGTCCTCGATCCCGGGGGGGTGGAGGAAGGGGAGGAGATTCCTTAGCAGAAACAAAAAGCAAGGACTTCAAGGACATCAGGGACGACAAGGACCTCAAAGACACGGAGAGGATGCCAAGTCTGGTATTTATTGTCCCTGCTGTCCTTGGTGTCCTTGATGTCCTTGATGTCCTTGATGTCTTTGTCTTCGGCTTTTCTGCCGCGTAGGCTCGCGCTCGGCGGCCTCCTGTCAGGTCCACAAGCTCCTCCGCGGTCCCTGCAACCTCGGCGTGAGCCGTCGCTGCCCTCGGCAGCAGTCGTCGCTGGCCGGGCAGGAGCCGTCGCTGTCCCGGCAGGAGCTCTCGCCACTAGCATGAGAACGGGAAATTTCCTCCGCGAGCCGCGCCGGAAGCACCATGATGTGCGGACGCGGCCCGCCCGAGCCATGGTGGCCCGCGGCCGGCGCCGCAGCGGAGGTCCTGATCCATGCGCCGCACACTCGTCGCCGTAACCCTCGCCTCAGCCCTCGCGACCTTCTCTCCCAGCCGCTTCCTCCAGCCGCTCTGGACCCTCGTCTCGTCGCTTTGGTGCCAGCCGGCCCAGGAAGGCTGCGGGATGGATCCCAACGGCCGGCGCCAGCCTGCACAGCAGCCAACTTCAGACATCGGCTGCGGGATGGATCCCAACGGTCGGTGCCTGCCGCAAGCCCAGCCGCAGCTCGATGGTGGCTGCGGGATGGACCCCAGCGGCCGGTGCAATCCCGGCTCATGACTCGAAGCGGAGGCCCTGGTCGTGCCGGGCGCGGAAGAGGTAGCCCAGGACGCGGCGGGCCAGTTCGGCCGTGGCCTCTTCGCGCACTGCTGTCTCCTTGAAGAGCCGCAGGGCGGCCAGGGCTTCCCGGTGTACTCCCTTGGAGTCAAGCACCTTGGTCAGCTCGCCAGCCAGCGCCTTTACCTCGGATCTTCGACCCTCATCTAAGAGCAGTGCCGCCTCTTCCAACAGAGCCAGGGCTGCATCAGCCGCCATCCCACGTCTATTGAAGTCTAGCCGCGCCTCTTCCAGAAGGCTCCGGGCTTCTAGCCTATGGCCCAAACCGGCCTCAATTCGGCCTCGGAGCCAGATGACACGGAGAGCCGCGATCTTATCTCCTTGGACCGCCACCAGATCACCCACCCGGCGGGCCAACTCGGCCGCTTCGTCGTAGCGGCGGATGTGCGTGTAGTTCACGGCCAGATTGAAGGGCAGCATGTACGTCAGGCAAGGATCGCCCGCGCGCTCCACCAGAGGCTCCGCACGCACCAACGTCTCGATCGCCCGCTCGTACTCGCCCATCACCTCCAAGGTGAAGCCCTTCTTGATGAGCGCACGCTCCGGGCTGCGGCCCACGACCAAAGCTTCATCAAGGAGAGCAAGGGCCTCAGCGAAACGGCGCTGATCTCTGCGCAGAGAAGCTTCCAGGTCGAGCATCCTTCCCTGGTCGAGCAGATCGAGAGGATCGGAGCCGGAGAGCCACAGCCGCTTCGCCGCAGAGAAGGCAACGTCCGCCGTCTTCAGCTCGCCCAAGACCCGCAGGACGTTGGCGCCATGCCCCCCGGAGTAGCCTTGCACACGAAGGGGAAACCCCTCCGGCCCGCGCACCAACTCCGCGATCTCACTCGCGAGGCCAGCCCAGGCCGTCGCCAGCTCGACGTCGCGAGAGGCCTCTCGGGCTGAGGCGTGGCACACCCTCTCGCACAGGGCCCAGGTTTGAAGCTCCTCTTCCAGACGGACCACCGTCCGCCGCTCTTCGGGAGACAGCTCCGCCAGGCGCTCGAAAAGCTCGGCGGCCCGCACGCGGTCCTCGGCCCGGGGAGCGCTCGCCGGAAGCGGCAGGGTCTCCAGCCGCTGGTAGCTCGCCCGGGCGTGGGAGCGGAGGTCCTCGACAAGCCCTTCCAGAACGTCCTCGGCGCTCCGGCCATGCCGGCGGCGAGCAACGCGGAGCATTTCGTAGTGGCAGAGGAGCTCCTCCGCGTCCGCAGCCGTGATGCCGGCGTTCGCCGCTAGTCGCTCCAGATAGTCCGGCCGCGCCAGGACCCTGCCCTGCTCGATCTGTCCGATGAGCCCGGGATGGACGCCGATCTCCTCGCCGAGCTGCTCCTGGGTCTTGCCGGAGACGGCGCGGAGCAGGCGCGCCTTCAGGTTCTCTCGTTTCATTCCTCCCTCCCCCCAAGAAAAGTGGCGTAATTTCGCCTTCCGGGCACCTTAAGATGGCGAGCGCGGTCCGCCCGAGCCATGGTGGCCCGCGGCCGGCGCCGCAGCGGAGGTCCTGATCCATGCGCCGCACTCTCGTCGCCGTAACCCTCGCCTCATCCCTTGCGACCTTCTCTCCCAGCCGCTTCCTCCAGCCGCTCTGGACCCTCGTCTCATCGCTTTGGGGCCAGCCTGCGCAGGAGGGCTGCGGGATGGACCCCAACGGCAGATGCCTGCCTGCACCGCAGCCAACTTCAGACATCGGCTGCGGGATGGACCCCGACGGCCGGTGCAACCCCGGCTCATGACTCGAACCGGAGGCCCTGATCGTGCCGGGCGCGGAAGAGATAGCGCAGGACGCGGCGGGCCAGCTCGGCCGTGGCCTCTTCGCGCTCGGCCGCTTCCTGAAAGAGCCGCAGTGCGGCCAGGGCTTCCCGGTGCACCCCCTTGGAGACAAGCACCTTGGTCAGATTGCCAGCCAGTGCCTTGACCTCGCCCATTCGGTCCTCGTCCAGGAGCAGAACCGCCTCTTCGAGCAGGGCCAGAGCGGCATCAGCCGCCATTCCCTGACGGTCAAACTCCTGCCGGGCCTGCTCCAGAAGGATGTGGGCCTCTTCCCTTCTCCCAAGGCCGGCTTGAATACGGCCCCGGAGCCAGAGGACGCGGAGGAGCTCGATCTCGTCTGCTTGGGCCGCCGCAAGGTCGCCCACTCGTTGCGCCAACTCGGCTGCTTCATCGAAGCGACCGACGTGGGTGTAAGATACGGCGAGGTTGAAAGGCAACATGTACGAAAGGCGGGGATCGCCCACGCGCTCCACCAGAGGCTCCGCCTGCACCAAGGTTTCGATCGCCCGCTCGTACTCGCCCATCACCTCCAAGGTGAAGCCCTTCTTGATGAGCGCCCGTTCCGGGCTTCGGCCCACAGCCACGGCTTCGTCGAGGCAGGTCAGGGCCTCGCGGAAATGGCGCTGATCCCGTAGCAGCGAAGCCTCCAGGTCGAGCATCCTCCCCGGATCGAGCAACCCGAGGGGATCGGTGCCGGAGAGCCACAGCCGCTTGGCCGCCTCGAAGTCCGCCGCGGCCGGTTTCAGCTCACCCTTCACCCGCACGACGTTGGCTCCGAACCCGCCAGCGAAACCCTGCACGCGGCGCTGCCACCAGTGCGGCCCGCGGACTCCCTGCGCGATCTCCCGAGCGGTGCGCGCCCAGGCCGCCGCGCTCTCCAGGTCGCGCGAGGCCTCTCTCACTGAAGCCTCACAGATCCGCTCACACAAGGCCCAAGTATGGTACCGGTCGACCACGCGGACCACCGCCAGCCGGATCGGCGGGGATAGCTCCGCCAGACGGCGGAACAGCTTTTCCGCCCGCCGGCGGGCGGGGGCGACCTCGTGCGGCTCCGGATAGCCCTCCTCGGCCGGGGTGGCACGGGTGCGGTGGGCGGCCTCGGTGAGTCCTTTCCGGGTCAGGCGCGCGGCGCCGCGCTCCGCCTCCGCGATCTCTGCGAGCTCCTCGGCCGTCAAGTCCCCGGAAGCTCCGGAGTCGAGGTCCGCCAGGGATTCGAGGCACGCCGCCACCGCGCTCACCGCCGCGGGCGAGCAGGGGAAGGCACTCAGCAGCCGCTCGAAGACGTCGTCCTTCATCTCGTCGCGCTTCCGTTTGCGCCGCAGGTGGTGCGAAACGTTCCTCTCGGTCATGCCGCAGCGGGCGCCGATCTCCTTGAAGCTCAGGTTGCAGTAGGCCGCGAGCATCTGGAGCAGCGTCTGCCGGAAGGTGAGCTTGTCCGCCATCGAGAGCCTCCACACTGTGAGTGTCTTCCAAAAAGCTGAGTGCGCTGAGCGGGTCAAACGTGACACTCGCAGACCGGAAAGTTTCGGGTCCAAACAATCCTCTGCACTTAGTGATGACTCTTCTTGTCTTCTGACCGTGCGAAGTTACGCCTCTACTCGTGTGCAGAGTACCAGAGAGAGGCGCTCTGCTGAAAATACGGCCAGAGCTGAGAGAGAAGAGGAAACCCTGAGCAACGCACACTTCAACCACCCGACGCCGGCCGAGCTCGGGCGCTTCATGCGGGCTGAGTCGCCGCGGGCCGAGGCCTGCGCCGTCCTCCGCCACCTGCTGACGAGCTGTCCGCAGTGTCTCCAGGTGACCGGCCGGCTCTGGAGGCGGCGCTGATAGCGCGGGGGCTGGAAATGAATGCGGAGAGGCTCAGTCCCACGGACGCTTCGTCCCTGCTGGGAATTCCGTATGAGCTGGTGCTGCAGTACGTCCACGAGCTCGAACGGCAGGGCTTGTTGATGGTCCATCGGGGAAAACCCGGCCGGCTGTTCATCTCCCCCGCCGACCTGGACCTGCTGAGGCGGCATCATGAGGAACGGCCGGTCGCATCCAAGTTCAAGGTGGAAGGGGACGTCGATCAGCACCGGTACGTCCTGCGGGACCTGAAGACCCTGGCGAGCACTCTCGAAGCGATGGCACGGCTGGCCAGGAGGCGAATCAAGGCACTGACGCTAGGGCCAGCCTCCTCGACCACCTGGATCTCCACGCTCCCCGTCGTCGGGTTGACGCTACGAAAACCGATTCCGGTCTCCGTGGTCTCGGACGGCAAGGCCTTCTCTGCCTTCTGCGCCGATGCGGGAAGCACGGCTTCCGGGCGGAACCGGCGAGAGGCCGTGCAGGCCCTGAGGAAGCTCCTGGCGGCGGAGCTCGTCTACCTGGACCAGTTGACCTCTCCCAGCGCAGAGGAGGCGGAGCGCCTGGCGGACTTGGCTAGGCTCATCGTCCGCGATGGCGGGCGCGAGGAGATTCCATGACGAACGTCAAACCGCTGGTGCTGTTTGCCGGGCTGCCGATCGTCCTCCGGAAACTGCGGGGGGCCAGGTCGGTGAGGGAGGTTGCGGCGGGAGCAGGTCTGGTCAAGGAGCACCTGGCTCTCCTGGAACACAGACCGCCTCGGCGGTACGGCAACAGGATGCTCCAGGAACGCCCCGGAAAGACTCCCCGGCTCGACACTCTGGACAGCCTTCTGCGCTTCTACGGTGTCTCCCTGTCTGACCTGGAAGCGCTTCTTCAAGAGGTTCAGGGCGGTGTCGAAGCCGAGGGCTGAACGGCAGGCAGACGAATGGAGACCCTACGGTCATGATGATCAAAGGCGCAAGGAAGGAAATGTGGGCTGTCGCAGGAGATCTGACGTCGATCCGCTACCGGCTCTTGGGCGTACAGGCGAGTGTTCCACCGTCGGCGCAGGAGACTTCGCAGGGAGACCTCGACGGCGAGCCGGACGTGGAGACGGAGATACGCACCGTCATCGCCAACGGCATCCAAAGCTGCCTGGACCCCCTGATCGACGACCTCCTCGCGGCGGCCGACTATCAGCCGGAGAGCGGGAGCGTGGAGGAGGACGACGACCCGCGGTCCATCGCGGACCTTGACCGCCGTCGCGGGGATAGGGACTGAGCCCACGCAATGCTGCTGGATCCTCCTCCCCGTTTCTCTCCGGCCCGCAACCCGGTCAACCGGCTGCGCGCGACGCTGCCGGTCATCACCGCCGAGGATGGCTCGCCCGTGCTTCCCGGCTTCATCCTCTGGGCGTTCTCCCTCAACGAGGGGGACCT